>Ga0102593_1001567_pt1 | contig 21801 bp, 25 predicted proteins | sample AraplaCol_mMS_r2_2_FD_76862 | JGI IMG/M metagenome (GOLD analysis project Ga0102593, IMG submission 76862) | Arabidopsis root microbial communities from North Carolina, USA - plate scrape MF_Col_mMS_r2 (SPADES assembly) (version 2) | ecosystem: Host-associated > Plants > Roots > Endosphere...
TGATCACCGACGATGCCGCATTCGGCAAGGCGGTGGAGCAGGCGGTCGAACGCCAGCTGAAGACGTTGAACCGGGCTGAGACGGCGGCAGCAAGCTGGCGCGATTTCGGCGCGATCATCCTGGTTGCCGATCTGAAACAGGCCATACCCTTGGCAAACCGCATCGCTGCCGAGCATCTGGAGCTCGCCGTCGTCGATCCGGACCGGCTGCTCGACGGCATCCGCAATGCCGGCGCGATCTTCATCGGCGCCCATACGCCTGAAGTCATCGGCGATTATGTCGGCGGTTCGAACCATGTGCTGCCGACGGCGCGTTCGGCGCGTTTCTCGTCCGGTCTTTCGGTGCTTGATTTCGTCAAGCGCACCTCGATCCTGCGCCTCGGCCCGCAGCAGCTCCGCACCCTCGGCCCGGCGGCGATCGCCCTTGCCGTTTCCGAAGGCCTCGATGCCCATGCGCGATCGGTCGCGATCCGCCTCAACCTCGAAAGGTGAGGGCGCATGGCGAAGGGCGAATTCCGGCTTTGCGACGTCGTCCTTGACGATACGATCGGCCGTTCGACGCCCGATGTCGAGCATGAACGCGCCGTCGCCATCTTCGATCTGATCGAGGAGAATAGTTTCGAGCCGCTCGGCCATGTCGGCGGACCTTACCGGCTGAACATCTCGCTGGTCGATTCGAAGCTGGTTTTTGCCATCACCACCGACGAGGGTGGCGGTGTCGCCACCCATATCCTGTCGCTCACGCCCTTCCGGCGGATCGTCAAGGATTACTTCATGATCTGCGAGAGCTATTACGAAGCGATCCGTTCGTCGACGCCAAGCCGCATCGAGGCGATCGACATGGGCCGGCGCGGCATCCACAATGAAGGCTCGCAGACGCTGAAGGATAGGCTGGCCGGCAAGATAGAGGTCGATTTCGACACCGCCCGGCGCCTCTTCACGCTGGTCTGCGTGCTCTACTGGCGCGGATGACGGCAATGGAGCGGCCCGTCGACGTCGAGGAGGGAAAGAGGCCGGGCGCCATCCTCTTCATGTGCGGGATGAATGCCATCCGCTCGCCGATAGCCGAAGCGATCGCCCGTAGCATTCTGCCGGCCAATACCTATATCAGGTCCGCCGGCGTTCGCGCCGGCGAGCGCGATCCCTTCGTGGATGTCGTGCTCGACGAGATCGGCCTTTCCCTCGGGCGCCGCCAGCCGCAGACGCTGGAAGAGCTCGAGGATGATTACTTCGATCTGATCATCACGCTGTCGCCGCAGGCCCATCATGCGGCACTTGAGCTGACCCGGTCGAATGCGGTCGATGTCGTCTACTGGCCGACGATGGATCCGACGGTTGCAATCGGAACGCGTGAGCAGATTCTGGAGAGCTACCGCGAGGTCCGCGATCATCTGGCCGGCCTCATCGAAAGCCGGCTACTCAAACGAAATGGCATTGCTGCGCAATCGGCATGAAAACAAATAAAGGAAAGGCCGTTCAACAAGGTTCACAAACCTGCGTTGATTGTGTAGTTTCCGCCCAAATTTTAAAGGCGCGCGCTGCGCTGCCTATTCAACCCACAGGAAGAAAACACTTATATGCCTAAAGAAGAAGTCCTCGAATTCCCGGGAATCGTCACCGAACTTCTGCCGAATGCGACGTTCCGCGTGAAGCTCGAAAACGAACACGAGATCATCGCCCACACCGCCGGCCGCATGCGCAAGAACCGCATCCGCGTTCTCGCCGGCGACAAGGTGCTTGTGGAAATGACGCCCTACGATTTGACCAAGGGCCGGATTACCTACCGTTTCAAGTAAGTTCGCCCGAAGGTCCTGCAAGGGTTTTTGCTCCCGTCTGCCGATGGTCGAGGTTCCATGGCGCTGAAATACAAGCTCATTCTGGCCTCAGGCTCGCCCCGGCGCGTCGACCTGCTCAACCAGGCCGGTATCGAGCCCTCGCGCCTGATGCCGATGGATATCGACGAGGCGCCGAAGAAGTCGGAGCATCCGCGTTCGCTCGCCCGCAGGCTTTCGGCTGAGAAGGCGGAAGCTGCCCTTGCCGCCATCAAGGGCGATATCACCTGGAAGGGCAGCTATATCCTGTCTGCCGATACGGTGGTCGCCGTTGGCCGGCGCATTCTCGGCAAGGCTGAGTTCGCCGACGAGGCGTTGAGTTCGCTGCATCTCCTCTCGGGACGCAACCATATGGTCTACACCGGCGTTTGCCTGGTGACGCCGGATCGCAAGATCCGTCAGAAGATCGTCGAGACCAAGGTACGCTTCAAGCGTCTCTCCGGCTTCGAGATCGAGAACTACCTGGCCTCCGGCCAGTGGCGCGGCAAGGCAGGCGCCTACGGCATCCAGGGCCTCGCCGGCACCTTCGTGCAGAAGATGGTGGGCTCCTACACCAATGTCGTCGGCCTACCGCTTTATGAAACCATTCTGCTTTTGACCGGCGAAGGCTTCGATGTGCATAGCCGGTGGCCCGAGGGCTGAGCCCGACGGCCGATGCTTAAAGCGCGTCACGATCTTGCAGATCCCTCGCGCTTTAAGGCTTTGTTTTTACGCATGTCGTTGTCGCAAAACCGCTGCACACTTTTACGCGACATGCTTTAGGACGGACAGATATGCCTGAAGAGAAGAAAGCGGCCGCCAAGGTCGAACCGCTGCGCAAGACGCGCCCTTGCCCCGAATGCGGCAAACCCTCCCACCGCGAACATTACCCCTTCTGCTGCAACCGCTGCCGCGAGGCCGATCTCTCCCGCTGGCTGACCGGCGCCTACGCCATTCCGGTTGCCGACGACGAGACCAAGGCCGATTATCCCGATGAGGAAAGCTAGGTCATGGCGCACCAACGGTGCGCGGCGATTTGGGATAAAGACATGCATCGATCAAAGATCTAAAGCGGGTCATATGAGTCCGCTTTGACGCGACGCTCTTCAGAGAATTCCGCCCGCGAAGCTCTTATTTTTCCTCATGAATCGGCAAAGCCGGCAAGACTGTCAAAAAAGAGTCATTTGACGCTTGCCATGGGCGAACAAGATGCTATAACCCCGCTCGCTTCCGGGGTGAACCAAGGCCCCGCGGTTCTTTTCTTGAAAAGAACCATCGGAAGCAGGTTAGCCCAGGTAGCTCAGTTGGTAGAGCAGCGGATTGAAAATCCGCGTGTCACTGGTTCGATTCCGGTCCTGGGCACCATCAAAAATCTAGCCATAACAATGCGTTACTAGCCTCGTTGTTCCCCTTGGTCGCTAATTGCATGTTGCATGTGTTGCAATAAATTTCCCTTTGTTTTCAACGATTGTCATACGCTCCCGGCAGCTCCGTGCGACATGCATGCGACATGCGCGTGAATATAAATCGGACCTAAACCCAACCCCGTTAGCTATGCCCCATTTACGGCCTGCGGAGCCCGACAGCGCGGTTCGCGGACATAGCAGGGGGGAAAGTAGCGGCGCGAGGAAATGGCGGTGTAGGGCCGCCTCTTTGACGAGGTTCTTATCGATCTCGGCTTCGGCAACGGTGGGCGTGCGCTCGGGGTTTTGAATACCCCGGGCACGGCGTGAAAAAAGCATCACGATTTCGATTTCCGCCAGCCGGCCGCCCAGGCTTCAAATTCCGAGCAGAACCATCTTTCCCCATACTTTGGGCTGATCTTCGTCTCTGCGTAGCGTCGCTGCCCAGGCACGTGGAAGATGCGCTCGCCCGTGTCGATGGAGACATTGCCCTTGATCCTGCACGATTGTCTGGAGCCGCCAGAAGCGCTCCATGAGGCCAGCAAGTCGCTCGCGGTCCAGCCGCCGGCCGCACCAAACGCGAGCGCGCCGATTAGCAAACCCGGCGCCCTGAAGAGCACTGATTTTTTCTGCGGATTGCGATAATTGTGACGCACGCCCCATCTCCGTCATCTCGCGCGGAGATTGTAACCGCGCTGTAGAACGGCGCATATCTATCCAAAAGGCTTATCTGGACCTGTTAGACTGGGCCGGCATAGATCGATCTTTGCGAAGAGCACCGTGAGACGTCAAAGGAAACGACCCGACGGCTCGACGCCATCATTGCGTCATTGGCGAAGAACGACGCATGAGGAGGACGGGTTTGTTTCCACATTTCGGTTGAGTAACGGACGTGTTCAGGCATAGTCAGGGCATGCTTGATCTCTCGTTTCCTTGGCCCATCGGCCCCATTCCCATAGCCATGACTGCCTGGGCGTCTTATGGTATCTACCGTGCAGTTGTAACCCGCGATGGGGTTACGGGGGCGTCACTAGTTTCAATACTGGGGCTGGTGGCATTCATGGCAGCACTAACTGCGCAATTCGTGAAGCCCTTTATCAACCAGACTCTTGCCCTGATCACGGCTCAATTTCTCGGAACGGCTGCGTGCTTCCTGCTCGGCAGGCTGTTGTGGTCCATTCAAAAAACGAAACCGGATCTGTCTCTCATGCGTCGTCCCGACGCGAATATGTTTCGCGCCGTGGGCATTTTACTGAGCTTCGTGTTTGTTATTGACGGCCTTTTCTTTTTATTCCCCGACGCCGGAAAGTGTGAACATTTCAGCGGGTACACGGCTGATAAGTGTGCTGGGCGGGAATTCGCTATCGGAATTCATGACCTCCCAATCGCAGTTTATTTTGGAGTTCTCTTGGGCGTTCCGGCACTGGCTGGAGTGAGTCGAGGGATTTGGGTGCTGCTGTTTGCCGGCGAAGCGAAAAACAGTGTTGGCAGTTGAGGCTGGTAGTTTGGCATTAGTAGCAGTAGTTGGACACTATCCGTTGCACCAATCGTTGCGGTGTCGCGGACTCCAGGTCCTGGCGAAGCCTTCCTGCAGCTTCTTCCCAATCTCCTCCCCGTTGGTGCGATAAATGTTGACGAGCGGCGGTGAGTTTGTGTCTTGTCCACCGCGCCGCTGAACATCACCCGCAAGCCCTTCTCAGCCAGTAGCTCACGCAGCCGGCCCTTGGCGATCAGCGCCAGCTTCCGTTCCTTGAGGCTCTTCGCATGGCTCCCTATCTCCGGCGTATCGATGCCGCTGATAAACGGAACAACTTCACCCAGCAGTCGCATATTCTGCCCACCCTCCTTCTCCACAAGGGTGGCCGGGGCCGGCGAGCTGCGGCCAACTTCGCGAAGCGAGGTCCGTTCAGTTCAGGCTCAAGTCATGCGCGTACACCCCGAGACGCGTTCCCCAGCCGCGTACGAAGACGCCGATGCCTGGTGACAGGCGTGATCTGATGTCATCAGGGACGTTGCACACTTGGCCGACAAGAAAAGGCGTGTCCTCCAACTTCACTGCGGAGTAGCAGTTCTTTCCCAAGCGATCGGCAAGTCCATGTACCGTGAAGGGAAGCGCAACTTCATCGCCTGCGATCAGTGGGAGCAGCAACGGCCAGATGAACAGGATATTGCTTCCCATAAAGTATCCCACAAACGGGCCGATTATGGCACCGAGGACGCGCTTCAGTTTGCTCATTCCAGCGCCTTTCCAAATAATCCAGACAGAAAGCGCGGCGGATAGGGAGCCTACAATGACACGCATAGGCTTTGTCCATGCCAACCACTCGGCAGACGGAATGAAATTGGAACCGATCACCACAGCCGACGAAACGTAGCTAAGCAACAACCAGGAGCAAACAAAAACCGCGAAGAACACCCGCAATTTTTTCGGCTTAGTCGAACCTTTCATGAATGCCTCGTGAAATAATCTTCTTTTTTTGGGGTCGCAGAGCTAGATACCGCGAATTCGCCTGAAAGAGGCGCCTGCGAAATACTCCTAAGGTCCAACAGCGGCCAGCCACTACCCCTCAATCGTTGCTAGTAACTTCCACTGGATCCCTTCTATTCGGTCTTTTGATTCTCTTGGCCAGCAAAACGGTTGCCGCGATTCCACCGCTCAGCATCTTTAGAAAGAGTATATTGAAAATCGTGAGGGAATACGCATTTCCGAGAAGTGTTGTCGAAGCACCTGCACCGTAGATCGGAAGAGGAATGAGAAAAGCAAGAGAAAGGAATGTGAGCAAATATGCCGCGGCGGGTTTCACAAAGCTCTTTAAATCCGTAACTATAATTTCTCGGCCCAATGGGGAAGAAACAATATAAAGCGAAAACAATAGGGTCTTCACGACCGTGAATGTGATCAGAGAAAACGAAAGACATGTGTAAAGGGCGATCTGTTCGGAATGATTCTCCGCGAGCCATGGCAGTTCATAGTGATATTTCGGTAGAACAACCAAAAAGTATCTTAAGTGCGGGGCGATGTAATCCAGTACGCCTCCTCTGGTCAGCCAAAGAAACAAGATCGATATAGACAAAATAGCCAGATCGAGCGGTGGGCCGCTAATATGGCTCTCGTATCTCTTGATAAAAGACTGATTGTGAAGGCGGACGAAAAGGTCAACCCAGGCGAAAGTTTTAAACATATTTACTTCTCAGCCTTTGTTTCCAGATTATGTCTGAAAAACTCAATCGGCAAAAGGGAGACCACTTCGGAGTGAAAGTGGCGGAGTTTCAGTCAAGCATAATAACCGTCAACCATTCCCATCAACATCGCCGTCTTCGTCGAGGTCGTGGACCGGCAGATAGGTGTTCTTCTCCAACCACTCCCGCACGATATACCTGATGGCGTCCTCTCGCGTCAGCACCAATTCGCTTGAGATGTTCCGCAGAGCTTCTTCAGTATCGTCATCAAGAGCGATCGAGCCGGAGTTGCGCACGAGCAGGGCGGCGCGGCGCTGCATGATCTGAAGATCTGCGCGCGAGATATCCGCGATTCGATCGGGCGGCGTCTTCGCGGAGAGTTGGCATATCGGGCATAGTGATGGTATCTCGGCCGCCTGTGGTCCTTCTGAGCCGATTAGCATATCAGAGTGGCGAAGGCACCTACAGAAGATGCCAACCTACTCCCCGGTCGTCAAAAGCGTACACGTCACTAATCCGAGGAAGAGGTGGGAGCCGAACCGTTGTCATATGCACCTTCGCGTGCAATTCTGTCGCTAGGCTGTTTAGGCAAGGCGCACATGGCGGTAACAACATTCGCATCTCCACCATGGTGGAGAATTGCCGTTGCGCTTATTGTAGTGCCTTTGGTGGCATCCTTCGCATTTGCGGTTTACAGCCCAGCCTATCAGGGCCTGCCGGACATGATGGAGCGCGTTGTCCAAACAACTGCAGTCGTCGCGTTCTTCGGGGCGTATCCGCCAACTGTTGTATTGGGAATACCATTGATAGTCTATTTCAGGGGACGAGCTCGGGCGTCCCTTGCAAATTGTGCGATGGCCGGGGCCTCCGTTGCTACCTTCCCGTGGTTTTGCCTGACTATATTTTTCGGCCCGGATAAGGCCTACACGAACGATCACATCACCTACCAAAACGGGATGATGACGTGGTGGGGATTGCTGGAAGCAGTCGAATTGCTCACAGAAATAGCTGTATTCGGCATTGCCGCCGGTGGACTGTTCTGGCTGATTGCCGCGGCCGGCATCAAAAACCAGCCCCCTTCAAAAAAAGTGTTTGAATAGCAGTTCTCCATATCGCCCAATCGCGATCGATCAGAGTTGCGCTACAGCAGCGGCACGGCGAAGCATGATCTGAAGATCTGCGCGCGAGATATCCGCGATCCGGTCGGCGGCGTCTTCGAGGAGGGTGGTGGTGTCGGGCGAGGTCATGGCGTCTCACCCCGGCGTGGTTCTGTATCGCGGTCGGCGCAGCGGAAATCATGATCTACGACGATCTGCTTTTCAAAAGGACAGCCAGCCCAAGCCCGCGGATATGGAGGGGCGCAGCCGCCGACGAGCGAAGCCAAAAGGGTTATGCAAATGCAGCGGGTTATCATTTCCGCACTACAACGATTGTCGCGATTTTTGTAAAGGCCGGTCGCATCGACGCCGTTTAGGCGTTCGAAACTTAGGTCCAACTTTATACAACCTGGGACGGTAAAAATCACAGTATAATCCTAGGGTAGTCTTAAAGTGATCGATTTGATAGTTTTCGTGTCTGCCTTACCAATCCAACAGCGCGCAACAGTGGAGATCGTTATGACCGATAACTCTAAGACTCCTCCCGCCAACAAGACAATTGAAGACCCGCCGGAATACGGCGCTGCCGCCGGCGAAAGCAATTCCTGGTCTGGTAGGGGAAAGCCTCCCGAGCAGCCTGGCGGCGGGACCGAAGCCGCTCCTTCCGAAGCGGTCCCCTCCGAGGCACCTCATGTTGCCAGCGGCGGGATTGGTGGCGAGCGCGAAGCCACTTATCAACAAAACGGGCAGAGCGCGGTAAATGATCGTGGTCGTGTCCCCGCAGACGACGTAACAGAACAGGTCGGATGGGCACCGGAACCTCACTCTGGTCCTATCGAGTCCGCAGTGCGTGGTGGGGCGTATTGGGCAACCGACCTCGCGAACCGGAACGAGGATCCACCAACGTTTCTACTGAGCGACCATAGCGCTAGCATTTACGCGGAGCCGTTTGTGATCACCACCGGATTGCTCCCGAATAACTGTGTCACTGTCACGAGCCCGCGTTGGAACAAATACGTTAGATGGACCGATGACGGCGAGATCGTTCTCTCAGACATAGACTCCTCAATTGAATGGGATGGTATCTGGCCCGACGATCAGAACTATTTGAGGTTTTCCTATTCGGAACCTGTCTTTGGGTGTTTCAGGCTTCAGATAGCAGATCAACGGACTGTGAAATACATTTACGACCTGGAGCAAAATTTTCTCTTGGCTCTTCCCCAAGTGGACGACTTTAGCCTATTCAAAAAAACGTGGGAGTAGCAGCCGATATTGCTGCGACTTCGCTGTGCCCTACGCGGCGTCGGCGAAATGACACGGACTTCACAAAAGTCTTTACAGGTTAGTCCGATATCGAGATTGGCGGGCGTTCCCTATCGGAACGCCTGCTATCGCCGTCTTTGCCCGGCGACTTCGCCCCGCTTTTGGGCCGCGTCAAACTCATCGGCAAGCCGCCGCTTGGCGATGGGAATCAAACCGGCCGGCTGCGTCAGTTGGTTAGAACAACCACCCTAGAAACATCACAATCAGAAAGAGCCCCACTAATCCAGTAGCCCATGAACTCATGGTCGGGCTGGTGTTCTGGTTGTCTGATTTTCGTTTGCCGATCTTTGAGGAAGCGCTAACCCCGGTCCCGGGGATACCAGCGCTGACTCGCTGCCCCGACGTCCCCACTGTGTAACCAGCAACCTTCGGACCAACCCGAACGCTAGCGCCCTTTCTGCTTATGTTGAGCCGGAGCCCCGGCGCGAGTTTAAACGATTTTCTGAACCGCAAAGCCATGCAGGTTCCCCCCCATTAACAACCCCTGAATAGTCGCTGCTCTGGGAGCCTGCCGCAAGTTAGCAAATTGACGGATCGCTGGGTGAATGCCGGGATGATATTAGCTGCCTTTACCCGATATTCCGTTATTCTTGTGGCGAACGCTCGTAAGGCATCGAGAACTCTGCGGGGTCGCCCTATCTCGCTGCTTTTAGATATAGGTATAGATCAAATGCGAAGCGCTCTCTTCAAATTTGTTATTCTAGCGATGATTGTGGTTCTTTCGCCGACGGCCATTGGCTTTTTTCATAGTTTCGGCTGCATTGACCGAATTACTGACGAAAATGTTTTGCAGGCGGCGAAGAGCGCTTATCTCGAGCGGCTAATCCAAACTAAGAAGGCCGACATAGGCGACAAGCACACCTCGGCATCGAGATCGCTGACCGTCTCGCCATCTTCTTGGATGTGTCAGCCAGACGCGAATAGTGCTTTTCTGCCCGAGCATCTCAGCGATCGTTGCGTAGTCCTTGCCCATCTCGCGCAGAATGGTTGCGACGGGTGTGTCTGAGGCCTCAGCCAGAACCAGGTTGACGGTGCGCCCTCGTCATCGCCAAGCCGTGGCCGGATGCCACGAAGCGATAGATAGCCGTTGATACCACGCGCTGCCGGGTTTCACCCCTCGCAGCTTTCCGTCCTTGCTGCGGCCGGTACGCTGGCGGAGGGGCTGTGGAGATTGAGTGTGCCCTCCCGGCCCAATGTTGCATCCTTCTTTTAAACTCCGCCCAGGTCGTCGCCGGCCGGGTAGGGTCATCGAATGGAACCAATCCCGGTCATTGCCGTTGTAAGCAAGGGAGTCCCACCATGAGCAACGCCCGTCAGGCGCGAACGAGATGGTGGTGGTCCCCGAGGAGAACGCACATGGATCTCACAACCCTTCTCATAATCGTTGTGATACTTCTTTTGCTAGGCGGCGGCGGCTGGTACGGCCGAGGACGCTGGTATTAAACGACGGCCTACGTGGCACGCATCACTGGGTTGACGAGCGCTCCGGCTAACTGAGCGCGGCGGGATGGCGATGTCGTTCCAGTCAGTTTTTGCGTTCCATCGATTCCATTATCGATCCGCTATGCGCAGTCCAAGGCGGTAGGTTTGCTTCGGTGCGCCGACGATTTATGCTGTCGAAGCAAAATGTTAGCATCACCTGACCGTAGACGACGGCAACAGATAGACCCCAGTCGCGTTGGTACAGGGCCTGAAGGCGGCCAACAAACCCCTCTGTTTAGAGGTTAGTGTCGCCCTTTCGATGTCTTCGCCAGCATCTCGCTCAGTGTTGCCGCCGAGAGCATGGATTCGGCCAAAAGCTTCTTGAGCTTCTGGTTCTCTTCCTCCAGTGCTCTCAATCTTTTGGCATGGAGACCGACATTTCCGGACTGCAAGGATTGCCACCGATAAAAGGTCGGCTCGCTGATGCCGTACCTGTGGCAAACATCTGCCACCGTCACCCCGGCTTGGTGCTCCTTCAGAATACCGGTAATCTGGTTGTCGTCGAATTTTCTCTTGCCCATCACCGCCTCAGTCCTCGCGAAATGCTCTGTTGAAACTGTCGAGGAGTGGTCTGATGGCATAGAGCGCCACGCTGCTTTCGCCCGTTTCGATTAGTGTCTGTGCGGGCATGCCCGCGACCAGTTCGACATCTCTCATTTTCGCCAGCCGCTCGTCCGTTACGCGGATCGTCGCGGCAAAGTAGGGCTGGCCGTTCTGCGTATCGATGAGACGGTCCGCTGAAACATACTCGACCCGGCCTTTCAGGAGTGGAACGCGCCGCTGATTGTATGGAAGGAGGTGAACCTGTGCCTCGAGCCCCGCATGGACGAGATTGATGTCTTCCGGCCTGACATGGGCAGACACGACAAGGCGATCGGCGCCTGGCAGAAGATCGACCAGCGGTTCACCCGCGCCGATCACCCCACCAGCGGTGTGGACGCGCAGGTTCATGATCGTTCCATCTTCGGGAGCGCGAATATAGGTCCTTGAAAGCTGGTCGTCGATCGCCCGCAAGCGCTCGCGCAGTTGCATGATCCGGCTTTCCGTCTCGCGCATGCCTTGTGCGACTTCGCTCAACCGGTCGCTCTCAAGCTTTGCGAGATCGGCCTGTGACCCGCTGATCACCTGGTAAGCGCGGGAGATCTGCGCCTCCACTTCACCCTGCTGGCCATCAAGGTCTGCCCTTTCCCGCTGGAGGTTGAGAAGCCTGCTTTTTGTTTCCAGTCCTTTGGCGTTAAGGGTCGTAACCTGATCCAGTTCCTGCCGAGAGATCGCGGCTCTGTCGGCCAGCGCCGCCTTCTGCGCGCCAAGTCCGACTATTTCCTGCCGCACCTGCGCGATTTTTTCATTGGCGATCTGAATTTCCGCCTGCATGACCCGGCGACGGGCTTCGAAAATTTTCTGTTGCCCAATCAGAATCGCGCCGACCAAGGGATATTTGGCCATTGCTGCCCTGAGATTCCCAGGATAGGCGACATGGTCGCCGCCCGTCTGCTCCGCGAGCAGGCGAGCGCGGCTTCCTTCGGCCTCCCAAAGTTGCCCTTGAATGCTGTCGCGCTCCGAGCGAGACTTCGTATCGTCGATCTCGATTACGATTTGCCCGGCCATGACAGCATCGCCGTTTTTGACGAGGATCCGCCGCACGATCCCGCCTTCCAGATGCTGAATGGTCTTGCGGCTGGATTCCGGTTCGATGACGCCCGATGCGACCGCAGCGCTTTTCAGCGGCGCCAGAACCGACCAGATCCCCAATCCGACGATGAAGACCAGGATCAGCAGGTTGCCCGTCCAGACAACGCCTCTGAGCCCCGGCATGGGCGAGGAGGGCGCGGGTCCGCGTTGTTTCGCCTCGATCACCGGCAAATAGGCCGTCTGTTGCTTGGCCAACCGCCGACCCGTCCTTGGCGAATTTGAAAATTTCGCCGGCGTTGCGTCCAGTTGAACAAGGGTCATGGCGGCGTTTCTCCCTACGTTCCTGTTCGAGACGGTGGTTGAAGATAAGTTTCATAAATTCGCTCACTGTCGCCGACGGCGGCCACAGTCCCGTTACGCATGATGGCAATCTTGTTGGTGACTGGCAGGATCCCCATCCGGTGAGTTATGATCACGACGGTCATCCCCCTGGATTTCATGCGCTCGATTGCCGCAAACAGCATCCGTTCGCCGTCATAATCCAGGCTCGAATTCGGATCGTCGAGAACGATCAGAGACGGATTTCCATAGGCCGCCCGTGCCAGTCCCAGCTGTTGGCGCTGCGCTCGAAGGAGCAGGTTTCCACCTTCACCGATATCGGTCTCGTAGCCCTGGGGCAGCCGCATGATCGCGTCGTGCAACCCAACCAGCTTCGCGGCATCGATCGCTTTGCCGGGATCTCCTCCGTCCAGCCGGCCGATCACATCCTTGATCGCTCCTCCGAAAAGTTCGATGTCTTGCGGCAGATATCCGACGTGGCGAGTCCCCCCGCAAAGGCGCAGAGCCGAGATATCTACCCCGCCGAGAAGAGCACATCCGCTCGTAGCTTGCACAACGCCTGCTATGACGCGACCCAGTGTCGATTTCCCTGATCCCGACGGACCGATGAGCGCTATGCAATCGCCGGGCGCGAGGCGCAATGTGATGCCTGTCAATATCGGCCGATCGGCGAATGGCTTGATATAGCTGACGTTATCGAGAACGAGGCCGTTGGGTTCCGGTATCGGCACCATTCGGCCGTCGCGTTCCGATGCAACTGCTATCAGCATTCTGTTCAAGCGACGGAAGGCATTGCGCGCAAACGTAAAGGAGCGCCATGCACCTATTGCCCCCTCGATTGGTGCAAGCCCGCGCCCGAGCAGCAGGCTCGCAACGAAGATGATCCCGGGACTGCCGCTGTTTATGAGCACCAGCCATGTCGCCGATCCCATCATGAGGATCTGCGCGAGCGTGCGGATCGATTTGGAGAAACCAATAATGATCTCCGTGCGATGCATCGCGATGTCCTGCGCCCTTCTGGCCATTTCTGCATCGCGATAGACGATCTGCGCTGCGCCATCCTGCATGCCCATTGCCCTGATGACCTCGATGTTTTTGAGGGCGGTCGCAAATCTGAGATAGCTCATCGAAAGGGCAAGATTGGCGTGGGCAAGCGGCTCTCGCGTCGCCAGTTCCGTCAGGAACGCAAACAGCAGAAGTGCAACGGCGCTCAGAAGACCGATGGTCCCAAGCAGCGGATGAACGAGAAAGAGCAGGAGCAGGAAGACCGGCGCCCAGGGAACGTCAAAAAAAAGCGAGCTGGCCGGTGAATCGAGAAACTGGCGTAATGCGGCCAGGTCCCTGTAGCACTCCGTGGCGGCTCCCGTATCGGCGCGAGTGGCATATTCGAATGATGCGGTGAGCACCAGGGGCCGCAGCCTGTGGTCCAGCCAGCTGCCGATGCGCGAAAGAGCTGCCCTGCGCACGATATCCAGCGTGGACCCGACCAGCACGGCGATGGCGATGATCATCGTCAGCATCAGGAGCGTGTCGGCGCTTCTGCTCGACAGGACCCTGTCATAGATCTGCAGAAGATAGATGGACGGCGCCAGAAGAAAGAGATTGTAGCCGCAGCTATAGAGGAAGACCAACCCGAAGGCTCCGGCACAGGCTCGGAGCGCGACAACGAGCTGTGTCTGCGGGCGCAATGGCTTTATGGAAATCGTTGTCATTATCAGCTCTCGCTGGATTTGATACTGACGAGAAAAGACTGCGTGCTGGTTCAGCAATTCAGGAGGGTCGCCAGCCGAAACCGGCGACCCTCGGAGTTTGAGTTCATGAGCCGAGATGGTCGACGTCGATATGGCCGAAGGCGTTTATGAAGTGATCGAGAGAATTGTTCACCGTCGTCGTTTCGGGATCCGAGTGAACCAATGCTGACGAGATGTCGCCGCCGAGAGCGTTGTTCCCATTACCGCCGTTGCCGCCGACGCCGGCGAGGATGGTGGCATGCTGATCGGCCACGAGCTGCGTATATTGTGTCGCGGTCGTAGCCGCATTCACGGAGGCCGTGTCGCCGCCGCTCGAGTTTCCTTGGCTGCCGTTGGAGTGGGAATCTCCCCCCGCGCCGCCGTCGCCGCTGTTCGTGACCTTCGCCAGGAAGCCGTTCTTGGCCTGAGCAAAGCCACCGTCTCCGCCACTGCCGGCGTCCCAACCTGCCTTCTGCCAAACGTGATCGCCATTGTGCAGATGGGTATCTGCCCCGTTGACCGTTTGCACGGGGTCTACATATGCAACCGGGTTGTAGTTGATGTTCCCATCGTTGTGGCCATCACCGCCGTTGCCGGCTTTCGCGTCACCGGCATCCGGGTTATGGAGTTGAATCGTGTCAGATATCTGTGGAATAGGCATTGATGTCACTCCTTCTACTTCGTTTCGTCATCGTTACTTTTACGGCGTGGGTATCCAGCATGTCACCGCCAGCCAATACAACCGCAATCGAATAATGCCTGCGATTTAATCTGTGAACTATCTAGATATTCGGTGATGTCCATTCGGATATATACTTGCAGGCGACGGAACGTTATTTAGGATTAGTACGAAGTGATTTGCGGCCGGATGGCATGGTCATGATCATGTCTGCGACCTCGTCGAAGCGACGCCGTTTTTCGGAGCAACGGCCACCCAAGCGAACCGGCTGCATTCCGGGGTTCTGATCAGGCTGCGCTTGGCGCAGGAGACCCCGCTTGGAGGTGAAACGCTTTCATGACCCGCCGCGAGAACGAGTGTGCAAGATGTAGGGCCTCTAACCCAAACGGGGATTGAGTGCTTGCAAACTCGCGCAACGGTCGCCGCGGCCATGACGGCCAAATGGCTACAGTACTAGCCGATGAGATGTAGACGAATTGCAGGCTCTGCTTTTCCGGCGTTCAGATGCACAATGCCTGAACAATTCAGGCTGCAGAGCGCCGCACGCTCGGTGGCCGTGCGGTTGACCGCGAATGGAGACGGTAATGGCGGAAACTCGTTCCTCATTGGAAGACTTGCCCAAGGCGGGCACCGATCAACACCTCGCCTCCAACGTGGCCGCGGGGCATCTGGCGCTGATGCCGACCTGGCTTCCATTGGATGTCGCTTCCGGTCCAAGCTATAATTCCGCCGGCAGCGGTGGCGATGGAATAAGCGAAGGCGTGATCAGCAGCAATTCATTGGCCGTCTTCATGCCGTCCAATGCCGCTATTGCAGGACCTCATTCGGGTGCCGACGCTTTCCAAGGCAACGATGCGCTCATCAATCAGCATCCCACCGAAATGGCTGGGATAGGCGGGAATGGTGGAAGCGGCAATGTTGCCATCGGCAGCGGCGATGGCGTCAATCATGCCGGCACCGGCGGCAACGGGCTCTTCTACGGTGGACTGGTCAGCACCGAAGTCGCGCTGTTTGCCCCCGTCAATACCGCCGTGGCTGCAGGCCCTGGCGCGGAGGCTCACGCCGACCAATCGAACAACGCCCTGTTCCTGCAGGGCGCAACCCAGATCGGCGGCATGGGCGGCTCGGGCGGAGACCATAACGTCGCGGGCCATGGCCCGTCGATAAGCCCGGGAACTGCGCTCACATTGACCGGCGACTTTTATGCGGGTCATGGCGGCGATGGATATTTCGTCGGCAGCATGGTCGACGTCAGTATTGCCATCTTCTCACCGATCAACATCGCCGTGGGCGCCGCAGGCGGCTCGGCGGAGGCTCATCAGACAAACAATGTCATTTTCGATCAGGGCACCGTGCAGATCGCAGGCATTGGCGGCAATGGCGGTGGCTTTAACCTGTCGTCAGATACGATTTTTACCGGCAATCACGCGGGTGGCGGCGGTGGGGACGGATCGTCAACCGGCAGCATGGTCGATGTCAATTTCGGCTATTTCCATCCCATCAACATTGCCGTTCCCGCCGGCGGGACGGCGGACGCCCAGCAGATCGATCATGTTCTCTATGACCAACACGCGCTCCAGTTGGCCGGTATCGCGGGCCACGGCGGAGAGGGCAACCTCACTGACGCCCATTCGGCTCTCGTAAACGACATTCTGGACTTCATGCACAGCTAGCAGATGGACTCCACCTGTAGCGGAGACTCAACTGCACGAAACCGTTCTTCATGCGATCTTTCAACCATATTGTTTCCGCCGCCCGACATTCGCCTCCTTGGCCGCCATGGCACTGAACGGCGGGCTCACTGAGATGCTGAACCCTCCACCATGACCTCATCAGCATTGCCGCCGATTTCGGCCGCCAGAGGCCGTGGCCTCTGTCCGGCATCTGGCGGTGCCGGCGTAGTGCTGCCTGAGCGAAACAACTGGTATTAACGCGTCATTAGAGCGCCGTTTTACTAATCATAACGGGTAATCAGCGATCTCAGGCTTTTGTTTCTTTTCGCGTTTGTCATTTTGCTGCCGGGTCTGCGACTGTTTTGAATTGAGATATGGAAACAAAGCCCGGCCGATCGGCAGTTCGTTCTATCCAATGGCTCTTTCCTAAATGGGTCTGTCGCAGATCGGTTGCATTTACAGTACCTTTGAAAGCTTTGTTGACCCCCTTGCCGTACGTGAATTCGGCGAAGGCTGGAAAGTCTGCAGCGACAAGTCGAACCAGCAAGCCTACACGAAAAATCTCTTAAATGTTCTCTGCAAGCCCAGTTATCTATCGATGAAATCTTATAGACTATAAGAATTATCATGAGAGATCAGACTATTGATATCTGAAATACACTCACTTTTTATCATGACATGTAGTGAGAACAGGAATAATATAATCAGCTGTTGCGTTGCAAATACTCTTGGGGAGCACGCAAGTGTCCGACATTGATAGAACTAGGCGCCGTACGGGGCGCAATGCACCAACTGTGATCATCGTTGAGCATTCTACATTGGCACGCACTACCGTGGTGAAGCTTCTTGAGCGTGAACTCACCGGGTGGAACGTTATAGATCTGATCTCGACCGAGAGTCTCGATCGAGCTCTTGGAGCTGAGGTGCGTTTGATTGTATTAGGTCTGGCCGGCAGAGGTGTTGAGAGCACCAGCCTGCGGGATGATCTCGCGGCGATTGCTGCACGTTTTCCTGAGGCGCCTGTCACGTTGCTCTCAGGTACGGATGACGCCATCATAGCCCGTCAGGCACTCAAGATGGGCATCCGCGGCCTTTTCTCGACTTCACTTCCCATTGACATTGCCCTTGCCGGTCTTCGCCTCGTTCTGGCAGGAGGAACATTTTTCCCGCAGCTATTGGGAGCTGTTACAGCAGGCTCAAACGAGCATAGTCCGGCCAGAAATGAGGCCGAAAAGAGCTTGGATGATAGGACGCAGTATTTGGCGTTTGCTGATTTCACTCCCCGGGAAGCGGATGTCCTCGCAGAGTTGCAATGCGGCTGTTCAAATAAGGTAATTGCAGGAAAACTCAATTTGTCGGGGCATACGGTGAAGATGCATTTGCAACACATCATGCGCAAGTTGCAGGCGCAGAACCGCACTGAAGTGGTTGCCCGCTTAATTCAAAGAGCCGCCGGTGGGCCCGACGTCTCGCCGAGTTAGGCAGTGTCCAATTGCTGATTGCCATGTTGGCGTTCTGAGCAACGATCTTCGGCAGCGGCTGTATCAAAGCCTCTCAGCGGATATCCCATAATCTCGCATCAGGGTTCGTCGCCCGCCCTACAGAAACTCAACGAGCCGCATTTCTTGACCCCACACGGTCCATCGTCGGTTGCCAGTTGTCAAACCGGTACCGCGTCCGTCTCGGTCGCCCACCGCTGCAGAGAGGACCGAGGAGACGCAGGGCGTAGGCGCATCCCCATTTGCGGCGGAAGATCGATACCAGGAGCGGGCGGACCCATTCTCGAGCTCGGCGATCGCGGGCGGAGGTGCCGGAACCGCCTTGTTACGGATGACCTGGCTGAAGATGGAAGGCAAGTATGTTGACGAAATCCCCGTGCTTGCGCTAACGTTAGCAAAAATGGAGATCCCAATGAAGATTGTACGCTACCAGTCAGCCGATGGAATTCACTACGGGGTCGAATGCGAGGGCAGGATCGAGCGGATTACTGGCGATCCCTTCCAGGCAATCGAGCGAACCGGGCAGATGGATTATCTTTACGACGTCCGCCTACTATGCCCGGTAGAGCGGCCTCGCATATTTGGGGTCGCGTACAATTACCGGCAGCACACCGACGAGTCCGGAAAGGAGCAGCCGACGCTCCCGGTGCTGTTCATGAAGCCAAGCACGGCAGCCAGCGGCAACGGAGATGCCATTGAATATCCAAGTGATGGCGAAATCGTCCACTACGAGGCGGAACTGGTCGCCATCATAGGCAAAGGCGGACGCCACATTCGCAAGGAACATGCCTTGCAGCACGTCCTCGGCTACACATGTGGCAATGATATCAGTGACCGCATTATACAGCGGCAGGAAAGCAAGTTCGGTTGCCTGCTGGCGGGTAAGGGCTATGATACTTTTGCGCCGATGGGTCCGGCTATTACAACAGATCTCGATCCGACGAACCTTGACGTCATCCTTCGTCAGAACGGCACCGTCAAACAGGCGGGGAACACGCGAGACCTCGTCTACTCAGTTGCTGACATCGTTGCTTACTTGAGTCGCTTCATGACGCTGCTGGCCGGCGATGTGATCATGACCGGTACGCCTGCAGGTGTCGGTCCGATCGTTCCCGGCGACGATCTTGAGGTGGAAATCCCCGGTATCGGTGTTTTGAAGAATCCCGTGGTTCCTGCGCCGCATTAAGTAGTCACGAGCGGCGATTCTTCCCAAACAGCTTTGCATTTACACGGCGAAAATTTGGGTTGACCTTAAGTTTTCAAGTGTTATTAATGCTAACGTTAGCATTTGTCCAAGGGCCGGTTTTGACCATAGGCCTTCGGGCAGGAAGATTTGCGAAGACAAGCTGAGGGCGGAGAAATGGCACGAGTAAAATATATCCCGAATACCGAACTGGCCGAGACGCAACCCACGCTCAATGAGCGCCTGCTGAAGGAGAGGAAGGTTCCGACCGGAAACATTTTCCTTGCGCTCGCCAATGCTCCCGCGATCCTCGACGACTTCTTGACCTACGCAAACGCGGTCCGGGCTGCTGACCTCAGCCCGAAGCTGCGTGAGATGGCGATCCTTACGGTCGGATACTGCACAAATTCCGAGTACGAGGTGAAGCATCACCATTCTCATGGCCTCAAGGCAGGCCTGACGGAAGAGCAGTTTCAAGCAATTCCGGACTTTGAGACCTCGAGCCTTTTTAACGAGCAGGAAAAGGCTGTGATGGCCTTTGCCAAGGACTCCACGCTGCACGTCGATGTTTCCGATGAAGTGTGGAACGGGATTGCAAAGTTCCTGTCGGAGAAGCAGCTTGTCGAACTCGCAATCAACGTCGCCTGGTACAATTCCGGTGTTCGTCTCATGGGCGCGTTGAAAATCGACCTTGAGGAAGGGTACCGGTGAGCAAGCGGGCGGCGTGGAAGCGGCGTCCGCCTCGGCTTGCCGCATAGTTTTGGCGGCGTCTCATCAAGATCATTCCAGAGCTTTCAGCGTCCGGCCTTGGGATATGAGATGAATCGCAGCCAATCAAAGAGAGGTGCACGTCGCCGGACGGGCGCCTCTCTCTGATTTGGCGGCTTGCTGCGGCAGATCGACATCCTGCCGGCGTTTCACGGAGCGCTCGTGCTGCCGCGAATGACCAGCTGGGGCGGAGAGATGAAGCTGTAGGGCTTGCTTAGGTCGCCCTTGTTCTGAAGATGATGCAGGAACCAAAGCCCACAAGCAGTTGCCAACTCCGAAACAGGCAACTGGACTGTCGTAAGTCCCGGCCCCCACCACCGATACCCAAGTTCATCGCCAAACCCGATGACGGAAATGTCGCGGGGAACGCGCAAAGCCTGGTCCTGTATTTCATCAATGACTCCGGAAGTGTTTTGTACCGCACCGATCACAAGCGCCGTCGGTCGATCCTTCAAGGAAAGAAGGCGACGCACGGCCTCCCGTCCGAATTCGGGTGACGAAGGCGCGCCCAGTTCCTCATGAACGGTGATCGTGTGGCCGGAGCTCTTCACCGCATCCCGGAAACCCTGCACGCGGGCTGCGCCAGTGGGAAGCTCTTCCGTGCCGCCGATATAAGCGATCCGCTTGTGACCTTCATTGATGATATGTTCAGTGCTTTCGTAAAGCGCCCGTCTGTCATCAATCCCAAACCATTGTTCGCCGAGCAGCGGTGCCTTTCGCAGTAGTTGGATGTGAGGCGTCATCTTCAGGATTCGCGCAGAATCGGGATGAGGTTTTGCGCTCGGGACCAGAATGATCCCGGCGACGTTGACGCTTGTGAGTTCCTTGATGTGGCGAAGCTCGTGCATTCTGTCGTCATCGGTTTCACACAAGGTCAGCTGGTAATTCGCTGAAAGAAGGCACCGCGAGAGAGCATGGGCAATAGTTGAATAAAAGCTGTTCCGGATATCTGGGACGATCAGCCCAACGAGATTGCTCTGAACCCCACGCATCATGCGTGCGGAACGATTGGCAACGTACCCCGCTTGAGTTGCCGCTTCGTTCACCTTTCGCTTCATCTCGACGCTGATGCGTCGATCGTCGGCAAGAGCGCGACCTACGGTTGAAGGTGAAACTTGCAGTGTGGCGGCGATATCTTTAATTGTTACCATTGTGCTTGGCTCGAATGATCACTTTCGCCAACGATAGCATTGACGCCCCGGTTGTCAAACTCCGAAATCGCAAACGATTATGCCAAATCGACGTGCTCGAATTTTCGCCCCTGATGCATCGGTGCGATGATCAAGATGCGTTTATAAATTTCTATATTTTCAAACTGTTGATCTAAAATTTTAGATATTTTACCTGGTGTCCCCGGCGCTCGCAGAAGGACCCGCCAACGAATTAACCTGCGGAATGCTGTTGACACGGAGGCTTCGTTGTGGGACGAATATTTGTGCTAACGTTAGCGCAAATGGGAGGAGGCATAACGTATGGGTGTTCTGGTATTCCTGGAACCGATCATCGTATCCACAGAAGGACGTGGATGCTGATGACCCTTGCTCTTTTCTTGCAATCCGCTGTTGGTGGCGTCTTGCTGGGTGGGATCTATGGCCTGCTGGCGATGGGTCTCAGCCTGAGCTGGGGCTTGTTGAAGCTGGTGAACCTCAGTCACTTCGCGCTGGCGTTCCTTGGCGCTTACCTGACCTATCAGTTTGGCACCGTTTACGGCGTCCCGGCATATTTGAGCGTTCTGGTGATCGCGCCGCTGTTTTTCGCACTCGGCGTTGCGCTGCACAGTGTGTTCGTACGCTTTCAGGTGAAGGAATTCGCGTCTCTCCTGGTGACGTTCGGCGTCACGATCCTGATCGAGTCGCTGATCCAATGGATCTGGTCGGCTGACTTCCTTCGTTATGAAACACCCTATGCCCAGACCACCATCCGGCTCGGTCCGATCTTTGTGCCCGTGCTGGATCTTTCCGCCTTTGTTTGCGCCGGGGTGCTTGCTGGAGCGGCCTGGTACG
>Ga0102593_1001572_pt1 | contig 21728 bp, 21 predicted proteins | sample AraplaCol_mMS_r2_2_FD_76862 | JGI IMG/M metagenome (GOLD analysis project Ga0102593, IMG submission 76862) | Arabidopsis root microbial communities from North Carolina, USA - plate scrape MF_Col_mMS_r2 (SPADES assembly) (version 2) | ecosystem: Host-associated > Plants > Roots > Endosphere...
CGGCCAGGCCGACCTGTTCCTCGAAGCCGACCTTGTCATGCCGGCGTTGTACGACCGGGCGCTTTCGGCCGGCGAGATCGCCGCGCGTCGCGAGCAGCGCGGCTTGCAGATCGCCACGGGCCGCTCGGTGCTCGCCTGCTGGCCGCTGCGCGAAGAACGCGGGTCTCAAGTGGCCGATGCCAGCGGGTATCAACGCACCGGCCGCATCGTCAACCACGCAACCTGGATGATCGTCGGCCCGGCCTTCGAGCCCGGCAAGGTCGGCCAGCACGAAGAAGACGAATCGTCCTACGACCCGCTCCATGACCCGACGCGCGGGCACGGACTGCGGTTCGCTGGCGATGATCTCTATGACTGCCGCTGGGAGGCGGTGCACGAGTTCCGCGTTCCCGACGACGCAAGGTCTGGCGTGTACGTCGGCCGTGCGCGCTTCGAGATCGAAGGCCGCCGGGCGGACTACGACATCACCTTCATCGTGCGCAAGCCCGCGCACGTGGCGCCGGCCCCCATCCTCGTGCTGTGTGCCGTCAACAGCTGGCTCGCCTACGCCACCACGCCCTTCGCGAAGAACGTGGTCGACGATCCGGTGTGGCCGCGCCGTTCGGAGGGGCTCGAGAACAGCCATCCCGAAGCGCCGGCCTACAGCAGCTATGTCTATCACCGCTACGGCCAGCCCTGCTACCAGGTCGGCCTGCGCATGCCTTGGCCCAATGCCAGCCCCAATGCGCTCTACGACCCGGCGGCAAGCGGCTTCAGCCAGTGGACGCGACTCGAGCGCCACCTGCACGTGTGGCTCGACAAAGAGGGCTACGACTACGACGTGATCGGCGACATCGACCTGCACCGCGACCCTTCGCTGCTCGCGCGCTACAAGACCGTCTTCATCAACGGCCACAGCGAATACTGGTCGCTGCCCGGCGTGGAGGGGCTGGACGATTTCCTCAAGCGCGGCGGCAGCGCCATCGTGCTCTCGGGCAACACGATGTACCTGCGCGTGAGCTACGACGAAGACTTCACCGTCATGGAACAGCGAAAGGTCAGCGGACCCGGTCACGACGAAACCAGGCCGCCCGTCGGACCACCGGCCGGCGCGTTCGGCGAGCAGTACCACAGCCAGGACTGGGCGCGCGGAGGACGGCTCAAGGCATCGGGCCGGCCGGCCGCCGACATCATCGGGCTCGAAACCGCGGGTTGGGCCTTCGCCGACGGCGATGACTTCGGCGTCTACCACGTCGAGGAGCCGGGCCATGCGCTCTTCAACGAGCCGCAGCCGTTGGGCCTCGGCAAGGGCGAAACCTTCGGCCATGCACCGGGTGGCGGGTTGCCGCGCGCCATCGGGCACGAGTGGGATCTGACCCTTTCGACACTCATGAAGATGACCAGGCGTCGCCCCCCGGGGACTTCCCTTCCTGTCACGCAGGAGGGGATTGAAGTCATTGCCAAGGGCATCCGGCGCATTCCGGGCAGGCTGGACGCCTACCTCGACTACTACTCGAGACCCACCAAATCGCTCGACGGGCTTTCGGCCGAAATGATCTATTGGGAGCGGCCGCAGGGCGGGCGCGTGTTCCATGCCGGCGCGGTCGGCGCGGCCTGGGTGGTTGGCAGCGACCCGCTCTTCGGCAAGCTCCTTTGCAACGTGCTGCACCGTTTCGGCGTGACACAAACACCTGGTGAAGGCGTGAAATGACCGATCGCGGCGACCGGCCTCATCGCACGGCCCTTCGCCGCCAGGGAGGCGGCGCAAGCGATTGGCGCAGCATCGTCAGAAAGGCCGTTACCCGCGCACTTCGTCCGAAGCGGGTGCCCAGCATGGCGACCACATCGGCCGCAGGAACCTCCCAGCTCGCAAGCACGCGCTTGAGCCGGCCGGCCGCCAGGTCGGCAGCGACGTTCCATTCCGACCGCATTGCGACGCCCTGCCCGGCCACCGCCCAATCGCACACCACCGCGCCGTCATTGCTGCACATGGTGGGGCGGATACGGACGGTTTCAGAACCGCGCGATGCGTGCGCGAAGCGCCACAGCGTGACGTCCTCGTCGTTCTCTCTGACCACCAGGCTTCGATGCCGCAGCAAGTCCGAAGGCGACTGGATCGGCGGCGCACTGGCGAGATAGTCCGGGCTGGCGCAGAGGATGCGGCGGTTCGGTGCGAGCGTCGTGACGATCTGGTTCTGGGCACCAGGCGGGCCGATGTGGACGATGACGTCGCTGCTCTCGAGCAGGTGCGCGCCGGGATGGTCGGCAAGGTCCAGGGTGACGGTCACGCCAGGGTGCGTTTTGGCAAACGCATCGACCACGGGTGCGACATGCAGCCGCCCGAACCCATGCGGGGCGGCAATGCGCAGATGCCCGCTGACGGCCTTCTTGCGATTGGCCAACGCCTCGGTCAGTGCCTCCATCGCGTCGGCCACGATGGTGCCGTGCGATGCGACCAGATCGCCTTCATCGGTGAGGACCATCCTGCGGCCGGAACGGTCGATCAGCCGGATGCCGATCCGTGCTTCCAGCGCTTGCAGGCGCTGGGTGACGGCCGGCGGCGTGACGTCCATCTTCCGGGCCGCTTCAGCGAGCGACGCGGACTGGGCCAGCACGTTGAAGAAGCGCAGATCCTCGGAGCTGATCATTTAGTTTGGCCTTAACCTGCCATGCAGGTTCGATAAATTGTAGGTTCAATCGATCGGGCGCAACATCCGGCCATCTCGCTTGCTTGGTGCCTATCTGCATCCGGCAGGCCGCATCGGACAAGCACAACTCGGAGCACGACATTGGCCCAGACCACAGAGCAGGCGCAAGCCGAACAGATCGCAACCACGCTGGGTGAACTGGCGACGCCTTGCCTCGTCCTCGACGCTGAGCGGATGGAGCGGAACATCGCACGTTTGAAGACCAGGCTGGAGGGCCTGGGCGTCACGCTGCGTCCCCACCTCAAGACGTCCAAGTCGGTGGACGTCGCGCGGCGCGTCATGATGTCGCCGTCGGGTCCGGCGACTGTTTCGACGCTTCTTGAAGCCGAGGAGTTCGCGGCGGCCGGCGTGCGGGACATCGTCTACGCCGTCGGCATTGCGCCATCGAAGCTGCCAAAGGTGCTGGCGCTGCGCGCCGGGGGCGCCGACGTGGCCGTGGTGCTGGACACCGTGGAGCAGGCGCAAGCCGTTGCCCGGGCCTCGCGCGAGGCCGGCACGCGCATTCCGGCGCTGATCGAGATCGACTGCGACGGCCATCGCTCCGGGGTGCTGCCGACCGACCGGCAGCTGCTGTTGGACATCGGCCACGCCTTGCAAGACGGCGCGGAACTGCGGGGCGTGATCACGCACGCCGGGGACAGCTATCTGGCCCGCGGGGCCGAGGCCTTGCGTGAATGTGCCGAGGTCGAGCGCCGCAGCGTGGTCGATGCCGCCGCCATCCTGCGCGAGGCGGGGCTGCCCTGCCCGGTGGTCAGCGTCGGCTCCACGCCCACCGCGCACAGCGCCACCGACCTCACCGGCGTCACCGAAGTGCGGGCCGGCGTGTTTGTGTTCTTCGATCTGGTGATGGCCGGGATCGGTGTCTGCCAGGTCGACGACATCGCGTTGTCGGTGCAGGCGACGGTGATCGGGCATCAGCGCGACAAGGGATGGATCCTGGTCGACGCCGGCTGGATGGCGCTGTCGCAGGACCGCGGCACCCGCAAGCAGGCGGTCGACCAAGGCTATGGGCTGGTGTGCGACGCCGCTGGCGTGCCCTATCCCGACCTGATCGTTGCCGACGCCAACCAGGAGCACGGGATCATGACGGTGCGTCCGGGCTCTGGGGGCAAGCTCCCTGATCTTGCGATCGGCGACCGCGTGCGGATCCTGCCGAACCACGCCTGCGCCACAGGCGCCCAGCACCGGGCCTATCACGTCGTTCGCGGCGCATCCGACCGGGTAGAAGCCGAGTGGTCGCGTTTCGGGGGCTGGCGATGAGCGTGACTAGCATCTTGACGGACCGGGCACCGAAGCCGGCAGGCCACTACACGCAAGCCATTGTCTCGGGCGCCCACGTCTTCGTTTCCGGCCAGTTGCCAATCCGCCCGGATGGACGTCCGCTGGACGACGATGGGTTCGAGGCGCAGGCCAGGCAGGCGATCCATAACATGCTGGAGATCGTTCGCGCCGCGGGCAGCTCGCCGCAACAGATCGTCAAGGTGACGGCCTACATCGTCGGCATCGACAACTGGGCCCGCTTCAACACGGTTTATGCGTCCATGCTGCCGGATGTGCGCCCCGCGCGCAGCGTGGTTCCGGTGCCGGAATTGCACTACGGGTACCTGGTCGAGATCGACGCCATTGCGGCGCGCGCGCCATGACTGTCATGAAACCCCGACACGTCGACCACGACGACGTGGTGCTGCTCCCGTTTGCCACGGAACACCTGGAAGGTGCCCTCCAGCTTTCGCAGGAGATGTTGTGGCCCTATCGGCTCGAGGACTGGGCGATCGCGCTCGAGCTCGGCCAGGGCTTCGTGCTCTGCGACCGCGCCGGTGCAGTGATCGCGACCGCGGCATGGTGGGCCTACGGCGACGACCATGCTTCATGCGGGATGATCATCGTCTCCAAGGCAGTCCAAGGCCGTGGCTACGGGGCGCGGCTGATGGATGCGCTGCTGGCGGCGGCGCACCCGCGGATCATCACGCTGAATTCGACGGCCGAAGGTATGGCGCTTTATGAAAGGCGCGGCTTTGTCCGCATCGGCGTCATCCAGCAGCATCAAGGCATTCCTCACGAGCACCACCAGGCGCCCCCAGCCGAGTTGGTCAGGGCGATGGCGCCATCGGATGTCGAAGCGGTCGCGCGCCTGGACCGGCAGGCGACGGGCTGGGCCAGGCCGCAGATGCTGGATCGGCTCATCCAGGCCGGTGATGGCCACGTGCTCGTGCGTGACGGCGAGCCGCGCGGCTATGCCATTTCACGCCCGTTCGGCCGCGGGCACGTCATCGGTCCCGTGGTCGCTGAAAGTGCGGCCGATGCGCGTGCCTTGATCGAAGCCGCGCTCGCTTGTCTCGGCCAGGTTTTCGTGCGCGTCGACACCGCGGCCGCCTCGCAGCTCGGAGACTGGCTCGAAAGCATCGGCCTCTGCCAAGTCAGTGACGCCACCAGCATGGTCAAGGGGCCGCACAACCCACCGGCGGGGCCGGCACGCATGTTCGCGCTGGCCAACCAGTCGTTCAATTAGGAGACATCACGATGACGTGCTCGAAGACGCCGAAGATGCGGGAAAGGCCGCTATGAAGCTGGCCTCGTATTGGCTGGACACCTCGGAGCCTTTCCGCAGTGCCACTGCAGGGCCGGTACAGGGTCGCTGCGACGTGGCGGTAATCGGCGGCGGCCTGACCGGCTGTTCAGCTGCGCTGGCGCTTGCCAAGAAAGGTGCGCGCGTCGTGCTCCTGGAAGCCGAAACCGTCGGGCACGCCGCCTCCGGTCGCAACGGTGGCATGTGCAACAACGGCTTTGCCCAGGACTACGGGATGATGTCGGCCAAACTCGGCAAGGAGGTTGCCGACAGGCTATATCGGGCCTTCGACGCCGGCGTCGATACGGTCGAGCGCCTGGTGGCGGAGGAGAAGATCGACTGCAGCTTCGCGCGCGTTGGCAAGATCAAGCTGGCGGCCAAGCCCGAGCACTACGACAAGCTGGCGCGCAGCCAGGAACTGCTGGCGGCCAACGTCGACCCCGACACGGAGATGGTGAGCCGCGCCGACATGGCCCGCGAGGTCGGGTCGGACCGCTTCTACGGCGGACTGATCTACCGCAAAGGCGCCGGCATGCATGTCGGACGCTTCGTGCGCGGCTTGGCGGAAGCGGCGGCGCGGCGTGGCGTGGAGATCCACGAGCGCGCGCCGATGACCGGCCTGCGACCGGCACCCGGCGGAGGGCACCAGATCGAAACGCCGAAGGGCCGGCTCCACGCGAGGCAGGTTCTGCTGGCGAGCGGAACCTCGCAGACGGGCCCGCTGGGTTGGATCCGGCGCCGCATCGTGCCGGTGGGCGCGTTCCTGATTGTCACCGAGCCCCTGCCGACAGAGACGCTCGACCGGTTGCTGCCGCGGCGCCGGATGGCAGTCGATACGAAGAACCTCGTCAACTACTTTCGAACCACGCCCGACAACCGGCTGCTCTTTGGCGGGCGCGCGCGCTTCGCCGTCTCCAATCCGAACTCGGACGAGAAGAGCGGCGCGATCCTCAAGGCCGCGCTGCACGAGGTCTTCCCCGAGCTGCGCGCCGCACGCATCGACTATTGCTGGGGCGGCATGGTCGACATGACGCGTGACCGCCTGCCCCGCGCCGGCGAGCGCGACGGCATCTATTACTCGATGGGCTACAGCGGCCACGGCACCCAGATGTCGACCCTGATGGGGACGATCATGGCGGAAGTCATGGACGGGCGCACCGAACTCAATCCCTGGAAAGACTTCGACTGGCCGGCGATCCCGGGACACGTCGGACCACCGTGGTTCCTGCCGCTGGTCGGGGCCTATTACCGGCTCAAGGACAAGCTCGCCTGAAGCCCATCTCGCCACTCACACATCGAGGATGTCAACCATGAACGAGCACACGAATCTCAAGGGCCTGATCGGCGCCGAGGAAAGCACGCGCCTGATGGGTCAGCTGCAGCGCGGCGCCAGCCGCCGCGACGTGCTGGCGATGCTGATGGCCGGCGGCATGCAGGCCACGCTGGCGGACTGATGCCGCACGTCGACACTATTTGTTCTTCCGGCGCGTTTCATTGCCAATTCCAAGAGGAAGTAAATACACTAACGGCAACCAGATTGCGACTACGAAGCAAGCCCTACCCGCTGCCGAACAGCACACCCTGACCCTGCTTAGCACACCCCGAAACTGACCGCCGTTAGCGTATTTTTTCATGGTATCTCTTCCGCTCTTCGCTGAAGCTTCGGGCGAATCGCCTCAGGCCGCGTTCGACCGCTGGCTCGCGTCCCAGCAAGAAAACGGCGCCTTGCGGCAGCCCTCTTCCATCGCGGTCTATCGCGACATGTGGGGCAGTTTCACGGCCTGGTGCCTGGGCCAGTCGCCCGCAGTGACGCTGGCGTCGCTGGACACGGGCGATCTGTCGGCCTTCCAGCAGGCGCGCTTCGGGATGAAAAGCGACGACCTGTCGCTGTCGCCGCGTTATGCGCTGCGCCTGCTCCGGCTGATCGACCGGGTGCTGCGCCACCACGCGGAGGTTCAGGGAATCGCCGCGAACACGGCCGCATCGGAATGGATAGCGACCCAGCCCGAAGTCCGCTATGCCGATTCGGTGCGGGCGGATCCCCTGCCGGAATTCCTCTCGGTGTCCGAAGCCAGACACCTCATCACCTTTCTCTCCAGCGCGCGTCCCCGGCCCGGCGATCGGCAGGGGCAGGTGGCGCTCAGCTGGCAGGCGCTGCGCAATCGCGTGGCGGTCGCCCTGCAGCTGGGGGCGGGCCTCACGCCCGGCGATGTTCGCGTGCTGCGGCTCGATGCGCCCACCTCGCAGATCGCAGGTCGGCGCGACCGTCCGTGGAAAGTTGCGGTGCCGGGCAACGGCAACTCGCCGGCGCGCGAAGCGCCGATTGCTCCGTGGGCGGGCGAGCTGCTCCAGCATTGGCTGAAGGTACGCACCGAAGCGTCGATAGCCGGGGACTACCTGTTTCCGGCCACGCGCACCGGCAAGCCCTGGAGCAAGGAAGCGCAGTACGTGGCCGCCAAGCAGGTGCTCGAAGATGCGGGCATCGATGCCGCCGGCGGCGGCTCGTTCCTGCTGCGCCACACCTTCGCGCTGCGCCAGCTGCGCAGGGGCGCCAAGCTCGACCAGGTGGCGCGCTGGCTGGGCATCGAGCCCGAGGCGATGGGCAAATACCAGCGCGTGCTCACGGGTCCGGCCGAAGTCATCTGAGGGCCAGCCGGCGGCGATGCGCCGGCATCAGTCGACCAGCGCACGCTTGACGTCTTCCTGCAGACTACGCAAATGCGCACGCATCGCCGCGCGTGCCCGTTCGGGGTCCCTCGCACGCAATGCCGAGATGATCGCGCCGTGCTCTTCATGGTTTTCGCGCTGGCGGTGCAACGGGCTGTGCAGCCGAAACAGCCGTGCGTTCACACGCAGTTCCTCGACCAGGCGCGGCAGCACCACATTGCCGCTGGCCGATGAAATGAGTTGATGAAATCGGTCGTCGAAGTGCCAGTGCTCGATCTCGTCATGCACCCCGGCGTCGAGCGTTTTCAGATCCGCGTCCAGCTCATCGAGTTGCGCTTCGGTGATCTTGTCGACCGCCAGCGCGATGGCTTCGCACTCGATGATCTCGCGCGCCCGCATGCAGTCGAAGTACTCCTTGGTGCCCAGCGCGCGCACAGCGTATGAACGCGCGTCGCGGCGTACGAGCAACCCTTCGCCGGCAAGCCGGACGAGCGCCTCACGCATCGGCGTGCGCGAAATCCGCAGCTCGTCCGCGAGGCGGCCTTCCTGCAGCGGACTGCCCGCCGAAATCTTGCGATCGAGGATCAGCGTGCGCAGGCTCGCATAGGCCTGCTCGGCCAGGCTCGCGGAGCGGACTTCGAGCGGCGCAATGGTGATAGTGGCTGGCTGAGCCGGGCTGGGAAGGCTTGGCATGCGGGAGAAGTTGATTGCCACGAAAAGTGGGGAAACGCCTGGAAGGCCAGCTGCGGCGGGGCTGAAAGCATCACAGCCACTTGGCGAGCGGATTCTCGGCGTTGGGCGCGCGCGGGCGCAGGCAGGACTGGAACTGTCCCGCGCCTGCTTCCGCCGAGAACACGCCATTTTCCCATACCACCCGCCCCCTCGAAAGCGTGATGCCGGGCCATGCGCGCATCTTCATGCCCTCGTAGGGCGTGTAGTCGGCCGCATGGTGGAGCATGTCGTTGCGGATGACTTTTTCGTGGCCCTCGTCGAACGTGTCCCACACCACCAGGTCCGCATCACTGCCGACCGCGATCGTGCCCTTTTTTGGATACAGCCCATAGAGCCGTGCCGGATTGGTGGACGTGAGTTCGACGAAACGATGGATGTCGATGCGCCCCGTCAGCACGCCTTCGCTCATCAGCAGCGGAAGCCGGGTTTCGACACCCGGAATACCGTTGGGAATGCGGTCGAAGGACGCGTCCTCGCCGGCCACGCGCTTGCCGTCGCTGCCTTGGATGTTGAAGGGCGCATGGTCGGAAGAGAAGATCGTGAAAAGGCCGCTCGAAAGCGCGTTCCAGATGAACTGCTGGTTGGCCTTGTCGCGCGGCGGCGGGCTGCAGATGCAGCGTGCGCCGTGCATCGGATCGTCGGGGTCCACCCCCAGGTCTTCCGCGCTCAGGAAAAGATACTGCGGGCAGGTCTCGGCATGGATCGGCAACCCGCGCCCACGCGCCCAGTGAATCTGCTCGACCGCCTCGCGGCCCGAGACGTGGACGATCAGGATCGGTGTATCGATCAGCTCGGCCAGCGCAATCGCGCGGTGCGTGGCTTCGCGCTCCACCGCCATCGGCCGCGAGCTCCCGTGGTAGCGCGGCGCCGTCAGCCCGGCATCGAGCAACTGCTCGGTGAGCCATGCGATGCAGTCGCTGTTTTCGGCATGGATCATGGTCATCGCGCCGTGCCGGCGCGCGACCGCGAGCACTTCGATGATCTGCCGGTCGGCGAGCTTCAGGTCGTCGTAGGTCATGTAGATCTTGAACGAGGTGTAGCCCTTCTCGATCAACGCCGGCAGTTCGCGCTGTGTCACGTCCTTGGTCGCGTCCGCAACGATCAGATGAAACGCATAGTCGATCACCGCCTTGCCTTCGGCGCGCCGGTGATAGTCGTCCACAGCTTCCTGCATGCTGCGCCCCTTCTGCTGCGCGGCGAACGGCAGCACCGTGGTGGTGCCGCCGCAGGCTGCCGAACGGGTGCCGGTAAAGAAGTCGTCCGCGAAGCGCGAGCCGTCGCTGGTCGGCTGGTCGAAATGGCAGTGGCCGTCGACGCCGCCGGGCGTCACCAGCCGGCCGGCCGCGTCGATCTCCCGCGCGGCACTGCCGTCCAGTCGATGGGCGATGGCGCTGATGCGCCCGTCGCGCACACCGATGTCGGCGCGGTAGCGGTCGCCCACGGTGGCGATGTCGGCATTGCGAAGAATCAGGTCGTAGGAGCTCATCGTCGGGTATTGGTCAACGTTGTTCAAGCACGGCATCGGCCACCACCGGCGCGTCGGCGGAGGTGGTGCCGTTGCGATAGGCGCGGCCGTAGTGGCGCTCGATGCGGCGCTGGATGAAATCCCACGCCGTGGTCATCAGCAGGTAGTAGATGGCGGCGACGATGAACAGCTCCAGCACCATGAATTTCTCCTGGATCAGCACCTGGGTGCGGCGCAGCAGTTCTTCCATCGAGATCACCGAGGTGATCGAGGTGGTCTTGAGCAGGCCGTTGATGCTGTTGCCCAGCGTCGGGATGATCAGCCGCATCGCCTGCGGCATCACGATGTAGCGCATGCTCTGCGCACTGCTGAAGCCCATGGCGCGCGCCGCGTTGGTCTGGCCCACCGGCACCGACTGGATGCCGCCGCGCACCACCTCCGCGAGGTAGGCGGCCTCGTTGAGGATCAGCCCGAGCAGCGCCGACTCGATCACCGACAACTTGAGCCCGAGCTGCGGCAGCCCGGTATAGATGATGATCAGCTGCACCAGGAGCGGCGTGCCGCGGAAGACCCAGATGTAGAAATGCGCCGGTGCCACCAGCCAGCGGTGACGCGACAGGCGGGCCAGGGCCAGCGCACATCCGACGACCAGGCCGCCCGCGATCGACGCAAGGGTAAGCCAGAGCGTGGTGAGCGCGCCGTTCAGGATGTACGGATTGAACAGGTAGTCGGAAAACCCCGACCAGCTCCAGCCTTGTCCCATGGACTTTCCCTCTCGAACTCAGTGGTGGTGCGGCGCGCTCAGCTGGCGGGGCCCTTGACGACGACGGCACCGTCGATCGCCTTGACGCCGTATTGATCGAAAAGCTTCTGGAAGCTGCCGTCGGCCTTCATGTCGTTGAGTGCCTTGGCCATCGCAACCGACAGGTCCTTGTTTTTTGCTGCCAGCGCCACCGGGGTCGGGAACAGGCCGCTGAGCACGCGGTCGAAATCGCCGCGCTTCTGGTACTCGGCACCGGTGGAGTCGATCGACAGCGCCACCTCCACCTGCCCCGCGCGCAGCGCCTGGAAGGCCATCGCGAAGTTCTCGAAGGTCCGGATGGTCATGCCCTTCATGCCCTTGTCGGTCAGCTGCTTGTCGAGTTCGCGCGTCTTGCGCTCCTCGAATCCGCCAAGCTCGACGCCGATGCTCTTGCCCGACAAGTCCTCGGGCTTGCTGATCTTGAGGGGGTTGCCGCGCGCTGTGCTGATGCTGATCGCCTGGTCCTCGTAGGGCAGCATCTGCATCAACTTGGCACGCTCGTCGGTGTAGAAGATGCCGGTGTTGATCACATCCCAGCGGCCAGCCTGCAGGCCGGGAATCATGGCCGAGAACTCGATGCGCACGTATTCGGGCGTCAGGCACAGGCGCTTGGCAATCGCTTCGCCGAGTTCCACCCGCATGCCTTTGAGGGCGCCGGTCTGGTCCACGAACTGCATCGGCGGCAAGGTCGGGTTGACCGACATGATCAGGGTGCCCTTCTTGATCAGCGCCGAGTCGGGCACCGGCGACTTGCAGGCCTGGGCGCTCGCGATGTCCGTGCCGAAGATGAAAAGAACCGTGGCCGACGTGAGAGCGGGAAGCAGTTTCATGGTGATTTCCTGGTGGAGATGGAACGAGGCAAGAGATGGGCGATGGAAGGAAAGGACGGGCGCTCAGGCCTTGATCGAACCGAGCAGGCCGAGGCGGTCGAGCTCGCGCCGCAGGTCCATGGCGTCGGCTTCTGGCAGCGGCAGGCGCGGTGCGCGCGGCTGGCCCACGGGCAGGCCCATCATTCCGAGTCCGTGCTTGGAGGCCGCGACATAGCGGTGGCCGCCGACCCAGCGCACGATCGGCAGCATTTCCTTGTAGAGGGCGAGGGCCGCGGGCATGTCCTGCTCGTCGGCGACCAGTTCGAACAGCCGCGCCGACATCTTCGGGATCAGGTTCGAGCAGACTGCGACCCAGCCCTGCGCGCCCAGCCAGAACGACTCGTAGCCCAGGATGCCCGCGAACACCGTCATGCGGTCGCCGCAGAGCTCGATGATGTCGCGCACTCGCGTCACCTCGAGCGTCGACTCCTTGATGTATTTGCAGTTGTCGATGCGCGAGAGCCGCGCCACCAGTTCCGGCTTGAGATCGACGTTGGCCGTGGCGGGGTTGTTGTAAACCATGATCGGAACGCCGATCGCCTCGCCCACCTTGCGGTAGTGCGCAAACAGTTCGTCGTCGGTAGGCGTGCTGTAGAACGGCGGAATGATCATGACGCCGTCGGCGCCCATGGTCTCCGCCTCGCGGCTCAGCCGCACGCACTCGTCGGTCCACTCGGCGCCGGTGCCGATCAGCACGGGCACGCGTTTTGCTGCCGTCTGCACACAGGTTTCGATCACCAGTTGCCGCTCCTCGGCGGTCAACGACAGAAATTCGCCGGTGCTGCCCAGGGGAATGAGCCCGTGGATGCCCTCTTCGATCTGCCAGTCGACCAGCTTCTTCAGGGCCGGCACGTCCACTTGCTTGCCGTCGGCGGTCATGGGGGTGATGAGCACCGTATAGGTGCCTCGAAACGCTGTCATTCCAGTCCTTGTCGAAAACGGGGCGATGAAGTATTTGTATACGTGCAGTATACGTATACATTAGACCATGTCCAAGTGGTTTTTTGCTTCGCCCCTGTTTCAATGAGCACCAGACTTACCCATTCCTCCATCGCTGCCGGCGGACGTCCGATCCGCTTCTGGTACGACGGCCAGCCCGTGGACGGCCTCGAGGGCGAAACCGTGGCTGCTGCGCTCGCGGCCAGCCATCTCCGGCAGATGCGACACACGCAGGGCGGCGGACGCCGCGGCCTTTATTGCGGCATGGGCGCCTGCTTCGATTGCCTCGTGACCATCGACGGCCGGGCCAGCCAGCGCGCCTGCCTGACGAAGGCCGCGGACGGCCAGCAGATCCGCTCGGCCGTGCCGGCGGGGACGCCTGCGGATCCATTGAAGCCACTGGCACCCGACGCAGCGGACCAGCCGCTGGCGCACGAGGTCGACGTGCTGGTGATCGGCGCGGGCCCGGCCGGCCTCTCGGCGGCGCTCGCCGCCCGGCGTGCGGGCGCCGGCGTGCTGGTGCTCGACGAGCGGCTGCAGTCCGGGGGCCAGTTCTTCAAGCCCCTGGCGCCATCGCATCAGGCCAAGACACCGCCGGACCGGCAGTTTGCGGACGGCCTGGCGCTGGAGCGCGAAGTGCTCGCCGCCGGCGTCACGGTCCAGCAAAACGCGCAGGTCTGGGCTGCGTTCTCGCCGCACGACGTCAGCGCGGTGATCGACGGGAAAGCCACCCACATCCGATGCCGGCAGCTGGTGATTGCGCCGGGTGCCTACGAGCGGCCGGTGCCGTTCCCTGGCTGGACGCTGCCGGGCGTGATGACCACCGGCGCCGCCCAGACGCTGGCGCGGGCCTACCGCGTCGCGCCGGGACAGCGCGTGGTGATCGCCGGCAACGGGCCGCTCAACCTGCAGCTGGCCGCGGAACTGCTCGCCGGCGGCGCCCACGTGGTCGCAGTGCTCGAGTCGGCGGCCCGCCCGTCCGCGCGCGACTGGCGCCAGCTGGTCGCCGCGGCCCGCACCGCGCCCGATCTGCTGCGCCAGGGCTGGGCCTACCTGCGGGAGCTGCGCGCCCACAAGGTTCCGCTGCTGTGGGGCCATGCAGTGGTCGGCGCCGAAGGCGAGGCCGAGCTGCAGGCGGTGCAGGCCGCGCGGCTCGATGCACAGGGACGTGCCACGCCTTCCCCCGCGCTGCGCTTCGAGGCCGACACGCTGTGCCTGGGCTACGGCTTCATCCCCTCGACCGAGCTGGCGCGCATGCTCGGCTGCGAGCACCGCCTGGCCGACCGGCACCTCGGCTACCTCGCGACCGTGACGGGCACCGACGGCGCCACCAGCCTGCCCGATGTGTTCGTGGTCGGCGACGGCGCCGACATGGGCGGCTCGCGCGTCGCATTGGCGCGCGGCGCGCTGGCCGGCACGGCGGCGGCACGCAACATCGGCCTGACCGCCTCCGAACCGTCCGGCGCCGGGGACCGGTTGCGCCGCGCCGAGCGCTTCCAGCAGGCGCTGTGGTCGCTTTACCGGGCGCCGCCCGTGGCGCTGGCCACGGTCAGCGACGACACGCTGCTGTGCCGCTGCGAGGAGATCAGCTTCGGCTCGGTGCGCGAGCAGATCCGGACCGGCCGCGACACGCTGGCCGCGCTGAAGCGCAACACGCGGCTCGGTATGGGCCGCTGCCAGGGCCGCTATTGCGCGGTCACCGCGGCCAGATTGATCGGCGAGATGACCAGACGCCCGACCGAGGTCGAGCAGTACTTCGCGCCACGGCCGCCGGCCAGGCCGGTGCCCGCGGGCGCACTCGGCTTCGAGAAGCCCGAGTGGGGCGGTCACAAGCCGGCAATCACGCCGAACCTCGCGCGCCCTGTGGAGCGCGCGCCCTTTCACACCCTCCACACCGACGTGCTGGTGATCGGCGCCGGCGTGCTCGGTTCCTGCCTGGGGTACTACCTGGCGAAGGCCGGCCAGGACGCGACGGTGGTCGACCGCGATGACGTCAATCTGCAGGCCTCCGGCGCCAACGCGGGAAGCCTGCATGTCCAATTGCTGTCCTTCGACTTCGGCGCCAAGGCGCAGCAAGGTGGCGGCCCGGCCGCAGCCACCCTGCCCCTCGGACCGATGTCGGTGCGGCTCTGGCAGGAGATCCAGGCGGATTGCGGCGAAGAAGACCTCGAGATCAAGATCACGGGCGGGCTGATGGTGGCCGACAGCGAGGGCGGCATGCGCTTTCTCGAGGCTAAGGCCGCGCTCGAACGCAGCCATGGCATCGATGCACAAGTCATCGACGGCGCCGAACTGCGCCGCCTCGCGCCCGCGCTGTCCGGAAAACTGCTGGGCGCCGACCTGTGCCCGATGGAAGGCAAGATCAACCCCCTGCGCGCAACCTATGCGGTGGCCTCGCGCGCGCAGCAGGAGGGCGCGCGCTTTCTGCGCGGCTGCGACGTGATGCGCATCGAACGCCGGCCGGGCAACGGCGCCGGCTTCGTCGTTCACACCTCGCGCGGCACCATCCACGCAGGCCGCGTGGTGAACGCCAGCGGCGCCTGGTCAAGCACGGTCGGCAACATGCTCGGCATCAGGATACCCGTCAAAGGCGCACCGCTGCAGATGATCGTGACCGAGCCGGCGCCGCCGCTGGTCAACCACCTGGTGGCACATGCCGACCGCCACCTGAGCCTCAAGCAGGCGGCCACCGGCGGCCTGCTGATCGGCGGCGGCTGGACGGCCGCCTTTCACGAAGGCATGCGCCTGAACCGAGCCGAGCGCGACAGCATCGAAGGAAGCCTCTGGGTCGCGCGCCAGGTGCTGCCGGCGGTGAGCGGGCTGCACATGGTGCGCTGCTGGGCCGGCATGAACGTCAACATCGACGGCGCGCCGATCATCGGCGGCGTACCCGGCCTGCCCGGCTTCTACAACGCCGTGACCTCCAACGGCTACACGCTGGCACCCATTGCCGCTCACCTGGTGGCCGACCTGATCGTGCGCGGCCGCACCGACATCGACATCACTCCTTTCCACATCGACCGCTTTCTTTGACGCCATGACAGACCTTTCGACCGCGCGCGGCACGCTGCGCCAATTCATCGACACCCATTTCGACCTTCAGGTGCAGACCCTCGCACGGCTGGTGCAATGCCCCTCCGACAACCCGCCCGGCGACTGCGCCCCGCACGCCGAACTTACAGCCCGGCTGCTCGAGGCCATGGACCTGAAGGTCGAACGCCATCCGGTGCCAGCCGCATTTGCAGAGCAGCACGGCATGCGCAGCGTGACCAACCTGATCGTGCGCGAGCGCTTTGGCGAAGGGCCGGTGATTGCACTCAATGCACATGGCGACGTGGTGCCGCCCGGCTCGGGCTGGAGCGGTTCGCCCTATGGCGGCGAGGTACGCGACGGCTGGCTGTACGGCCGCGGCGCCGCGGTCTCGAAGTCGGATTTCACAACCTACGCTTTCGCGATGCGTGCGCTCAGGCAATTGCAGTCATCGGGCGCGCCGCTGGCCGGCACGGTCGAGCTGCACTTGACCTACGACGAGGAAACCGGTGGCATGACCGGCCCCGCATGGATTCTTTCGCAGGGCCTGAGCCGGCCGGACTACGTGATATCAGCCGCCTTCTCGCATCACGTGGTGGTGGCACACAACGGCTGCCTGCATCTGGAAGTGACGCTGCGCGGCAAGTCCGCGCATGCGGCAAGGCCCGACACCGGCGTCGATGCGATCGAGGCTTCGGCGACCTTGCTGCCGGCGCTCTACCGCTATCGCGACCAGTTGGCGAAGCGGCCCTCGCAAACGCCGGGCATCACGCATCCGACGATGGTCGTCGGCCTGATCGAAGGCGGCATCAACACCAACGTGGTGGCCGACGCGCTGAGCCTGCGGATCGACCGCCGCATCGTGCCCGAAGAAGTGCCTGAGGACGTCGAGGCCGAACTGCGCCAGGTGATCGAGCAAGCCTGCAGCGGCCTGCCGGGGATCTCCGTCGAGATCCGGCAGATCCTGCTGGCCCGGCCGTTCGCACCCGCCCCCGGTGCGCAGGCGCTCGCCGAGCTGATGTGCCGCGAAGCCAGTGCCGTGATGGACAAGCCGGTCACGCCGATCGGCGTGCCGCTATATACCGATGCACGGCTCTACAGCGAAGCCGGCATTCCGACCGTGATGTACGGCGCCGGCCCCGCGTCGCTGCTAGAAGCCAACGGCCATCGCGCCGACGAGCGCGTGCCGCTCGACGAACTGCACAAGGCAACCGTCGTCGTCGCCAACACGCTGCTGCAACTCCTCACCCAGCCGGTGCGATCACTGCTCGGGCCGACGCCATAGCCAGATCGCGACGGCCGCCATGAACAGCGGCGCGCCGATCTTCACGGCGATGGGTGCGCCGGTGGCAAGCAGCAACAGCGCGCTGAAAGTCATCATCACGGTCGCGGCCCACTTCGCCCGGCGTGGCACCGCGCCTCTTTCCCGCCATCGCCGGATGTACTCGCCGTAGCGGGGATGTCCGAGAAGCCAACGCTCCAATGCGGGCCAGCCGTGGCCCGCCGCCCAGGCGGCCGCGAGCAGAAAAGGCACCGTCGGCAGAACGGGGAGAAAGGCGCCGATCAGGCCAAGGGCGACAAACACCAGCGCCAGCACGCGCCAGAGCAGCCTCGCGACGGGACCTTTGGGCCGCATCAGGACGCGCGCACTCCGAAACGATCTGCGGGGAAGTGCGAAGCGGGCATCGGGGGATGGTAAGCCCACGGTTCGCCCGGACGATGCGCTTCACGCGGTATCGGGCCCGCCATCCTGGTTCCAGTAGCCGCCGTTCATCAGGCTTGCGCGCACCATGGCCCGGGCGCGATGCAGCCGGCTCTTCACCGCCTCCACGCTCAGGCCCAGGCTTTGCGCGACCTCGGGGGCGGTCAGTTCCTCGACGTCGCGCAGGATCAGCGCGACGCGATAGGCTTCCGGGAGCGCGGCAATCGCTTTCGTCAGGTCCAGGCGAAGGTCGGTCGGAATCCGCGGCGCCGCCAGTTCATCGGGCAGCGGCTCCGACATCCGGCCCTTGGCCACGCTGCGCCTGAAGATCCGGTAGCACTCGCGCTCGATGATCCGGAACAGCCAGGTGGCAAAGGCGGCCACGGTCCCGAGCGTGCCGATTTTCCGGTGCAACTGCCACAGCGCCACCTGCACCGCGTCTTCGGCGTCCTCGCTGTTCGTGCAGGTGCGGCGCGCAAAGCGCTTGAGGTCGGGCTGGCATGTGCGCAGCAGCTGCGACAGCGCCCGCTCGTCCCCTGCACAGGCAGCCTCGATCAGCGGCGCGGATGCGCGGATCATTTCAGCGACCCACGGCCCTGCGGCCGAGCATTGCGCAGGCAGGGCAGAACCCGACGACGGCCGTGGCGCCCAGCATGGCCGCCATGGCAAAGCCCAGCAACCGGACTGCCCCAGGCGGCAGAAAGTAGAAGGTGCCTAGCGCCACCAGAACGCCCAGGCACAGGCGGATCGCTCGTTCCCAGGCTGGGATGTTGCGTTTGAGATGAAACACGTTGCAGCTCCAAATGATGTTGACCCTTGCATGGAGGGCCGCGCGTGGTCCAAAGGATTCAGCCAGTGAAAAAGAAATTTGCGACATATCGAGAGGAGCGCCTGGGTCCGTCCGACCGAGTGTCGCAGCCACACAACGCCTGATTGTGTGATTTATTACTGAAGTTCGCATTTAGCGACGTTTCATTCTGAAATGAGAACTTAACGTCTCATACAAATGTGATTATTTAGTTACACTCCGCCTGCTCCCGCCCCATCCATTAGTCCCAAAGCATTCACTTTCATGAAAAACCTTCTTCTGATCGCCGCAGCAGCCGCCACCCTGGCTCCCTTCGCCAGCCAAGCCGAATCGAACTTCGTGACGACCACCGGCTCGACGTCGCCAGCCGTCAACGCCAAGCTCGACTTCAAGATCGTCGTGCCGAAGGTGCTCTTCCTCCAGGTCGGTACGGGCTCCAGCATGGCGGACAACACGACCGTGGATATGGTGACGTTCACCGTGCCCGCCAGCGGCATCGGCAACAGCACGGCGGTGGCAGGTACAGGCGGCAATCTCTCCGGCGGCGCCGTCACGGTTCGCGTGCTCGGCAACACCGGCAACGTCACCCTGACCAACGCGACCACGGGTCAGCTCAGCAACGGCGTCAGCGGTGATCCGACTGTGCCATGGACCGACATCACCGTGACCCCCGGCGCCTTGGCGACGACCACGACCGGCTACACCAACGCCGCCATCGCGCACCCGCCCTTCAACAACGACGCGGCCGGCGGTGCATCGGCAACGGCCACCACCTTGACCGCATCGGGCGGCCTCGTGCGCCGCGAAGGCAGCTGGACCTTCGCCTATGCCAACACCTCCGTGATGCCGGCCGGCACCTACGGCGACACGGACGCAAAGCACGGCCGCGTGACCTACACCGCGACCGCCCCCTGAGCGCCAACACAACCCTCCAATAAGCGCAGCTTCCAACACACGATGACCGAAGGCGGGCCGAGTCCTGCCTTCGCGATTCGCTGAGAACGAGCGCATGAAACCTTCGCCATTCCAGCTGTCCCGCACCGCGCGCGCCCTGTTCGCGCTCGCCCTCTCGTGCAGCACCTGGCTGCCCAGCGCGCACGGGTTCACGTTCGGCATCACCCCCGGGCAGCGCGCGTTGTTCCTGCAGGTGGGCGTGGGCACCATGTCGGGGGGTTTCTTCAACAATGGCGGCACGCCTGGCGACAACTCGACGGTCAACACCGCATCGGTCACGGTCCCGGTAGCCCAGCTGGGCTCGGGCACACCGCAGCTCATGACGACGGACAGCACCGTCACGGCCAGCCCCTGGGAAGGGACCGCCTACTGCAGCTCGCCCGCCACCACTGGACAGGTGTATGTGGGCGGCTTCTTCCGCCGGCCGGGCCAGGGGGCCGGAGGCAACGAAGCCATATTGAGCGTCAGTACACCGGCCGCCCTGACCAGCGGCAACGGCGACACCATTCCCTTCAGCAGGATTGCATGGACCTCTTTGGGCATCGGTGACGCCACCGCGACCATTCCGCCCGGCACTTTCGTCGGCGGTGGGGCACAGAACCTGCTGACCGTCAGCCGCAACACCTGGTTCGAGAGCTGCCTCGCATTCAGCTACCTCAATACAGAGATCGTCCCCGCCGGCACCTTCACCGGCACAGCGACCTTCACACTCACGGCCCCATGAACGCCCGACTCACGCTTGCCATGCTGGCCGGCCTGTCGGCCCTGGGCGCAATGCTCCCCGCCGCTGCCGCCACCTATCGCATTGACGACACCGGCACCTTTGCGAGCCAGCCGGTCACGCCGATGCGCTGGCGCCAGCTGGCACCCGGCCGCGCCGGCGACCACACCGTGGAAGGCCGCTCGCAAGTACAGCTCCGGCTCAACCTGTCGCAGTGGGTCAGCCGGCCCGCGCGCATCTACTTGTCGCTGGCGCCGACCGACGGCGAGCAGCTGGTCGCCACGTGGCGCACGCAGGGCCGCCTGCTACCGGGCACGGTCCGCGGCGGCGGCCGCACGCTGGTGTTCGAGGGTGTGGTGCGCGACTCTTTCCTGCAGGAAAGCATCGTGATCGATCTCACGGCCGACGGCCGCAAGGTCGAGCACGCGCAGTCCCTGCAATTCTTTTTCGAGATTGAGGTATCCCCGTGATGCGCCGAGTCGCACTTCTTTGCCGTGGCCGCACTGCGGCTATTTTTCTGCTTGCGGCCCTGATGATGGGCACAACGGCGCAAGCGCAGTTTTCGCTTGCCGTGTCGCCGCCGCGCTTCGAACTCTCCACCAAGCCCGGCGAGCGCGTGCGCGACGTGATCGAGCTCACGCACCGCGACACGCCCAGCGGCGGCTACAAGCTCAAGACCGCCGACTGGACTTTCCGCCCCGACGCCTCCGTCGAATTCAGCGACGAGCTGGCGCCGGGCAGCTGCCGGCCCTGGGTGGCCATCGAGCGCCGCGAGCTCAGCGTCACCTCCGGACGCCCCTATCGCTTTCGCTTCGAGGTGACGCCGCCGCCTGACGCGCCGCCCACCGAATGCCGCTTTGCGGTGCTGATCGAAGGCCAGCAACCGGCCACGGCCCCGGGCATGCCGATGGCGCTGGGCGCGCGCATCGGGGTCATCGTCTACGTGGCCGTGGGCGACGTCGCACCGGTGCTGGAACTCGTGGGCACCTCGGTGCGAACGGTCGACGGGCGCCCTACGCCCATGCTCAAGATCCGCAACTCGGGCACGGCCCACGGCCGGCTGGCCGGCTTTCTCTCGGGCACCGACGCGGGCGGCACGGCACTCGAGCTGCAGGCCGGCACCACGCCCATCATGCCCGGCGAAACCCGCGAGATCGCGCTCGCGGCCAACAAGCCCGGCGACACCGAAACCACCGTTGCGGTGCGTTTCCCGATCACCATCGCCGGCAAGCTGGAGTGGGGCAAGAACGGCTCGCTGCCGATCAATCAACGCTTCTCCCCATGAAGCGTTGGCTCCGTTACAGCGCCCTCGGCTTGTGCGGCGCGGGGCAGGTGCTGGGCGGCGCATCCGCATGGGCGCAGCCCCAGGCGGCGCAATACATCGACCGCGTGCTCGACGACAGCCCGCAGGCCGCGCCGGTCGACGAGCCCCAGATCCAGGGCAGCGGCTGGCCGCGCGGCTGGACCGTCGAAGGGCAGTCCACCCGGCAAAGCGGCGCCACACACACGCAGAGTAACTCGCTGCTGTTCTCGGGTTACCTCGACACGCCGAACTACGGCACCTTGTCTGCCAACCTGAACCTGAACCGCGATTCGGTGCCGGTGAGCGGCATCGCGCTGTACGGCACCACGGGCACGCCACTGACGCAGGTGCCCTACACCTACCGCAGCGGCAGCACCTGGCGCATCGACCAGCGCGCCATGCCTTTCGACGGCGGCTGGTTCGGCAACAACAGCATCGGCAACATCAACATGGCGAGCACGCCGCTCGCGCGCGGTGTCGGCC
>Ga0102593_1001573_pt1 | contig 21716 bp, 26 predicted proteins | sample AraplaCol_mMS_r2_2_FD_76862 | JGI IMG/M metagenome (GOLD analysis project Ga0102593, IMG submission 76862) | Arabidopsis root microbial communities from North Carolina, USA - plate scrape MF_Col_mMS_r2 (SPADES assembly) (version 2) | ecosystem: Host-associated > Plants > Roots > Endosphere...
TGGCGGTGAGGAGCGCAAGCTTGTTGTCAACCGTCCGACCGCTGCGCAGATGGGTGAAGGTGTTGGAAAATCCCGTGCGGGCGTCCACCTCAAGCAACAGATCGGTGATGCGGATCGCAGGCAGACGTTATGGCGAGGAGTTGAAGGTGAAGTACCCTGACTTGTCAGATCTGGAATTTTGGTTCCGGGGGCCTGATGACACCGAGACTTATAAAATTCGCCGGTTTGATGGGAATCGAAGTGACGAACCCGCTTAGCGAAGAGTTTATCTCGCTCGAATTTCATCTGCGCAGCCTTGCGGCATCTTTCGACGGCGGCAGTCCGAACTGACGGGCATATTCCCGGCTGAACTGGTTCGGACTTTCATAGCCGACATAGAAAGCAACGGACGTTGCGTTCCCCTCCCCGGCAATCAGCAAGGATCGCGCATGGAGAAGGCGAACATGCTTCTGGTACTGGAGCGGGCTCAGCGCCGTTACTGCCTTGAAGTGGCGATGAAAGGCTGAGACGCTCAGCGCCGCCATTTCCGCCAGCGCCTCGACACGAAGCGGTTTGGTGAAATTCTGGCGTATCCATTGAATGGCAATGCCAACCCGCGAAAGCGCGGTATCAGGGGTCGCAATATCCCGTAGCATCCAGCCGAGCGGGCCCTGCAGGACGCGAAAAAGGATTTCCCGCTCATAGGCCGGCGCAAGGGCAGCGATCTCGTTCGGGCGCTCCATCAGCCGGAGCATGCGAACCCAGGCATCCAGTAGGTCCGTCGTCACCGGTGCCACGGAAAAGCCGGTGCTGTAAAGTTCACCTCCGGCAGGTTTGGGCAGATCGACCAAAAGGTTCGCAACGATTGCCGGTTCCAGTGTCAGGCTGATCGCCAGATAAGGCTCTTGGTTCGCTGAAGTATACACTGAGCCAATGGCGGGCAGATCGATCGACATCACGAAATAGGTCGCGGGATCATAATGGAAGGTCCGGTCGCCGACGGTCATGGTCTTCGATCCGGTTAGAATAATATTGACCATCGGGTCGTAAACGGCGGCAAGCCTGTGCTCCGGGATCTCGCCCTGCACCATCGCGACGCGCGGAATGCCTGTCTCGGTACGGCGGTTCTCTGCCCTGGAGGCAAGTTGCCTGAGTTCTTGAAGCTGTGTGATCATGAAATTCGTTGTTTCACAACAATGCTGCGCAATCAACACGAAAGCAGAAATAGGCAATCTTCAGAGAGGATCGTGCGAGCGATCGCAAGCGGTCTGCGGCTATCTATTGCTTATCCAAATCGAAGGAGAAGCATATGAGCATCGTCATCATCACCGGCGGCAGCCGCGGTCTTGGGGCCAGTGCTGCGATCCAATGCGCCAAGCGCGGCATGGGGGTTATTCTCACCTACAACAATAACCCGGAAGCGGCAGAGAACGTAGTGCGGAGCATTGAAGCCGAGGGCGGCAAAGTTGCAGCTTTGAAGCTCGACGTCGGCGACAGCGGGTCGTTTGCCGCCTTCCGCGACACGGTGCGCGTTACGCTTGGCAAGGTCTGGGAAAGCAATCTTCTTTCATCGTTCTCCTCCATTCACGCGACATCAAAAGAGTTGCGGGTTGCGATGCGCCGAGCAGCCATCATGCCCGGACCTCCTGACGCTGGAAGGCGACATAGGCCAGGGTGAAGAGCAGGATCATGGCTGCGACCAGCCCTGAAAGCTGCGGCCAAACGACCAGCAGGCTTTGCATCGTCGGCAGCGGCGCTCCGGCGATGGCACCGTCGACCTGATCGAAGAACAGCGGGCCGACCGACCGGGCCGCCGGATTGAGCAGCATCGCCGTTACCTCTCCATAAAGTGTCTGCGGGGACAGCCGCGCGACCGCCTGCTGCGTTTGGTACTGCGTCACGACGGTCATCGGATCGAGAGGATCGATCGGCGCGACGGCGCTTGCTATCAACGGTGCGATCATGTTCCAGAAGACGGTCAGAACCAGCCAGACCGACAGCGCCGCGAGCGCTGAGGTCGCCGGCGAGCGGATTATGGTCGAGAATGCGATCGCCAGCGCCAGCCAGACACCGGCATAGGCGAGCGTGGTCGCAAGGTAAGCAATACCGCGCACGATGTCCGCGGCGGATGGCGGCAGGCCAAGCAGCAGAATGCCAAGCCCGGTCATCAGCAGCCAGAGCGTCAGCAGCGCGATCGTGATCACGAGAAGGCCCCCTAGGAGCTTGCCGAAAAGCACAGCATCTCGGTAGATTGGCTGCGCCAGCAACCGGCTCATCGTGCGGCGCGCGTATTCGCCATTGACCGCGTCGAATCCGAGCGCGATCGCCACCAGCGGCAGGAGAAACCCGAGGAAAGCTGCGAAGGAGGGCAGCGGTTCGCGCGCGACCGTGAGGAGTTTCAGGAACAAGAAGGGGTCCTCGGCGGTCGTTTCGGTAATGCGGCCGATGGCTCCGTAAACGGCGCCAATCGCGGTGAGCAGGACGAGCAGCATGATGAGATGCATGCGTGCGCTGGTCATGTGATCCGCAGCTTCCTTGAGCGCCACCGTTGCGGTGCCTTTGAATGGCGAGCCTTCACGCATCATGGCGGGCCTCCTTGAAGTAACGGCTGTAGGCTTGGTCGAGGCCGGCACGGTGCAGATCCAAATTCTTGAGCGAGCCGCCGGCCTCGATGACGAGGCGAGCGAGTTCCGGTCGGACATCGCGCTCGGCTTCGACCAGCCAATGTCCTGCGCGGCCCGGCACGATTGACTTCACGCCGGTGCTCGACTCGCCTAGCTTCGAAAGATCAATGCCGTCCGCTTCGACATCGATGACAAAGGCGCCGCCGCCAGTTTTATCCGCCAGTTCCTCGACGGTTCCGAAGAAGCCGATTTTGCCGTCGCTGAACAAGGCGATGCGGTGACAGACGGATTGCACGACGTTGAGCATGTGCGACGACAGCAGAATGGTCATGCCGTCGCGGCTCAGCGACTGGATCAGATCGAGCAATTCCTCAGTCGCTTGCGGATCCAGGCCGGAGGTAGGCTCGTCGAGAATGGCGACGCTGCAGTTGCGCATCAGCAGCTCCGCGAGGCCGAGCCGCTGGCGCATGCCGCGGGAATAGTTTCCGACCAGCCGGTCGGCTACGTCAGTCAGCCGCACCTTGTCCAGCGCCGCTGCGATACGCTCCTTGGCTAGGTCTGATGATAGGCCGGCGAGGCGAGCCGTATAGGTCAGGTTCTCGCGCGCTGACATGCTGTCGTAGAAGCCGACAGCATCTGGCAGATACCCGACCTCTCGCTTAACGTCGAGCGGTTGGCGCAGTGGATCCTTGCCGAGGATACGCACTTTTCCTTCCGTCGGCTCGGTCAAGCCCAACAGCATCAGGATCGTTGTCGTCTTGCCCGCACCGTTCGGTCCGAGCAGGCCCACAACATCACCGGCCGATACGGACAGGTCGATTCCGGCGACCGCGGTGACCCGGCCATACCGCTTGACGAGCCCCTTGGCTTCGATGACGATCGTGCTCATCGCCGTCCGTACCTCATCACCGCCATGCCAAGCACGAGCGCCGCCGCTGCGATGACGCCGAGCCCCGCCATGCCCCAAACCGTCGAAGCGTTGACCTTTACGCGGAATTGCGCAGACTCCGATACAGGACCGCCGGTGGCGCGCACGGTGACCATGTAGTCGCCCGCGATCGCGCGTTCGGAGGGGGTAATCTTGACATTCACCTGGCTCGTGGCATCGGGCGCGATCATATTCACGAGTTCGGGCTCGAACTCGACTTTCCAGCCAGAAGGTGGATTGGCCGCGAGCTCTATGTCGCTTGCGGGCGCGCTGCCTGTGTTGACAAGTGTAAAGGGGAAACGTGATTCCTTGCCGGCCACGGCCTCGCCCGAAAGCCGTTCCTGCGGGCCAGTCAGTGTAACCTCAGGCTGCCCGGTCACTTCGATGCTAAGTTCAGCCGAGGTGCTCGTTCCGCCGCCAGAAACCTCCATCACCACCGGATAGCGTCCGGCCGGCGCGGACCTCGGAGGCGTAACCTCCAAGGTCACGTTCTCGCTCGATCCCGCTTCGATCGGCAGGCCGGTGATTTCTTCCGAACCGTAGCCGCGTTTGAAGCGCGTCTGGAAACCCTCGGGAGCGTTTGCCACAAGGTTGAACAGACTTTCCTCGGCGCCGTCGTTGGTCACTTCCATCCTGAAGCTAAACGTCGAGCTGGCCGTGCCCCTGAGTGCCGGCAACTCGGACTTTAGCTCCAGGCCGGCGCCCTCGTCTGCGTTCGACAATTTCACTACCAGTGGGAGATCGGCGGTCGCATTGCCGTAACGCGCCTTAACGTCGATCGGGACGCTTTCGCCGCCAACACCCTCAGGCGGCGTCAGTTCTAGATTGACCTCTTCCGTCGCGTTGGGCGCAACGATGACCGCCGAAACCTCGCGGTTGCCGCCCTTGAGCGACCATTGCCAACCGTCAGGAACCCCAGACACTTGCAGGGATGCTCGCTGCGGCGGCAGGTTGGCGTTGCGTAGGGCCAACTGAATCGATTCAGTCTTGCCCGGACGGATCGCCAGTTCCGGGTGCGGCGTTGTTAGCCAGAAGCCGGTCAATTCAGGCGCTTGCTGCGGCTGCTGGGCAACCGCTTCAGCACACGCAAACGTCGCTGCTACAGCCAGGGCTGTAATCCATCGAGCAGATTTCCTCATCTCCTTCTCCCATCGATGTTAACGTCATGCGTCGGGCAACCACCTACCGGATCACCAGCAAGTGTTTCGACCCGGCGCGAAACAGATCGAGCACTATCGTGCCACTGGCGTTCTTTAACGCTGTCTCGAGTTCCGCCACGGTCGCGATAGGCCGGCGATTGGCAGCAACGATCACATCGCCCATGCGCAGACCGGCTCGGGCCGCAGCACTTCCATCTTCAACGCTGGAAACAACCACGTTGCCGGCCGCATCCTGGAACTCAGCGCCCTCAAGGCGAGCGGGCATGGCTCCAGGCTTGGCAATTGCCTCGTCCGGCTCGATGCGCATTGACACCGTTTTGCGAACCCGATCGCGCAGAAATTCGATTTCGACTTCCGATCCGACCTGAGCCAGGCCGACACGATTGCGGAGATCTGCCGAGCCCGTGATTTTGCGATTGTTGACGGCGATGATGACATCGCCAGCTCGAAGGCCCGCCTGCGCCGCGGGCGAATCTTGCTCAACGCTGCCGACGACGGCGCCGTAGCTTTCCGCAATGCTCAGCGCCTCGGCCAGGTCGGGCGTCAGGTCCTGGACGGAGATGCCGATCCGGCCGCGCCGCACTTCGCCATGCTCGATCAGTTGCTCCATCACGGCCGACGCCATCGCGATCGGAACCGCAAAGCCGATGCCGACATTGCCGCCGGTGGGCGCGATGATTGCGGTGTTGACGCCGACCAGCATGCCGTCTGTTGTCACCAGTGCGCCTCCCGAGTTGCCGGGATTGATCGAAGCATCCGTCTGGATGAAATCCTCATAGCCCTCGAGATTGATGCCGCCACGGCCAAGGGCGCTGACGATGCCGGAGGTGACGGTCTGGCCAAGCCCGAACGGATTGCCGATCGCGACAACGGAGTCGCCGACCCGCAGCGCACCGGAATCGCCAAACGGAAGCGCCGTCAGCTTGTCAGCGTCGATCCTCAGCAACGCTATATCCGTTGCCTTGTCGGTGCCGACCAATTCGGCCGTGAAGCGGCGGCGGTCCTTCAGGGTTACCGCAATCTCGCCGGCGTCCGCGACGACATGGTGATTGGTGAGGATATAGCCTTTGTCGGCGTCAACGATGACGCCGGAGCCCGCGCTCAGCCGCTGCTCCTGCTCAGGCAGGTTGAAATAGCGGCGGAAGAAGGGATCGTTGTAAAGAGGATTGGTTTCGGCGGAAGCGCGAGACCTTACTGCAATGTTGACGACCGCCGGCGTGACCTTCTCCAAGACATCAGCGAGCGGGGGTTGCGTGCTTGCCGACATCGCCGACTGCGGCCGCGCCGCCGGTAACGGCGCAGGAACCAGGATGAGGACGAGTGCGGCGAATACGCCAACATATTTCGACGAACGCGTGGTCATTTTTGGCCCCGAATTCTTCAGATCCTCCTTCGGTGCAGGGGGCGGGCCCTCGGGGCCAGCCTCATCGGAGCCACGATTTTGGCTCCTGCCAAACCAGCACCAGTCCGATATCGAAACGCCGCGCCGATTCAGGCGCAATGCATCTCTTACTTCACAAGTCTACCCAAAGCCCGCGCCCCGTCGGGGGCGCGGACTTATCATTGCAGTCAGAAGTCCATGCCACCTCCCGGCATCGGCGGGAGCGGTGCATCCTTCTTCGGCTTCTCGGCGACCATTGCCTCGGTGGTGATCAGCAGGCCGGCGACCGAGGCCGCGTCCTGCAGCGCGGTGCGAACGACCTTGACCGGGTCGATCACGCCCTGATCGTAAAGATCACCGAATTCGTTCGTTTGCGCGTTCCAGCCATAGCCAAATTCGGTCTTCTCGCGCAGCTTGCCGACAATGATCGAGCCTTCGGCACCCGCGTTCTCGGCGATCTGGCGCACCGGCGCCTCGATCGCGCGGCGAACCAGGTCGATGCCGTGCCTTTGGTCGGCATTCTCGGTCTGAGCGTTGTCCAGTGCTTTGACGGCTCTCAGCAAAGCGACGCCTCCGCCGGGCAACACGCCCTCCTCGACGGCCGCCCGCGTGGCGTGCATGGCGTCGTCGACGCGGTCCTTGCGTTCCTTCACCTCAACCTCGGTTGAGCCGCCGACGCGGATGACGGCAACGCCGCCGGCAAGCTTGGCCAGCCGCTCCTGCAACTTCTCGCGATCGTAGTCCGACGTGGTTTCCTCGATCTGAGCCTTGATCTGCGCGACGCGGCCGTCAATCTCTGTCTTTGAGCCAGCGCCGTCGACGATCGTCGTGTTGTCTTTTTCGACGACAATCTTGTTGGCGCGGCCAAGCATATTGAGGGTCACGTTCTCGAGCTTGATACCGAGATCTTCAGAGATCGCGGTTCCGCCAGTGAGGATCGCTATGTCCTCCAGCATCGCTTTGCGGCGGTCGCCGAAGCCCGGCGCTTTGACGGCAGCCACCTTCAGGCCGCCGCGCAGCTTGTTGACAACAAGCGTCGCCAGCGCCTCTCCTTCGACATCCTCGGCGATAATCAGCAGCGGCTTGCCTGATTGAACGACCGCTTCGAGAACCGGCAGCAATGTCTGCAGGTTCGAGAGCTTCTTTTCGTGGATCAGGATGTAGGGTTCCTCGAACTCAACCCGCATCTTCTCGGGGTTGGTGACGAAATACGGCGAGAGATAACCGCGATCGAATTGCATGCCTTCGACGACTTCCAGCTCCGTCACCGCGGTCTTGGCTTCCTCGACGGTGATCACTCCTTCGTTGCCGACCTTTTCCATCGCTTCTGCGAGGAAGCGGCCAATCTCGGTGTCGCCATTGGCCGAGATGGTGCCAACCTGGGCGATCTCGTCGTTCCTGGTGACTTTACGGGCGTTCCGCCGCAGTTCCTCGACCACAGCTTCGACTGCTTTGTCGATACCGCGCTTGAGGTCCATCGGGTTCATGCCCGACGCCACAGCCTTCGCACCTTCCTTGACGATCGCCTGAGCGAGAACAGTCGCGGTGGTGGTACCGTCACCAGCGATGTCACTGGTCTTCGAGGCAACCTCCCGCACCATCTGTGCGCCCATATTCTCGAACTTGTCCTCAAGCTCGATCTCCTTGGCGACGGTGACGCCGTCCTTGGTGATGCGGGGCGCGCCGTATGACTTGTCGATGACGACGTTACGGCCCTTTGGACCGAGCGTAACCTTGACAGCATTGGCGAGGATGTCGACGCCGCGCAGCATCTTTTCGCGGGCGTCGGAATGGAATTTCACTTCCTTGGCAGCCATTTTTCTACTCCTTCCTGAGGCAGCATTGCTTGTCAGCAGCGGGCGGGATCGGCACTAGGCTGCGTTTCTCGCTGCGGCGTCGACCTCGATCACGCCCATCACGTCCGATTCCTTCATGATCAGGAGATCCTCGCCATTGAGCTTGATCTCGGTGCCCGACCATTTGCCGAACAGAATGCGATCACCCACTTTCACATCGAGCGGTCGCAGCTGCCCGCTGTCGTCGCGCGCACCCGGGCCGGCGGCAACGACCTCACCTTCCTGTGGCTTTTCCTTCGCCGTGTCTGGGATGATGACGCCGCCGGCCGTCTTTTCCTCGGCCTCGATGCGGCGAACCAGGATTCGGTCATGCAACGGACGGAACGTCATATCGCTCTCCTCATCGACAAACAGATTTTTCAACGGGTCCTCCGCACCGCATTCGAAGCGAACCGACGCGGGGCGCGCCGACCTTTTCGGCATCGCGCGCAAATCGATCTGGTTTTTGTCTTTTCGAGTTTCAAGAGGGAATCAGAAATTTTTTAGCACTCCACCAGGTCGAGTGCTACCGGCATGAATTCATGAGACTATTTCACGTCGCTGGTGGTTGGAGGGTGTGGCTGCCTCTTGACGCAAGGCATCATGATCCCCACCTCATTCTCATCGACGCCCAAGTGGGTCGACACCAGTCCGGGAGCCCCAAGCTTCTTGGCGCTCCCTCGTACCTATGTTTCGACGAAGTCTTCCGCGGCTTCGGCCCGCCATCGTTGCTCGGTGGCACGTCGCCCTTCAATGGTTCGTGGCCGCACGTGGAAATCGAGGAGAATGACAACGAAATCCGCCTGATCGCGGAGGTACCAGGCGTCGATCCAGACAACATCGAGGTGCTGCTGGAAGATGGCGTGCTTACGCTTCGCGGCGAGAACAAATCGGAGACTGAGGACAAGGATCGCCGGTTCAGCGAGCGCTACTACGGGCGCTTCGAACGGCGGCTGGCCCTTGGTCGCCAAGTCGATGAGGACAAGGTCGCCGCAACGTTCAAGAACGGTCTGCTCACCTTGACGCTGCCGAAGACCGAAAAGGCGCGAGCCAACGTCAAGCGGATCACGATCGACAGCACCAAATAATACCGACCGCCGCAAGCCAGCCGGGTGCTAACGTGCCCGGCTGGTTATTCGCGTCGCAAAAACCGATGACGTGGTTGACGGAACCCCTTGCACGCATTTTTCGCCCGTCACGCTCTGTGATGACTTCGGCGCGCGTCTCGGGGCGACCTTGGCTGCTGGTATTCGAACGGCAAGCCCCACCCGTCATCGACTATCTGATGGGCTACACTGGCGGGAGTGACACGCTGACTCAGGTTGAACTGCATTTCCCAACCCGCGATGCCGCCATTGCCTACGCAAAGCGACAGAAACTGAATTGCACCGTCGTAGACGACAGGAGCCGCCGTCCCTAGTTTTCGTTGATATCGCCGGCAAGCTCTACCATTCAATCCCCGTTGCTGCGCGATCGGCGCATCGATCGGCATCGCCAATTTTCGGAAGAGCCCGCCGCTGAAGCGGCGGGCCGTGCTCTCCTTTTCTCGATCATACATGTGCATGCGAGTTCCGCCGATAGTCCCAGAGTGCCCAGGCTGACACGGCGGTGACGAGCACGCCGAGGACCACATGGGTCCACATCGCGTTCATGTTCGCCGCGAATTGAAGCAGCCAGGGCGAGACCATCAGCCAGGAGAAGGTGCGGCTCAACCGCACCACAGCCTACCGCTCCTCCAGGCCTAAAAGCGGCCGCCGGAACAATAATGAAAAGCGAAAGCTGGCACCGTGCCGTCTGAAGAAGGCATTCTCTCGATGTGAACTGAATTCCCAGTCCGTATATCTTTGACGGGCCGCCTCATATGAGAACCGCCCGTCGGAAAGCTGGCAAGGCTTTGAAGCAGGCGCCCAGATAACTCCGTCAGATATCGTACCGCGAATCGAGCTCTCGCAGGGCAGACCGAACCTCATCGATTGAAACCGGCTCAGGCGTTCCTGGCATATGACGGAGAGCTGGCTTCGAATCTATCGCGTAAAAGTCCGAAGCCCACGCGGCGAGAATGGCCCGTTTATCATCGACAGAAAGTGCAGGAGCCTTCACCACATCCATTGGACGTCGAAACGGCGACCAGTGAGATGCTAGAACTTCCGGTCCGATGTTCACGGCAGTTGCGGCAATCTGCTTAAACATATCGTCCATCATCGGTTCACCTCAGCTTACGTGTGGATCCCGACTCCACCTCGGATAAGTCGCCGTTACCGGGTCAGTTTCCGGCGCCAGCAGATCGTGTTTTTCCGCAAAGGCGGCAAACAACCCACGTGCGGTCTCAGCTTCGATCTCGCCGCGCAAGGCGGCGCGGCACGCCTTGAGCGCAACCGAATGCGGACCATCCCTGAGTGATATCGGCCACTCGACCAGATGGCGGTAAGCGTCCATCACGCTTCTCACTTCCGTCGGAAATCCAAGGCCGACGAGAATACGCACAGGGTTCTCGAACATATCGGGTTTCATAACTCTCTCCTTTCCAACCCGCGATGTTGCAGCACGCCACTACAGCGTCGCCCTCCGGTGGAAACTTGCTCAAGCGGCGCTCTGGGCTTCGATCTGCGGCGCGGCGTCCGGCCGTCCGAGAGCGGAACCGCTTTGAATGCTGACCTTGCGCGGTTTCAATGCCTCCGGAATCTCCCGGACGAGATCGATGGTCAGCAGACCATTGTTCAATCCCGCTCCACTCACCCTGACATGGTCGGCAAGCTCGAAACGATGTTCGAACGGGCGGCCGGCGATGCCTCGGTGCAGGTAGGCTTCGGACGGAGAATCCTGCTTCTTGCCAATAACGGTGAGAAGATTGGTCTGGAACGTTATGTCGAGGTCGCCTTCGGCGAAGCCGGCAACCGCAATCGAGATGCGGTAGCTGTCGTCACCCGTCTTGACAATGTCATAGGGCGGCCAATCGCTGGTCGAACGGTCGCGCTGGGCGTTTTCCAGAAGGTTGAAGAGCCGGTCGAAGCCAACGCTCGATCGAAAGAGAGGTGTGTAGTCGTAAGATGTTGCCATAGCCATATCCTCCTAAAAGCAACATGGGTATGGAGCGCCGAAAGACGGCGCTTCCAGCATTGTCAGCCCTGTTGTCAGCGGCTGGCGGCAAATGATCTGGTATCTGAGAAATCCGGCTTCAAGTGCTGCCTTGGAGAATTTTCGCAAATCTCAGTGCAGCTTGAACTCACCTTCAATACGGCGCCATTCGTTCGGCCGGATCAGGCACTGATGCGTATAGCGAACGGAATGCAGCGGGCCGTCGAGATTGACTTGCCAGATTTCTGGTAGGCAGTCAGTGTTAGCGGCAGAAGGCTCAGATCGGCAAAATCTTGCGCAAGCGACGGAAGCCATCAAATCGGACGCAGCCTATGTCGATAGATATCGCGACCATTAGACGTATTGCCCGCCTTGCCCGTCTCGCACTCAGCGAAGACGAGGCTGAAAAAATGTGTGGCGAGCTGAACGAAATTCTGACCTTCATCGAGCAACTTTTGGAGGTTGATGTCGAAGGCATCCCTCCGATGACCTCGGTTGTGCCAACAACCATGAAAATGCGCCAGGACGTCGTGACCGAAGGCAATCATGCCGAAGAGATCGTGGCGAATGCACCTCTCAGTGAGCGCAACTTCTTCCTGGTCCCCAAGATTCTCGAGTAAGCACAGACAGCCTCGGGCCTTGGAGCATTTCACGGCCGGCGATCGCCAAACGATGCGCCCCTTTGCGTGGCGCGTGTTAGCGGCTTGAGATTTCCGGCCCACATCCGATGCTTCGAAAGCTTGCCGATCTCGTTTGTGATCGAATGATGTGTCATGGCGAAGGTCCTGTCGTTTTGCACTTAATCAGGTTCTTCCTCAATTTGTGTGGTTCACTCACCGTTAGACATGATGCCGCTATGGGCGGGGATGCAAACGAAAACGAAATGGTCGCCCGGCCCAGGGGCAAAAGTCCTGGGTGTCGCGCCCACTGCTGATGACAGTTGGGTTGTTTCTGCTGCCGGTCCAGGGTTCGGCATTTGCCCTGATTGCGGCCGGCGGACTCGAAATCGGCATGGCTGGTCCAACCGGAGCCTTCAGGATCTGCCGGTCCAAGGAAAGGCAGTAACGGTTACCGTGCACGCCATGCACAAGGAGGGTCTGTCCTGTTCGGAGAAGGCGAAATTCTCAAGGAAGCGCTCGAGATTGCCACCGGCCCCAAAAAACATCTGTTGCGCTCGCTGTCATTGCCGAATGGCACGTCGCGGTGACGGCGGTGTGCGAGACTTTGGGTGTTGCCCGGTCAAACATGGCAGAACGTGCAAAGCAGATCCCTTCCAAAGCCCGTGGACGGCCGCCGCTTGCTGATCGGGGACTGGTTGAAGAGATCAAAGCGATCATCGCCGACATGCCGACCTGCGGCTATCGCCGGGTTCACGCCATTTTGCTCACCAACGGGGGGCGTGCCTGGCCAAATGCCAAGCGCGTCTGTCGAGTGATGAAGCTGCATGGGCTGCTTCTTCAGTGCCATACCGGTGCTATCGATGCCCGCCGCCATGATGGCCGTGTTGCGGTCGAAGTGTCAAACCTTCGGTGGTGCTCAGTGCGCATTCCGGTGAAGTCGGCCGCTGATTCCGAAACGAAGCCGGCCACCTATTCCGATCGCACCGGCTATCGCCACTATCGCTCCGACCCGGCGATCTGCCGCGACTGCCCGTTGTTGGCCGCCTGCACATCAAACGCCGCTGCGACCCGCACCGTCACCCGTCATGTCTGGGCCGATGCAACGCGAGCGCGCCTGACGTCCTGGGGCAAGGCGATCTACAAGCGCCGCAAGGCGACGGTCGAGCGCTCGTTTGCCGACGCCAAGCAGCTTCACGATCATCGCTATGGTCCTGACCAGGGCCCCGAACCCAAGGCCCGGCGCGCCGCGACGACACATACAAGCCGCCGCAATCCACTCGACAGCGCAAACCCCAAAACAAAAACCCGCCGAAAATATCGACGGGCTTGTCAGCAGTCTGAGCCCGCCGCTGAAGCGGCGGGCCATACTCCAATTCTCGATCATGCGTGGGCATGCGGGTTCTGCCGATTGTCCCAAAGCGCCCAGGCCGACACGGCGGCGACGAGCGCTCCAAGGACCACGTGGGTCCACATCGCGTTCATGTTCGCCGCGAATTGAAGCAGCCAGGGCGAGACGATCAGCCAGACCCCGAGCACCAGGCTCGACCACTCTTCCCACTCAGCAAACGCCGACAGCGCGGCGACCGCCAGAGCGGCGAGCAAGATTCCGACAATCCATGCGTTCCACGCCGGTATGGTTTCGCTGGCGAAGCCGAGCACCCAAGGTGAAACGAACAGGGCGACTGCGAGAACCAGATTGAGCCAATCCTGTGCTTTCTTGCTTTCCATCAGTCCATTTTCCATGACAACCTCCACGAATGAAGCTTGATCGACGGTGTTCTCGCGTGCTGTGCACGCTGCGCGAAACGATGTAATTTTGCGAAATACGATCTTCAAGAGCCCGATTATCTCCGTGGGCTGCAGCTACCACGACTAAGGCGATTGTGATCGACTGTCTCGGCAGATCGACGATCTTTGCGTAGGCGAACAGTGGCGGAACACCCTTGGAGGAAAGCCCGCGACGAAAGAGCGCGGCCATGCTCTCGAACCCGCGGTCCGCCCCGGACCTTTGAGTTTGCATATAAGCGTGGATGCATAATGCATGCTCCACCCCTTGAACTCGCCAAGCCGCGAGAATAAATCTTTGACGGGCGCCATCCAAAAGCGCTTTCCTTGTTGAAAACCAACGAATTCAGTGAGGTGGAAATGCACACGAAGATGTTTGACCGACCAGTTTACCTGCGTGAAAGGAAGGATCTGGTCCTCGAAATCACAAACCTGGACGACGCGATCGATTTCCTCGAGGAGTGGTCCAAAGGAGATCGCGATATCATTCATGACGCGACGCTGAAGACCTGCTACCTGGCACATGACGGCCACAAACCAGTTCAGGTGGCGCGCGACGCGCTCCGCTCCTTTGCGCACAAGAAGGGCATCCTTGTGAAAGCTCCTGCGGTGTTGCCGTGGATGATCAAGGCCAAGCCGGGCGGCGGTCGAGTACACCCGTAAACCGGCTTTCTGGAGTGGGGGGCCGCGCTCGCGGCCTCTCTAGCTAAGCTAGCGCGGTAAGCAGCGCTTGTTGCGTGGTTTTCAAGGTAGGCTGGCGCGGGCGGCAGTGAGCCTGCCTCCGAAACCGCTTTCCTCCCGTGGAAGCCATCGATAGCGCAGAGCTTCAACCAGCAGCAGCAGCGCGAAGGCAGGCGATGCCAAGCGGCGGCTCGGATAGTAGAGGTGATCTCCAGGACGAGGGACACCAGTCCGCTAGTGCCTGGATCAACCGTCCTTTCTTCACGAGCGGACCCAGGTGGTCGCACGGCAGGCAGGTAGGCCGCACCCGTCGAGGGCGGCGTCGAAACGACGTATTTTTGCGGAAACTGATCTTCAAGAGCCCGATTGTCACTGTGATGGGGCAGCCAACCATGAGTGACGAGATCTACGCCCCGCACCCTCCGTCCGCACGGTGGCCCAGGGGCCGTAAAGGCGAACGTGGGCCTGACACGATCAACCGAACTGCCCGGACATCGCGTCTGGCGGCTCTATCAGAACGCTTTAAGGGTGATGGCGAATTGCTCCGGTGCGCCGGAGCGAATGCTCGAAAGGCTGGGGCACTAAGAAGTGCCCCAGCCCAGCCATTCTAGGTAAGCGAGCGTTGACCGCCGGTACCTGTTTTCGCCCCGGGCGGTCCATCCGCGCCTATCGACATGCCCGCGTCTCGGCAGGCGTCCATAAACGCTTCGCGCGCGATGGCGACTGGCGTCATTCGGTTTAGAGCACGGCGGCACGTTTGAACCGCCCGATTGTATTTTCTGCCGCGATAGATGGCCCAATCCCCTTCGAGGAAATCGAGCACGTCGTTGACAGAAGCGAAGACCTGGGACGCCCCGTCCTTCATGTGAACGGTGACGGGCGTCATCCAAACCAATTCCGGGTTGAGCATGATGTCCTCCTTTCGCATTCAAGCCGGATGAAAAAGAAGTGAAGAAAATATCGTCGCAGACAGAGCGGATTTCAAGACTTCCAAACACCTACCGCACGATCGACGTCGACTGACCATCCGAAAGCAGATCGACGCCTGCCTCAACACACTGGGTTCACGGCGTAGGCGCGGGGTATCCTTTCCACCGCCTTGACAGTCGACGATCTTCGCACAGAAGAACCGGTCGGGAGGAACCCTGACGAAGGAGGCCCACCATGACCACCACGGACGATCAGCGCGAAATCCAACGTTGCTATGATCTTGGCGCAAACGTCTACATCACCAAGCCCGTCGACTACGACGGTTTCGCCCATGCGATCCGCTAGCTCGGCTTGTTCTTTTCGGTGATGCAGGTTCCAAGGCCGTCTCGCTTGGTGTTGTTGTGACCGAACTTGTGACCAACGCATTCAAGTATGCCTACGAATCGCGAGCCGTTGGCGAAAACGGGTTCGCCTCGTTCGAAGGGAGGACAACGCCGTGCTGGTCGTCGAGGACGACGGGATAGGCTGGAATGGCGAAGGAGATGCGAAGGGGACCGGCTGGCCAGCAAGATCGTTCGCGCGATGGCGACGAATCTTGGAAGCATCGTGCGCTACGAGCCCTTATCCGCTGGCACGCGCGCAAGCCTTGAATTTTCCCCTTGATTGATCTCGTTCCGGGGTGGACTCGGCCCCGGCACTCGTCTCGCTCACACGTCTTCACACGGCATGACGGCCATATTTGTTGGAGGCTGGCATCACGACAGGGAACCGGTCTTCAAGTGGACCGTCTGCTCTTCCAAGCCCCTCGCGGCTCCTGTGACTTTCGATGCCGTCATGGATGCGCTTCGCAGGCTCGATGAAATCTGGGCCCCGAGGCCTCGACCGACCTCTTTCAAACGAGAAGCGTCGATGACGAAGCCTCTGACTCGAAACGAGGAGACGAACCTTAGCCAGTTGAATTGTTGGCTGGCGGCGAACGCCAACCTTCCAATGAGGTTTCCCGCCAATCGGGCATCGCTGAGGGGGGTGAATTTCGGCACGAACTTTCCGGCCTGGCGCTCCGTCATGACTTCGGCTCGCGTCGGCAACCGAGGCGGCTGTTGTTTGAACGCGCCCTTCTTTAACCCTTGGTCGGCTACACAGGAGGAGATCGTACGCTGGTCCAGGTCGAGCTTAAATTCCCCTGACGGGAGGCGGCCATAGCCTTCGCCGAGAGGCAAGAGCCCGAACGGCGCATCCACCAGAACGGCCTCGCCCGAGCGCTCGATCACGTCCCCGCGAGCCACGGAGAAGCTGATCGAGGCACTGCCCAGTAAGCGATCAAAGCGCAAAAGCCAGGCCGCTCGTTTCGGTGAGATCAGAGGCCGCCCGAGCAAAGAATGATCTATTCTCAAGCAACGTCGGCCCTTGAAACGCGCATTTTGCTCACCTACCTCATTTTTGCTGGATGCCCCACTCGGGTCCTGGCACGGGAACGATGGTCCACTCATGCGTTGGACCGGGTTCGGTTCATATCGCTTCGCAAGGAGGATATGGTCCGGCGTCTGCCCGACCCCCGCCTTCTTGCGTTAGCGCGCTGCGCGATCGACCGTCTCGGTCTTCTCATCGTCTCGTCCCGACCGCCTCCGATCCATTCGGCCTCCGGCATGCACGTGCTTGGCACGTCGCAAACAACATGGCTGATTAGGAAACGAAGGAGGATGCACATGCTGGTATCGGATTTTGGCCGCATCGGGTTCGACCCGTTTCTGGAAATGCGGCGCATGCAGCAGGAAATGAATCAGCGCTTGTCCGACATGACAGCCAAAGCCGCCCAGGAGTTTCCACCCGTCAACCTCTGGATGGGTGAAGACAGCGTGGCGGTGACTGCTGAATTGCCTGGGATCGCGCCTGACGATGTCGATCTCACGGTTCGCGAGAACACGTTGACATTGGCGGGCGAACGCGGATCCCCGGCGGAGGACGAGAAATCCGTCTGGCACCGGCTCGAGCGAGTGTACGGAAGCTTCTCACGAACGGTGCAATTGCCTTTCCGCGTCGATCCGGAACAGGTCGAGGCGCGTTTCGCCAACGGGCTACTCGAAGTCGAACTGCACCGGCCTGAGACGGATCGGCCGAAGAAGATCCAGATCAAAGGATAAGGAGGCAAACATGGCTCAAGAACTGAAAACGACCGAGCGCCGGGTCCCAAGCAAGCTTGACGGTGGCGAACCGACCCATTCGCGCCCGGTGTTTGTCCCGCGCACCGATATCTATGAGACAGAGGACAATGTCGTTGTTCTCGTCGACATGCCCGGCGTCGCCTCGGAGGGTGTCGACATCACGCTCGAGAAGCGGACGCTGGCGATTCGCGGCTACGCGACGGACCAGCAGCATGACAACTATCGCCAAATCTACGCCGAATATGGCGCGGGCAATTATGAGCGCGTCTTCACGCTGTCCGAGGATATCGATCGGGACAGTATCGAGGCATCGCAGAAGAACGGCGTCCTGCGGCTGGTCCTGCCGAAGGCCGCGCCGGCCAAGGCGAGAAAGATCCAGTTGAAGATGGCGTAATTCGTCTGGAGAAAAGGAGGTTCACCATGCAGATTAGAGATCTGATCCCCTGGGGCAATAACAAGGGAAGCGAAGTTGCGAAGTCAGACGAGGGAAACCCCATCTTTTCGTTGCAGCGCGATGTGAACAGTATCTTCGAGGATTTCTGGAAGCGGTTCGATCGACCGTTCGGCGCTTTCGGGCGCTGGGATACCGGTGGGCCGCGAACGGACATCGCCGAAACCGAGAGTGCGCTCGAGGTTTCGGTGGAACTTCCTGGAATCGATCAGAAGGACGTCGATGTCTCCCTGACGGACAGCGCGCTCACGATCAAGGGAGAAAAAAAGAGTGAGCAGGAAGAGAGCAAGAAGGGGTATCACTTGTTGGAACGCTCATACGGGTCGTTCTACCGCTCGATCCCGCTCCCGTCGGGCATCGACACGGACAAGGCCGCCGCGCAATTCAAGAATGGTGTCCTGACTGTGACGCTCCCAAAAACGGAGGAAGCGCTGTCGCGTGTGAGGAAGATCGAGGTGAAGGCGACCTGACATCGACTTCACGGTCGTGAGATGCGGCGGACGAAATCCGTCGCATCTCTTACGATTACTGCATGAGTCTCGTCCGGGGATACGCCATGAGCGAAGCGCGGGCGCGGGCGAGATCTTCGCGGGCCACTGCTAGCATCGCGTCTGCCGTATCCAGAGCCGCGAAAGCAGCCGCAGTCGGATTGGGCCGTTCCGCAGTGATGCGAACCCAGGCGCGATCGATTTCAGCAAGAGCCGCGCGAACATTCGCGATCGCTCGTTCAATGGCATCGTAAAGAGCAATCTCTTCTTCGGAGACTACTCGCGAATTGTCACCGGTCATCGATCTTTTTCCGGCCACACCGGTCCATTGTGCATGCTCGAATGGCAAAACTACCACCAAGAGCGCTCATTTTAAACAGTCAGCGTGGCAACGATAGGATCGAAAATGGGTGAGAAACGCCGAACCGGTGGGCGCCGATGGACGTGTGCTAGAGGCATCAAGGGTGATAGTCGCGGCCATGGAAACGGCTCATGAACGGTGGTTCACTGCCAATTCTCCCCTCTGCCTTCAACATCAGTTTTCCTGAACGGACACGCCATTCTGGTCAAGCGGGACTTCAACGCCGGCCGGCTTCGTTTCCTCGCGATAGAGGTAGACGCCGAGGACTATGACGGCGACAACCAGGCCGCCGATGATCAGGTCGAGGGTGTTGTTTTGCTGCATGAGAGCAATTTTGCCTCTAATAGGTGAAGGGAGGAGCGGTTAGCCGCCTGTGAGAACGGCCGAGTTTCGCAGTTCATAATTGCAGCTAACGGAATAATACCCGAAAAAACCAGCATGCCGCGGGCATGAGACGCCTTAGCGGTAAGCCTACGCTGCGGCGTCAGTTCGGAGGTGCCGTCTCAGGGGATCCGCAAAAATAGCGCGATCGTTCTTCCGGCCCGGATCAGGCGACAGTCCGCTCCGGGTCATGCCCGGCAAATGGAGGCGGCAACATCGTCCGTTTTCCACCCTTCTGCGACGCTGCGCTCGCCGTGCTTGCCGAGGCTCACTCCACTTCTCTTCTGCTCGCTCCACTTGTCTTCTGAATTTCACATAGTTTCTCGGCTTTGAGCGCTTCGTAGAGCGCTGTCTTGCCGATCTTTACGCGAGCGGCAGCTTCGCGAACATTGAGACCGGCCGCCAGATGCTGTTGGGCCTTTGCGAGTTTTTCCGGCGTTACCACCGCTTGTCGGCCGCCGCGCCGGCCCCGCTCCTCTGCGGCTTGAAGGCCGGCGCGGGTTCGTTCCCGGATCAGATCACGCTCGAACTGAGCCAGCGCCCCGAACAGATGGAAGACAAGGCGACCGCCGGATGTCGTGGTGTCGATATTCTCGGTGATGGATCGGAAACCGACGTCCTTGGCTTCCAGTTCGGTGATGATCTCGATGAGGTGCTTCATCGATCGGCCGAGGCGGTCGAGCTTCCAGACCGTGAGCGTATCGCCGTCCCGAACATAGCGAATCGCTTCGGCCAGCCCCGGACGGTCGGTCTTCACGCCCGACGCCCTGTCTTCGAACAGCTTCTCGCAACCAGCCTTGCGCAAAGCGTCGAGTTGCAGTGCCGTATCCTGATCCCCGGTTGAGACCCTCGCGTAGCCGATAGCGGTCATGTAGGTGATTTGTCCGTTTTGTCGTTGAATCCGGACAATGTCCGATTTGCCGTCGCAGAGCAAGGTTTGCGGACAAAATCTGTGGAAGCCGCGAAACGGTCGTTTGTCGGACATGCATTTTCCAGTTCGGTGCAGCTACCGCAACGAAATTGGAGGATCAAGGAATGGCACGAAGGGCACTGCTGAGCGAGGCATGGTGGCAACAAGCGACAACCATCCCGGATGACGAAAGGGAGATCGCCAAACATTACACGCTTGACCGGCAGGACCTCGATCTGATCATGCGACAGAACAAGGCATCCAACCGGCTGGGACTTGCCTGTGTTCTGGCCATGCTGCGATATCCGGGGCGACCGCTTGCGGATGGCGAAGTTCTGCCGCTTGGCCTCTCGCGTTTTCTGGCGCGGCAAATCGGCGTCGATCACCGCGAGATAGATCGCTATTTCGAGCGTCCGCAGACACGACGCGAGCATCTCACCCTGCTTTTCGACAGGATGAAGATTCGCCCGTTCGCGCCTTCGGATGTGCGGGCGCTGACCGGCTGGCTGACGCCTGCCGCCCAAACCCTGCGCCAGGCCGATGCGTTAGCGGACATGGTGGTGGAGGAATTACGACGCCGACGTATCCTTATGCCGGCGCGCGCGGCACTCGAAGCCATCACGCATGTGGCGATAAGGCGCGGTGTTCGCATCGCTCACCGGGCCCTGGCTGGCGGACTGTCAGAGGTCCAGAAGGTCGAACTGGATAAACTTCTCGACCCGCGTGAGGGGACGGGTGTGACAGTTCTTGCCTGGGCGAGGTCACCAGCATTGTCGCCAGCCGCCGTCAACCTCGACAGGATCGCCGAGCGCATTCGCCTTCTTCGGTCGTTGGCCCTGCCGGTGACGTTGATGGAGCGCATTCCGGTCAAGGTCTTCAATGAATTCGCCGCAGAGGGGATGCGGATGAGCGCGCAGCATCTGCGCGACCTCAACACCGAACGCCGGCATGCCGTCCTGGCCGCGACGGTGTTGCACCTTTCCCGCCATCTGACCGACTGCGCCATCGACATGTTCAAAAAACTCATAGGCATCCTGACTCGGCGAGCCGACAACCAGGCAGCCGCTCGCGTCACCCGATCTGTCCGGGAGGTGCAGAAGCCGCTGAAGGACGTCTCGAAAGCTTGCCATGCGATCATCGAGGCCAGGGAGAAAGGCGAAGATATCGCCAAAGCGCTTGAACAGGTCATTCAATGGCCGGTCTTCGCGACCAGTGTCCGGGCGGTCGATACGCTGATCGCGCCGGATGTCATCGACGGTAAAATCGAAATGCTCCAGCGCTATCCGACGATCCGGAAAATGGCGCCGGAATTTCTCTCGACCCTCGTGTTCCGCGGTCACGCCGTGGCGGCGAATCTCTTGCGGGCGCTCTCCGTGGTCGCGGATCTCTATCGTACCGGCAAACGGACGATACCGGACAACGCTCCCATTTCCTTCGCACCGAAAGGCTGGATGCCCCTTGTTCTGCAGGATGGCAAGATCGATCGCAGGGCTTACGAACTCTGCCTGTTCAGCGAGCTGAAACGCCGGCTCGATGCCGGTGATGTCTGGGTCGAGGGAGCCAAGCGCTTCCAGTCCTTTGAAAGCTTCCTCATCCCCACGCCGACATTCGAGCTGATGCGCGAGGAAGGCCCGCTTCCGGTTGCCGTCGATACCGACGTGGAAACCTACCTCCACCAGCAACGGCAGATCCTGAACGACGGACTGAGCGACCTTTCCCGTCTGGCCACAGCCGGCGAACTTGACGATGTCGAATTGACCGGGGCGGGCTTCAGCGTCACGCCGCACAAGGCCATGTTTCCTGACATCGCGAAGTCACTGAAGCCGAAGGTGGAAAGCCGTCTGCCTGCGATCCGCATCACCGATCTGTTGCTTGAGGTGGACGCCCGCACGGGATTTTCCAACACCTTCACCCATCTGCGCAGCGGTCGGACGGTTGACAACAAGCTTGCGCTCCTCACCGCCA
>Ga0102593_1001575_pt1 | contig 21703 bp, 13 predicted proteins | sample AraplaCol_mMS_r2_2_FD_76862 | JGI IMG/M metagenome (GOLD analysis project Ga0102593, IMG submission 76862) | Arabidopsis root microbial communities from North Carolina, USA - plate scrape MF_Col_mMS_r2 (SPADES assembly) (version 2) | ecosystem: Host-associated > Plants > Roots > Endosphere...
AAAGAAAGCCTTCAGACTGCCCCTGGGGGGGGGGCGTGTTTTGGGGCTGCTTTCTTTTTTTTTTTTTTTTTTTTTTCCATTTTTCTTTCCTGATTTTACTGTACTTCCATGGAATGCTTGCTATCTGAGATGAAGAACTAAGAATTATTGACAGGGTTAGAGTACATATATCAAGAGTATATCCAATTATTATCTCTATCTACCGCACTATATACTACGAATACCTCTATAACCTCATCTACAAGAGGTCATAGAATCATATAACTAATGCAAAGTAGATATTACTGGTATCATAACTCCAGACATACCCCATATACCCCCAGGGCTTACACCCTCGAATGCAATTGTCCCCCTTATGGAGGACTTGACTTCATCCGGAGACCCCATTTTCTCCATCTACGGAGTACTCCATTCTCCTCTATCTTTCTGGACACAATTTGTGGATATCGTGTACTATCAGCCCCGTCGATCGTGCACATGACACTCTCCCTTTTTTTTTTTTTTCTTTCTTTTTCTCCCTGCGGTCCCTTAAGTGGTTCTAGACCTCCCGCCCCTTTCTCGTAGGCTGTTTCTTTTCCTTCTATCGAACGAGCTAAGCCTCTCTTGGGATGATTGCGCAGCTCATCTGATTCATGGAGAATTCATGGAGAATTGCGGAACAATTGTTGGTTGGAGATTGCCCTCTAGTCGCGGCCAAGAATAACCCTCGAAGCCTTTCTTTTACCCCTGTCACCCCTTTGAGAACCCACTTTCCATCAATAACATCTCTTTTTTCTTCCCTTCCCAAATATCCGAGGAGTGTAGAGTGTCGGGGCAAACATGCCCTCAGATCGCCTATTCAAACCGCCACGTATGTGCTACATATTATGTGCAGCTCTGGAGGCATTAAGTTATAGGTTATCATGTATTATGGACGAGGATGTAGATTGGAACCAGATTATTTCCAAACCCTAACGCTCAGGTAGTGACGTCGCGTTTAGTTCACGCCAACTCTTGATTAGAGGTTCCAACCATCTGGCCCAGATAAACTAACGAACCACCAAGGCAGTTCAACCCAAAACCAAGACCCTAAAATCCCCCTCGCACCGCGGGGAAAAAGGAACCGTCTTCTGCCAGGGACGGGGACGTGCACTGGGAACAGATCACGCGAGGAATGGGGCGACGATCCAAAGGGAATCTCGTGTATAATGCACAGCTCTATCGCAATCGCAGGACAGTACAGTACTGTAGTAGGTATGCACCATTCAATTTGTCCCCTTCTCGCTCTACCTTCCTCCGAATGTAAGCCACCTCCAAGGATGGCAACGCTGGATCCGCCCAAAATCATCAGATTGGACGGTTGCCCCCCTCTCTTTTCTTTGGTAATGCAGGTGACCTCCCCGGGAGACGGGAGAATAACCTTGGTTTAAAGGTAAACCCAAGCTCGATGGAGGTAAATTTATTTTTGTCTTTTTCTCTTCCAGGAATTTCTTTTATTTTATTTTCATTTTCAAGGGAAGTACTTAAAAGCCATCATGTCCATCACATCCCGTTAAACGAGGCGAAGATCTTGCGACTCTCGGGATCGGGGGTCGGCAATCGGGATCATCGTTTCTACATAGTATGTAAAAAGAACCCGACTTCGGTCTCGGCCACTCTCTCATGTTCGAGGATTTGGCTGGAGCCTGATCGGCTAGTAGTACGGCAACCCGGCGGCTTGCCTTCACGTTGGATTGATCCCCTCAACTGGTTTTCCTTTTCTGGAGGGTGCTTTTGACAGTCCCAATCAGGACTAGTTCAGTTGGTCCAATTACACGTGGATGCATTCGTCAATCGGGGCTATCGCAGTTGTAGATTGAGTTTGATGCAGTTACATTAATAGAACGTCATGCCATAATATACTTGCGGAGAGACAGATGTACTATGTATTTCGAAAAATTTTGGTTGACACTCCAATTAACAAAGGAAATAAACAAGCTTTCAGCCCTAGTGCGTTCTGCGTATATTCTACAGGAAATCACGGGGAATGCAAAAATCGAGAGAGAGAACACGGGGGCTCCCATCAATCGAACCCCCTTCAACACAACTTTAAATCAACACGTTCAATCGATTTACTCGGCATCCTCAATCTCGGCCTTGCGGCGGGCCTCGGCCTCCTCCTTCTCCTTCTTCTGCAGGAAGAGAAGAGCCTTGACCTTGTCGGAGATGGTGTGCTCAGCAACAATGGTCTGCTGGATCTGCTCACGGCCGATCAGGGTGGCAACAATGGAAGCACCGACAACGAAGGTCAGGACGAAACGGTACATGCCGTACCAGTGGGGAGCACGGCCGGTGGCAGCAGCACGAGCGTCGTTGTAGTAAAGGAAGGTGAAGGCGAGGAACTGGGTGATCAGAGCATACTCAGTAGGGAAAAGCAGAGTAGGCCAAGCCACGGCAGGGGCGATCACACCGGCAGCGTAACGGCGGTAGCCGAACTTGCCGCCGTAGCCAGCCCACTCAAGACCCCAGTGGATAGCACCGAGGAAGGAGAGGATCTAGATGAGATATTAGCGGGGAAATTCCTCAATTGATGTTGATATTGGTATTGATATCAAAAGGTCCACTTACGACGGCACCGTAGCCAACCTGAACGGGCTCCAGCATGTGCAGCATAAGCTCAGCACTCTGGCCAGAGAAGATCAAACCATCGCCGAGGGAGGCGGCACGGTTGATCTCGTAGGAGAGGTAGACGGTCTCCAGAGAGGTGGCCAGGTAGGGGATCACACCGGCCATACCGAGGTAGAGAGCCTCCTTGGGGACTTCAGCCAAGCTGAAAGTATCCTTGATGACTTTCTATATTGGAAGAAAAACAAGCACAGGTAAACATTTTGTTCAGATATAGCAGATTGATCGATGCAAGATATGGGGGGGGTGACCTACAGCCTCAGACTTCATACCGGCCATCATATCGACATCCTCGTCATCCTATATCACGGGTAAGCCAGTTGATCAGACATTGCGCTCTATATGATTGCGCCTGGACGAAAAGCCTCCTACCTTGCTGGAAGAGGAGGCGTGGCGCACAAGCGCAGTGGTAACGGGCTTGTGAGCAGCGAGCGCGAAGCTGGGCTTGACAGACGGGCGGATCGCGCGGGCGGACGAGGTCAGCGGGGCCTTGAAGACAGGGTTGACCAAGGTCGAGCGAGCCACAGAGGCATTGGAGCTCGAGACAGCCCGGAGAACGGAGCGGGCGGCGGTGGCACGGTACAGCATGGCGGGGGATGTTAAGGGAAAGAAGCTTTTCGTGTGCAGTCGGGTTAGCAAGCCGCGCGGGAACGAAAAGCCTCGGGTATGGCCAGATAGCCCAGTGCAACTCACCCAATTGGGCTCAAAAGAAGCTAAAGGAGAAAGTGAAGAGTGGAGATGAGGGTGTCAACCCAAAAGGAGACTTGTGAATGAAGTCGGGCAAGCCGTGGAATTCCGAGATGGGGGAGCAAATAAGAATATCCAGAAATGAAGTGACTTGGTGGTGAGGTGATCCGTCTTCGGGCGGGCCGTAGCGGCCCAAATGGCAGTTTCTTCCTTGAGTGCCTGAGGCATGAATATTACTTTCTAAGATTCAAATCTGGGGGATCCCGTGACTACACGTGACCCGCAGCCCTAGCTGACTGATTTCCCAGTTTCAAGCTGCACGGGACTGATGTCACTCTGCGTGAGTAAACAACTGTATTCCATACAATACGGATAGAATACCGGAGGGGTTGGTACTGGGCAAGGTTCCCTATTGCAATGTGTTCACGAAGAAGCCTTTTCTTATTTAACTCTTGACATGAATTGATATGAATGCAATTGAGTATTATCCTCCTGAATTTTTGGTATAAATATCATCCTTAGTTATATGCAAATGCCCAAGTTGAATCTCTTGGCAGTCACGGGAGTGGCTTCCCCCCCCGTTTAACCCCCTCCCCGTACGCCGCCTTTGCGTAACTAACAGACGTAGCCACGGCCCATCTTGAACCACGCAATCAGGGCCATTGGTTTGGCTTTTATACCCAACGCTCTGTTGCGATCTTCCCGGTCACTATCTCAACATCTTCCGTCATCACCATCTCGTCCTTATACCTACTCCGAACCATAGCTGTCGCTCAACTCGAAGGTGGTTGTTTCCGCCTCGGTATCGCGTGCAGCTTGTCCTGTTTGGATGGCTTGGATGTTTGACTTAATCCGTTCATAAATTTGAAGCTATGTAAGGACCGACCATGCTGATTTTGATCCGACTGATTCGAATAAACCTCTGACAAACTTATGCTTCAAGATCTAGGATCATTTAATTGATCACGACCCACCCTTTTCAACCACATCACGGCCGGCAAGAGGGCCCAACCACCCGGTCCGGTCTACGACCACGGTCAGCGACAATGTTAGAGGGTGTAGTTGCCAATTTGCTCAACCGCTTTCTGGGCATATACGTGAAGAACTTCGACGCGACACAGCTCAATATCGGTATCTGGTCAGGCGATGTCAAATTACGGAACCTCGAGCTCCGACGGGAGGCGCTCGATCAACTACATTTGCCCTTGAATGTTGTTGAAGGACATCTCGGACAACTTACATTATCGATTCCATGGTCAAATCTGAGGGGTAAACCGGTCAAGGTCGATATTGAAGATGTCTTCTTGTTAGCAGCCCCGAAAGAAGATGCAGACTACGATGCCTCCGAGGAAGACAAGCGAGCACATACCATGAAAATGGAGAGGATTGAAAGCGCCGAGATCCTGCGCGATCGCAATGCAGAAGGCATGAGCCAAGAGGAACAACGGCGAAACCAAAGCTTTACTCAAAGCATGGTCACGGCAGTGGTGGATAACTTGCAGATTTCAATCAAGAACGTCCATTTTCGCTACGAAGACTCTATCGCTTCGCCTGGCCATCCTTTCGCCGTGGGTTTGACTTTGAAGGAATTGAGTGCTGTTAGTACAGACTCAGAGTGGAATCCTACGTTTATCCAGTCGACCTCAGACACAACACACAAGCTAGCTGTGCTTGGTGCTCTATCTGTGTACTGGAATACAGACGCTACCTTGCTGGGCACAGGAAGAGGCTCTGATATTGGTGCCGAAGCCCAAGGAATTAGCCATGACGATTTGATGACCAAACTACGCGATGCTATCGACAACGGCGATGGAAATCAATTTATGCTTCGACCCGTTAGTGGTCGTGCAGGCCTCGAGATGGATAAGTCGGGGAAGTATGACCGTCCAGCCATGAAAGCACGATTACTGTTCGACGAGTTGGGCTTTGTCCTGGATGACAACCAGTACCGCGATGCCTTGATGCTCGTAGACCTGTTCCATTATTTCATCCGCCATCAGGAGTACAAGAGGTTCCAACCAAAGTGCACAGTGAAGGAAGATCCTCGTGCTTGGATGAAATTTGCCGGAGATGCAGTTCTCAGTAAAATCCATGACCGGAATCGCCGATGGACATGGGATTACCTGAAAGAGCGCAGAGATGATCGCATTGCATATATCAAACTTTTCAAGAAGAAGAAGCGAGAAGAAGCCTTCACACCGGAAGAAACCGAGCAGCTTGGAAAGCTAGAATGGAAGCTCAGCTACGAAGATATTCGGTTCTGGCGATCGCTGGCTCGCAACCAACTTCGCAAGGAAAATGTCGGCATCAAGAAACCCACACAGCAGCAAACTTGGGGCGAGTGGTTCTGGGGCAGTAAAAAGGAAGAGTCCGAGGAAACCTCCATGACCGAAGAACAGCGACAGGAGCTCTACAACGCCATCGACTGGGATGAGAAGAAAGCCTTGTCAGAAAGTGTTGATGTCCCTAGGGAGTGGGCGAAGCTGCAAATCAACTGGAGTCTTCGCGCTGGTAGCTTTACTTTGAAGCAAGATCCACATGGCGCTGCGAATGAGGTTATGAAGCTCGTTTTTGACAACTTCCGCGCCAAGGCTCTTCAACGCCCGGATTCATATCTGCTTGACCTTGATCTTGGTGGATTGAAAATGTATGACGGTACCACTGCTGGGACTCTCTATCCACAGATCGTAAAAGTCAAGGACTCGCTCCCCGAAGCGAAAAAAGCATTGGAACAGAGCACTGACGACGATGATCTTGCATCTCAAGCCAGCGCGGATGATCTTGAGGATGAAGACAGTTTGTTCCATCTACAACTGGAGAAGAATCCCCTCGAAAGTGATGCCGATTCAGCTGTGAAGGTCAAGTTGAAGAGTATAGAGGTTATCTATAACCCACGGTTTCTTGTTGGGATCGTCAAATTCTTCGAACCTCCCGAGAGGCATATGGAGTCAATTGGTGCTTTGCTTGATACTGCGGGGGCTACAGTCGAAGGCCTGCGGCAGCAGACTCGCGCAGGGTTGGAATTCGCACTGCAGGAGCACAAGAAAGTTGATGCACAGTTCGATGTGCATGCACCTCTAATCATTGTACCCGAGAGTATCACGCAGGAAAGCTCTTTGTGTCTGATCATCGATGCTGGTCATGCAAGTGTTAACAGCGAGCTTGTTGACCGACAAGCTATGCGTGACCTCCAATCCAAGCAAAAACGGCAATACGAAGAGGAGGACTATAAGCAACTTGAACACTTGCTATACGATCGTTTTCTCATCAAATTGGACTCCACTCAAGTACTGATTGGTCCTGGCCTGGAGGCAACCAAGGCGCAACTCACTTCTGCTGTCGAGTCGAAGAATTTCCATATCATCGACCGAATCAACGTCGACTTTGTTCTAGAGATGTGCATTGTGCCAAAGGTCACGCAGCTCACACGGACGCGTATATCTGGAAATCTGCCCGAGCTGCATGCCTCCATGTCAGATACCAAATATAAGGGATTGATGAAACTGATTGACATTGCGATCCCGCAATTTGATAACGCCAGCAGCTCTTCGGGCCCGGCTGAAGAAAAGGCCAAGGAGGAGGCGGCCATCGCTACTCGAGCTAGAGCAGCGTCATTCCAGCCCCCAGCGCTACGGGACTTACCTGTTGTCGATGACGACGATGAAGCCGAAGGTGACGCAGAGCACCAAAAGAAGAGTGTCGATACACAGAATAACATTCATCGCCGAGACTTCGAATTCAAATTTAATGTAGGCCGTCTGCGTGGCTCGCTGTTTCGAGCGGACGCCCAAGATCCTCTCAAGGATAAATTGCTAGTGGAATTGGTCGCCGAAGGGTTCGAGCTCGACTTCTACATGCGACCTTACGACATGGTTGCTGAGGTCATTCTGAAATCTTTGAGTGTGGATGATTACATCGAGGAGAACCCGGTACCAGAGTTCAAAAGGATCATCTCATCCAAGGGCTTTAATGCAGATGAAGATAAGGACCTCTTCCATTTGAAGATGGTCAGGGTGAAACCCGAATCTCCAGAATTTGAGTCAACTTACGAGGGCGTTGCTATGAATCTTGACATATCAGTCTCAACAATCAACCTGGTGGTGACGAGAAAGACTCTGCTCACTTTGTTGGATTTCATTCTCCTTACTTTCACGAGCCCCCAACTGCCAGCTGACCAAGATACACAATCCGGAAAAGCCCTGCAAGAAGCACAAAACGAGCAGCAAACACCACAACAAGCTGGCAAACTTCGTATCAAATCTAACCTGAAGAGTATTGCTCTCATTCTTAACAACGACGGGGTTCGCTTGGCGACCTTGAGTCTCAACACTGCTGATGTCGGCATCTTTCTTGTTGGCCGTGCCATGACCATACAGTCTCGAATTGGTAGCTTGACATTGGTTGACGACGTTAATCTTGGTGCTTCGGAAGATTCAGATGTACGACGCCTCTTGACGATCGAAGGTGACAATTTTGCCGATTTCAAATACGAGACTTTTGACCCTGAGAGCGATACTTACCCTGGTTATGACTCTGAGGTCTATCTGCGGTCTGGCTCAATCAAGATCAATTTCCTAGAGGAACCATATCGGAAGATTATCAATTTCTTGGTCAAGTTTGGTAAAATGCAAGCAATCTTCAACGCCGCGCGACAAGCTGCTGCGAACCAAGCCAATCAACTGCAAGAAAATGCATCACGTATGCGGCTTGATATTGTGATAAAGACTCCTATTGTTGTGTTCCCTAGAGTGATGGCAGATGACCGACCCCGGGACACCATTACTGCCCATCTTGGTGAAATATACGCTAAGAATGAATTCGTCCCAATGGATGATTCCAAAGACAGTCCAGCCGTCAATGTAATCTCCACTGGCGTTCGCAATATTCGCCTGACGTCCCAGTTCCATTTCGCTGATGGCGTCGTTGAAGAATTGGACATGATTCAGAAGGTCAATTTGGAGTTCAGCATATGCTATCTGGAACACCAAACCAATAACCCTCGTCCAGATATGGAGATCGAGGGTTCCCTGTCCCCTATCAATCTTCGTATCTCACAAAGCCAACTCAAGTTCCTATTAGCACTTTCGAAGTCAATTCCAGGTGCATTCGCTACCGACGCTGAGCAACAAGAGCTTGAAGCCATGGAGTCTTTGCCTTCATCAGTTACCGAGCCCACAAGAGAAGCGACTTCTAAGGCGGCTCAAGCACAAAAGGACCAAGAAGTGGATGCAGCCACGAGTAACGAGACCAAGGAGACTTGGGTACGCCTTGACATGATCTTCAAGGTCGATAGTGTTGGATTGGAACTTATTCTAGCCAACGATAACCAGCCAGCTGGCCAACTGGAAGAGTCTAGCCTGTCCAAGTTCTCTCTCAACGACACTCGAGTGAAGCTTCGCATGTTGACTGATGGCTCTATGGAGTCTGAACTCTTGATTCACTCTTTCTCAATTCGCGACAGCCGAAAACAAGATACGAACAAGTTCAGGAACATCATGTCTCTAATCAACAATGATGTGCAGCAGCAATTCATGGCCAGCGTCTCGATGTCTCCTGGACCCGACAAGCATCTCATCGCGACACTGACTATTGACAGTCCTCGAATCATGTTCGCTCTGGATTATCTGTCTGCTCTCCAGGCCTTTAGCAACTCAGCGTTTGCTTCACAAGAGTCCATTGAAGCTATCGAGGAAGATGTCGAGTCACCTGAAGAGTCTGAGCCTGATTCCGACGATGCTCTGTCTTCCGATAAAGCCACAAACGAGGTATCTGCCGGGGGTACCTCGGCTGGAACAACAACCTTTTCATTCCGAGTCAACTTGGTTGACGCCCAAGTTATAATGGTAGCCAACCCAGCGATTCCTCACTCCGAAGCAATTGTTCTTGGAACCAAGGAGATCCTCATCTCTCACCAGAACGTGTCGACCCTGCAGATCCAGAAGGTAGGCATGTTCTTGTGCCGTATGGATAAGTTTGAGACCAGCCGACTACGGATTTTGGATGACTTCACCGTGGAAGTCTCTGTTGACAGCCGGCCTCAAGAAAAGGGCTCTGCGCTTACCTCGATCGGGGTACATGTTGAGCCCTTGGTTCTTCGTTTGTCCCTGCGTGATATTCTCATGGCAACTCAAATCGTGAACAAAGCGTCAGAGATGAGGGCTGGAAACGCCCAGCAGCTGGAGAGTGGAGAGCCCAAGAAGATCACGGATGCTAAGAGCACGCGAGGACGATCTGGAAGCAAGACGTCCTCAACCTTGGCCCACAGAACTCGTCGACGTCTAAGCCAGGTAGCTGATGTACCTGACAAGCATACCGTGCATGAAAGCTCAGTTGTACTCAAACGAGAGGAGCTGTCTGCAGATATTGATGGACTCAGAGTTATCCTGATTGGTGATTTGCACGACTTGCCGTTGCTGGACTGGAGTGTGAAGAAGTTCAACGTCGACGTTCGTGACTGGTCTTCCACGTTGAATGCTGATACAAACTTCGAGACTTTCCTCAATGTCTACAATTTCTCGAAGTCCTCCTGGGAGCCTTTGATTGAGCCTTGGCAGCTTGGGTTCCATATGGCCAAGGAAGTTAATCCTGATGTTTTCTCCATCGATGCATACTCCCACAAGACAATGGAGTTAACTATGACCTCGGCTACCATTGCATTAGCTTCCAAGTCGTTCCAGTTCCTCAACACAGAAGAGGATGTCCTGTCGAAGCCAAGAGGTGCTGATGCCCCGTACCGTATTCGCAATTACACTGGTTTCGATCTTCGGGTGTGGGCCGATGTCAGCGCTGGCGAAGAAGGCCCAGCAGCTAAATTGAGCGACGGCGAAGAATATCCTTGGCGATTTGAGGACTCCACTGCCGTTCGAGAAACCTTAACACCTGAAGGTCATGGTGGCATTGTTGGTGTCAAGCTTGAGGGTAGTGGTTTTGATAGCGTCAATCGAATCCCTGTTGTTCGAGAGGGTGAGGTCATCTATGGCCTCAAGCCAAAGCGAGATAATATTCTTCACCGGCTTTTGGTGGAAGTCTCGCTTGGAGCAGACAACGTCAAATACATCACATTCCGCTCGCCTCTCCTAATTGAGAACAACACTCAGATTCCTGTGGAGCTAGGTGTTTTCAACCCAAGCGAAGGCCATCTGTTGAAAATCGAGAAGATCCTCCCTGGTGATGCACGACCTGCGCCTGTCGGTTCGGCTTATCTTCACTCTGTTGTCGTTCGTCCTGACCAAGGTTTTGGCTATGATTGGTCTAACGAACAGCTTTTCTGGAAGGACCTCCTTCGTCGGCCTACTCGGACTGTCAAATGCGTGAGCGAGGGTGGACAACAGTCTCCACCATTCTACTTCCAAGTCAATGCTACTTTTGACAGCAAAGATTCAATCACGAACTCATATCCCTACATGAGAGTTCGGATCTTTGCACCAGTAGAGATCCAAAACTTGCTGCCATATGACTTCAAGTATCGTATTTACGACAAGAACACCAAGAAAGACTGGACAAATTTCCTGAGGAAGGGCGGCGTGAGCCCCGTGCATGTGGTGGAATTGTCTCACCTTCTCTTGCTTAGTATCGATCTCGAGGACACGGTTTTCCGACAGAGCGAATTTGCTATTGTCAACGGTAATGCTCAGGACTATCGCAGAGAGCATACTTTATCGTTGACAGATGAACGAGGACTACAGCTGAAGCTGAAGCTCCATTACTTCAACATCCCCGATAGTGGTGGGGCTTTCAAGGTTTCTGTGTACAGTCCATACCTCATTTTGAACAAGACTGGACTTCCCATGGATATTCAAAGCAAGGCCTTCCTCCAATCTGCCCGCAGTGCCGCCGGCCAAGGAATGAGAGTTGACCCGAGAGACGGCGGACGAGCCCTTCCTTACATGTACTCCTATGGCGCTGATGACAAGAAGAACCGGTCTATTCTGAAGATTGGTGATTCGGCATGGAGCAAGCCGCAAAGTTTCGAGGCCATTGGAAGTACCTTCGAAGCCGTCTTCCCCGACAAACAGGAAAGATCTGAGTTCCGCTCTGGTGTGTCAGTTGTCGAAGGTGAAGGAAAGTACAAGATGACCAAGGTCGTTACGATTGCGCCCAGGTTCATCTTGAAGAGCAAGCTAGGTGAAGACCTCTTGGTCCGCGAACCCGGCTCTTCAAATGTTCTTGAGATAAAGAGTGGTGAGCTTGTCCCACTTCACTTCCTCCGACGAACGGCCGAGAAACAGCTTTGCCTCTGCTTCCCTGGTGTCAATAACCAGTGGTCTTCTCCATTCAACATCGCGGATGTTGGAACCGTTCACATCAAATTGGCCAAGGCGAACCAGCGACAGAAGCTAATTAAGGTCGACGTTATTCTCGAGGATGCCACTCTGTTCCTTCACTTTAGTCTCGAGAATCGCAACTGGCCGTTCTCGATGCGCAACGAGAGTGACACAGAGTTTATTTTCTACCAAGCCAATCCCAATGTGGAGGATGACGAAGAGGACCGATCGACTAGCTGGAAGCCCATCCGCTATCGTCTTCCTCCGCGAAGCATTATGCCTTATGCATGGGACTACCCTGCCACTAAGAACAAATCTCTTACCCTTACTTGCCAAGGGAAGGAGCGGCGTATCAAGCTTGCTGAGATTGGTAATCTGATCCCAATGCGAATCCCACCTCGACAGCCTGGCGAGTATCAAAGGATCATCGATATCAACATCGTTGCCGATGGACCCACGCAGACTCTTGTACTGTCAAATTTCAGGCCCTCTAAGAGTGTCTACAAACAGCAAAAGGGCCAGTCGTCCCAGACAAGCATGAGCACCGGATTTGAAGTAAAAGAGATGAAGTCGGACGTGAACTTCAAGGCTCAACTTCGTCTCGGTGGAATAGGCATCTCTCTAATCAATCAGAATCTGAAGGAACTGCTCTATTTGACGTTCCGTGAGATTGAGATCAAATATCGGGAGTCAAAGATTTACCAGACCCTCAACACCACCATCAAATGGATTCAAATTGACAATCAATTGTACGGCGGTATCTTCCCTATCCTCTTATACCCTAGTGTGGTACCCAAGACTGGAAAGGAGATGGAGGCCCACCCCATCTTCCATGCGATGATTACCAGGGTCAAGGACGACTCATACGGTGTTTTATACATCAAATATGCTACTCTGCTTCTGCAGCAGATGACTCTTGAGTTGGACGAAGACTTCGTTTTCGCTATGCTAGACTTTGCTAAGATCCCAGGGGCTTCGTGGTCTGAGCCTCACGAGGGCAAGCTTTGTGAGGAGAATCTTCATATACCAGAGCCCCAGCAAAATGATGCTGGCCAGGATGTCTATTTCGAGTTGCTTCATCTTCAGCCCATGCAGCTTGATATCTCATTCATGCGGACAGAACGCATTAATGTTGAGGATACTATGCAACCATCGAACCCGCTTATGTTCGTTGTGAACGTTATGACAATGTCTATGGGCAATGTCAACGATGCGCCAGTCCGCCTGAACGCCCTAATGATCGAAAACGCTCGCGTTTCATTTGGCAGGTTATTCGGCAACGTTCGCGCGCACTATACTCAAGAGTTCTTGCGTCAAGTCCATGTGATCCTTGGCTCGGCAGACATTATTGGCAATCCCGTGGGCCTGTTCAATAACATCAGTTCTGGCGTGGCGGATATATTCTACGAGCCATATCAGGGTCTTGTCATGACCGACCGCCCGCAAGAGCTTGGGGTTGGAATTGCAAAGGGTGCCACGAGCTTCGTCAAGAAGTCTGTTTTCGGGTTCTCAGATAGCATGGCAAAGTTCACTGGTAGTATGTCTAAGGGGTTGACCGCTGCGACATTAGACAAGGAGTTCCAAGACCAACGCCGGTTTTCCAAGTCTAGAAACCGTCCGAAGCATGCCCTTTACGGTATTACAGCCGGCGGTAATGCATTTGCCACTAGTCTGGCGAGTGGTATTGGTGGCTTGGCGCGTCACCCTTTGCAGGGAGCCGAGAAGGAGGGTGTCGCGGGCTTCTTCAAGGGTGTCGGAAAGGGTATGATCGGCTTAGCTACTAAGCCTGCAATCGGTGCTTTTGACCTGGCCTCAAATCTGGCGGAGGGTGTTCGGAACACCACCACTGTCTTTGACGCCGAGGGTCTGGACCGCGTGCGACTCACTCGCTTCATTGGGATCGACGGGATCGTTCGACCTTATTCACAACGGGAGGCTCTTGGGCAATTCTGGCTCAAGACTACTGAGAATGGAAAATTCTTCAACGAAGACTATATCGCTCACCTCGAGCTTCCAGGTCGTGAGATCATGGTCTTGCTGACCTATACGCGAATTATGCTCGTGCGCACGAAGAAACTCGACGCGGAATGGGACATTCGCCTCAAGGACATCCAAACAATTTCAAAGGAACGCACAGGAATGAGCATCACACTGAAAGGTGGTGCGAATGGGCCCTTTATACCCGTCCAGGACGAGAGTTCTCGAAACTGGCTGTACAGACAAATTGCTATTGGTGAGCACTTCCCTAACAATTAACGAATACACCCCAGTGACTAACTTTCTTCCCTAGCGGTGAACGCCTTTAATGAAAAGTATAACCGAGGATAGACAGGCAGCTTGCCAATCTGTAACGATTTCATGAAAATGGACTGCATCATGATTTGGATTAAAAGAACACAAAAAGAGGATGGGTGATTGATGCTTGGAATTGCTCCCTTGATTCAAGATTGCCTTGTTGGGAGCTGGGAAGATTCTCCGATTCAAGTAAATACTTCGTCCGCACATTCAAGTTTCGTTTTTTAGTTTTTAGGGCATGTTTCTATTCGCAAACTCCGTATACAAAGAGAATATTAATACATTTCGATCTTTCGTTTTCGAACTGGCATTCGTTCCAACGAATGTAGTAGGTATTAATTAGCCTCTGACGTGTTGGGTGCTTACTATTAACCACCTACTAACTAGTGGGCAGTAGTACGCCACGATCACACATAGTAGCAATTCGCAACTGAAGCCTTGAACTTGGCTACTCACAATGGTACACTGAAGGAGTTTATTGTATAGACGAAATAAACTGGTGTCTTCGACTTTATTTATAGCTTGCAGACCTGGAAGTGCCCTCGTCTTTTTAGATCCTCAGTCGATAGTAGGTACCATCCCTATAGGTATAGGGCTACTGGATTTGCCCCCCCCCCCCGGCAAACACTTACTACGGCTTGTTTTAAATTGCTGAGAAGTAATAATAATTGATTTAGTAAATTACATTTTCGGCGAATCACATCATTCCGAATTATGTGACTCGAAATTTGAAACATGAGGGGAAGAATGGTAGAATTATTTTGAAGCCCGACAAGAAATTCTCCCAGCATTTGAAAAACCTTTACCAAGAGTTCTGGGAATTTGCACCGTGAGTTGAGTGTGACTCATATTCCACTGTAACATCATCGGTGCGCTGTATCGCACCCATAGGGAACGTTTTGTTGCCGTTGCGTTGAAACTGGTCTTTATTACCATCAGCAGGTAGAATACTTTCCTGGCTGTCGACATTGGTAACAACCAAATCGTCTTTTCCCGCAGCAGACTTCTTGCTTCGATCGAAAGAAGCAGTGTTCCAGTTACTCCCACTATTTTTATAAGGACCAGATTGGCCATTGCTGTATGAACCTAAAGTACGCTTTCCGAGGACCAGCTCAAGCAAAGGTTGGAGTGTTGGTATACAGGAGGCAATTATCACGACGTCGGCTTCGATACTATACGAGGAAGGGTATTATGTTAGTAATTGTATCTAAAGACCTCAATTGGTGGCAAGTTGGATATCGGTACTCACTTGGTCCACATGACGAGGTCGGCTGTTCCATCTAGAGAGGAATGAGCAAGATTATCAGGATTATGGAAGCAATTGACTCACAGGTGTAATCTGACTTATCGGCAAGACCCTGGAGCTGGGTACATTTAATAATTGCCATTGCGCAAGCACTGTGCAGATAAATCATAAGCTTCGAGTTGATGTATCACCAGTGTAGTATAAATAAACACTTTTGGAAGCCAACTTACATTGAGCCCAAGCCGAGAGCAGCACAAAGCGCGAGTCTTTTTCGCAGGGACATATGCAGCTTCATAAGGACAGTGACAGGATATAGGGCGAGGTAGAGGTCAACAAAGGCAGAAAAACCTGGATGATCTGATTAGCTCGTTACATAACGAAGGTCTCAGCATTTCACATCCATCTACGGAACTCACATCCGGTAAAAATAGCATAGTTGACAAGTATCCAAACATCTCTACATTTAGCGCCTGCTGTGACCACCAGATGAACATGCCACAATGCCTCCGGTGGATCACACATTGTAAACAATATGATAATGCATATACAAGACACAGCAGCAGCAAGGCTAACCAATGTCCAGAGCCATATCTTCTGGAGCAAGCCAGGATTCAAGATACGAGTAAGCATAGCGGTTACTGCCAATTTGGGAACCGTGAATGATAGAATTCCACAAAGGAAACTGAGGGAGTTGAGCAAAATGGCCATTTCCATATCATATTGGGAGAGCTTCATCGCATGCTGGCCAAATCCGTATGCTATCGACGCCGTTGTCACGCCACAGTAGGCCAGACTGAGAACCATGGAGACGACAATTAGATAGTCATCAATGCCGAAGTTTTTCAACATCTTGAGTCTGATGAATATACGGGCCGTCACCATGAGAAGTGTCAAGGTCGTCAGGGTCCATATGACTGCCAGGATCTTAGGTCCCTTATCATCGTTCTCATTTTCGGCTGTCAATGCCATTTTTTAGCATAAGATATTGTGATATTGTTCAGTCCGAGAGAAAATCGACACCAAAGAGTCAGATATAGGCTCTGAAATTGTGTGATTGACAATAATAATAGCCTCCGATATGTAGCTTTGTGTATTCCAGCGTGGAGAATGAAATATTCTCTCGCAGGAGATGAAATGATCTGTACACTTCATACATAGTGTGAGGCCACCTTCAGGACTGGCCCAGGCACGTCCAATTGAAGTGATCACCCTCTCCTTTTTTTTTTTTGGAACGAACTAAGAGATAATAGGACATCCCGACGGCACTGTTCGAAAGACGAAGTACTAAGTGATTTGGGGGCGAATTATGCCGAAGCAAAAGTACTGTTTCACTAATAAAGCCACTGATAGCATTGGCTTGTTACGGAGTGAAGTGCCCGGAACTTAGTACATACCGATATGTGAACTTGGACCAAAGGATCACACTTGGGCCAGGCGAAGGATCTAAGTTGCATCATGGCGTCGTTGACAGGCGCCATTGCCAGCCCTAACTCGGACTAATTTAGTGATCGCCACTGTCATAATCCCGAAGAGCAAATCGGATGTGCGCAAAGACCGTGTGATCAGCAACAACCCATACGACTAACGTTCAGCGAGTGGGTACTCAATGATTTAGAGTGGATGCCGCTTAAGGAAGCGAGCTGGACTATACAGAACCGTTGATCCGACATGCCGCCTCAAAGCGTGGGTACGGGGCAGTGGGGGAGGGGGCTGTCGATTGGAGTACTGGCGGCGAAATTGCCTTGAGAAAGTCGTACTTTTAGTACATTATTCATGGCTCTTTTACGAAGTACGGAATAGTCCGGTTATTGTTGGACTCATGTCTTCCTGTGCGGCTCTAAGGATTGTCAAGATGAAAAGCACAGAATTTCAGATTTTTCCTTTTCAGCAGGGATAATTTCTAGCTAGAATGTTCAGCTCGACTACGACCTGCACCCGAATCAACCTCTTATGGCAGGCTTACTGATATGGTTGATATTTGGTATCAAGTGGTAACTGGTCATTTAGGTCTTGCCGTTTATAACTAAAAACCCCCGGCATTTACTAGGTCTGTTCTGTCTGCGTGGCTCCACGAAGAGCGCTTAGTTCGGTGCTAGCCTCGCATGGGAGTCAAACAAACGTTCTATGATATACGGAGTACACCCAGTATCACTACCCCTGTTGATCGTCATGAACGTTTCGAGCTTTTAGTATGTATATGGCATGCTACTCTCGGCAACATTCGAGGCTGCCAACTTAATCCGACACTAGTATAGATTTAGTGAAATACCTGTATCCGGACAAGCCGCGAGATACCTGGTAGACCAATGGTGAATTTATCTCGAGCTCTAGGCCCGCTTCATTTCCGTTCAAGTAGAATACAATTGATTCCTTGGTTCAAACATTGGCGAGACCCGAAGACTAGTAACATGGGTATAGTAACTCAGAGACCCGAAAGGGGCTGAAAAAATTTCCCTCGTGCCAATCCTTGCCGGAATTTGTTCAAAGATACCCCGTGCTGGATGAAAAAAGTGCGGAGGGGCCTGGAACTAGAAGACGTTGAGCGGATCCTGACAACGGTCCATACCACATGGTTCTCTAGGGGTGAAAAAAAAATAACATAAGTACCGACTTACCTGCTTGCTGTATATTCCGCTCAAATTAATTGACCCTTTCAAGCCTCCTTTATTCCCTTAATTGAAGAAAAATGACCGTCAGTGAAGTTCACACAAATAGTGCTAACGGCACCAACGGCCATACCAATGGTCACAGCAATGGCCACTCTTCCGAGGCGTTTGTTGACGGCTCTGTTGCGATCTCTCCCAACCTCCCCGAGCTGGTACCCGAGCTTTTGAAAAGAATCGCGGCTTCTGGAAATGCTTTTGTATCAGATGATGCTCAATCGCGCACCGAACTGTTGGATGCCGCTCGTTCTCTTGTTTATGCAGTGGAAACTCCTAGAGAGGCCATGATCAGGTATTGTTGGGCACAGGTATGACAATACCTGCCTCGTCTGTCTTTAAGCTATTAATCTGGATTGAACACAGTCGACGGTTTTTGCTTGTATAGAGGCTGGTATAGATATGGGCCTTTTCACTGCTCTTTCGAAGGATGGTAAACCCAAGACTGCTTCTTCGTTAGCAGATACTGTTGGAGCTGATGGTAAATTAACCGGTAAGTGATCAAAAACGCATGCAACTTCCATCCGTCGCCCTGTGAAAACAGTTGATAATGGGATTAGCTCGTATTTTGAAGCATTTATGTGCTATGGGTGTGATTTTGGAGGCTGGGCCTGACGAATACCAACGTACTGGATTCACGATGTCGCTTATGTCAGAGCGATACAGCGATGGATATGCTTGCGTGTAAGTATTCCGTCCGTTTCACTGGCCTACTGGGAATTCGGATGGTTGCTAACTTTACATCTATTTGCCTAGGGCCGATTGCATAACGAAAGGAACCCTCGCATTGCCCTCTCTTTTGAAGAAAACGGATTATCGCAATCCATCAAACGGCAGTGAATGTGGTTTTCAACTCGGATATGATACTCAGGATCACTTCTTTGATTTCCTTAAGAATCACCCCACTACTGCTAAGCAATTCAACAACCATATGTCCGCCTACCATCAGGGCCGTCCCAGCTGGATGGATGTTGGGTTTTACGATGTACCCAGATTGATCTCAACTGATGTGGGTGATGATGGCGTTTTGCTGGTTGATATCGGTGGCAGCGTAGGCCACGACCTCTCGGAGTTCCGTCGAAAATGGCCCAAGGCTCGTGGTCGTCTGATTCTTCAGGACCTCCCTGAGGTTCTAGATCAAGCTCGCACCATGTCTTTGGATAAATCGATTGAGATAATGGACCACGACTTCTTTACGCAAGAGCCTGTTAAGGGTAAGAAAGTTTCCAAACAAGTACTATCCTAATTTGAGAGCATCATGATCTGACTAGTTCGTTTCAAAGGGGCTCGCGCTTACTACATGCATTCGGTTCTACATGACTGGACCGACGAGAACTGCGTGAAAATCTTGAAGAACATTATTCCCGCCATGAAGCCTGGGTATAGCAAGGTATTGATTAACGAAAACGTCATCCCGGCAACAAATGCCTATTGGGAAACTACTAGTTTGGATATCATCATGATGTCTGATTTTGCATCTACTGAGCGCACAGCTGAAGACTGGAAAGTACTCGTTGAATCTGCTGGCCTCAAAATTAAAAAGATCTGGACTGCTGGGCGTGGCGTCGAGAGCTTGATCGAGTGTGAATTGCCAGTGCTCTAGACTCGAAGGGTCAGTGATCTTGGGAGAGGGGTGAAGGCAGACATGAGATGCGAGGTAACCTTATCTGGAAACAATAGTATGCCCATGTCGTGTCATTCTGCTTCTCACGAAGATAATATCCCGCAAAGAATTCTCTCTCGCATAGTTATACAATGATGTTGCACTTATAGGCCCGCTCAGATTGATCTATGCTTTAGTATTAGTAGTACTACTTATATGACTGAGTTAAAGATTGCAGATTTATATCAAAACAAAATGAAAATTTTGTTGAACATCTTCAAGTTGCAAGGCCTACTCAAGAGATATCGTCGCCATGAAGAGGGATATAAGCAATGTTTTAACATTCCTTTTTTTTGATTTTGGTTAGAAAATGAAATGTCATCTATTGAAACCCTGACAATGAATATATGAAGAAGCATTTTATTGATTCGGGCTTCAGAATTCATTTTTCAGTAGACTGTCTCGTGGCCAGCCACTCCTGGAACTTAAGCAATGCCTCATAGCGATGTGATAGTTTATTCTGGATGATAGTCAGCTCCATTGACCAATTTGGGGCGAATGATTGAGTTGCTCAGACCTTCTTTTCGTGGGCCATCTCCGCAAGCGTTTCACCCTCATGTTCAAATATCGGTTCCCAGCCTAGTCATAAGTTAGTGAACAATTGCCGTTTGTATGATGGTTCACAGGAACTTTTACCAAATACCGGCGGGCCCCTTGCAGGAACGATTCGACCCTTCAATAAATACCCTGATGAGAAAATGAAATTGTGAGACCTGGTACAACGATGAAAGACAAACCTTGAGTCGTCCTTGAAAGACGATTGGGTCGATCGTGGGATCCGTAGTAAATGCAAATGTGCAAACGGCCTCTGCTGTTTTGTCCGGATACGAATATAATAGATTGTTGAGGCCTTCATTTCCTAAGGATTCTAGAAAATACTTTCTGTCCAACATTCCAAGCAATCGGATAGTAAGCAATGGTTTCGATTCTTCAATATCAATTTGAAGTCTTTCTTTCTCGTAGCATCGAACTCACATATAAGGACCCGGAAGCTTGTTCATCGCATTAAACTCCAACGCAGAGTCTTCAACAATGACCGGCCCATCTACCTAATGAACAAATAATTCTCAGAAGTATCCAATTAATTGCGGTGACCAAGCTCTTACAATTTTCGAAGCTCGCCGACATTTGTCTGCAGCGATTTCTTCCAAAGTACCTTGGATTTCAGGAATGTCCAGTGCAAGGGGTTCTATAGCTATTTTGTCACCGAGAATAGCATTGACCTCGATCACTTTATTCGGATTTCCAGTTACAAAGGTACACGTCTTCATTGTCAAGTTGGATGTGCTGATCAATTTCAATGAATAATAGTTCAGCCCACGAGCATTGCAAGTGGGAGACACAGTGTGTCCACGGATAGCCCTAGGCTATATTCGGGTTAGTCTAAATAGTATGTTAACCCCTCAAGTATATAAGAAGGAGTGTAATATTTCTCAAGTTGACCGAGAAAGCATTTAAGCTAATTCTGAAACAATAATTGATTTAGTGGCAAGTCACATAATATTATCATTCATTACAAGTTTGTCATGGCAATGGCTCGATTGACTACCAGTACTTCATGAATCATCCCGGCAGTTAATTGAACCCATATTTTTTTTTATTATCCATACGTAGATAGTAGTATATTACAGTATCCCTCATACTTCTAGATAATTAAAAGATCTATCATGGCATTTACCCCAGATCTTCGACGTCCCGGTACTTTTGCCCGACGACGGCGAGGAGGAATAGCTAATCGGGTATTTGTCGGTTAAGCCGCCGCTCGCTTGTTGGCTTCGGCAGATCGTATACTCCTCAATCACGATTATTAATATGCGAATGCCGAATATCCAGATATTTATGACATTCTTAGCTGAATATTCTTGATTCACATTAAGTCCATCACAACATACATCACTTTTGAAGTTCACCAACGTCCATTATCGAATAATTGGTTAGCCCCCGCAGAAAGTAGGTGAGTCACTCAGAAAGATGTCAATATTCTTGTTACTTGCGATTTGACGTCATATCACGAATTATCTGGAAACGTTTGGTGCAGAGAAGGGGTATTATGCAGAGAACATTTGCTAATTGTCAGATTCTATTCCGATTTTAGAGATTTTCACTATTCTAGTACACCATGTCCGAATCGCAAATGGAATACGTTCGGTGAGCTCCCCCCCCCCCCCCCCCCCAAAAAAAACAATTAAATACTAAAAAAAAAAATATTAAGAGGGATTTATTATATTTTTTTTATATAAAAAAA
>Ga0102593_1001576_pt1 | contig 21671 bp, 17 predicted proteins | sample AraplaCol_mMS_r2_2_FD_76862 | JGI IMG/M metagenome (GOLD analysis project Ga0102593, IMG submission 76862) | Arabidopsis root microbial communities from North Carolina, USA - plate scrape MF_Col_mMS_r2 (SPADES assembly) (version 2) | ecosystem: Host-associated > Plants > Roots > Endosphere...
CCTGACCTGAGATCACCCAAACAACGAGAGGCTCGGCGACCGCTGGGACAAGAAAGGGATGTTGCACCTTCAGGCGGGAAAACACCTGCACGAATATATCAGTCCAGGCTGGTCCATCCCCGCTGACAAGTGTCCTGCCGGCAATATATGTTTCGAGGCCGATAGGTGATGTTCGAAGCGGAACCGGCGATGTTTGCTCCCGACTATCAACCGTCATTGCTGCTCCGTTTAGATGGCGACTGCCCATCGGCATGATACGATGGCAACTGATCGGGCGGGACACAACTCGTCGCGCTGCGTGACAAGGAAAGCATACCTCCAACGCCGCCAACGGTCGCGGTTCGATTACAGGTCGCCGTCATACAAAAAGGCGGCATCCCCTCGGATACCGCCCTGCCGGCCGAAAATAGCGCTGTAAGTCGTCACCTAGAGTCAGCTAGCTTACGCTACGTTGAGCACGCTCTCCGGCGCGAAGGCTTCGTAGCCAAGGGCTTCGGCGACCGGCTTGTTGGTGATGCGGCCCTTGTGGACGTTGAGGCCGTTCCTCAGATGCTTGTCTTCGGCGATGGCGCGCAGACCGCGATCGGCAAGCGCCAGGCCATGAACCAATGTGGCATTGTTCAGCGCGTGCGCCGAGGTGACCGGCACGGCGCCCGGCATGTTGGCAACGCAATAATGCACGACGCCGTCGACTTCGTAGGTCGGATCGGAATGGGTGGTCGCATGCGAGGTCTCGAAGCAGCCGCCTTGGTCGATGGCGACGTCGACGATGACGGAGCCCTTCTTCATGCCGGAGAGCATCTCGCGGGTGACGAGCTTCGGAGCAGCAGCGCCGGGGATCAGCACGGCGCCGATAATGAGATCGGCCGAGAAGACTTCCTCCTCCAGCGCCTGGATGCTGGAATAACGCGTGTGGATGCGGCCCGAGAAGATATCGTCAAGCTGGCGCAGGCGCGGTAGCGACTTGTCGAGAATGCTGACATCGGCGCCAAGGCCGGCGGCCATCCTGGCGGCATGCAGGCCGACAACGCCGCCGCCGATGACCGCAACCTTGGCCGGCAACACGCCGGGTACGCCGCCGAGCAGGACACCGAGACCGCCATTGGCCTTCTGCAGCGCGGTCGCTCCCGCCTGGATCGACAGGCGTCCGGCGACCTCCGACATCGGCGCCAGCAACGGCAAGCCGCCGCGCTCGTCGGTCACCGTCTCATAGGCGATCGCGGTAACGCCCGAGGCGACGAGACCCTTGGTCTGTTCGGGATCCGGCGCCAGATGCAGATAGGTGTAGAGAAGCTGGCCGTCACGGAGCTGCGCCCATTCGGCGGGCTGCGGCTCCTTCACCTTGACGATCATGTCGCACTTTTCGAAGATATCTTTGGCGGAGGCGGCGATCCTCGCGCCGGCCGCGGCATAGGCGGCATCATCAGCGCCGATACCGACGCCAGCTTTGGTCTCCACCCAGACCTCGTGGCCGTGGGCAACATATTCGCGCACCGAAGCCGGGGTCAGACCGACGCGATATTCATGATTCTTGATTTCCTTCGGGCAACCGACACGCATGCGCGTTCCTCTCAATTTTATCTCCGCGGCCGCGGATTTTTCAGATGAGGAATCCAACCATCAAGGCAGTGAAATGTCCTTGCAAAGACGATTTGCGAAGACGCGATTTTTCGGCGATTATTGCGTTCATTCTATCTTTTTTCGAAAGTTCTTCGAATGGCCGATCTCGACACCATCGATCTTGCGATTCTTAAGGCGCTGCAGGCCAATGCCCGCATGACCAATGCGGAGCTTGCCGAAAGGATCGGACTGTCGCCTTCGGCCTGTTCGCGCCGGCTCGATATCTTAGAAAGAAGCGGCGTCATCGGCGGCTACCATGCGCGGCTTTCACACAAGGCGCTCGACTACAAGATGATCGCCATCGTGCATATCTCGCTCTCCGGCCAGTTCGCCAAGACGCTGGCGGAATTCGAGGCAGCGGTGAAGCTCTGTCCGAACGTACTCGTCTGTTACCTGATGTCGGGCGAATACGACTATATCCTCAGGGTCGCCGCCCGCGACCTCGAGGACTATGAGCGCATCCACCGCGACTGGCTGTCGGCCCTTCCCCACGTCGTCAAGATCAATTCGAGCTTCGCGCTCAGAGAAATCATCGACAAGCCGAATGTCGGCCTTTGAGGCCTTGCATCTTTGCCGAAAGCCTGTCCAGACTTCGATGCGCGCGGGCGTTTCCCGCTCATTGGCAAGTCATGACATCGAAGACCCAAGGCTATATTTTCGCGCTGTTGGCGCTCACCATTTTTTCGCTGCAGGACGCCATCTCGAAACATCTGGCGACGGCCTATCCGCCAATCTTCGTGACGATGATCCGCTACTGGGCCTTTGCGCTTTTCACGATCATCCTCGCGTCAAAGATGCGCGGCGGGATTAAGACGACGGCCCGCACCAAACGCCCCTTCCTGCAGGTGACGCGCGGCGTTCTGCTTGCGGTTCAGGTGGTTCTGGCCATCACCTGTTTTGCCGTGATCGGCCTTGCCCGTTCACAGGCGATCTTTTCCGCGACGCCGATCCTGATCGCACTGCTGGCGATGCCGATCCTCGGCGAGCGGGTCGGGTGGCGGCGGTGGGCAGCGATCGGCGCCGGACTTTTCGGGGTACTGCTGATCCTGAAGCCGGAAGGCGAGTTTTTCGACGTGAAGCTGCTTCTCGCCGTCATTTCCTGCTTCAACTTCGCCTTCTACGTTATCGCCACCCGCCTGGTCAGCCGCGACGATTCGTCGATGACCAGCTTCTTCTATACCGGCGTCGTCGGCGGCGTCACGATGACGCTGGTCGGGCCGTTCTACTGGAGTTGGATGGCGCCGGGCGACTGGGGCTGGATGGCGCTCGTCTGCATGACCAGCATCTCCAGCCATTATTTCCTGATCCGCGCCTACGATGTTCTCGATGCCGCCGCCGTCCAGCCGCTGACCTATCTGTCACTTGTCTATGCCTCTATCATCGGCATGGTGATCTATGGCGAAACGCTCAGCTTCAACATGATCGTCGGCTCGGCGATCGTGGTTGCCGCCGGCATCTTCACCGTCTGGCGCGAACATGTGGTGGGACGCAGAGCGGCCGCCGCCAACTGACGGTTTCACTGCAATTTTAGCCAAGCCCCTAAAACCATTTCAATTTTCCGGCGCTATGCTCCCCGGCTGTACCAAGAGAGACAGTATGACCCGCAACTTGAAAATCACGGCCCGAAAGGCCGACCGGAAAAACTGCCGCGTGTTCGGCCATGTCAAATATCTGAACAGCCAGGTGGATGCCCGCATTCTCAACCTATCGCCGACTGGTGCCGCCCTGGAGATGAAGGGGCCGCTCCATGCCGCCTCCGGCAGCAAGGTACGCATCGAGGCCGAAAACCTCGGCCTGCTCGAAGGCGTCATCCGCTGGAAGCACAATGGCCGCGTCGGCATCCAGTTCGACGTGAATTCGAATGCGCGGGCACAGATCTCCTCCTATTTCCGCTTTTTCCACAAGGAGATGCGGCCTGTGCTGGCGGTACGCCCGCTGGTTAGAACCGCCACCAACGTCGAGCGGACGCCTCACTTGGCGACATCGACGCTGAAATCGTAAGGCTGCACCGCCTTTGCGCCGAAGGAGCGGCTGAGATCGTTCCAGTAGCTGCGATCGACACCGACCGCCGAGGGTGACCGTGGCCTTACGTCTGCGGCAGCCGGGCGCCGAGTGACTGCACCATAAATTGCATTTCAGAGCCACGACGCTTTTCCGGCGGATTGTTTCGACGTCCTGTCATTTTCGCAGTGTACTCCTCGCCAAATCGTCCTAATTCTGACGGGCCGGACGATGCATGATCCTGAAGGAGAGTTTCCATGTCTTCCATTTTCGATGTTGGTGTAATGAGCCGCCGTTCGCTGCTCGGCGGCCTGGCCGCCACTTCCGCCCTGGTGCTGCTGCACCCTTTCAGCGCGCGCGCCAGCGCCAACCAGGCGCATCTCAGGCTGATGGAAACGACCGATATTCACGTCAACGTCTTTCCCTATGACTATTATGCCGACAAGCCGAACGACACGATGGGCCTGTCGCGCACCGGGACGATCATCGACGGTATCCGCGCAGAGGCCGTCAACTCGCTGCTGATCGACAATGGCGACGTGCTGCAGGGCAATCCGATGGGCGACTACATGGCCTATCAGCACGGCATGAAGGACGGCGACGTCCATCCGGTGATCAAGGCGATGAACACGCTCGGCTATACTGTGGGCACGCTCGGCAATCACGAGTTCAACTACGGCCTCGACTTCATGCTCAAGGTCCTATCAGGCGCGAACTTTCCCTTCGTGTGCGCCAACCTGACCAAGGGCCAGCTCGCCTCGGACCCGAAGCAGGACGATCTCTTCTTCAAGCCCTACATCATCTTGGAAAAACAGATCAAGGACGGCGCCGGCAACGAAAGCCCCGTCAAGATCGGCTTCATCGGCTTCGTTCCGCCGCAGATCATGCTCTGGGACATCAAGAACCTTGAGGGCAAGGCGCAGACGCGCGATATCGTCGAGGCGGCCAAGGCCTGGGTTCCCGCCATGAAGGAAGCCGGCGCCGATATCGTGATTGCGCTCTCGCACTCCGGCATCGATGGCAGCGCACCGTCCGAAAAGATGGAAAACGCCTCGCTGCATCTCGCCGCCGTCGATGGGATCGACGCGATCTTCACCGGCCACCAGCATCTCGTCTTCCCAGGCCCGAAGAGCTGGGACGGCGTCGCCAATGCCGATCCCGTCAAGGGCACGCTGCACGGCAAGCCCGCCGTGATGGCCGGTTTCTGGGGCTCGCATCTCGGCCTTATCGACCTGCTGCTCGAAAAAGACGGCAACAGCTGGAAGATCGTCGATTTCACCTCGGAAGCACGACCGATCTATCATCGCGACGACAAGAAGAAGGTGGTTGCCGACTACGCCGACAAGAAGGAAGTGGTCGAAGCCGCAAAGGCCGAGCACGAGGCGACACTGACCTATGTCCGCACCCCCGTCGGCAAGACATCCGCGCCACTCTATTCCTACTTCGCACTGGTCGCCGACGATCCCTCCGTGCAGGTCGTCAGCCAAGCCCAGACCTGGTACATCAAGCAGATGCTCGCCGACACCAAGTTCAAGGACCTGCCGGTGCTTTCGGCGGCGGCCCCCTTCAAGGCCGGCGGTCGCGGCGGCGCCGACTACTATACCGACGTTCCGGCCGGCGATATCGCCATCAAGAACGTCGCCGACCTCTATCTCTACCCGAACACGGTCCAGGCTGTTGCCATCACCGGCGCCCAGGTGAAGAACTGGCTCGAAATGTCAGCCGGCATGTTCAATCACATCGAGGCCGGCTCGAAGGATGCGGCGCTGCTCAACAACGATTTCCCGTCCTACAATTTCGACGTCATCGACGGCGTCACCTACCAGATCGACCTGTCGCAGCCGCCGAAATATGATTCGTCCGGCAAGCCGATCAATCCGGACGCCAACCGCATCCAGAACATCGCCTTCAACGGCAAGCCGATCGATCCGGCTCAAAAGTTCGTCGTCGTCTCGAACAACTACCGCGCCGGCGGCGGCGGCAATTTCCCCGAGATTACCGCTGATAAGGTGATCTTCCAGGCGCCGGATACCAACCGCGACGTCATCGTCCGCTATATCCATGATCAGGGCACGATCAATCCGTCGGCAGACGCAAACTGGACCTTCAAGCCGCTCCCGGGCACGACCGCGACCTTCGAAAGCGGCCCGAAGGCGAAGCAGTTCCTCGCCGAGGTCAAGAGCGTGAAGATCGAGGATGCCGGCGAAGGGGCCGACGGCTTCTCGAAATTCAGGCTCGTCCTTTAGGCGAAAAAATATGTCGACGAAGGCGCGGCGCCTGCGCCTGCGCTTTCGTCATTCGGCCGCAAGCGGCATACCGGGCTCGCGCAGTTCGGCGATCTGAGCGTTGAAATCGGCGTGGTTTGGGCAGGCGGAAAGCCTCGTGCGGAACGCATCGATCATCCACGTGGCAGCGGGTCCGGGCGGGTTAGCGAGCTGGCGCACGGAATAGATGGCATATTCCCCCTGTTCGTAGGCATCCAGATCGAGAGGGACAAGCGCGCCGCTCACGAGATCATCACGGATGAGCGAAGCCGGAAGGCCACCCCAGCCAAGACCGGCCTTGATGAGCTGATGCTTCGTCGCAATATCGCTGACGCGCCATGTCTTGTAGGACAGAACATTGAAATCACGCCCCTTTGTCAGACCCGACGCATCGGTGACGACAAGCTGCACTTCCTCGCGCACGTCGCCGAGCATGAGCGGCCGGTCGATCGCAACAAGCGGGTGGTTGCGCGCAGCAACCGGCAGCATGAAGGAATGACCGATCCGCTCTGTGACGACCGAATCGTCCTGCTTTAGAACTGCGCCGCCGATCCCGATCGTCGCCTTGCCGCTGAGGACGAGATCCATGACCATCCCAAGTTCGCCGACGTTGAGGTTCAATGAAACGGACGGAAACATCTCGCGAAATTCGCGCAGGACCTCCACCAGGGCCCGCGAAGGCACCATGACACTGATGGCGACGGAAACCTCCGCTTCGAGCCCTTCCCTCAGGCTCTTGACGCGCGCCCGCATGACCTGCAAGTCGCCGAGAATGCGTCGCGCATCCTCCAGCATCGCCTTGCCTGCCTCCGTAAGCTTCGGCTGGCGCGCACCGGAGCGCTCGAAAAGCGGCACTTCAAGCTGCGCCTCCAGGTTGGCGATCGTATAGCTCACGACCGACTGGGCACGGTTCAGCGCCCGCGAAGCGGCCGAGAAGCTGCCGGTCTCGGCAACGGTTAGAAACACCTGCAATTGGTCCAGAGTCGGGTTGGGCAGCATCTTCTATCCATTCCATCGATAGTTTCGATCGACATTATCACCGTTTTTTCGATAGCAGGCCAGACCTATTTTCGCTTCGAGACTGCGGCTCACCTCCCAGCAACGGGCCGTTAAATTCCATTCGAAAGGAAATGCACCATGTCGTCCATCCTGCTTCTGACGTCCAGCCCGCGTGCCGAATCGCTCTCGACGCCGATCGCCGTCGATCTCGCCGAAAAGCTGAAGAGCCAGAACCCGGGCAGCGTCATCGTTCGCCGCGACCTTGCCGCCAACCCGCTGCCGCATATCGATGACCTCTTCACCGGCGCGATCCGCAAGCCGCCCGAGGCCCGCACCGCTGAGGAAAGCGTGGCCGTCGAGACCTCCGACAAACTGGTCAACGAACTGCTCGCCGCCGACACGATCGTCATCAGCACTGGCCTCATCAACTTCAACATCTATTCGTCGCTGAAGACCTGGATCGACAACGTCGCCCGCGCCGGCCTGACCTTCAAGTACACGGAAAGCGGTCCGGTCGGCCTCGCAACCGGCAAGAAGGTTTATGTCGTGCTCGCTTCGGGTGGCGTCTACTCGCAAGGACCGGCCGCCCCCCTGAACCATGCCGTGCCATACCTGAAGTCGGTTCTCGGCTTCCTCGGCATCACCGACATCGAGACCATCTATGTCGAAGGCCTGGCCTTCGGTCCGGAAGCTGCCGAGAAAGCCATCGACGCCGCCAAGTCGCGCGTCCAGGAAATCGCACTGGCCGCCTGATCGGCTTTTCAACGCTTCATGGAACGGCCGGCTTTTGCCGGCCGTTTTTCATTTGTCGATACCGGCGACAAAATCCCGGACCGTCACCAGGATTTCGGCCGAGAGTTCCTCATCGGACGAAATCCTGGCAAGGCCGACGGCGGCATGAGCCCGCTCGGCCGCAGAGCGAAGCCGACGAAATCGCCAAGGCAGCGTTCTATCTGGCATCGGATGATGCGACCAATGTCACCGGCATCGAGATCACCGTCGACGACGGCATGACGAGCGCGCCCTCCGGCGCCAAGATCTTCCGCGCCGCCTGAGCGAGCCGGTCCGAGCAGCTCAAACTTGCCCGGCCCCGCGCCAATTTCGTTTCTATTCTCTCCTGGGACGCTCTGCTTAGCTCTGACGCGTCGCGCGGTGGGCAAGACGAAACAGGACGATTGCCAAATTCAGGACGGCAAGCAGAAGCAATACACAGAGCATGGTCTGGATGCCGGAGGAAACGATCAGATTGCCGGCCACCAACGGAAAGCCGAAGACGCCGATCATATAGGCCAGCGAGAATAGCAAAAGCGACTGCGGCATAAAGCCAGTTGGAGCCTCATTTGCAGCCAGGCCGTTGATGACCGAATAGGTCAATCCATAGCCCACCCCCAGCATCGCTGCGCCTCCCAGATAGGCAAGCTGATTTGATGTCAGCATCAGGAACAGCACGATCGATGCCAGCGTCAGGCTTGTCAGGACCAAAAGCGAATAGAGTGGGTCCTTCTTGACCACATATCCCGCCACGAACAGCCGGCTCAGAATCGCGGCGGACATGAAGCCGATGAAGAAGAGGGAGTAATCGAACCCATGCGCCTTGGCGTAGCTGGTCTGAAAGCTGGACAGCCCACCGAAAATCGCGCCGCCGATGCCGACCATAATGATGGAATAGACGGCCCGCGAGCCGATCACCTCACGCGCTGAGCCAAATGAGATCTTGTTGACATGAGGCAAAATCTTGCCGGCATTGGTCAGCCGGATATGGAGCAACAAGTAAAGCGCACCGCCAGCGAGACTGGCAAGGAACGCAAATGCGAAAGCCGCCTCGACCGGCATCGACCAGCCTGTGGCAATGCGGCCAATGATCGGCCCGGCGCCGATGCCCGACATCATCGATCCTGAAAGCAGGGCAAAAAACCTGATCCGATGTTCGGGTTCGACGATCGCGGCGACCAGAATGGGTCCGAGCGCATAGAAGGTGCCCCAGCCTATGCCGAGGATGAAACCGACCGTCATCAGGCTCAGCCCAGCTGAGGGAACCACGGCAAATCCCAGCGCTGACGCGGCAAGAAACAATCCCGAAACAGCCACCGCCCGCGCCGGGCCGATGGCATCCGCGATGTGCCCGGACAGGATCACGAGAATGACGGTGCTGACAGTCGCAGCCGAAATGATCAGGCCGGCCAGCGCCTCGTCGCCGCCACGCTGGCCCACCAGCACCGGGATCAGAAAGGTCACGCCATAGGCGATCGAAAGAAGAAACCCTCCGATACACAAAGCGGCGAACTCGCCGCCATCGACTTTCTTCCGTGCAATTGAATCACTCATGTCTCCACGCCCCTCGCAGGAAAACTGATCTGGGATATTTCCGCAACGGAGATCACGTTTGCATTTTACGAACAAGACGTTTTTTTATTGCTCATAACCTATTGAAAAGACATAGACAGACGGGCAAATGTTTCGGTTTAAGCAACATCCTCAACATCCCCGGTCGACGCACTGCATCGATCGATGATTAGGAAGCCGCCTCCCGACGTCCGCGACCTCGCGCGCCATCAGCGATGCGAATTCTCAGGAATACCTATTGGGTTGACCACGTTCAGCCAAATGGAGAAGAGCCTCAATCGGGGCCAGCCGAGCCAACTGGGTTGCTCGGGCTAACTGGGTCTGGCTGAGCTAACTGAGTTTCACCACACCGGAGCGGCCGACGACGCAATTGCGGCCGCTCTTCTTTGCCGCGTAGAGCCTGCCGTCGGCCGCCGTCAGCACGGCGGTGAAATCGACGCCGTCCTCATCGGCGGTCGCAACCCCGATACTGACCGTGACCGGCCTGTCATCCGGCGTCTTGACGCTGGTCGCGATCGTCCAACGCAGGCGCTCGGCAAGCAGCAGCCCTTCTTCGTGGTCGGTGCCTGGACAGACGGCAACGAATTCCTCGCCGCCGAAGCGGAAGACGCGGTCGCTGGAGCGCAGCGTCGTGCCCAATCGGGCGGCGATCGCCTTCAGCACCTCGTCGCCCTGGAGATGGCCGTAGCCGTCATTGACATCCTTGAAGTGATCGGCGTCGATAATGAGGACGGTGGCGAATAGCCCCTGCTTCAGTGCCTCGAGCAGCATCAGCGGCGCTTCCATTTCCATGCGCGTCCGATCATAGACGCCAGTGAGCATGTCGCGGCCAGTGCGCTCCAGAAGATCGTTGTAGCGCTCGCGGAACGTCAAGTCACCGAATACGTCGCTGATCGAACGTGCGGACCCGGCTGCGCCGATACGGCGAATGCGATATTCATAGAATGCGAACATCGCCGCGTAGAGGCAGACGGCAAGCATTTTCGCCTTCCATCCGCCCCAGAATGCGGCGATCGGTACATCCAGGAAGTAATGCAGCGCGGCGAAGAAGCCGATCTGGTCGAAGGTCAGCAGCACGAATCCCGAAATCAGGAAGCGCAGGACGACGCGGCGGCGAAAGAAATCGCCGAGTTTTTCGTAGAGCAGGATGATGCCGAGCGAATCGACATAGAGCAGCGCCGTGCCCCAGACCATCAGCCAGCCCATCTCCTTGAGAAAATCGACGTCGGGTGTGTGGCCGGTCGACATCTGCAGCGGCTGGTGCATCTGCAGCACCCAGGCAATACCGACGGTTAGCAGGTTGCCGAGGAACAGGCCGTAGATCGGCTGGCGCACCGTCGCCGCATCCTCCTGCAGGTAAAGCATCAGGATCATCATCAGCTTACCGGAGAAGAACACGGATGAACCCGGCGACACATCCCCGAACGGCAGCGAGACATAGAAGACCGCCGCCAGATATGTCTCCATGAAATGCATGACGCCGAGCGCCGTCAGGAAAACCCCGAGACCAAGCCGATGACGGAAATGCAGAAGCGTTACCATCAGCACGAAATAGGCGATGGCTTCGACGACGAAGAGAAGGAGGTTCAGTGTCTCCATCATGAGACCTTGGCGCCGGACGTTCGGCCTCCTGCCGGCGCGGCGATCGCGACAGCGAATCCTTTGGTCAATCGTCCGAAACAGTCAAACACGGGGGGTGTCCTGCAAATCCTGCAGGCGATACCTTTCACCGCAATCCTTTAAGATTGCGTGAGTGAGAACGCGCTCGCTGGAGAGCACCCGGGTCACACACAGGAATAGTTACAGCCGGCATCAGGGACCTATGCCCGGATCCCGATTTCAGACCTGACGAAGCTTCTCGCCGTCACCAAAGAGCGACGAACCATGCTGATCGATAATCTGCTGCGCCTTGCGCACCGTGCATTCGATCGCATCGTCGGAAGAGGTAAACAGATCGGCGCGGATGAAATTGCGCACCAGCACCTCGTCGCCGACCTTCTTTTCGATGCGGCCGGCCAGGCGATACTGGCTGCCTTCCCTACGCGGTTCGGCATAGATCGTGCAATCGCCGTAGAGCTGCGGCTCGCCGGAAGGGCCTGCCGCTTCCGTGGCCGGTTTGCCGCCGCCGGAGAACATCGAAAAGAGATTTGAAATGAACGAAGCCATGCTCCGCCTTTAGCACGACGGCATCGCTATCGCCAAGTCAAATGATCAGGTTGGCGAGGATCTCGTTTTCGGTAATATCCTCGTAACCCATGCCGGCGGCTTCGAAATTTCCGACCAGCCGGGCGAAATTCTCAGGCGCCTTGGTTTCGATGCCGATCAGGATCGAGCCAAAGTTGCGTGCCGATTTCTTCAGATATTCGAAGCGGGCGATATCGTCGTCGGGGCCGAGCAGATTGAGGAAATCGCGCAGCGCGCCAGGGCGTTGGGCGAGCCGCAGGATGAAGTATTTCTTCAGCCCTGCGTAACGCATGGCTCTTTCCTTTACGTCAGGCAGACGCTCGAAATCGAAATTGCCGCCGGAGACGACGGCGACGATGGTCTTGTCGCGGATCGTCTGGCGATCCATCGCGGCGATCGCCGTCAGTGACAGGGCGCCGGCCGGCTCCAGCACGACGCCCTCGACATTCAGCATCTCCTGAATGGTGACGCAGATGGCGTTCTCCGGCATCAGTTGCACTTGGCTTGCCGGGAAATCGCGAAGAGCGGCGAAATTCAGGTCGCCGATGCGGGCGACGGCAGCGCCATCGACGAAATTGTCGACCTTGGCCAGCGTCGTCACCTTGCCCGCCTCGATACTGCGCTTAAGGCTTGGCGCGCCGGCGGGCTCAGTGAAGACGAAAGCCGATTTCGGCACGGTGCCGTCGAGATAGCCGGTGATGCCGGCGGCAAGTCCGCCGCCGCCAACCGGCAGGACGACCATGTCGGGCACCGTTCCCTCAGGCAGCTGCTGCATGATTTCGGCGGCGACCGTCGCCTGCCCCTCAATGATGTCCGGATGGTCGAAGGGCGGCACCATGACGCCGCCGACCGCCTCCACATGTTCGCGTGCGGCCTGGTAGCACTGGTCGAAGAAGTCGCCGAACAGCCGAATAGTGATGAATTCGGCGCCGAACATCCTGGTCTTGTCGATCTTCTGCTGCGGTGTCGTCACCGGCATGAAGACGACGCCCGGCACGCCGAAATGGCGGCAGACGAAGGCAAAGCCCTGAGCATGATTGCCGGCCGAGGCGCAGACGAAGGTCTTGCCAGAGGCACCCTGCCCGATCGCCTTGCGGAAGAAATTGAAGGCGCCGCGGATCTTGTAGGAGCGCACCGGCGACAGATCCTCGCGCTTCAGCCAGATATCGGCACCGTAGCGGGCCGATAAATGATCGTTGAGCTGCAGCGGCGTTGCCGGAAACAGGCTGCGCATTGCCTCTTCGGCGCTTTCGACATCAAGTCTCGTCACGGGTATGGTCCATTCTCACGTTAGCCACCGCCGCTATGGCACAGGCCGGCCGGCAAAAGAAGCTCGTTTGGGCCATTTCCAGTTCGCTCCCGCATCGTTTCACTCCGCGGGGCCGGGTTCGGCGCTGGGGACAGGTTCTGCTCCCGGGGAAGGCCTTTCTTAAGCCAATAGCGAAATTGGCGGCACATGAACTGATTTTAACTGTCAATAAAAAGGACGGCCACTAATATGAAGCTATGATGACATTCAAATTCGCAAGACCGCTCGCCTGGCTGCTGCTGGCCTTCATCATCTTCGTCACCGTTTCGCCGATCGGAGAGAGGCCGAATACGGTCACGATGGTCGATGTCGACCGCGCGGTCGCCTATCTTCTCCTTGGCTTCGCCTTTGCGCTGGCCTATCCGAAACAGTGGAAGATGGTCGCCATGCTGCTGATCGTCGGCGCATTCGCCATCGAATATCTGCAATACTTCTCGCCGACGCGGCATCCGCGCCTGCATGATGCAGGCATCAAGGCCATGGGCGCTGCCCTCGGGCTGCTAGCCGGATGGGTGATCAACAGATGGCGCGAGACCAAAGCGCCAAACGCTCTACCCTTCGCAGAACGCTGATTATCCCAGGTTAGAAACCGCGCAATTGCACTGCCCAGAAGAGCAGTGGTATCGCAGCCATCGCAGTTCCCAGAACAAGTGCGACACTGGTCTTGAAGATCCGGATGCGCCGAACCTTCGCCCCACTCCAATCGTAAACCATCGTCTTACTCCCACAAGACAACACTTACTCAGCCGCCGCGGCGCAATACTTGCATCGAAAATACCATTGTCAAGCGGCAACTCGCTTTTGTGCACAATATGCAGGCAGATACAATACTGGCATATTCCAACGGCATTATGAAAATGGTGCGGGCGACGGGGCTCGAACCCGTACAGCCAAGGCCGAGGGATTTTAAGTCCCTTGCGTCTACCAGTTTCGCCACGCCCGCTTGCGGCATTTTCAATATCTTGCGTCATGGGCGATGGGAAGAGCCGCAAGGCGTAAAAAATAGTGCCCGTTTGCCGGCAGCACCGACGAGTGATCGGCTAGACATTTCCCTCGCGAAAGCCCGCGCCGACGAAGGCTGCCCAGTCTGTCGCGGGGAAAAACAGAAAAGGCGCGGCGAGCCCCATGCCTGCCGCACCTTGATTTATTTCAGTGTCAAAGATCAGGCGAGCTTAGCTGCCAGCTTGGCGACGTGGGCGCCCTGGTATTTCGCGCCTTCCAGCTCGATCTCGGAAGGCTGGCGCGAGCCGTCACCATTGGTGATGGTGGAAGCGCCGTAGGGCGATCCACCCTTGACTTCCTCAGTGCCCATCTGGCCCTGGAAGGCATAAGGCAGGCCGGCAACGACCATGCCCTGGTGCAGGAAGGTGGGGAGGAAGCCGAGGATGGTCGATTCCTGGCCGCCGTGCTGGGTTGCCGAGGAGGTGAAGACCGAACCGAGCTTGCCGACGAGCTTGCCGGCGAACCAGAGGCCGCCCGTCTGATCCCAGAAATTGCGCATCTGCGAGGCGACCGTGCCGAAGCGGGTGCCGGCACCGACGATGATCGCGTCGTAGTCGGCCAGTTCGTCGACGGTGGCGATCGGAGCCGCCTGATCGACCTTGTAATAGGAAGCCTTGGCGACATCTTCCGGAACCAGTTCCGGAACGCGCTTGACGGTGACCTCGGCACCGGCCGACTTCGCGCCTTCGGCAACGGCATAGGCCATGGTTTCAATATGGCCGTAAGCCGAATAATAAAGGACGAGAACCTTCGCCATCTTCAATCTCCCTTGGAGCACTGGTTGAATTTCGTGACCGAGGGAGTTCTATCAGCGGGTATTTCCGAACACAGCCATGCCTTGAAGAACTCAGTGTTCAACATCCGTAGACGAAAATTCACTTGCGTTTTCATTTCAGCAAAAATGAACGTATCGCAGAACAGCACTTGCACTTTTGGGCATCATGCCGTGGCTGTTTGCAAAGCGACCGAACGGCACTACCTATTCACCAGCCTCAGATCACGGAACATCCCATGAGCCAAAACATTGTCGTCACCGCCGCCATGCTCGCCATCGGCGACGAACTTCTTTCCGGCCGCACCAAGGACAAAAATATCGGCCACCTCGCCGATCTGCTCACGCTTTCCGGCATTGATCTCAAGGAGGTGCGCATCGTCGCCGACGACGAAGAGGCGATCGTCGAGGCGCTGAACGCCCTTCGCGGCAAATATGATTACGTCTTCACCTCGGGCGGTATCGGGCCGACGCATGACGACATCACCGCCGATGCCATCTCCAAGGCTTTCGGCGTGCCTTGCGAATATGACGAAGCGGCAATGACACTGCTTGCCGAGATGTATCGGCGCCGCGAGATGGAATTCACCGAAGCGCGCCAGCGCATGGCGCGCATGCCGCGCGGGGCCGTGCATATCGCCAATCCGGTCTCGACCGCGCCAGGCTTCATCATCGGCAATGTCCATGTCATGGCCGGCGTGCCGCAGGTCTTCCAGGCGATGGTCGACAATGTGTTGCCGACGCTTCGAACCGGCACGCCGGTGCTTTCGCTCGCCATCGCCTGCCCTTACGGCGAAGGCGAGATCGGCACGCCCTTGACCGCGATTCAGAAAGCACATCCGGAAACCAGTATCGGCTCCTACCCGCGCTATGTCGGCCAGAAATTCTCGACCGAGATCGTCGTGCGCGGCCGCTCGCAGGCGGTTATCGATGCGGCCGGCGCCGAAGTGCAGGCGATGATCGACGCCATCCGCCGCAGGAAGGACATCGCCGAAAACCATTCCGCCGAGGCTTGAGGGAAACGCCGGAACTCAGGGCCATCCTTGATCCCCATCAAGGAACAGGAGTACGGTCCGGTGCATTCCTTTCCTCGCGCAAGCCATTTCAGCGCAAGGAGAATTGATATGTCTTACAAAACCATTCTCGCCATTCTCGATACATCAGACAATAGTGCTGCGGTTGCCGATTTCGCCTTTGCCTTCGCCGCTGAAAGCGGCGCCCACGTGATCGGCCTGCATGCCGAAATCATCTCCGCCGTGCCGCTGGTGGCGCCGATGGAAATCCCCGATCCCGTCGCCGTGCAGGCGCTGCAGGACATGGCGCACAGCGAAACGATTGCGGTTGAGCGCATCTTCAGGTCGAAAGCGGAGGCATCAGGCGCCTCCTCCGAGTGGCGCAGCTTTGCCACATCAACCGGATACGGCTCCGCACCGCTGATCGAAAGTGCGCGTAGCGCCGACCTCTTGATCGCCTCACAGGCCGACCCGGCCAGACCTTCCGACAGCCACGTCGACGTCGACAGCTTCCTCTTCGAAAGCGGCCGGCCGGTGCTGATGATCCCCTTTATCATCCGCCAGCCGAAGCCGATCAAGCGCGTGCTGATCGCCTGGAACGGCTCGAAGGAGGCGGCGCGCGCGACCTTCGACGCGCTGCCGATCCTCAAAGCCGCCGACGAGGTGGAGATCTTTTCGGTCGATCCGGCCGACACGGCGCTGCAATCGCCGCTGACAGCAGGCGCCGACATCGCCGCGACGCTTGCGCGTCATGGCGTGAAGACGACGCTTTCGACGGCGCAAAGTGTGGACAAAAGTGCGTCCCACGTCATCGAAAACAGGCTATCGGACAGCAGCATCGATCTTCTCGTCATGGGCGCTTATACGCATTCCTGGCTCTGGCAGATGATCTTCGGCGGCACGACCAAGACCCTGCTGCAATCGATGACGGCACTGACCCTGTTATCGCGTTGATTGGCTGCTCTTGCCTTTTGCCGGCAAATCCCGCTAATTGCGGCGACCGATGACAGCTTCGAGCCTCGGCCCCATCTCGCGCAGTTCCGGCTGCGCGATTTGCGTTTTGCCAATCGCCGCTTCAAGCCCGTCCGGTCGCCGGCAAACGGCGTGTCGTTTTTTCATGCCGCGGAGCAGCCCGATGTCCCTTCCCGATAAAGCCTTTCCCGTTTCCTGGGATCAGTTCCACCGCGATGCGCGCGCGCTTGCCTGGCGGCTTGCCGGCCTTGATCAGACGTTCAAGGCGATCGTCTGCATCACCCGCGGCGGCCTCGTTCCGGCAGCGATCATCTCGCGCGAACTGAACATCCGGCTGATCGAGACCGTCTGCGTCGCGTCCTATCATGACTATGTGAACCAGGGGGACATGGTGCTGCTCAAGGGCATAGCGCCCGAACTTCAGGAAAATGGCGGCGAAAGCGTGCTCGTCGTCGACGATCTGACGGATACCGGCAAGACCGCCGCACAGGTGCGCACGATGCTGCCGAAGGCACATTTCGCCTGCGTCTATGCCAAGCCGAAGGGCGTGCCGACCGTCGACACCTTCATCACCGAGGTGAGCCAGGATACCTGGATCTACTTCCCTTGGGACATGGGCTTCACCTATCAGGAGCCGATCGCCAAGGGCGCGCGCTGATCGCCACCGATCCCAACGCGCATCCTTCGCATTTACCACTTGAAATTGTTCCAGATTTTGTCGGCGAGGTTTTCTGAATCCGCTATCGGGATCTGCACATCTATTTTATCTTATTCGCATAAACTCGGCAGCTGCGAATCGCGTCAAATTGCGCTTAAAGCGTGCAGCAAACGATGCGATATAAGGAAGCAAGATGGCGCGGTGGGGGCATATCGGGGCGGTTGTGACCGTCGGGTTGGCGACCTTTCTATTTCCGCTGGCGCCTGTCCGCGCTGAGCCAGCCTACATTCCCCTCGTGCGCGACTACGTCGAGAAGCAGGTCCGGCCGATGGTGGAAACGCCCTTGGTGCTGAAAGCCATTGCCGAACAGAATGCGAAATTCGGCAATGTCAGCGAAATGGATATGCGGGTGCTCGACGAGACCTACCGGTCGGAGGTCGATCAGCACCAACTGCACATGGTCACGCTGCTGCTCGACAAATCCGTGTCGCATTACCTGAAAGCCAGGCAGGACACCTCACAAGGGGCGATCCTCGAATTTTTCGTCACCGACTCGCATGGGCTGAATGTCGGTCAGAGCACCGTCACCGCCGACTATTGGCAGGGCGACGAGGAGAAATATCTCAGAACCTTCGCCAACAGCTCCCGGGAGATCTTCATCGACCGGGCCGAACGCAACGAATCCACCCAGAATCTCGAAACGCAGGCGAGTTTCGTCGTCATGGACGAAGAGAACAGGCCGATTGGCGTCGCCATCGTCACCATCGCCATCGATGCGCTCTGACAGGCACTTGCACCCGTGCGAATCGGCATGCCCATTTGCACCGGAAATGCCATCACAAGATTTGCCGCGGGACGCTTTTTTGCCGTTCCGACGTTTTCCTTAGCCGGCAACACCTGCAAGCCATTGTAATATCAGCGCTCCCCGGCTTTCCCCAATCTCCACAGGCGCATCCACAACATGTTGTGGTTAGCAATCAATTAAAAGCCAGCCCTTGACGGAATCAGCTGTTTCAAACTTTACTGTTTCTGATGTTGCGGCGGCGACAGGACCGGAGGTAACGAGCCCGGTTCCCTTTTGAAAATTAGGACGCGGAATCAGGGCGATGGACCGGGAACGGTTCAGGCCTGACAGGATTTTTGCGCGGTTTTCAGCCTCCAAAAAAAGTGACATCGGGGCTGGCGATAATAAGCTGTTAATACTATATTTAGTGTTTGCAGCCACCATCACCACAAGATACAGGAAGATCATCTCCGGATGACACCCCTGTCACGATACGGAAACGAGACTGGCTGCGCGACGACAAAGTGCCGCCGGATAGGAATTTTGCGCCCCGGTCGCGGGGACCGGGCGCCAACACGAGGTCAAGACCATGCGCATCGAACGTCGTTTCACGAAGGCCGGCCAAGGCGCCTATGCGGATATCGAATTCCGCAAGGCGACGAGCGAGATCAAGAACCCTGACGGTTCGGTCGTGTTCCGCCTCGAGAATATCGACGTTCCCGCGCAGTTCTCCCAGGTCGCGACCGACGTTCTGGCGCAGAAGTATTTTCGCAAGGCCGGCGTTCCCACCCGGCTGAAGAAGGTCGAGGAAAACGATGTTCCTTCCTTCCTGTGGCGCTCCGTTCCCGACGATGCTGCGCTGAAGACCCTGTCTAAGGATGAGCAGACCGGCTCCGAAATCGATGCGCGCCAGGTCTTCGACCGTCTTGCCGGCACCTGGACCTATTGGGGCTGGAAGGGCGGCTATTTCTCCTCCGAGGAAGATGCCTCGGCCTTCAAGGACGAGCTTGCCTACATGCTCGCCACCCAGCGCGTCGCCCCGAACTCGCCGCAGTGGTTCAACACCGGCCTGCACTGGGCCTACGGCATCGATGGTCCCGGCCAGGGCCATTTCTACGTCGACCCTTTCACCGGCAAGCTGACCAAGTCCAAGTCGGCCTACGAACACCCGCAGCCGCATGCCTGCTTCATCCAGTCTGTCGAGGACGACCTCGTCAACGAAGGCGGCATCATGGACCTCTGGGTGCGTGAGGCGCGCCTCTTCAAATACGGCTCTGGTACCGGTTCCAACTTCTCGATGCTGCGCGGCGAAGGCGAAAAGCTTTCCGGCGGCGGCCGTTCCTCCGGCCTGATGAGCTTCCTGAAGATTGGCGACCGCGCCGCCGGCGCCATCAAATCGGGCGGCACGACGCGCCGCGCCGCCAAGATGGTGGTCGTCGATATCGACCATCCGGATATCGAGGAATACATCAACTGGAAGGTCAAGGAGGAGCAGAAGGTCGCGGCTCTCGTGACCGGCTCGAAGGTCGTCGCCAAACATCTGAAGGCGATCATGAAGGCCTGCTTCAACTGCGAAGGCGGTGACAACGGCGATTGCTACGATCCCAACAAGAACCCTGCCCTGAAGCGCGAAATCCGCGCCGCCAAGAAGGACCAGGTTCCTGAGAACTACGTCCAGCGCGTCATCCAGTTCGCCCGCCAGGGCTACAAGGATCTCCAATTCAAGACCTACGACACGGATTGGGACTCGGAAGCCTACCTCACGGTATCCGGCCAGAACTCCAACAACTCCGTCTCGATCAAGGACGACTTCCTGCGCGCCGTCGAGAATGATGGCGAATGGAACCTGACCGCCCGCAAGGACGGCCGCGTGATGAAGACGCTCAAGGCCCGCGATCTCTGGGAAACGATTTCCTACGCTGCCTGGGCTTCGGCCGATCCGGGCATCCACTTCAATACGACGATGAACGACTGGCACACTTCGCCGGCCGGCGGCCCGATCCGCGGCTCGAACCCGTGCTCGGAATACATGTTCCTCGATGACACGGCCTGCAACCTTGCCTCGCTGAACCTGCTACAGTTCAAGGACAAGGCCACCAAGCGCATCAACATCGCCGATTACGAACATGCTGTTCGCCTGTGGACGGTCGTGCTCGAAGTCTCGGTGATGATGGCGCAGTTCCCGTCGAAGCGCATTGCCGAACTCTCTTACGAATACCGCACGCTCGGCCTTGGCTACGCCAATATCGGCGGCCTGCTGATGTCGTCGGGCATTCCCTATGACTCCACTGAGGCTCGCGCCATTGCAGGCTCGCTGACCGCGATCATGACCGGTGTCTGCTATGCGACCTCGGCCGAAATGGCTGCCGAACTCGGCCCGTTCCCGAACTTCGCGCCGAACCGCGAGAGCATGCTCAGGGTCATTCGCAACCATCGCCGCGCCGCTCATGGCGAAACCTCCGGCTATGAGGCCCTGTCGATCAACCCGGTCGCGCTGATCCACTCGGAAAACCCGGACCAGGATCTCGTCGCCCACGCCAAGTCGGCCTGGGACAAAGCGCTCGAGCTCGGTGAACAGCATGGCTACCGCAATGCGCAGGTCTCGGTCATCGCGCCCACAGGCACGATCGGTCTCGTCATGGATTGCGATACCACCGGCATCGAGCCCGACTTTGCCCTCGTCAAGTTCAAGAAGCTCGCCGGTGGCGGCTACTTCAAGATCATCAACCGCGCCGTGCCCGACGCGCTGCGCACGCTCGGCTATTCCGAAAGCCAGATCGCCGAGATCGAGGCCTATGCCGTCGGCCATGGCAATCTGAACCAGGCGCCGGCTGTCAATCCATCGACGCTGAAGACCAAGGGCTTCACCGACGAGAAGGTGGAAGCCGTCAACGCCGCGCTGAAGAGCGCCTTCGACATCAAGTTCGTCTTCAACCAGTGGACGCTGGGCGCCGACTTCCTGAAGGAGACGCTGAAGGTTTCGGACGAACAGCTGGCCGACATGAGCTTCAGCCTGCTCGACCATATCGGCTTCTCGAAGAAGGACATCGAAGCGGCCAACATCCACGTTTGCGGTGCGATGACGCTGGAAGGCGCGCCTTTCCTGAAGGCGGAACACCTGCCGGTCTTCGATTGCGCCAATCCCTGCGGCAAGATCGGCAAGCGCTACCTCTCTGTGGAAAGCCATATCCGCATGATGGCGGCAGCCCAGCCGTTCATCTCGGGCGCAATTTCCAAGACGATCAACATGCCGAACGAGGCGACCGTCGAGGATTGCAAGAACGCCTACATGCTCTCCTGGAAGCTTGGCCTCAAGGCCAACGCGCTCTATCGCGACGGCTCGAAGCTGTCGCAGCCGCTCAATGCCTCGCTGATCGAAGACGAAGACGACGAGGATGCGCTGGAGGAACTGCTGCAGGCGCCCCTCGCCGCCCAGGCCGTCACTGTTACCGAGAAGATCATCGAGCGGGTGGTCGAGCGTGTTTCCCGCGAACGCGAGAAGCTGCCGAACCGCCGCCAGGGCTATACCCAGAAGGCCGCCGTCGGCGGACATAAGGTCTATCTCCGCACTGGCGAATTCGGCGACGGCCGCATCGGCGAGATCTTCATCGACATGCACAAGGAAGGTGCTGCCTTCCGTGCAATGATGAACAATTTCGCCATCGCCATCTCGCTCGGCCTGCAATATGGCGTGCCGCTCGAGGAATATGTCGAGGCCTTCACCTTCACCAAGTTCGAGCCGGCCGGCAT
>Ga0102593_1001581_pt1 | contig 21603 bp, 20 predicted proteins | sample AraplaCol_mMS_r2_2_FD_76862 | JGI IMG/M metagenome (GOLD analysis project Ga0102593, IMG submission 76862) | Arabidopsis root microbial communities from North Carolina, USA - plate scrape MF_Col_mMS_r2 (SPADES assembly) (version 2) | ecosystem: Host-associated > Plants > Roots > Endosphere...
CAGCTGCAACAGCAACGATGTCTGCACGGCGAACTACACCGAAACCTTCACCGCGCAGTTCGTGAAAACCGGCGCCGTCACCCCGGGCACGGTGCAGGGCCGGCAGCTGATGCAGTTCTGGTGGTACGAGTACGGCACCTCGGCCAGCAGCGGACCGATGAGCACGGCGCTGACGCTCAACGGCGGCGCACAGGTCACGATGCTCACCTGCACCGTGGCGGCGGGTTCGCAGAACTTCACGGTGACGCTGCCCACCGTCAGCACGGCAGCGCTGCCGTCCGTCGCTTCGACGGCCGGTCGCACGCCCTTCAACATCAACCTCAACTGTCCGACGGGCGGCGCGGAGACCAGCATCACCTTCGCCAGCAACACGGCGTCGGGCACTACCGGCGTCATGACGTCCACCGCCACCGGGGGCAGCTCGTCGCGCGCGGTGGGCGTCCAGCTGCTGGATGCGGACGGCGTCCCGATGGCGTTCAATACCGCACAGGACCTGGGCACTTCGCCGACCGGTTCCTGGGCGCTGCCGTTCTACGCGCAGTATTACCGCACCTCGGGCACGTTCCGGGCCGGCACGGTCACCGCAACGGCGACGTTCACGCTGACCTACCAGTAACCCCGCGTGCACGCGGCCCTAAAGCCGCGCGCGCTGCGGACGTAAATCTGTGAGGTCAGTCGTAAGTCTGCGTCGCCACCCAGACCGGTTGCTGGTTGCCGGCATCGCGGACATAGCCCGCGTAGTAGCTCACCAGCTGCGACCGCGCATGCGCGGCGGCGGGTTCCACCTGCAATGTGTAGGTGGTGGAGGTCGACGACCCGTCGCATCGGGTTCGAAGGTGTTGCGGCACGTTCTGTGCAGGTGTCTGGAATGCGGCGGGTGCGCAGGTGGGATTCACCACGCTGCCCGAGAACGTCATGCGGCCGCCGGCCGCGTGCGCGTTCGCGCCTGCCGATACCAGTACTACCACCATTGCGCAGAGCACGGCGCCCACCGTGACTCTGACTCGCTTCATGGCCTTTCCTTGCGCTTCATTGCGCGTAGTTCGCCTGTTCGCTCCATCGGCCGGACTGAACCTTCCTGAAGGTCCCGGCCCGGTCGGCGTACTCAAACTGCTACCGACATCACATTTCTGACGGCATCCAGCCGCCCGGATAGCGAATCGCATCCGGGGTCATGGCGGTGTGTTCTGGCGAGGGGAAAGCCGACCGTCCGTCGCCGGGTTCCCGACAGCGTGGGCGCGCCGGGGAAAGAAAAAGGAGGCCGGAGCCTCCTTCAAATCCGGCCGGGGCCGGAGGACTTCGAGTTGTGGCATGGCTCCGGCTCGCGCCGGACGGAGGGCAGACTACCTGCCCGCCAAACCTAATGCAACCTCTGAAGATAGAGGTTGCAAGTTATTGATCTGAAACGATCAGATCAGGGCGCGAGATCCAGCGCCGCGCGCTTGGCCTCGCGGCGCGCTTCCTTCGGCTGCGACCAGTCGTTGTTGAACGTCGCCGGCTCCCAGCTGCCGTAGCTCGGGTTGGGCAGCATGAACCAGCGTTCGCCGAACCAGTCGCCGTATTCCTCCAGCAGCTGCGCGCGGCCTTCGCGCGTATTGGCGGTGACCTGGACGAAGTCGCCCAGCTGGTCGCCGAACTGCATCAGCACGCGGTACTGCTGGCCGGCGAGGCGGCGGCGGCAGTCCTTCTCGCTGCCGTTCTGCTCGCAGCCTTCCACCACGGTGCCCAGGCCGAGGAACACGCTGTCGTCCTTCACCGGCATGCCGACCGCCTTGAGGTTGGCGATCGTCGCGTCCTTCAGGTGCACGGCGCGGTTGGACAGGTACAGGATGGTCACGCCCTTCGCGTTGGCGGCCTTGGCGAAATCGACCACGCCCGGCACGGCCTTGGCCTTCTTCTCGGCGACCCACGCGTCCCAGGTGACCTCGTCGTACTCCGTGCCCTGCTTCACCAGGCGCGCCTGGTAGGGCGAGTTGTCGAGGACGGTCTCGTCCACGTCCATGATCACCGCCGCCGGCAGGCCGGTGGCCGCGTTGCCGCGCTCGCTGGTGACCAGCGCGTCCCAGTTCTTTTCCTTCAGCGCGACGTCGAGCTTGTCCGCGGCGGCGCGATAGACCGTGGTGGTCGCGGCCGGGTATTCGGCGCTGGCCTGCATCCACAGGACGGCGTTGAGGTTGTCGTTGGCGGCGCTGGCGGGCTGCGCTGCGGCGGGCGAAGCGGCAGGCGCGGGCGCATCGGCCGGCGCGAGCGTGTCCGCGCGCTTGCAGGCGCCCAGCGCGAGTGCGCAGGCGAGGACGGAAAAGGTAAGGGCGCGAGGCGACATGGCGATCCGGGGCATCGATTGGACGCGCGATTCTAGCCGAGCCGCACGACGCCTTCGTTTCACCGGCGGGCGGCTCGCCTCAGGCGCGCGCCACCTGCAACGACACCTGCTTGCGCCCGTCGGCGACCCATTGCGAACCGACCTCGTGGAAGCCGAACGCCGCGTGGAAACGGCGCGACGCCTCATTCGGCGGCACGGTGTAGAACTCGCACGTCACGGTGTCCACGTCCGACTCGCGAGCGAAGGCGAACAGGTCGCGATACAGCAGCGGGCCGAGCTTGCGCCCCTGGTGCGTACCCGCGACGACGATGCGATCGACATACAGGAAGCGCGGATACCGCTGCGCGAACCACACGTAGTTCGGGCTGTCGTAGGCGACGCCCTCGCGGAACGCGAGCAGGAACGCGACGACCTGATCGCCTTCGCAAGCCACGCGGTGGTACGCGGACATCGCATCGAGTTCGCGCAGCCGCGCGGCATCCATCGGACTCAGCATCTCTTCCGATTCGAGATTCAGCGCGAGGATGCGTGCATGGTCGGCGGCGTTGGCCGGACGGATCGTGAAGCTCACGCGCCGGTCTCGTAGAGTTCGATCGGCAGGTCGTCCGGATCGGCGAAGAACGTGAAGCGCCGGCCGGTGTATTCGTCCACGCGCAGCGGTTCGACCTCGATGCCGTGCGCTTCCAGTTCGGCCTTGCACGCGGCGACGTCGGACACCTCGAACGCGAGATGCCGCAATCCACGCGCTTCCGGCCGCGACGGACGCGGCGGCGGCGACGGAAACGAGAACAGTTCGATCTGCGTGCCATCCGGCAACGCGAGGTCGAGCTTCCAGGAATCGCGCGCCTCGCGGTACGCCTCGGCGACGACGCGAAGACCGAGCACGCGCGTGTAGAAATCCTTCGAACGCGCGTAGTCGGACGCGATGATGGCGACGTGGTGGATGCGGTGGAGGTTCATCGGTAACCGTCATTCCAGCGGAAGCTGGAACCCATTGTGCGCCTCGTTACTCGCCGAGCAACGCCTTGATCGCCGCGAACCCTGCCGCCGCGCGCTCCTGCTTGCGGGCTGCGTCGGCCACCGGGTCGGCGCCGTCGCGCTGGATTTCCGCCGCCGGCAGCTCGTCGTAGAAACGGCTCGGCTTCAGCCGGATCTTGTCGCCCCACTTGGACGCCTCGCGCGAATGCGACAGCCACAGCTGTTCCTTCGCGCGCGTGATGCCGACGTAGAGCAGGCGGCGTTCCTCTTCCAGCGAACCTTCCTCCAGCGCCATTTCGTGCGGCAGCGTGCCGTCTTCCATGCCGACGATGAAGACGTAGCGGAACTCCAGGCCCTTGGCCGCGTGCAGCGACATCAGGCGCACCTGGTTGCCGGCGTCGCCCTTGTCGGCATGCGACAGCAGCGCGAGCTGCGCGGCAAGTTCGCCTGGGCCGGAGCCCTTGCCGCCGTCGAACCACTCCGACAGCTCTTCGAGGTTTTCCTTGCGGCGCTGGAACGTCGCTTCGTCCTTGCACTGCGCACGGATCGACGCCAGCAGGCCGCTCTTGTCGGCGAGCACGCGCACCAGTTCGGCCGGCGAGATCTTGAACGCCTCGCTGCGAAGGTGGCGCACGATGCTCACGAAACCATCCAGCGCATTCGCCGCGCGCGGCTGCAGCTGCTTCAGCACGCCGATCTGCTCGGCCGCGCGCGACATCGGCATGTGCGCGTGCTGCGCCAGTTCGGCGAGCTTGGCCAGCGTGGTCGCGCCGACTTCGCGCTTGGGCGACTGCACCGCGCGCAGGAACGCGGCGTCGTCGTCGGGATTGGCGATCAGGCGCAGCCACGACAGCGCGTCCTTCACTTCGCCGCGTTCGAGGAACGCCGTGCCGCCGCTGAGGTGGTAGGGAACGCGCAGCAACTGCAGCGCCTTCTCCAGCGCGCGACTCTGGAAATTGCCGCGGAACAGGATGCAGAAATCGCTCCACGGCGCGGTCTTCGCCGCGGCGAGGTAATGGATTTCCGCCGCGACCTTCTCCGCTTCGTGCGCGCTGTCGCGGCACTCCCACACGCGGATGCGTTCGCCGTCGGCCTGGTCGCTCCACAGCGTCTTGGGATGTTCGTGCGGGTTGTTGGCGATCAGCGCGTTCGCGGTGCGCAGCACGCGGTTGGAGCAGCGGTAGTTCTGTTCGAGCTTGATGATCTGCAGCGCCGGGTAATCCTTGCCCAGCTGCAGCAGGTTGTCGGGATTCGCGCCGCGCCAGGCGTAGATCGACTGATCGTCGTCGCCCACGCAGGTGAACAGGCCCTTCTCGCCGGCGAGCGCCTTGAGCAGGCGGTACTGCGCGTCGTTGGTGTCCTGGCATTCGTCGACGAGCAGGTAACCGATGCGCTCGCGCCACGCCAGGCGCAGCGTCTCGTCGCTTTCCAGCATCTGCACGGGCAGGCGGATGAGGTCGTCGAAATCCACCGCGTTGAACGTTGTCAGGCGCGCCTGGTAGCGCTGGTACATCAGCGCTGCTTCCATCTCGCGCGGGCTCTTGGACACGGCCAGCGCTTCTTCCGGCGACAGGCCCGAGTTCTTCGCACGCGAAATCAGGTTGCGCATGTCGTCGATGACGTCGGGCTTGCTGCCCGGCGGCATCAGGTCCTTGATCTGCGACGTGCTGTCGTCGCTGTCGAACACCGAGAAGCCGCGGCGCAGGCCGGCCTTCGCGTGGTCGATTTGCAGGAACTTGAGCCCCAGCGCATGGAACGTGCAGACGGTCAGTCCTTCGGCCGCATCGCCCTTGATGCGCTTGGCGACGCGCTCCTTCATTTCCTTCGCCGACTTGTTGGTGAAGGTGATGGCGGCGATGCGCTTGGCCGGCATCGCACGCGATGCGATCAGGTGCGCGATCTTCTCGACGATCACGCGCGTCTTGCCGCTGCCTGCGCCGGCGAGCACGAGCAGGGGGCCGTCGGTGTGCAGGACGGCGGCGCGTTGAGGGGGGTTGAGACCGTGCATGGGCGTGTTTGCTGCCGCGGAGGCGGCCGCGTATTGTGCCGGAACAGGCCGTCTGATGGGCGGGCCGCCAAGGTGAATACGGCCCCGCACCACGGATGTATCGTGTCGAAGTGCCACTTTCACGGAATGGAGGTCGCCATGCGCATTGCCCGCGTTCTCGCACCCACGCTGCTCTCGCTGATGCTCGCATCCACCGCACACGCCGGGGATGCGCCGCCGTTGACCGACATGACGTTCATGGAGCTGGACACGGCGCTGCCGTCGCTGCGTGGACGTCCCAACGAGGAATACCGCGTCCTGGGCCTGAAGGCCTATGGACAGGGTCATTACGACGACGCGATCAGGCGGTTCGACATCGCCGCGCTGAACGCGGACAAGTATTCGCAGCATTACCTGAGCCTGATCCACTGGTATGGCGTCGGAACGCCGGTGGATCGCGTGCAGGCCTACATCTGGAGCGACCTGGCCGCCGAACGTGGCAGCCCGCGACTGCTCGCGATCCGCGAGAAGATGTGGGCGCAACTGAGCACGCAGGAACAGGCGCGCGCCCGCGACGAGGGTGTTGCGTACTACGAACGCTACGGCGACGAGGTCGCCAAGCCGCGCGCCGAGGCGGAAATCCGCCGCTTCGCACGCAACATGACCGGCAGCCGCGTGGGCTACCGCAACCAGTGGCTCGACACCGTCGGCGCGCCCGCCAATGGCGTGTTCAACGTAGGCATCGGAAGCAATGCCTCGGCCTACGTGATTTCCGACGTGGGTCGGGAGGACGAGCTGTACGGCAAGGAAGGCGGCCTTCGCAGGCTGCAGACGTATTGGCAGGAACAGGATCGCCTGCTCGACGGCAGCGTCGAGGTCGGCGAGATGCAGACGGCCCGCGGCGAGCGCCGCAAGCCCTGACAGCGCACGCACGCGAGCCGCACACACGAGTCGACAAGGAGAAAACGCCATGGAACTGCTGACCTCGATCCTGCTCACCACCGCATTCGTCGCCGGACCCACCGCGCCGGCACCCGGCGCCATCGAAGCGGTGGTCGCGCCAAGCGATCGCATGCACGCCGCCGACCTGGACGAGCGCACACGCAAGTCGGTCAACTTCCCCAACGAACTGCATCGCCTCTACGGCAGCGAAAGCGCGGCGCGCGGCGACTGGGACGAGGCGCTGGACCAGTTCACCAAGGCCGCGCGCTATGCGGACAAGTATTCGCAGCACCGCATCAGCCTGATGTACTGGCATGGCGTGGGCATGCCGCGCGATCCCGCGCTGGCTTACGCGTGGGCGGATCTCGCGGCCGAACGCATGTATCCGTCGTTCGTCGTGCTGCGCGAGAAGATGTGGCTGGAGCTGGATGAAGCCGAGCGTGAGCGTGCGCTGCGCGAAGGGGAGGCGCTGTACGCGCAGTACGGCGACAAGGTCGCCAAGCCGCGGCTGGCGGCGATGATCCTGCGCCAGAACACGCAGATCACCGGCACGCGCACGGGCAGCATCACCAGCAAGTTGCAGATGCACGCGCCCACGCCGGGCGCGTTCGAGCCGATGGCGGCATCGGGCTATGAAATGCGCGACATGTACGCGTCCTGGCGCCTGGATCCGGAGCGGTACTGGGCGGTCGAGGACGCGATCTGGAAGGACGGCAGCGTCGAGGTCGGCCCGGCCGGAAAGGCCACGCAGGACGCGCCGGCGAAGGGCGACTGAGGCGGCGCGCGCGCGGGAGGAATGATGGAACCCTTGAACTCGTTCCTCCTCGCGATGGCGCTCGCCGCCGGGCCCACGGCGCCTTCGCCCGAAGCGCAGGCCGCCGTCGTCGCATCCAGCGACCACATGAGCGCGCGCGACCTGGACGAACGCACGCGTCTGGCCGCCAACTTCCCCAACGAACGCTTTCGCCTGTATGCGAGCGAAAGCGCGGCGCAGGGCCACTGGGCCGATGCGCTGCGCCAGTTCACGCTTGCGGCGCGTTATGCCGACAAGTACTCGCAACATCGCATCAGCCTGATGTACTGGCATGGCGTCGGGGTCGAACGCGATCCCGCGCTGGCCTATGCCTGGGCCGACCTCGCCGCCGAACGCATGTATCCCAGCTTCGTCGTGCTCCGCGAGAAGATGTGGATGGCACTGGACGAAGCGCAACGTGCGCGCGCGCTGCACGAGGGCGCGGCGTTGTACGACCAGTACGGCGATGCCGTCGCCAAGCCGCGTCTCGCGGCGGAAATCATGCGCCAGAGAACGCAGATCACCGGCAGCCGCGTCGGTTACACCGACGGACGCCTGTACGTGCAGGCCCCCGGTCCCGGCGCGTATTCGGCGAGCGACACGATGGGCGGCTTCGACCTCGCGCCGATGTACTACGCGTGGCGCCTGGACGCCGATCGCTACTGGGCGGTGGAGGACGCGATCTGGAAGGAAGGCGCGGTGGAAGTCGGGCCGACGCGCAAGGCGCAGACAGATCCGTAGGATGGGTTTCGCGACGCGAAACCCATCGTCCCGTGGTCCACGCATCCCATGTGCACAGCGACGCCGTCGTAGCCCGGGTAAGCGAAGCGCACCCGGGTCAAGCGTGACAGGTCCCGAGTGCGTTTCGCTTGCCCACGACGGGTGACAGATTGAAATCGTAGGATGGGTTTCGCCATGCGAAACCCATCGTGATCCGTGACAGCCGATGGGTTCCGCGTCGCGGAACCCATCCTACGATGGCCCGCGGTTAGACTGCCCGTCCGCTTCCTCGACGGATCCGACATGCGCCTGGGCCTGGCCGCCAACCGCCTGCACCATCTCAGCGAGAACGCCGCGTTGTTCCGCTGGCTGCAAAGCAGCGAACCGGGCATCCGCGAACTCGGACTGGAACTGCACACCGTCGGCCGCACGTTCGATGCGATCGCCGCGGCCGGCCTGCTGCCGGGCTACACAGGTCTTCGCCGTTATCCCTACGGTCGCGAAGGCGGCCTGATGAAACTGGTGGCCGAGATCGTCGGCCTCGGCAGCCCCGAACGCACGCTCGATGGCGCGATCTACCTGATCGATCCGGTCGATCCGTCCTCGGTGTTTCCCGAAGCCATCGCGCTCAAGCGACAGTGCGTGATCCACGGAAAGCCCTTCATTTCGACCGTGGCATCGGCGCGCGACTGGATCGAAGTGGAGCGCATGCACGCCGGGTTGGCGCCGGATCCGTCGGTCGAACCGCTGCACGCATTCGAGAGCCAGACGCTGGCGCTGATCGCGCACGACGCGATGAAGCCGCAGATGATGGCCTACGCCGCCGAGCACTTCGACCTGCTCTCGCGCTTCCAGCGCCGCGTCGCCACCGGCACCACCGGCCAGCGTCTGAACGAGCTCGCCTGGAGCCGCGGCTGGCCGCAGGGGCAGGCGTGGGCGCAGCGCTTCGAAAGCGGCCCGATGGGCGGCGACGCGCAGATCGCCGACCTCGTGCTCGAACGCCAGTGCCAGCGCGCGATCTTCTTCGAGGATCCGCACGTCGCGCGCCAGCACGAGGCGGACATCCAGCTGCTGGAGCGGGCCGTCACCACGGTGACCTTCGACGCGGTCTGCATCACCTCGCCGGCCGTGGCGCAGCGGTGGGCCGCGGCGGCGGGACTGCGTGCCGCACGTCGGAATGCTGCTTTGGGCGATTGAGCCCCGCCGAAGCGGGGCACAGCATGGGCCTGCGTCGCGGTGGCACCGGTCCGGTTCCGGTGCGCGACGCCGGAGGCATGGCATGGCCCGGACCCAGGCGCCGCGATGGTCGTTCATCCTGATGCTGGCCCTCGCGCCCGGCGCGCCCGCCGCCGAACGAGCGATCAACGCGCATCGCTACGAATCCGCCCTGCTGGAGGCCTCGGGCCATCCCGACGAACTGAGCCGGTGGCGCGGCATCTGGAACTACGACAACGGCCGCGCGGAGGAAGCGCTCCGCCATTTCGAACGTGCCGCGCTGCACGGCGACAAGCTGTCGCAGCATTTCCTCACGCTGATGTACTGGAACGGCGACGGCGTGGATCGCGATCCCGTCCAGGCCTACATCTGGGCCGACCTCGCCGCCGAACGCGGCAACAGCGACGACCTGGTCCGCGTTCGCGAACACATCTGGACCGAACTGGATGCCGCGCAGCGCGAGCAGGCCGTCGCCACCGGCGGCCAGTGGTACGACCGTTATGGCGACGCGGTGGCGATGAAGCGCAACAACACCGAGCTTCGCCGCTTCATGCGCACGCAGACCGGCAGCCACGTCGGCCTGCTCACCTCGCGGCTGGATGTCGCCGCCGGCCATCCGGACCTGTGGGCCAGCGGCGCCACGTCCAGCTTCGGCCCGCACACGGGCATGGGCACCGACTTCCACGCCGACAGCCGCAGCCGGCCCGAGGCGTACTACAAGGCGCAGGACCTGAGCCTGGACGCGCTGATGAAGCGGATCGGCGCCGGCACGGTCGATGTCGGCGAAGTGCGCAAGGTCCGCACGCCCGCGGACGACAGACCCGGCGACGATAAATAGGCGCCGCGGCTATCGCCCCATGCAAATCGCGCACCGTAAAATGCGCGCATGGCAAAGCTCTATTTCTATTATTCGGCGATGAACGCCGGCAAGACGACGACGCTGCTGCAGTCGGCGCACAACTACCGCGAGCGCGGCATGCGCGTGGCGATCCTCACCCCGCGCCTGGACGATCGCGCCGGCGCCGGCGTGGTGGCCTCGCGCATCGGCCTGCGGTCGGAGGGGATCGCGTTCGAGCGTACCGACGACCTCGACGCCATCGTCCGTCGCGACATCGCCGAGCACGGCCCGCTCAACTGCGTGCTGGTCGACGAATCGCAGTTCCTGACGAAGGCGCAGGTGTGGCAGCTGAGCGAAGTGGTCGACGCGCTGCGCATCCCGGTGCTGTGCTACGGCCTGCGCACGGATTTCCGTGGCGAACTGTTCGAAGGCAGCCAGTACCTGCTCGCATGGGCGGACGAACTCACCGAGATCAAGACCATCTGCCACACCGGCAAGAAGGCGACGATGGTCGTGCGCGTGGACGCGCAGGGCCGTGCGGTGCGCGAAGGCCCGCAGGTCGAGATCGGCGGCAACGACCGCTACATCTCCGTATCGCGCGCGGAATACAAGAAGGTGATGAGCGGCGAGGGCACGATCGAGCCGGTGCAGCCGCCGTTGCCGTTGTAACGGCGCGCCTTCAACGGTGACGCAGGATGGGTTTCGCGCAGCGAAACCCATCATCTGGGCGCACAAACGATGGGTTTCGCATGACGAAACCCATCCCGCGAAACCCTACCCACACCCGCGCACGATCGCCGCCACTTCGCGCGGAATCGCCCCGCCGTCCGGATGCGCATCGCGCACCTGCTCCTGCAACGTCTCCAGCCGCGCCATCGCGGGATCGCGATCCGGCCCGTGGCAACGCAGCTGCGCCGCATATGCCTGCGCGCGCCATGCCGTGCGACGCAGGTCGAGGTCGCCGTGCGACAGGCCCGCGAGCGCATCCAGCCGAGTGAGCGCGCCATCGTCGCCTTCGAGCGCCTGGGCATGGGCGAGCGCGAGTTCGGCTTCGCGCGTGTTCGGATGCGTGCTGCCGTAACCGCTGCGCGTCAGCGTCACGGCCTGCGCCAGGTGCGCCATGCCCTGGTCGTGCTGGCCCAGCGACAGTTCGATCACGCCAAGCAGGCGGTCGCTGTCGCCGATCAGCGCATGCCGCGGACCGAACTGCTCGATCCGCAGTTCGCGCGCTTCGGTGAGCGATCTGAGCGCCGCACGATCGCGACCGGCCGCATGCAGCAACCGCGCCTGGTCGAACAACGCATCGGCCAGTCGTGACCTGTCGCCTTCGCGCCTTGCCAGCGTCACCGCGTGCTGCATCGAGGACAACGCCGCGGAACTGTCGCCGCGTTCCCACGCCACCAGTCCAAGCTGGCGCTGCAGGCGGCCCAGCTCGCTCGCGCCGCGTCGCGTCTCGCCGGGATCGCCGCCGGCGTGCACGCGCTCCTGCTGCAATGCGATGGCCTCGCGCAGTTCGCGATCGGCGAGCGCGTACCGGCCCTGTTCGATATGCAACCCGGCGAGCTGCCTGCGCAGCGACAGCGTCGCCGGATGCTGCGCGCCGTACACCTCCAGCGCGAGCGTGAACGCCTGCGACGCGGAGCGCTCGCCCGCATCGGTCTGCTCGATTCCTTGTTGCAACGATGCCATCCGCGAGCCGATCTCGACCATCAGCGCATGACGTGCGCCGACCTTCTGCTGCAACTGCGTGCGCGCCTGCTGGTAGCCCTGCAGCGCGGCGCCGGATTGCCCCGCGTCCGCCTGCAGGTTCGCCAGATCGATCAGGTTCTCGACCGTACCGACGTCGTCGCGATCGTCGCGCCGCAGCGTTAGCGAACGCTCGAACAACTGGCGCGCGCCCTGGCGTTCGCCGTTGTCGCGGCGGCAGCGGCCGAGTTGCGAATAGAACTCGCTGACCTGCGGCGGAAGCTGCGCCTGTTCGCGGCGCGCGGTCGCCAGCGCCGGTTGCATCAGGCCGATGCACTGGCGCGATTCGCCGAGCAAGCGCAGCGCCTGTCCGCGTTGCGTCAGCGATTCCAGCTGCAGGCTCACGGGAACGTCGGGCGCGGTGTCGAGGATGCCGGCCTGCCGGTTCAGCAGCACCAGCGCTTCGCGGTAATCGCCCAGGCCGATGCGCAGGCGCGCGATCACGCCCAGCAGTTCGGCGCGCGCGCGCGGCTGCAATGCGAGTTCGCGATTGCCGCGATCGAGCGAATCGTCGAGCAGGCCACGCAGGTCCAGCGCCTGGCCTTCGGGCGTGCCGCGCGCGCTTTCGAACACGCCGACCATGAAGTCCTGCATCGCCTGCGCACGGCCGGCTTCGGCCACGGCCTGGCGCGCCTGCCACGCGACGATCGCCAGCGCGGCCGTCAGCACGACCGCGACCAGCGTGCCGGTCGCCAGCGCCCAGCGATGCCGGCGCAGGTATTTGCCGAAGCGATAGCCGAGGTTCTGCGGCCGCGCCTGCACGGGGCGTCCGGCTTCGTAGCGGCTCAGGTCGAGCGCCAGCGCTTCCACCGACGGATAACGATGCTCAGGCCGCTTCGACAAGGTCTTCAGCACGATGTTGTCGAGATCGCCCGACAGCATCCGCGCATGGCGACGCAGCGCATGGACGTCGGCGCCGGCGTCCTCGGCGCGACGAAGCACGGTGTGCGAAGGACGCTGCGGGTCGGCGGCGAGGATCGCTTCCTCCCATTCCGCATCCGTCTGCCGTTTCAACCGGTACGGCTTGGTGTCGGTGAGCAGTTCGAACAGCACCACGCCGAGCGCGTACACGTCGGTCATCGTCGTGACCGGCTCGCCACGCACCTGTTCGGGGGCGGCGTAGTGCAGCGTGAACGCACGAACGCCGGTGCGCGTCTGTTCGACCATTGGCGCTTCGGAATCGAGCAGTTTCGCGATGCCGAAGTCGAGCAGGCGCACGTCGCCGCTGGGCGTGACCAGGATGTTCGACGGCTTCAGGTCGCGATGCACGATGAGGTTCGCATGCGCGTGACTCACCGCATCGCAGATCTGGTGGAACATGCGCAGCCGCTGTTCCAGCGGCAGCTGGTGGTTGCGGCAGTAATCGGTGATCGGCTCGCCTTCGACGTATTCCAGCGCGAGGTACGGCAGGCCGTCGCTGCTGATGCCCGCGTCGAGCAGGCGCGCGATGTGCGGATGCGCGAGGCGCGCGAGGATCTGGCGTTCGCGCGAGAAGCGCAGGCGCAGGTTGCTGTCGGCCAGGCCCGGGCGCAGCAGTTTCAGCGCGACGCGGCGCTGGTACAGGCCGTCCGCGCGCGCGGCGAGCCACACCTGGCCCATGCCGCCTTCGCCGAGCAGGCGTTCGAGTCGGTACGGACCGACTTCACCGCCCGCACGCAGCGCCGACAGCGGCGGGATCAGCGGTTCGGAAAGGAAGTCCTCATGGCTTTCGTCCAGCGTGATGAGCGTCTGCAGCTCATCGGCGAGCGCGGGATCTTCCTCGCGCAGCTGCGCCAGGCGCAGCTCGCGCGCCTGCGGCTCCAGTTCGAAGAGCGCATCGAGCAGCGGGGAGATGCGTTGCCAGCGCTCGGGATCCATGGGCGGGAGTGGGTATGGGGAGGTGAGGAGTGAGCGATCGGATGGACGTGAGCGCCTTGCTCACTTCTCACTCCTGACCACTCACTCCTTCAGGGATGCGAGCAGGAACAGCCGCGCCTTCTGCCAGTCGCGGCGGATGCTGCGCTCGGAGCGTTCGAGCAGCGCGGCGATCTCCAGTTCCGACAGGCCGGCGAAATAGCGCAATTCCACCACCTGTGCCAGGCGCGGATCGACGGCGGCCAGCTTGGTCAGCGCGGTGTCCAGTCCGAGCGTGTCTTCGTCCAGGCGCAGGCCGCCCTCGACGTCGTCGGGCAGTTCGGTGACGCGATGCAGGTCGCCGCCGCGCTTCTGCGCCAGGCGCTGGCGCGCGTAATCGACCACCACGCTGCGCATGGCGGATGCGGCATAGGCGAAGAAATGCGCGCGATCGTCGAACTGCGCCTCGCGGCGGCCGATGAGCTTGAGATAGGCCTCGTGCACCAGTGCGGTCGCATCGAGTGTCTGTCCGTGCTGGCCGGCGAGTTGTCGCCGGGCCATCGTGTGCAGCTCCTGGTAGAGCGTCGCGAGCACGCGGTCCAGGGCACCCCGGTCCCCTTCCCGTGCAGCATCCAGCAGCAGCGTGATATCGGCGGTATCGGCCATGGGATGCCCCGTGCGCAATGGTCGGGACTATACCGCTTTCCGTGACTGTCACCACGAATTAGTCGTGTAGGGAATTCGCGCGATCGAACTCAGTTTTTTCCGACACCGGGCGACATTCGCTCTGACATCGTTCCGACAAATATCCCCAAGAAACCGGACTACTTCTGACAGTGGCCGCACCACACCGTCGTGCGCTGGCCGATCGCCGCCTGCTTCAGCGGACGCCCGCAACGCGGGCAGGGTTCGCCTCCGCGGCCGTACGCCGACAGTTCCTGCTCGAAATAACCCGGCGCACCGTCGGGCGCCAGGAAGTCCCGCAGCGTGGTTCCGCCGCGTTCGATGGCGTGGGCCAGGACGCGGCGGATTTCCTCCGCCAGCCGCTGGTAGCGCTCACGCGAGACCTTGCCCGCCGCACGCAGCGGCGAGATCCCGGCGGCGAACAGCGCCTCGGCCACATAGATGTTTCCGACTCCGACAACCACCCGCTGGTCCATCAGGAAAGTCTTCACCGGCGCGCTGCGGCCCCGGCTCAGGGCGAACAGGTAGTCGCCGTCGAACTGGTCCGACAGCGGTTCGGGCCCGAGGTCGGCCAGCAGTTCGTGGGTTTCCCCCGGCGGTTGCCAGAGCAGGCACCCGAACCGGCGCGGGTCGTTGAACCGCAGCACGCGCGCGCCCTGGCGACCGGCGGCTTCCAGCGCGATGTCGACGTGGTCGTGCGTGCGCACCGGCGCATCGGCCGGCAGCACGCGCAGGCTGCCGGACATGCCCAGGTGCAGCAGCGCGCTGCCGGCCTCGGTATCCAGCAGCAGGTATTTGGCGCGGCGGCGCACGCTGCGCACGGTCTGGCCGGGGAGCAGGCGGGAGACCTCCTCCGGGATCGGCCAGCGCAGGTCCGGCCGGCGCAGGACGACCCCCGACACGCGGCGGCCTTCGACATGCGGCGCCAGGCCGCGACGGGTGGTTTCGACTTCGGGCAATTCGGGCATGGGGCGAGCGTACTATCCGGCTACGCGACCGGAGTCCGATGGATGGGTTCGGAACGGGCCAACGACAAGGCCGGCACGCCGTCCGCGCCACCCGCCGATGCGGGCCGGGCGCTGCTCGCCTATGTGCGCGGCGAGGTGGACATCGCCCGCGACTCGCTCGCCGCCCCGGACCTGCACGAGGGCGTGCATCAGGCGCGCAAGGCGATCCGCCGCGCCCGCGCCGTCCTGGCGATGGGCGACGGCCTGCTCGGCCCGGGCGCGGGCCTGGTCGATCGCGAACTGCACGCGCTGAACGACGGCCTTTCGAACCTGCGCGACGCGCATGCGCTGGTGGAAGTGCTCGACCGCCTGCTCAAGCGCGAACGCAAGGACGAGGTGCGCGCCGTGCTCCAGCGCGCCCGCGAGGCGGCCGTCGCGTCGCGCACGCGCATTGCCGAAGACGCGACGCGTTCGGATCCGGGGCTGGCATCGCGTCGCGCGATGCTCGACGTGCTGGGCGCGGCGATGACCGCGCTCGACTGGTCGCGGCCCACGCCGGCAGGCCTGCGCATGGCCGTGGCCGACAGCGACCTGCGCTCGTACGAAGCCCGCCTGCGCGCCTGCGAAACCGGCGATGACGACGACTGGCACCGCTGGCGCCGCCGCGCGCGCCGCGCTTCGCACCAGCGCCGTGCGCTGGAGGCGGTCGGATTGCCCGTGCCGCAGGATTCGGACCGCTTCGACAAGCGCTCCACGCACCGTCTTGGCGAGGCGCAGGACCTGGCGCTGCTGCTGGATCACTGCCGCCGCGATTCCCCATTCAGCAAGGAAGATCGACAGGCCCTGCGCGATCGGGCGCGACCGTCGCTGCAGCGTGCGCGCAGGCGTCTGGTGCGTGCGCTGGCTGAACCGCGCGACGCTTGCACGACCGACTGAACGACCCCATCACATATCCACGCCATACAGGCGCGAACGGTGCCGCGCCACTGGCATGATCCACCAGGACCGCGCGGAAGGCCGGTCGAATCAAGCCGGATGCGCGCTGCGCCGGCGCTCGCGGAGTCGAAGAATGTCCCTGTCCCTGCTCGACCTCATCGCTGGCGGCCTCACGCAGGCCGGCCTGGGCGAACTGCTGATCTACCTGCTGGTGGTCACCCAGCTGACGATCTTCTCCGTCACGCTCTACCTGCATCGTTCGATGGCGCACCGCGCGGTGGATTTCCACCCGGTGCTCGCGCACTTCTTCCGCTTCTGGACGTGGCTGACCACGTCGATGATCACGCGCGAGTGGGCGGCGATCCATCGCAAGCACCACGCCAAGTGCGAGACGGAAGAAGATCCGCACAGCCCGCAGTTCAAGGGCATCGACACGGTGATGTGGCGCGGCGTCGAGCTGTACCGCGACGCGCGTGCGCAGCGCGAGGACATCGAGAAGTACGGCAAGGGTTGCCCGGACGACTGGATCGAGCGTCATCTCTACACGCCGCACGCGACGATGGGCCCGGTGGTGATGCTGGCCATCAACGCCGCGCTGTTCGGCCTGTGGGGCGTCGCGCTGTGGGCCGTGCAGATGCTGTGGATCCCGTTCTGGGCCGCGGGCGTCGTCAACGGCCTGGGCCACTGGTGGGGCTACCGCAATTTCGAAACCACCGACACCGCCACCAACCTCACGCCGTGGGGTTTCTGGATCGGCGGCGAAGAGCTGCACAACAATCACCACGCGTTCCCCTCGTCGGCGAAGTTCGCGCTGCGCAAGTGGGAATTCGATATCGGCTGGAGCGCGATCAGGCTGCTGGAAAAGGTGCGCCTGGCGAAGGTGCTGCGCGTCGCGCCGACGCTGGACGTGCGTCCGAACATCGCCATCCCCGATGGCGAAACGTTGAAGGCGCTGCTGGCGATCCGCTTCCAGGCGATGACCGATTACTACCGCAGCGTCACGCTGCCGTCGTTGCGCGAGGCGAAGTTCAAGCTGCCGCGCAAGATGCGCCACGGCCTGGCCGATGGCGGCCGCTGGCTGGACGACGACAAGCGCGCGAAGTTGCAGGCGTGGCTGGCAGAACGTCCGAAGATGGCGACGCTCGCCGATTTCCGCCAGCGCCTGGCGCAGGTGCTGGACGACCGTTCGCACGACGCGCAGGCCACGCTGGCGAAGCTGCATGCATGGTGCACCGAGGCCGAAGCCACCGGCATCCACGCGTTGCAGGAATTCTCCGCGCGCCTGAAGGGTTACGCGATCGTGCCGGCACGCGCGGCCTGACGCCGGTGCATCGATGATCGCGACGGATCGCAGGTCCAAGGGCAAGCCCGCGCAGGAATGCGCGGGCTTTCTGTTTTGTCTCGGGCTGTTCTGTGCGGGTCATGCGTCCGCGCAGTCGATCCCGTTGCGGATGAATCGCGCGCCGGCGACGCCGACATCCGAACCGGTTCCCGCGCCTGCGCCGGCAGCGCCCCTGGCCGCGGTCGATGGCAGCACCGATTACGTCGCGCGCATGGATGCCGACCGGGATGGCCGCGTGTCGCTCGCCGAATACCAGGACTGGCTGAGCTACGCCTTCAAGCGCATGGATGCGAACGGCGATGGCGTGTTGTCGCCCGACGAGTTGCCCGGCGGTCGTGGAAAGCCGGTGACGCTGGCGGATCATCGCCAGACGGTGGCCGAACGTTTCGCGCGGCAGGATCGCAATCGCGACGGGTTCCTGGACGCGCAGGAACTTCTGGCGCCGCCGCAGTAGCGACCGCGGCACCGTATCAATCAGGCGCAGAGTCGATGGGTTTCGCTCGGCGAAACCCATCCTGCGGTGCGTTCCGACTGGTTCCTGCGAATCCGCGAAGACTGGTCCACGCCTCATGCCGCCCCTTTCCTAGTCTGACCTCGACACCCCCGAGGCCACGACCATGCCCCCTCATACCAGCGCGTACATCTGCGAAACCTGCGGCACCCAGTTCGCGAACAGCGCGACGCCGCCACCGAACTGCCCGATCTGCGAGGACGAGCGCCAGTATGTCGGCTGGAACGGCCAGCAATGGACCACGCACGACGAGCTCGCGCGCCGCTTCGGGTTGCGCATCGAGGAGGACGCCGGCCTGCTCGGCATCGGCATCGATGGCGACTTCGCCATCCCGCAGCGCGCGCTGCTGCTGCCCACCGGCGCCGGCCACCTGATGTGGGAATGCGTCAGCCTGGTAACCGACGAAGCGGTGGCGGCATTGAAGGCGCGCGGCGGCGTGGATCGCATCGTCATCTCGCATCCGCACTTCTACAGCGCGATGGTGGAGTGGAGCGAAGCGTTGGGCGGCGTACCGATCCTGCTGCATGAAGCCGATCGCCAATGGATACAACGACCGTCTGACCGAATCGAATTCTGGCGCGGCGACCGCCTTCGTCTTTCCGACGACGTCACCCTGCTGCGCGTGGGCGGGCATTTCGACGGCAGCACCGCGCTGCACTGGAAGGACGGCCCGCGCGATGGCGGTGCGCTGTTCCCGGGCGATGCGTTGCAGGTCGTGTTCGATCGGCGCCACGTCACCTTCATGTACAGCTATCCGAACTACATCCCGATGAAGACGCGCGACGTGCATGCGATGCGCGCGCTGCTGGAGGGATTCGATTTCGCCGATGTGTATGGATTCACCTGGGGCCGCAACATTCTGGGTAACGGGCGTGCGGCGGTGGATGCGTCGTTCGGGCGGCATCTGGAAGCGGTGGCAGCGTGAGGTTCTGCTCCCTCCCCTGCGACCGCAGGGGAGGGAGTAGACGCGCTGGGTCGGGATCACTATCAGCGCCCAAGCGCCTTTCTCAACACTTCCAACCGCTCCCGGATCCCCGCCTCATCCACGCAGCCGATGCCGAACGCCACCCCGTGCAGCGCATCCTCGCGCCGCGACAGCGCGCGCAGCGGCATCGCGCCCGCCGCATGTTCGCGAACGCGTGGCAGCAACGCATCGCTCGCGTCGGCATCGACGAACCGCGCCGCCACGTGGATGCCCGCTTCCGAGGGAATCGCCTCGAACCACCGCGACAACGGCCCGTCCAGCATCGCGAACAAGGCCTCGCGACGACCCGCATACACCCGCCGCATGCGCCGCACATGCCGCGCCAGATGCCCTTCGAGGATGAAATCGGCCAGCGCGTCCTGCACCTGCGCGCTGCCGCAGGTATCGGCGCTTTCCTTCGCGGCGGCGAGCGCGTCGCGCAGCCATTCCGGCGCCACGACGTAGCCCATGCGCAGCGACGGGAACAGGCTCTTGGAGAACGTGCCGACGTAGACCACGCGACCTTCGCGATCGAGCGTCTGCAACGCATCCAGCGGACGCGCGCCGTAGCGGAACTCGCCGTCGTAGTCGTCCTCGATCACCAGCGCGTCGTGCTCGCGCGCGAAATCGAGCAGCGCACGCCGCCGCGCCATCGACATCGCCACGCCGGTCGGATACTGGTGCGAAGGCGTGACGTAGACGATGCGGGCTTCACGCGGCAACGCATCCACGCACAGGCCTTCGTCATCCACCGGCACGGGCACGACGTCCGCGCCGGCCGCGGCCATCGCTGCGCCCGCGGTCGGATACCCCGGATCCTCCACCGCCACCGTCGTGCGCCCCGGCACCACCAGCAATCGCGCGAGCAGGTCGAACGCCTGTCGCGCACCGGAGGTCGCGATCACGTCCTCCGCGCGGCACGACACCGCACGCGCGAACGACACATGCCCCGCGATCGCCTCGCGCAGGCGCGGCCGCCCATGCGGCGGCTGGTAGCCGAATGCCGCGCCGTGTCGCGGATGGAACGCGCGGGCCAGCAGGCGTCGCCACACATCGAACGGCAGTTCGCGGTGATCCGGAACGCCGAGACGGAAGTTCGATGTCCACGCATCGCTCGTCGCCACCGCGCTGCTCCACGACGGCGGCTGCCAGCGTGTACGCAGGTGCCCGTCGGCCAGTCGCGGCGTGCGCGTCGCCGGCCGCGTGGCGACATCGGCGACGATGGCCTTCGCTCCGGCGCGCGTGACGACATAGCCCTCCGCGACGAGCAGGTCGTAGGCCGCGATGACGGTGTTGCGCGCCAGGCCGTAGGCCGTCGCGACACGGCGCGTGGAAGGCAGTTCGGCGCCGGCGCGCAGCCGGCGGTCGAGGATCGCCTCGCGCAGCGCCTCGTGCAGCGCTCGCGTCCGGCCCGCGGCCGCGACCGCGCCCAGGTCCAGCGGGAACTCGAAAACTGGTTCCGTCGAAGTCATGGCAACTGGCCCGCCGTGGGATCCAGTCCAAGCCTACGGTATCGCCTGACGACCTCAAGCCCCGGAGCGCCCCGATGACCACGATCCGCCGCCCAATCGACGATTTCCTGCCCGCCCGCATCGCCACCGCGAAGGACACGCCGTGGATCCCGATGTCGCCCGAGAAGGCCTGGAAGCCGCTGCGGTTCCTGGAAAACGGCCGCGGCTTCGTCGAACGGCTGCGCATGCGGCCCGGCGCGATCATGCCGCTGCATCGCCACACCGGCGAGATCCACGCCTACAACCTCGCCGGCACCCGCACGCTGTGCACCGGCGAGGTGATCGGCCCGGGCGACTACGTCTACGAACCGCCCGGCAACACCGACTGGTGGCGCATCACGGGCGATGAGGACATGACCGCGCTGGTCGTGGTCATCGGCGCGGTGGAATTCCTGGGACCGGGCAACACGGTGATCGCGCGCGCGGACGCGCATTCACAACGCGCCGCCTACGAAACTTGGTGCGCCGGGCACGGAATCGAGGTCCTCGACCTGTCCGAATGAGCCTCGCGCCGATGTCAACGGGTACCGCGGCGCGATGCACATTGCGACAATCGCCCCTCTCCCGGATTCGCCGGGCTTTGACGATTGGAAGCAATGCAGCACACCCCGCAAGTCGCCGCAAAGATCGCCCGCCTCATCGCCGAGGAAATCAACGCACAGCCGCAGCAGGCGCTTTCCGCCATCGCGCTGCTCGACGAGGGCGCGACCGTTCCCTTCATCGCGCGCTACCGCAAGGAAGTCACCGGCGGCCTCGACGACACGCAGTTGCGTAACCTGGAAACGCGCCTGACCTACCTGCGCGAGCTGGAAGACCGCCGCGTCGCGGTGCTGGCCAGCATCGAGGAGCAGGGCAAGATGACCGACGCATTGCGCGCGGACATCATCGCTGCCGACAGCAAGGCGCGCCTGGAAGATCTCTACCTGCCCTACAAGCAGAAGCGCCGCACGCGCGCGCAGATCGCACGCGAAGCCGGCCTCGAGCCGCTGGCCGACGGACTGCTCGCCGATCCGACGCTGGTTCCTGAGGAAACCGCCGCCCCTTACATCGATGCCGAAAAGGGCGTCGCCGACGCGAAGGCCGCGCTCGACGGCGCACGCGCCATCCTGATGGAGCGCTGGGGCGAAGACGCCGCGCTCGTCGGCGATCTGCGCAACTGGCTGGGCGAAGTCGGCGTGATCCGCTCGCGCGTGGCCGAAGGCAAGGAAACGGCCGGCGAGAAGTTCCGCGACTACTTCGACCACGCCGAACCGCTGTCGAAGATCCCGTCGCACCGCCTGCTCGCGCTGTTCCGCGGCCGTCGCGAGGAGTTTCTGTTCATCGACCTCGACCC
>Ga0102593_1001583_pt1 | contig 21571 bp, 21 predicted proteins | sample AraplaCol_mMS_r2_2_FD_76862 | JGI IMG/M metagenome (GOLD analysis project Ga0102593, IMG submission 76862) | Arabidopsis root microbial communities from North Carolina, USA - plate scrape MF_Col_mMS_r2 (SPADES assembly) (version 2) | ecosystem: Host-associated > Plants > Roots > Endosphere...
GCTGCGCCGAGCCCATCGAGGACAGCGCCAAGGTCATCAGCCGCATGGTCGACCTGGTGATGATCCGCACCTACGAGCAGACCAAGATCGACACCTTCGCCGCGCATTCGCGCGTGCCGGTGATCAACGGGCTGACCAACGAGTTCCACCCCTGCCAGATCCTTGCGGACATCTTCACCTACATCGAGCATCGCGGCTCGATCCAGGGCAAGACCGTGGCCTGGGTGGGCGACGGCAACAACATGGCCAACACCTGGCTGCAGGCCAGCGAGATCCTGGGCTTCAAGGTGCACGTGAGCACGCCCAGCGGCTACGAGGTCGATCAATCGGTGGCGGGCCTGCGCTCGGCCGACAGCTACCAGGTCTTCAAGGACCCGATGGAAGCCTGCCGCGGCGCCGACCTCGTCACCACCGACGTCTGGACCAGCATGGGCTACGAGTCCGAGAACGAGGCCCGCCGCAAGGCCTTTGCCGACTGGTGCGTCGATGAAGACATGATGCGCATCGCGCAGCCCGACGCCCTCTTCATGCACTGCCTGCCCGCGCACCGCGGCGAGGAAGTGCAGGCCGAGGTCATCGATGGCCCGCAATCTGTGGTGTGGGACGAGGCCGAGAACCGGCTCCATGCGCAGAAGGCGCTGATGGAATTTCTGCTGCTGGGCCGTCTGTAGGCGGCAGCGCCTGGGCTCGATCAGAACGCCCAGGCGCCCAGCTGGTAGTAGTCGAAGCCGCTGCTGCGCCCTCCGAGGCACCCTGCCAGGAAGTCCTCGGCGTGGCGGTACATGGCGAGGTTGTTGGTCCACTTCCGGTTGCCGTGGCCATCATCCTGGAAGCTCACGAACTCGACCTTCTTGCCGGCAGCGCGCAGCGCCGCCACCATGCGCTCCGATTGATCGAACTTCACGCGCGGATCGTTCACGCCATGCATGATGAGCAGCGGCGCGCGCACCTTGGACACATGGTTGATGGGTGACTTGGCATCCATGATCTTTCGCTGTGCCGGATTGGCCGGATCGCCCACATAGCGCTTCAACCAAGGCAGATCCAGCGACCAGTAGGCTGGCGCATCCTCGATCAGCCGCGACAGGTCGGACATGCCCACCACGTCCACCGCGCAGGCAAAGGTTTCCGGCGTCATCGTGGCGCCCACGAGCGCCGAGTACCCGCCGTAGCTCGCGCCGTAGATGCCCACGCGCGCCGGATCGGCCACGCCCTCGGCCACCGCCCAACGGACGCCATCGACGAGGTCGTCGTGCATCCTGCCCGCGTATTCGGCCACGGCCTTTTCCATGAAGGCGCGGCCGTAGCCCGTCGAGCCGCGGTAGTTCAACTGCAGCACCGCGTAGCCGCGGTTGGCGAGGAACTGCTGCACGCTTCGATTGGCGCCTTGGTAGGTCCAAACGTCGCGCGCCCAGGGCCCGCCATGAACAAGCAGCACCATCGGCAACGCGCGTGCCGCTGCGCCGGCCGGCAGCGTCAGATAACCGTGGATCCGCAGGCCATCGCGCGCGGTGTAGGCAATTGGCCGCGTCGCCGCCAACGACGACTCAAGGCCGCTGGTGTTGCTTTCGCCGAGCAGCTCCGGCGCTGCCGATGCACCGCGCAGCAGGTAGTACTTCCAGCCCCGGTCGGTGCCGACGCTGACGGTCATGGTCTGCTCGTCGTCGGCCATGCTCGTCACGTGGACCGCGGCGGGTGCACCGCCGCTCAAGGGTTCGAGCCGCGCCGCAAGCCCTGCGTCGAAGTATTTGGCGCGGGGATAGCCGGGCATCGAATAGGCCGCGAGCGGCGCATGGGTGCGGCGGCTCATCAGCACCTGTTCGACATCGACCTCTGCCTCTTCGTGGAACACTTCTTCGGCGCCCGATTCGAGATCGATGCGCACCAGGGCCTTCTTGTCGCGCCCGCGGCTGGAGACCGCCCATGCCGACTTCGTGCCGGGCACGAAGTCGGCGATCCGCCAAGCCTCGCCCTTCTGCCAGCGCAGTGTCGTGCGCCAGGCGCCGCCCTCGAACACCTGCTGATACCCGGCCTCCCCGTCCTGCACCGATCGTGCGCGAAGCCGCCCGTCGCGTTCCACCGACCAGCCGATGACGTTGCCCGGATTCTGGGCAACCAGCGTCCGGGTGCCCGTGACCGGATCAATGCGGAAGAGGTCGAAGACCTTCTTGTCTCGCTCGTTGGAAGTCACGACGACATCCGGACTGTTTTCGACGAGGCGCTGGATCCCCGAACGCGCGCCTTTGAACGGCGTCAGGTCCACAGGCTGCGCATCGCTGCGCGACGTGTCGACAGCGAACACGTGTGTGTCCTCATCGCCTGTGCGATCCACCGTCATGAAAAGAAAGCGGCTGTCGCCCGACCAGACGAAGGATTGCGCACTCAGTGGAATCGCGCGGGTTTCGCCGCTCGCCACCGTCTTCACCCACACGGCCGGCTTCAAGCCGCTGGTGCCCTTCCACGCCAGCAATGCGCCGTCGGGCGACACCCGGTACTGGCTGGTGCCTTCCACGTTCGCGACAAATTCGCGAACCGGAATCAGCGGCGGCAGCGGCTGGTCCCACAGCGCCGGATGCGTGGGCGCGACTGCGCAACCTCCCAGCAAGCCGGCCCAGACGACCGCGATCAGAGTTCTCAGCATCACGGGATCTCCTCCTTGTTGAAGGCGCGATTGTGGGCGGGGCAACCTTTGGCGTTCCCAAAGGTGCACAGGCCACAATGAAGCCATGCACATCCTGCTCATCGAAGACGATCTGGACCTCGGGCGCGCCCTTCAGGCCACCCTCAAAGTCGAGCACTTCACCAGCGAGTGGATGCGCCGCGCCGCCGATGCGCCCCGTGTGGTCGACGCAGCCCGCGTGGACTGCGTGCTGCTCGACCTGAACCTGCCGGACGCCAGCGGGTTCGACTTGCTGCGCGGCTGGCGGCGCAGCGGCGTTCGGGTGCCGATCATCGTCATTACCGCGCGCTCGGCACTGGACGACCGGCTGGCCGGCCTGGACGGCGGCGCGGACGATTTCGTGCTCAAGCCATTTGCCACGGCCGAACTGATCTCCCGCATCCGCGCGGTGCTGCGGCGCGGTGCGCGCCAGGCCAGCGACAGCTGGACCCTCGGCGAACTCGTGATCGAGCCGCGCCGGCACCGGGTGCAATTGGCAGGCCAGGCTCTGGCTCTGTCGCAGCGCGAGTTCCAGATCCTGCTGGAACTGGCGCGCGAGCCCGGCGCGGTGGTCGCCAAGAGCAGCCTGGCGCAGCGGCTGGAACCGCTTGGAGATCCGGTCGACTTTGCCGCCATCGAAGTGCACGTCTCCAACCTGCGCAAGAAGATCGGCACCGAGCGCGTGCGTACCGTGCGCGGCGTCGGCTATTTGCTCGAGCCGTGAGCGCGCTGCATACGTTCTGGCGCCACGTGCGCGAGCCGTCGCTGGTGCGGCGCGGCACCTTGTCGACGCTGCTGGTCTTCCTGCTGATCTGGTGCGCCCTGCTGGGCTATCTGTATGTCGAGAACCGCAAGTACCTCGCCGAGGCGCCCGGGTTCCAGCAGTTCGGCGATGCCCTGCTGATTGCGCTGGACGAAACGCCGGACCCGCAGCAAGCCCGCGCAGTGATGGCAGCCACCGAGCGCTGGACCGCCATCCGTCGCACGCAGGACAAGCGCCTGAACGGGATCGTGCTCTACGAACTGCGCGACAGCCATGGCGCGCTTGTCTTTGCCTCCGGCGGATGGCCGGGCGCGGCCACCACCTCATCCGAGGCGTCCGCCACCGCGAGGCCGGATGCCTACTGGCGCTATGAACGGACGAGCCGGCACTGGCGCCTGCAGATTCTCAACCCGCGCCGGACCGGCGGCGCCTTCCTTCGCTACAACGCCAGCTTCATCCTGCCTTACCTGCTGGTGGCATTTCCATTCGTCCTGCTGGCCGTCTGGCTCACGGTGCGTGCGAGCCTGCGTCCGCTGCAGCAACTGGCGCAGCGCATCGAAGAGCGGCCGAGCGACGACCTGAGCGCAGTCGGCGTGCCGGCTCGCTACCGCGAACTGAAGCCCCTGGTCCAGGCCTTGGACAATTTGCTGCTGCGGCTGCGCGGCACGGTGCAGCGCGAGCGCGCATTCGTGCAGGATGCGGCCCACGAGATCCGCACGCCATTGGCCGTCATCAACGCGCAGGCCCATGTGCTGGCGCAGGCCACCGATACGACTCAGCGCACCCAGGCCGAGGCAGAGTTGAACCTGGCCATCGCACGCACGTCGCACCTCGCTCAGCAATTGCTCGAGCTGGCCGCGCTGGACCGTGCCGGCACATCGCAAGCCTCACGGATCGACCTGGCGCACTGGATGCGCACGCTGCTCGGCCACGCCGCCCAGGCGGCCCTGCGCGAAGGCCGCGAACTGTCGCTGGATGCGCCCGACACCTTGCACGGCTGCATCGACTTGCCGGCCATGGAATCGGTCGTGCGCAACCTGGTCGACAACGCGCTGCGGCACGGCGTGCCTGGCAGCGGCATCGCCGTCAGCTTGCGCACCGAAGATAGCCAGCTGTTCGTGGAAATCCGCGACGATGGCCCCGGCATTCCGGAGGCGCAGCGTGCGCGGGCGTTCGAGCGCTTTCACCGTGGCGGCGATGCGCGCGCCAGCGGTGCCGGACTGGGGCTGTCGATCGTACGCGAGGCGACGCTGCGCCTGGGTGGCGGTGTCGAGATCGTCGAGGGGCTGCGAGGCCGCGGCGTGGGCTTCCGGGTTTGCGTGCCCTGGGCCGCGGCCTAGCACCGAGCAGTTAGCATCCCTCGATGAGCATGCACACCTCCTGCCAGCAATGCGGCGCCTGCTGCGCCAGCTACCGCGTCGACTTCAGCGTGCATGAACTCGACGAAAACGGCGGGCGAGTGCCCTCGGGCCTCGCGGTCGAGGTGAACGATGCGCTTTGCCGCATGCGCGGCACTGACCACACGCCAATGCGCTGCGCGGCGCTCACCGGCAAGATCGGCCAGGCGGTGGCCTGCGGCATTTATGAATGGCGCCCCAACCCGTGCCACGAATTGCAGGCCGGCAGCGACGCCTGCGAGCGGGCGCGCTCGCGTCACGGGCTGCCGCCGCTGCACTGACCCCGTTCATCTGGTCACGCCTGGTGTTGGAAATAACCGACACCACGACCCCTCGCCGGGCGCTAACTTCGCGCCATGGCTTCCACACATCCGCAACGCATCTGGGACATCTCGCCGCCCGTGCATGAAGGCACGCCGGTGTTTCCTGGCGACACGCCCTACCAGCAGCGCTGGGCGGCGACCATTTCGCCGGACTGCCCGGTCAACGTCAGCGAGATCAAGCTCTCCCCGCATGTCGGCGCGCATGCCGATGCGCCTCTGCACTACGACCCCGAAGGCCAGACCATCGGCTTGGTGGACCTGACGCCCTACATCGGCCCTTGCCGCGTGATCCACGCCATTGCCAAGGGGCCGCTGATCGAGTGGGAGCACATTGCGCATGCCATCACCAGCCAACTTCCCCCGCGCGTGCTGGTGCGCACCTACGCCACCATGCCCATCGGCCAATGGGACCCACAACTCGCGGCCTACGCGCCGGCCACCGTCGAGCGACTGGCGGCCATGGGCGTGAAGCTCATTGGCATCGACACCGCGAGCATCGACCCGGCCGACAGCAAGACGCTGGAAAGCCACCAGCGCATTCGCCGCCTCGACCTGCGCGTGCTCGAGAACCTCGTGCTCGACGAGGTGCCCGAGGGCGACTACGAACTCATCGCGCTGCCGCTCAAGCTGGTCAGCGCCGATGCCTCCCCCGTTCGCGCTGTGCTGCGCGAACTTTCACGCTGAAACCCGCCCATGACGACTCTTGAAGACTGCCGCGCGCTCGACGCGCAAGACCCGCTGCGTTCGCTGCGCGATCAATTCACACTGCCGGAAGGCGTGATCTACCTGGACGGCAACTCGCTTGGCGTGCTGCCCAAGGCGGCGCCAGCGCGCATTGCCGAAGTCGTCACCCAGGAATGGGGCCAGGGCCTCATCCGCTCGTGGAACACCGCGAGCTGGTTCGACCTGCCGCAGCGCCTGGGCGACAAGGTCGCGCGGCTGATCGGCGCCGCGCCCGGCGAAGTGGTGTGCACCGACAGCACCTCGGTCAATCTCTACAAGGTGCTCTTCGCAGCGCTCTCGCAGCAAAAGGACACTGGCCGCAAGCTGGTGGTCAGCGAGCGCAGCAACTTTCCGACCGACCTCTACATCGCCGAGTCGCTGTGCCGCGAGCGCGGTTTCACGCTCAAGCTGATCGAGGCGGGCGAGCTGCAAGGCCCGGGTTCGGTGCTGACCGACGAAGTGGCCGTGCTGATGCTCACGCACGTCAACTACCGCACCGGCGCCATGCACGACATGAAGGCCATCACCGCCGCAGCGCATGCCGCCGGCGCGCTGACCGTATGGGACCTGGCGCACAGCGCCGGCGCCGTACCTGTGGCGCTCAACGACAGCAACGCCGACTACGCCATCGGCTGCGGCTACAAATACCTGAACGGCGGCCCGGGTGCGCCCGCCTTCGCCTGGGTTCATGCACGCCATGCGAACAAGTTCGAGCAGCCGCTGTCGGGCTGGTGGGGCCACGCGGCGCCCTTCGAGTTCACGCCGCACTACCGCCCCGCAGCGGGCGTGGGCCGCTACCTCTGCGGCACGCAGCCGATCATCGCGTTGGCCGGGTTGGAATGCGGGCTCGACACCGTGCTTGCCGCCGAAGCATTCGACAAAGATGAAGGTGCCATGGCGGCGCTGCGCGCCAAGTCGCTCGCGCTCACCGACCTCTTCATCCGCCTGGTCGAGGAACGCTGCGTAGGCCAGGGGCTCTCGCTGGTCACGCCGCGCGAACACGCGCAGCGCGGCTCGCAGGTGTGCCTGAGCCGAGGTGAAGGTGCCTACGCCATCGTGCAGGCACTGATCGCGCGCGGCGTGATTGGCGACTACCGTGCCGGCGATTCGCAGATGCCCGACATCCTGCGCTTCGGCTTCACGCCGCTCTACCTTGGGTTCGATGACGTGTGGAACTCCGTCGAGCACTTGGTGCAGGTGCTCGAATCGGGCGAGTGGAAGCGCGAGGAATTCAATCGCAAGAACGCAGTGACCTGAGCAGAACCTCCCCATGAAACACCGATTGATCGCCCTCTTCGCATCGCTTTTGATGCTGGCCGCACCGGCCTTTGCACAGCAGGCCAGCTTCACGCTGGAGCAACTCAAGGCCTTTGCCGCGCTCACGCCCGATGCGTTCCGCCAGCAGGTCAAGGCCCAGGGCTTCTCCTACGTCGACAGGACGGTGACCGACGAGGTCAGCATGATCGAATACGACAGGATGGTCGACGACCAGACCGTCCGCCTCATGAAGTCCACCTATGTCGAAAGCCGCGCAAGCGAGAACAGCATCGAGCTCTCGCTGACCGACAAGACCGCCTTCGATCGGCTGGTCAAGGAGGTGCGCGCCGCGGGCTATGCCCCTGCCGAAAAGGGCCGCATTCCCGGCGGCGAGACCTACCAGGACTTCAAACGCAAGACCGATGTCGTGCGCTTCGTCTACCCCCGGAAAGACTCGATCCCGGGCCGCCCATCCTATACCGCCGTGGTCTCGCGATGACCGGCCAGCAAACATCATGAGCACCGAAAAAATCGTCAATGAAGAAAAGGCGCAGCTCGACTTCAGCAAGTCGATGAGCTACGGCGACTACCTGCACCTCGACGAGATCCTCAATGCCCAGCATCCGCTCTCGCCCGCGCACGACGAGATGCTGTTCATCGTGCAGCACCAGACTAGCGAACTCTGGATGAAGCTCATGCTGCACGAACTGCGTGCCGCCACGCGCTGCATCGCGGAAGAAAAACTGGCTGACGCCTTCAAGATGCTCGCGCGCGTGAGCCGCATCATGGAACAACTGGTGAGCGCGTGGACCGTGCTTTCGACCATGACGCCGCCCGAATACACGGCGATGCGTCCTTACCTAGCCAACTCCAGCGGCTTCCAGAGCGCGCAATACCGCTGCATCGAGTTCGCGCTCGGCAACAAGAACGCCGCCATGCTCAAGCCGCATGCGCACCGGGTCGATCTGCTGGCGCAGGTGGACGCGGCCTACCGTTCGCCTTCGCTGTATGACGAATCGCTGAAGCTGCTCGCGCGCCGCGGCCTTCCGGTGCCCGCCGACCATCTGGAGCGAGACTGGACCCAGCCCTATGAGGCCAGCGATGGCGTCGAGGCGGCGTGGCTCATCGTGTACCGCAACCCGCATGACCACTGGGAGCTGTACCAGCTCGGCGAGAAACTCACCGACCTCGAAGACGCCTTTCGCCTTTGGCGCTTTCGCCATGTGACCACGGTCGAGCGTGTGATTGGCTTCAAGCGCGGCACCGGCGGCACGGGCGGCGTGAGCTATCTGCGCAAGATGCTCGACGTGGTGCTGTTCCCCGAAATCTGGAAGCTGCGCACCGATCTTTGATGCGCCTTGTTGCCTCGTTTGCACAAAGCGCTACATTGGCAACAACGGAGGCACTGCATGAACGATGTCCAGTTCTCGATCGAAGAGCTTGCAACCCTGCGCGAACATGGCGTGGTCGTGTTCGCGGACCGCGTGATCTTCGATGCGCAGCCGCCCATGGCCGAGCCGCGCATTGCCGAGATCGAAGCGCAGTGCGCGGGTCCGATTCCGGAGGCGCTGTCCGCGCTGTGGCGCCAAACGGCCGGCGGCCGGCTCGACTACGACCTGTCGCTCCCAATGGGTGGCAACGTGGAATCCGTCAGCTGGTCCGAACTGTTCTGGGACCACAGCGACGGCTATCGCGACCTGCAGGGCTGGATCGCGCATGAACAGGAGCTGGCCGAAGAAGCCGCCAAGGCCGAGGGCCGCACTTGGAGCGGCAAGCTCACCCACCTGCCCATCGGCGGTTTCGAGTACCTCGACCGCGTGTACGCGGTGGTCGAGCCCGGGCCGGAATACGGAAGCATCACCGCATGGAAGCAAGGGCTGCCACCGGCCTGGACGCACGCGCTGCACGAAGACGGCCTGAGCACCATCGCACCCGACCTGCGCAACGCCTTCGCGGCCCTGCACCTCGACGAAAACCCGCTGGAACCCACGAGCGACTATTTCTCGGGCCAGGCACTGCTGCAGTACCTGGACGACAGGCACCTGGACCATGGCCTTGACCTCGACCTGATGGACAAGCTGGTGAGCTTCTATTGCGGCGCCGTGATCGACTGGCGCACACCGCTGGCCGATGGAACGCTGCGCCGATTGCCGGCCACGGCACGCGCGGCGCTGCACCATGCCATAGCCACCGACGACGCGGACCTGGTGGCCGAGCTCGCGGCGGCGGGCGTGAGCTTCGACGGCCCTCTGCAAGGCAGCGCGCTGGCCACCGACGTGGCCATCGGCAAGGACGCCTTCGCCGCGGCCATGGCGCTGGTGCGCGCGGGCGCGCCGGTGGCGCCTGACGCATTGCGTAACATCGACGGCCAGATTTCGCCCGAACTCACGAGCGCGCTGCTCGCCAATGGAGCGGAGCCCAGTGTGGCCGCCATCGTCCATTGCGCGGCCTGCGGTGCACCGGCAAGCGCGCACCTGATTGCCGATGCATGCACGCAGGCCGGCATCGACGTGCCAGCCGCATTCGCCGCCGAGCGCGATGCGATGCTGGCGGAACTCGAGGCCACGCTGCTCGAGGTTCGCGATGGCTCCCACGGCCACTACCTCGGTGCCGAGGGCTTGGCCGAGCGCATCGAGCACCTGCAGACATTCAGGCTCTGAGAACCCCGGCGCGGCACCCTCAGCCGCCGTAGAGCCAGGGCTGGTCGAGCAGCCGTGCGCCCAGGGCGCGCATGGCCAGGTCGCGGCCCAGGCGCGTGGGGCCGGTGGCATGAAACACCTGCCCATTGCGCCGCGCCCTTGCCTGCACCATGGCATTGCGCTGCCAGCGTACCTCGGCATAGCGGGCAAAGGCGGCAGGCACTTCGGCTGCTCTGCCTTCGCCGAGGGCTTCGGCCAAAGCCACGGCGTCTTCGATGGCCATGCCCGCACCTTGCGCGAGGTAGGGGACCATCGGATGCGCGGCATCGCCCACCAATGCGACGCGCTCGTGGGCCATTTCGGCTGCGCTACCCAATGGGGGGCGGTCGCTGAGCGTCCAGGCGCGCCAGCCTGGCATGGCTTCCAGCAACGCCTGCAGTCCGCCGCCGCTGCGACCCGTGGCCTGCTGCAGCGCGGCAAGGCTGCTGGCCTGGTCCCAATCGCGCGCATCGCCAGCGGGCGCGGATTCGGCAATGACCACCACATTGAGCCACGCGCCGCCGCGCACCGGGTAGGCCACCGCATGCAGCCGCGGACCGAGCCACACGTCGATCCGTTGGCGACGCAGCGCCTGCGGCAAGTCGGCTTGCGCAACGATCCCGCGCCAGGCCGTGTGGCCGGTGACACGGGGCGGCTCGGCCGCCGATGGCGAATCGAGCCGCTGCCGGGCCACGCTCCAGAGACCGTCGGCACCGACCAGCGCCTCGCCCTCCCAGGCTCGCGCGCCGCTGCTCGAGAGGCACACAAGATCGTCGCCGACCTCGACCTCTGCGATGTGCGCGTCGGTCACCAGGGTGCCGGTGCCGCGCGCGCGCACAGCTTCGAGCAGCAGCGAATGCAGATCGGCGCGATGCACGCAGAGATAAGGGGCACCGTAGCGCTGCCGCATGGCGTCGCCCAGCGGCAGGCGGGCCAGCTCGGCGCCACTGCCGGCGCTCCGGACCACCAGTGCCTCGGGGCACGCAGCAACGGCCGCAAGGCCATCGGCCAGGCCCAGCTGTTGGAGACGCCGCGTGACGTTAGGGCCGATCTGGATGCCGGCACCAATTTCGCCGAACGCGGCCGCCTGTTCGAAAACGTCGACCCGGTGCCGACCGCTGGAGAGCGCCAGCGCGCTGGCAAGCCCGCCGATTCCGCCTCCGACGACGAGGATGTGTGCGGGCATCGGCCTCAGCGGCTGTGCGTGGACAGCGCGCCGCGGCCGGCTTCTTCTTCGGATTCCTTCTTGTCGGCTGCCTTGGGGCCGCAGCTGCCACAGCTGTCGCAGGAGCCGCAGCCCGAAGTCTTGGCGAGCGAAGCTGCCAACTGGTCGGCGCGCTCCTGGTCGACCAGCCCGGCACGGTGCGTACCTGATGCGAGCTTGCGCGCCGCGCTGCGCCGCCAGCCCGCGGGCATCCAGCGCCAGATCGCGTAGAACGCGGCGGCCGCGACGATCAATCCGACGATCAGTTGCTGTGTCATTTCTTCTTCAAGCCTTTCATTGCAGGTTTTAACCTGCTCCGAGCGCCACCGCGACGCGATAGGTGATGAAGCATGCCGCATAAGCGAGCCCGAACAGGTAGCCAGCCATGATCCACACGTAGCGCCATGATCCGGTCTCGCGCTTCACAGCGGCCAGCGTCGAGATGCACTGCGGCGCAAACACGTACCAGACCAGCAGCGACAGCGCGGTGGCAAGCGACCAGCTGCCCGCGATCAGCGGCTCGAGCTGCCCCGCCACGTCGTCGCCGCTGGCCGAGAGCGCATACACCGTGCCGAGCGCGCCCACAGCCACTTCGCGCGCCGCCATGCCGGGCACCAGCGCAATGGAAATCTGCCAATTGAAGCCGATGGGCGAGAAGATGTGTTCGAGCCCGCGGCCGATCATGCCCGCCAGGCTGTACTGGATGGCGGGCCCCGTCGCGCCTTCGGGCGGCGACGGAAAGGTCGACAGGAACCACAGCAGGATGGTGAGCGTGAGGATGATCGTGCCGACGCGCTGGATGAAGATCCACGCCCGTTCGTAAAGCCCCAGCGCCAGGTTGCGCAGGTTGGGCCAGCGGTACGCCGGCAGCTCCATCATCAGCGGCGAATGCTGCTTGTTGTCGCGGAAGCGCTTCATCACCCAAGCCACCGCCATGGCCGAGACGATGCCGAAGACATACAGCGCGAAAAGTACCACGCCCTGCAGGTTGAACACGCCGCCCACGGTGCGCGCCGGAATGAAGGCCGCGATCAGCAGCGCATAGACCGGCAGACGCGCCGAGCAGGTCATGAGCGGCGCGATCATGATGGTGGTGATGCGGTCGCGCCAGTTGCTGATGGTGCGCGTGGCCATCACGCCGGGAATGGCGCAGGCAAAGCTCGACAGCAGCGGAATGAAGGATCGGCCCGACAGTCCGACAGTGCCCATCACGCGGTCGAGCAGGAATGCGGCACGCGGCAGGTAGCCCGAATCTTCGAGCGCCAAAATGAAGAGGAACAGGATCAGGATCTGCGGCAGGAACACGATCACGCCGCCCACGCCGGCAATGACGCCGTCTACCAGCAGGCTCTGCAGCATGCCTTCGGGCATGTGGGCCTTGAGCAGGTTGCCGAGCCCCTCGGTGCCGGCCTTGATCGCGTCCATCGGCACGTTGGCCCAGCTGAACACCGCCTGGAACATCAGGAACATGGTGACGGCCAGCACCAGCATTCCCCACACCGGGTGCATCACCACGCGATCGATGCGGTCGCTGGTGGCCAGGCTGCCGACCGGCTCGCGCACGGCCATGCCGAGGATGCGGCGCACTTCGCGCTGGGTGGCCAACACGTCGTCGAGCCCCGGCGCCTGCCAGGGCTGCGGCGCGGCGGCGGCCACCGGCGCATCGAGGGCCTCGAGCAGGCCGTGTGCGCCGCCCGAATGCACGCCGACCGTCTCGACCACCGGCACGCCGAGTTCGCGAGAGAGCACGGCCGTGTCGACGGCAATGCCCTGCTTCTTGGCCATGTCGGTCATGTTGAGCGCCACCACCATCGGCAGCCCGAGGCGCTTGGCCTCGAGCACGAGCCGCAGGTTGAGCCGCAGGTTGGTGGCGTCGGTCACGCACACCAGCAGGTCAGGCAATGGCTCGCTGCTCTTGCCGGTGACCACGTCGCGCGTCACGGCTTCGTCCGCACTGAGCGCGTTGAGACTGTAGGCACCGGGCAGGTCGAGCACGAACACGCGGCGGCCCGACGCAGTGCGCAGCAGGCCTTCCTTGCGCTCGACCGTCACGCCAGCATAGTTCGCCACCTTCTGGCGGCTGCCGGTGAGCAGGTTGAAGAGTGCCGTCTTGCCGCAGTTGGGATTGCCCAGCAGTGCGATTCGGCCCGGCTGTGCCGTGGCTGCCAGCCGGCCCGGCCCCTGGATGACGGCTTCAACCATGGCGTGCACCTTCCGGAACATCGGGCGCCACGTGGATCAGCGCGGCCTCGTGGCGGCGCAAGGCGAAGGTGGTGTGGCCCAGCCGCACCGCCAAAGGCTCGCGCCCCGGGAGGCCGCTGGCGACGATGCGCACGGCTTCGCCGGGCACGAAGCCGATCTCGGTCAGGCGCAGCGCCAACTCTTGCCCCTCGGCATCGGCCGACCGCACAACATCCAATACCGTCGCCCACTGATGGCTGGGTAATTCGTCCAGACGGATAGAGACCGGGGCAGCGGCCCGGGAAAGAGGGATGGTCATGCGGGTTGGAACTCGTTCATCTCAGCAATGAGAACTATTATCATTGAAACGGGCTGACCCCTGGTCTCGTAGAGAAGCAAGCACTTCGCCGCCTAGCGATATGTGGCACTAAATCCCGCCGATTCGTGCACTCCTGCACGGGACTGTGCTGGCAAGGCCGCCTCATCTATCTAAGATGGGCGGACATAAAAAAGACTTCAGGGAGTCGCAGTGTTTAACCAAACGCAGGCTATTGCGTGGGGCGCTTGTGTGCGCGCTACAAGCCGCCTTTCGACGGGTACGGCCTTATCCATTCTGGCCGTCACGCTCATCGGGTGCGGTGCGCCTGCACCTAAAGAGTATGGTGGCTCCTGGGCGCCGGTGAACCGGTTCCAGAGCGCGGCTACCGAGATCCCGCTCTCACCCGCCTATACGTTCTACGCGTCGCCCATGGACGCGACGCTCAGGACCATGCTGAAGCGCTGGGCATCGGACAACGGGCTGCAGTTGTCCTATCAAATCAGTTCCGACTTCACCCTCCACCAACCTGTCGCAAAGGTTCGCACCAACGACCTCCAGTCGGCCATGGGTGAGCTGAGCGCCATCTACTCGCCGCAGGGCGTGTCCATTTCGGCGGACGGTAAACAGATCCTGGTTCAGGCCACAAGCGCCGCTGCGCCGGCCACAACCGGGCCACGCTGATGTTCAAGAACAACGCGTCGGCTTCGAAGATCGACCAAACCATCAGTCAATCTGTCAACTTCGAACTCACTGTTGCGGACGTCGCGCGACGCAGCGAAAGGCGCGCCTGGTGGGTTGCAGGCTCTGCCGTGGTCATGTCGCTGGTGCTGCTGGGCGGCTACTTCTACATGTTGCCGCTCAAGGAGAAAGTGCCATATCTGGTCATCGCAGACGCGTACACGGGCACCAGCACCGCCGCACGCCTGACCGACGACACGGCTTTGCAGCGCATCACCACAAGCGAAGCAATCAATCGCAGCAATGTTGCCCACTTCGTGCTGGCCCGCGAATCCTACGACCTGGCGATCACCAATTTGCGCGACTGGACTACGGTACTGACCATGTCGTCGGGCAATGTCTCCGGCGGCTACACCAACTTGTATTCGTCGGGAAATCCCATCAACCCGTACACCATTTACGGCAAGGACAAAGCCATTCGGGTCCGCATCCTGAGCATCACCCTGATCGGTGGCGGAGGCGGCGAAGCCCCCAAGGGCGCGACGGTGCGCTTCCAGCGCAGCGTCTACAACAAGCAGAACGGCTCCTCGGCACCCCTGGACAGCAAGATCGTGACGATGGCGTTCACCTACAAGTCGAACCTCACGATGGACGAACAGCAGCGGATCGAAAACCCGCTCGGCTTTCAGGTTACCGACTATCGCGTGGATACCGACTACGCCTCATCACCGCCCGAAGAAGTCCCAAGCATTCCCAAGCCCGCGGAAAGCATGCCCGCCATGCATGGCGCGGCGCTCCCGCCAGGCACCGATGCCTTTGCTGGCGCAGCAGGTAGTGCCCAAGCAGTGGCTCCGCCCCCGCAAGCCGTTATGCCAACCACTCCTCCTCCACCCGGCTTCGGGGCGCCAGGTGCCCCCGCGCCCACCACCTCAGCCGTCGCGCCGACAGGTGCCAATCAGGGAACGCGCCGCCGATGAAATCACAACAGTCCAACCACCGCCGACGGGCGCTGATGGCCGCAGCGTGCGCAGTCATCGCAAGCGCCATGCCTTGCGCCTTTGCGCAAACCGTCCAAATGTACGAGTACCAACCCGACCGCATCTACCCGGTGCGTGCCGGCCTGGGCATCAGCACCCAGATCGAGCTGAGTCCCGAAGAAAAAATCCTCGACTACAGCACCGGCTTCAGCAGTGGCTGGGACCTTAGTCGTCGCGACAACGTCTTCTACCTGAAGCCGAAGAACGTCGATGTGGACACCAACATGATGATCCGCACCGCGACCAATTCGTACATCTTCGAACTCAAGGTCGTGGCCACCGACTGGCGAACCCTGGAGCAGGCGCGCAATGCCGGCGTCCAGTACCGGATCAAGTTCACCTATCCCGCCGACATGACCTTCGGCAGGGAAGCCAAGAGCGTCGCCGAGGCGCCCGCGCTCAGTACGGCGCTGCTCAAGGACCGGAGCTACAACTTCGAGTACGACTTTGCCACCAGCAGCGCTGGCGCTGCCTGGCTGGTTCCGGTCAATGTCTATGACGACAGCCGCTTCACCTACATCAAGCTGAGCGACCTCAAGCAGTTCCCGACGGGCAACTTCCCGACCGTCTACATGCGCCAAAAGGAACGCGACGAGGACTCCGTGGTGAACACCACCGTCGAAGGCAGCACCCTCATCGTCCACGGGACCTATCCCTACCTGGTCATCCGCCACGGCGACAACGTCGTGGGTCTTCGCAGGAACACCGCCCAGTGAACCAACATCCTCCTTCCCGAACAGGAGACGCCGTGACCGACTATGACCGGCAAGATCCCACGGACGGCAACAGCCAGCCTGCTTCACAAGCCAATCCGTATTCGAGGCAATTTGAGGGCATGGGAGCGCCCGCCGCACCCAATCTCGACGCGCACGCGCCGGAGCTCAAATCCAGCGAGATGCAGCGCATGAATCGCCGCGCCCTCGGCTTCCTCGCGGGCATCGTGCTTCTGCTGGGGTTAGCTGCCATTTGGCTGATCGGCAACGTCATGCGCCCCGACAAGCCACAAAAAGCCAAGGAGGAAGTGGTGACGGTCCCCGCAGCGCCCCAGTTGCCTGCATCGCCACCGCCCCTGCCACGGGCTGCCACGCCACCAACCCCACCCATCCCCTTGGCCCAGCCATCGCTGCCGCCGATTCCAACCGCACCGCAAGGCCCCCAAGGTCCGCAAGGCCCGACGCTCATGGAGCGCCGAATGGCATCGAGCGCCGGCACGATTGCAGTGGGTCCCGCAGACGGTGGCCAAGCCGGGCAAGGTCAATATCCCGGCATGGGCGGCATCCCCGGTATGCCCGGCGCGGGCGGCGAGCAGGGCATTGCGCCGAACAGCGCCTATCGCATGAAGCCGCTGTCGGCCGTGTCGAGCGCACAAGCCCTTATCCGCCCTAACGTGCTGATGCTCCGCGGCACCTACATCCGATGCGTGCTGGAGACGCATATCGTTAGCGATATTCCGGGCTTCACGTCCTGCGTCGTGACCGAGCCGGTCTACTCCGTCACCGGCAAGCGCATGCTGCTGCCGAAGGGATCGAAGGTACTTGGAAGGTACGACACTGAACCCAATGGCGATCGCATCGCCGTCATCTGGGATCGCATCGTCACTCCGAACGGGATCGATGTGAACATGGCCAGTCCTGGCGTCGACAACCTCGGCGGCTCAGGTCATCCGGGCCACCTCGATCAGCACTGGGGCCAGCGCATCACTTCGGCTCTGCTGATCAGCATGTTTGCCGACGCCTTCAAATACGCACTGGCACAGAACGGCCCGCAGTCAACCACCGTTGCGGCGGGCGGGCTCGCCGTTCAGTCGCCTTACGAGAGCACCACGGCGCAAACGTTGCAGAGCTTGGCGACCCAGGCCGTGCGCCGCAACGCCAACCGGCCAGACACGGTCACCATCAATCAGGGCACCGTCGTCAACGTCTACGTCGCCAAGGACGTCGACTTCAGCGCCGTGGTCGCGAGCTTCTGACACGGCATAGCTCTACATGACCGAAGAACTCGTTGCCGCCGTCTCGAACGAATTTCTGGACTACCAGTACCAGGTGCTCGGTATCCGGGACTTCATGCACTCGCCCGACGTTACTGAAATTTGCATCAACCGGCCCGGCGAGATTTACCTCGAAAACCGTTCCGGGTGGCAGCGCGTCGAGGTGCCTGGCCTCACCGCCGCACGCGCGCTGCAGTTCTGCACCACCGTAGTCAACGAGAGCAACACGGGCCAGCGCATCACCGACGTCAATCCGGTCGTCTCGCTGACCTTCCCCACCGGCCAGCGCGCCCAGTTCGTCATTCCCCCGGCCGTCGAAGCAAGCCAGGTGTCCATCACCATCCGGCTCCCTTCCAGGCAGACCCGCACCCTGAGCCAGTATCACGAAGATGGATTTTTCGACGCGCTGCTCGAAGAAAAATCAGGTTTCAGCGCGCACGACAGGGAACTTCTCGAACTGCGCGCCGCAGGGCGTTACGCGGACTTTTTCAAGCAAGCCGTCCTCCACAAGAAAAACATCGTGGTCTCGGGTGCCACCGGCAGCGGCAAGACTACCTTCATGAAGTCGCTCGTCCACCACATCCCGCCCGATGAGCGCCTCGTCACCATCGAAGACGCGCGCGAACTCTTCATCGAGCAGCCCAACGCAGTGCACCTGCTCTACTCCAAGGGCGGCCAGAGCACCGCCAACATCAGCGCGAAGACGTGCATGGAAGCGTGCCTGCGCATGAAGCCCGACCGGATCATCCTGGCCGAATTGCGCGGCGACGAGGCGTTCTATTTCATCCGCAATTGCGCCTCGGGCCACCCGGGCTCAATCACGAGCTGCCACTCGGGCAGCACCGAGCAAACCTGGGACCAGCTGGCACTCATGGTCAAGGCCTCAAGCGAAGGCGCCGGGCTCGAATTTGCCACCATCAAGCGGCTGCTCATGATGACCATCGACATCATCGTGCACATCAAGGCCCACGGAGGACGGCGGTACATCACAAGCATCGACTTCGACCCCGGTCGCCTGGCGCCGTCCGGCACTTCCTGAGGCCGAAGGAGCAAACACCGTGTTCCCAGGAATGGAAGCCATCGCTTGCCCCAACCTCGCCGTTCCGGCGCAGGTAATGCGGCACGTCGTGCACGTGGAGTCCGGCGCCAATCCGTTTGCCATCGGCGTCGTCGGAGGCCAGCTCGTGCGCCAACCCAAAACGCTCGAAGAAGCGGTGGCCACGGCGCAAATGCTCAAATCCAAGGGCTACAACTACTCGCTTGGCGCAGCGCAAGTCAACCAGGTCAATTTTCGCCAGTACGGGTTCGACACCCACGAGAAAGCCTTCGATCTTTGCGCCAATCTGGCCGCCGGTGCCAGCATCCTGGCTAACTGCTATGCCCGCGCCGGTGGCGATTGGGGCAAGGCCTTCAGCTGCTACTACTCCGGCAACTTTGTGAGCGGGTTCCGCAGCGGCTACGTGCAGAAAATCTACGACTCGATCAGCCGTGGCGTAACCGTCGCACAAACCTCAGTGGAGCCGCCCGCCGCGATCCCCCTGCGTCCAGCCGGTGCGCCACCTCACGCCCTCGCGCCAGCAACTATGCCTGCCCCGGCCGGCGCCCGATCCGTCGCGGCTGTGCAATCCACCACCGCGGCATCGCGCATCTCGATGCGCGTGGTTCCGCTGGGTGCTTCGATGCAACCAGTTGCCGCGCCTGCAACCACTGCCGTGCCGATTGTGTCGCCAGTTACTGCGGCGGCGCCTGGTTCCTTGTCAGCTGCAGCTACCCAGGCGCCCGCCTCGCCACTCGACGCAGCCGCGGGCGCCCCCAATGTTTTCGTGCCCCAGATTCGCTATCCAGGCGCGGGCAACCTGCCAGCCGCAGCAGTACAAACCGCTCCGACCGACCGCCCTGCCGGCGACGGCGCCTTCGTTTTCTGACCCGGCCCTTCACTTTTATTCAACCAGAGAGGAACTCACCATGCACCGCCAACACAACAACACCGCAGCTCCATCGTTCGCCAGCAGCACGCACGCGCGCGCGCTTCGCAATCTCGCCATTGCCGCGCTGATCGTCATGCCTTGCCTGGCCATGGCTCAGGGGTCGGCAGACGGGGGGCTCGGGGAAACGGCCTGTGGTTTCGTCAAAACCATCGTCGGCGTGCTCAATGCCGTTTCCATCGTGGTGGTCACAGTCGCCATCATTTTCTCGGGCTACCAGATTGCATTCGCCCACAAGCGCATCAGCGACGTTGCTCCAGTCTTCATTGGTGCCCTGCTGATCGGCGCGGCCACCCAGATCGCCAAACTGTTTCTTGGCGGCAGCTCCACCGTCGGCGGCGGCACCAGCTGTTCGGCCAGCATCACGGTCGATCCCTTGACACAGCTTGCCGGCCTCGTGCAGTCGCTGGCTCACTATGCATAAAAACGCGATGTTCCGCGGCTGCACCCGTCCGCCCATGTTCATGGGCGTGCCCTACGTGCCCTTTTTCGTGGGTGCGGGCGGATGCATGTTGCTGGCCATGTACTTCAACCTGTTCTATCTGCTGCTGATCCCGCCGGTCATCTTCGTCATGCGCTTGATGGCCAAACGCGACGAAATGATTTTCCGGCTGCTGGGGCTGCGCCTGCAGTTCCGTGTCCGCACGCGCAACATCGGACAGCACGAGGGTATGTGGGTTTTCACGCCCAACGTATACCGCGGGCAATCCAGAGACAACGTCTAGAAGAAGCCGGGATTCCACAACCATGTCCACGCCGCCCTTCAGCCCTGACACGCCCATCAGCGAATTCATCCCGCTGTCCACGCACGTGTCTCCTACCGTGCTCAAGACCACGGGTGGCGACTACTTACTGACCTGGCGGCTGGAGGGATTGCCCTTCGTCGGCCGCGAAGAGTGGGAGCTCGAGCACAGGCACAACACCTTCAACCGCATGCTGCAAACGCTGCGCGCGCCGGACTTCACCAATGTCGCCTTCTGGGTGCACGACCTGCGCCGACGGCGGCACGTGAAGGACAGCAGCCGATTCAAGGAAGCCTTCAACCAATCGCTGTCCGACGCGTACTTCAAAGGGCTCTCGGCGCAAAAGCTCATGCAGAACGAGCTCTACGTGACGATGCTGTACCGCCCCGTGGTCTCGGGCAAACGCTTCGTCGAAAAGTCCGCCAACGTCTCTCGACTGGCCTCCGAACAGCAACAAGCGATCGACAAGGTACTCGAACTGGCCGGCAACATGGAGGCCGTGCTCAAGGACTACGCACCCACGCGCCTTCGCATGTACGAGGCCACCAACGGCGTCGTCTTTTCGGAAACCCTCGAATTCTTCGGCTATCTGCTCAACCGCGTCGACGAGCCCGTGCCCGTGCTGAAGGCGCCCGTGTACCGCTACCTGGCCGTCAGCCGTCAGCGCTTCTCGGCCAAGACCGGTGACTTCGTGCTGACCACACCGAACGGCGTCAATCACTTCGGCGCCATCCTCAACGTCAAGGAATACCCCGACGGTACCCATCCCGGCATCCTCAACGGCCTCAAGTACCTCGACTTCGAATACGTCATCACTCATTCCTTCAGCCCCATGGGGCGGCACGACGCGCTCAAGGCGCTCGAGCGCACCAAGGGCATGATGATTTCGTCCGGCGACAAAGCCGTTAGCCAGATCATCGAGCTCGATCAGGCCATGGACCAGATTTCGTCCGGCAACTTTGTGCTGGGCCAGTATCACTTCACCATTGCGGTCTACGCGCCCGACCAGGCGACGCTTTCCCAGCACATCGCCACCACCCGCGCCGAGCTCTCCAACGCGGGCTTCGTCTCGATCAAGGAAGACCTTGCCGTTACCGCCGCGTTCTACGCGCAATTTCCGGGCAACTGGAAATACCGCACTCGGCTGGCGAACGTCAGCTCGCTCAACTTCTTGGGCATGTCGCCACTGCACAACTTTGCTGGCGGCAAGCGCGACAACAACCCCTGGGGGCCGTGTGTCACCACGCTGCAGACAGTCAACGGCCAACCTTATTTCTTCAACTTCCACGCCACGCTGCCGGGCGAGAACTCTCTGGGCGAAAAGGCCATTGCCAATACCATCGTTATCGGCAAGTCCGGCACCGGCAAAACGGCGCTCATCAACTTTCTGCTCAGCCAGATCCAGAAGCTCGACCCATCGCCCACCATCTTCTTCTTCGATAAGGATCGCGGCGCGGAGATCTTCGTGCGCGCATGCGGCGGCAACTACCTCTCGCTGGAAAACGGGCAGCCCACCGGCTTCAATCCTTTCCACTGCGAGCGCACTGAGGCCAACGTTCAGTTCCTGAGCGACCTCGTCAAGGTGCTGGCCGCCAAGCCGGTCTACACCTCTCGTGAAGAAGACGATATCTTTCGCG
>Ga0102593_1001584_pt1 | contig 21566 bp, 21 predicted proteins | sample AraplaCol_mMS_r2_2_FD_76862 | JGI IMG/M metagenome (GOLD analysis project Ga0102593, IMG submission 76862) | Arabidopsis root microbial communities from North Carolina, USA - plate scrape MF_Col_mMS_r2 (SPADES assembly) (version 2) | ecosystem: Host-associated > Plants > Roots > Endosphere...
CAATCGCCATGGTGATAATTCCCGCCCAGTCGCCTTGCCTCAGCAGGTGGAGCTGTATCGGCTGCTTGTCGAGCGTCAGCGCAAGAGCCACGGCCATGATCGCGCTCGGGATGGCGTTGATGAAGAAGATCGTCTGCCAACCGTAGTTTTCGGTGAGATAACCGCCGATGGTCGGGCCGATTGCCGGCGCGAAGGTGACCGAGAGCGCAAAGATCGCCAGGCCGAGCGGCTGCTGCGGTTTCGGCAGCTTGGTTAGCACCATGGTGAAGGCCATCGGGATCAGCACGCCGCCGGCAAAACCCTGCAGGCCGCGCAGCACGATCATCGTGCCGAGATCATGGGCGAAGGCGCAGGCGATCGAAAACAGTGGAAACAGGATCGAGTTGACGAGGATATAGCGGCGGAACGAAAACACGCTGCTGAAATAGGCCGTCAGCGGAATGACGACGATCTCGCCGATCAGGTAGGAGGTGGAGATCCACGCACCGTTGTCGACCCCTGTTCCGATGCCGCCCTCGATATCGAGGAGGGAGGCATTGGTGATCTGGATGTTGAGGATCGCCATGAAAGCGCCGATCATGCCGGCGAGGACGGCGATCCATTCCCTGGTGCTGGCGCGCGGTTGCGGAATGGCCCCAGCGGTGGCTGCAATGCTGGACATGACACGATCTCCTGGTCCCTGCGCTTAGTTGCGGCTAGCATCGGCCTTGGTGTCGATGCTCGGTTGGACGGACATGCCGGGACGCAGGTCGGCATTGGCAGTTTGCCCATCCAGGACGATCTTGACGGGGATGCGCTGCACGACCTTGGTGAAATTGCCGGTCGCATTGTCGGGAGGCAGCAGCGCGAATTCCTGGCCGCTTGCCGGAGCAAGGCTGTCGACATGGCCGCGATAGATGCGGCCCGGGAAGGTATCGACCTCGATATCGACCGGCTGGCCGGCCCGAACATCGGTAAGCTGCGTCTCCTTGTAGTTGGCGATCACATAGACGGCGCTCGTCGGCACGACCGACATCAGCTGGGTGCCGGCCTGGACATACTGGCCGGCACGTAGTGTCCGGTTGCCGATAGTGCCGTCGACAGGTGCGGCAATGGTTGCGTAGGAGAGGTTCAGCTCAGCCTGATGCAGGACGGCCTGGTTGCGCGCAAGGGCCGCCTTAGCCTGGGCGAGTTCGGCATTCAGGAGATCGACCTGCTTGACGGCGGCATCGAGAGCGGCGCTGTCGCGAACAATGGTCGCCTGAGCCGCGGCGATGGCGGAAGCCGCCTGCTGCGCCGTCTGCACCGGTGCATAGCCGTTGGTCGCGAGGTTGGCATAACGCTTGTTGTTTTGTTCGGCAAAGGTCTCATTGGCCTTGTCGACTTCGACCGTGGCGCGCGCAGCGGCAATCGTCGACTGCTGTATATCGAGCGAGGCCTGCTTGGCGTTGAAGGTCGCTTCGGCCGCAGCGACATCGGCCTTGGCCTGGTCGAGGGCAGCGCGGAAATCGCGATCGTCGATGCGGGCAAGCGGCTGGCCAGCCTTGACGACCTGGTTATCGCTGACCAGCACGTCGGCGATATAGCCCGATACCTTCGGTGCGACGGTGCTATTGTCAGCCTTTACATAGGCATCGTCGGTCGCGATCTCGAAGCGGCCGACGGTCCAGTAGTTATGGCCGTAGTGAGCTGTGGCGGCGATCAGGACGATGGCGGTTGCGCCGAGCAGCAATCCGCGGCCGGCGCGCTTGCGGGCGGGAGGCTCTGACACGACGGCAGGTTCGACGATGTGCGGTGTGCCGCCGGCATCAAGGGTTGCGGGGGCGGCTTCCGCCGTGGTCTCCGGGACAGGTGCGTTGTTGTTCAAGGCCTGCAGCGTTTTGACGGACATTGTCTCTCTCCTGGGAGTGGTCGCTGTCGCTATCGGCCGCGGCCATTGAATTCAGGTGGAATGCACTTTTGGAAACTTGCTGTTTTCCAAAATATGTATTAGAAAATGGATGTCAACGAGAATTTGGAAAATTGTCATGGTCCAAAATCACGAAATCGAGAAGAGGCCACGAGGCCGACCGCAAGTCCGTTGCGACGACGATACGAGAAGCGTGATCATCGAAGCGGCCAACCGGCAGTTCCATGAGAGCGGTTATGCCGCCGCAAGCATCGCTGCAATCGCACAGGACGCCGGGGTTTCGACCAAGACGCTCTACCGCCTGTTCCCGACGAAGGCGGATCTCTTTTCCGAAATGATCACGGAGCGCACGGGTCGCTTCGTCACGGCGCTCGACCCCGGCACACTCGCCGTGGCGGACCTGAGGCAGGGATTGGAGCGCATGCTGACGGCCTATGGCATGCTGACGCTCTCCCTGGATACGATCACCGTGACCCGGCTCGTCATCAGCGAGTCGGACCGTTTTCCCGAAATCGCCACCAGCTTCTATGAGAAAGCCATTGTCAGAACCAACACGCTGATGGAGAACTGGCTTCGCAAGCAGATCGACCGCGGGCTGATAACCCTTGAGGATCCGCATGCCGCCTGCGGCATGCTGCGCGGCATGATGATTTTGGAGCCGCAGCGCGCCGCGATGCTGCGTCAGCAACAGCCGCCTGGGATTGAAGAGATCGCCGCAAGGGCGAGGATGTGCACAGATCTGTTCTTGAAGGGCTGCGCGCTCTGAAGCATCGATTGGGCTTCAGAGCGCGACGATTTCCGCTAAAGGCGCGACGCGGCGTCCGGGTCGCCTCAGTTCGGCGGAGCGCCCAGCGCATGCAGGATGCCGCGCAGTTCGGCGAGGCCGCGCATGCGGCCGATCGCCGGGTAACCGGGGGTGACGGTCTTATCGAGATCGTCGAGCATGCGGTGGCCATGGTCCGAGCGGAAGACGATGGTGTCCTCTGCACTGCGGCGCTTATCTTCCGCGACCAGTTCCCTGAGCACCGCGACCATGTCGACATCGCCTTCGAGATGCGCGCTTTCATGGAAGGTCCGGCCGTCGCCCTCGCGGGTCGTGGCACGCAGGTGGGCAAAGTGGATACGCGAGGCGAAGCGCCGGGCGATCGCCGGCAGGTCGTTCTCGGCGCGTACGCCGAGGCTGCCGGTGCAGTAACACATGCCGTTTGCTGGCGATGGCACGGCATCGAAGAGAGCGGCATAATCGTCGCCCGTCGAGGCGATGCGGGGAAGACCGAACAGCGAACGCGGCGGATCATCGGGATGCAGCGTCAGCTTGACGCCGCGGGCCTCGGCAGCCGGGGTTACCGCCTCCAGGAATTCAATCAGATGCCGGCGCAGCCGTGCGGCGTCGATGCCGCTATAGGCGACCAGCTTTTCCCGGAAGGCTGGAATGGTCAGAGGCTCGGTGGTCGAACCAGGCAAAGCCGAGGTGATGATACGGGTGATCTCGGCGATTTCCTCTTCCGACATCGCCTCAAAGACGACACGGGCCCGTTCGCGGTCTTCCGCGGAATATTGCTTTTCCGCATCCGGCCGTTCCAGAACGAAGAGGTCGAAGGCCGCGAAGCGCTCATGATCGAAGCGCATGGCGGTGGCGCCCGTCGGCGTCACGAAGTCGAGATCGGTGCGGGTCCAGTCGACCACCGGCATGAAATTGTAGCAGACGATCGGAATATCGCAGGCGGCGACTGCTTCAAGGCTGGCGATCCACGCCTCGATTTCAGCCTTCGCCTCCCCGCCCTTGCGCTTGACGGCATCGGGGATCGGAATGCTTTCGACCACCGACCAGACCAGCGGCGAACGGTTGCCAGGCGTCGTCTCGATCAGAGACTGGCGCTCGCGCACCTCCTTTTCCGTCCAGGCCCTGCCGATCGGCACCTGGTGCAGCGAAGAGACGATGTTGGTCGCGCCCGTCTGGCGGACATCATCGAGCGTCACCGGCGCTTCCGGCCCAAACCATCTCCAACCTTGCCGCATCCTTCTTCCTTCCTTGGCTTTTCGTTTCGTGTCTGGATCTGCCGTCAGCAGAAATAATCGGGGTAGCGCGAGCGCAGCTCGTCGACATCGGGAATGACGGCGCTCAGGTGATGGATCATTGCAGCACGTGCCGCCGCCGCATCATGGGCGGCGAGCGCATCGCGGATGATGATATGTTCGTGCACCACATTGTCCATTCGCCCGAGCACCGGCAGCGTCAGCCGCCGCGCCCGATCGATCTGCACCTTTACCGTCTTCAGGATTGCCCATATGCCGGGATAACCTGATATCTGCGCGATCGCTTCGTGAAAGGCCTCGTCCTCTTCATGGAAGCCCGAGGCATTGCCGGTTGCGGCATGCGACCGCTGCCGGGCGATGATGGCGTCGAGACGGTCAATATCGGCAGCGGTGGCAGTCAGAGCAGCAGTCTCGACGGTCGTGCCTTCGAGCGCCTTGCGCACGACGACCGCTTCAGGGATCGCCGAGACCGGCACCCGCGACACGACGGTACCCGACTGCGGATAGATATCGACCAGCCCGCTTTCAGAAAGCCTCAGAAGCGCCTCGCGGACCGGTGTGCGGCTGACGCCGAAATCCTCGGCGATGCGCTTTTCCTGCAGTGACATGCCAGGCGGCATCCGAAGGGAAACGATATTGGCATGCAGGCGCTCATAAATGGCGCCCGCGGTGGTGACCCGGCGCAGCCTGCCGCCGATCTCTTGCGACGGGACGACCAAAACCTTGGTTTCTGACGCCTGCGGCATAACATACCCGGACTCTGAAGTTGCTTGGCATACTAGTATACCAGTTACACAGCCCTGCCAAGCTATTCCCTGAGCTAATGAGTAGACACTCTTTTTGGAACTTAGATCGACCGAGTTGGTTGAAATCCGCAAGGAGACGCTCATGAAAAACCCAGCACGACGCAAGGCAAGCGAAACCAAGGCACTCGGCGCCCAGCCGGAATTGCCATCTGCCGCGGACACACGCGGACGGAAGAAGGTTCGGCAAGCCGCAAGCGAAATCGACAGGCAGAGTGGCGGATCGCCGTCAGCGACCCGCGAGGAGGAAATTCGAAAAAGGGCATATTCCCTCTGGGAGAAAGAAGGCAGGCCGGAAGGCCAGCACCGGCATCATTGGGCCCTGGCCGAGCATGAACTCGATGCACGGGGCGAAATCGGCAATACTCCCAATCTCGCAGCACTGCGGGAGGCCGGGCGCGAACATACCGATGCCTTCCTCGTCAAAACGGATCTCGAAGATGCCGATCAACGCGAAGCCTCCCCCGGCACGCGCGAGCAGAGTTGAACGTCTCCCTCCAGCTCATTTCAGGAAAGGTCCCGACATGGCCGACAAACAAAACTTGAACGCCGGATTTACCGGAACACCCGCCGAGCAGCCAGAGGGGTTGACCAAAGCTGCGATATCGGCCGCCGATGGGGTGAAGCGGGAGGCCTACGCCGTCGTCTCCGGCGCAAGGGCTCACCCGCAAACCGCAACCGCCTTGGTGCTCGGCACCGGCATTCTTGCATTCGGCCTCGGCTATCTCCTCGGTCGATCATCGACCGATAATATGACACGCCGCTATTGGCGATAGCCGTTACTGCCGCGAGGTCCAAGCCGACCGTACGACCGCGACCTTCGCATCATCTCCGGCGATGCATCGCGCCCGCACTGCATCCTCGGGCGTGACGTCGAGTTCGGCGATCTCATGCGAAAATAAATGCCGCCAAACCTCCGGCCAACCTGCACCTCAAACGTGTCTACTGCTGAAGCTGGCGATATGTCGGATTGCGACATTCCATGGAAGCACCTTCGCCCATAGATCCTGTTGCTGGAATACCACGAGGCTTAAAGCCATAGATTGCGCGCAATCCCCTGCTTGACAGGCGTGATCACGATCCTTAGCGAAGCGGCATGAGCGTGGTCAGGATCGGCAAGTGAAATACCTCAGACAACTGAAGATAGCAGTGCTCTATCCCGAAAATGGGGCGGGAAGCGCACTAGATCGGAACAACCGCATTGCGGTGTTTCTGTTCGCAATCCTTCCCGGACTTTCGCCGAACTTTAACTCGTTCATTCTTCTCGGATCGATGGTGTGGGGTCTCTGCTGTCTGGCTACGGGCGGCCTGGCCTTGAACCTGTCCAAATCCGACCGGCTGGTTGCCATCGGCATCTCGATCTACCCATTGGTGATGATCGCGAGCATATTCGTCAATCCACCCTACTCCGAAGAACTGGACTGGATATTCCGGCTGCTGCCTTTCTTTTCGGTCTGGCTGTTATTGCCGCGAATGCGCCACTCCCCCGATGGCCGCCTTGTGCCGCTTTTCATCCTCGGCGCAGGTATCGGCATGATCGTTACCTTTCTTTTCAGTCTGCTGCAGATCATGTTCCTGATGGAAAGAGCGGAGGCCGGGACATCGAACGCCGCGCTGCTGGGCGTCATAGGCGTTCTCTTCGGTGGAATCGCGCTTCTCAACGTTCAATCACCCAAGAGTGTCGAGCAACGAATTGCCATACTGGGATATGCCGCCGGTCTGGGCTGCGTCCTACTATCGGGAACGCGCTCGGCCTGGCTGGTCATTCCCGTTCATATCGTCATCTTTCTCTGGTATTTTCGCAAACACAGTTTCCATCTGAGCTTGCGCAGCCTCGCCATTACCGGCTCTTTGCTGTTTGCCGGACTTATTGCCCTGGGCAGCGGCCAAATCCTTCATCGCATCGAAGCGCTGCAGCAAAACATGGCATCGCTCGAACGCAGCGACGGCGAGGTCACGTCGCTGAGTGCACGGTTTGCTCTTTACAAAGGCGCGGTATCGGCAATCAGCAAGGACCCGTTGACGGGTTATGGTCCGCAAAACCGGATGGCTTCGGTGTTGGCAGAGCTGCCCGACAGCCTAAGGCCGCAACTGACCTATTCCCATGTTCACAACGGTTTTTTGACCGCGGGGATCGACGCCGGCATTTTCGGCATTGCAGCGCTTTCGCTGATGCTCGCGACACCCGTAATCGGCGCCTGGAGAAAGGAAGCCGGGCCGGGCCGGGATCTGGCCATCGCGCTCGCTTTGCTGCTCGTCAGCAGCTACGTTATAACCGGCAGCTTCGGCATCATGTTCAATCAGAAGGCCCTGGATCCGATCTTCGCCTATCTCGTCGCTCTCATTTGCGTCGATCGCGGCAGCACGGGCTTTGCGCCCGTCGTTCGAAGCTAATTGCCTGTCGCCCGCGGAAGTGGGCGGCTATGGATGACGGCATGTATAAAAACTAAAGCGCATTGCATAAATCAGGTTTGACGCAGACGCGCTTCGTCGTCTGCGACGGCTCAGGCGGCCGTATTGGTTTCGGCGCCGGTGAAAGCTAGATCCGAGACCTCACCCGTCGACGAATAGCCCGAAACAAGCTCGGCCAATATCGCACGTGCAGCGACCATATCGTTTCGATCCAATGCCGCGTTCAGCGAGTTGAGCCTTTTCAAAAGCTCCGGCCAGAACAGGAAATCCTCACGCGCCTTCATGATCCGAGGATGTTCGGTTGTTTCCGGATTATCCCCGATCAGAAGTTCTTCATAGAGCTTCTCGCCGGGCCTGAGACCGGTCACGGAAAGCTCGATATCCCCCTCGGGGCTGTTCTCGTCGCGGACGCTCAGCCCGGACAGCTCCACCATCTTGCGGGCAAGATCGGCGATGCGAACGGGTTCTCCCATATCGAGCAGGAACACATCGCCGCCCTCGCCCATCGCGCCGGCCTGGATGACGAGCTGCGAGGCTTCCGAAATGGTCATGAAATAGCGGGTTATTTCACGATGCGTCAGCGTGACGGGGCCGCCCTCCTTGATCTGCTGCCTGAAAAGCGGCACGACGGATCCGGAGGAGCCGAGGACGTTTCCGAAGCGGACCATGGAAAAATTCGTTCGCAGTCTGTCGGTTGCCGATTCTGCGGCGAGCGCCTGCAGAACCATCTCCGCCAGTCTCTTGCTGGCGCCCATCACATTTGTCGGACGCACGGCCTTATCCGTACTGATCAGCACGAAATTCGAGACGCCGTATTTACGCGCCGCGCGCGCCGCAACAAGCGTACCCATGACGTTGTTCTTGATGCCTTCCACGGCATTGTGCTCGACAAGCGGCACATGCTTGTAGGCCGCGGCATGATAGAGCGTCTGCGGTCGCCAGCTCTGGATGATATGCTCGATGCGATCCTGATCGCGGACGGAACAGAGGATCGGAACGATCTGCAGATTTTCATGCTCGTAGAGTTCGGCGAGCTTCCGCAACTCGGCATCGATATTATAAAGCGCAAACTCGTTCTGATCGAGGAGGATCAGGCTGGAAGGCGCATTGCGCAGAATCTGGCGGCATAACTCGCCGCCGATCGAGCCGCCGGCGCCGGTGACCATCACCACCTTGTTGCGCATCGCCTTGTCGAGCAACTCCTGACGCGGCGCGACCGCTTCTCTCCCCAGCAGATCTTCGATCTCCAGCTCACGAATGTCGGAGACGGCGACACGTCCCTGAGCGAGCGCCGTGAGATCAGGCAATGTGCGAACATTCACCCTGGCTTTGCGGATATGCTCCAGGATTTCGTTGCGTCGCTGCCGGGAGGCAGATGGCAAAGCAAGAAGCACATTGTGCACGCCAAGGGTTTCGGCAAGCACCGGTAGATCCGAGGGGTCATAGATCGGCAAACCACCCATGACGCCGCCCTTGAGGCGCGGATCATCATCCAGATAACCGACGACGTTGAGTTCGGCGCTGTTCGTCAAAGCGGCAGCCAGCTGCCGCCCTGCCTTGCCCGCCCCATAGATCAGGACCTTGGCGAGCATATTCTTGTGTAGGATACGCTGGTAGGCATCGCCGAGCCAATAACGGATTCCCAGCCTCGACAGCCCGATCCCGATCAGCAGCAGGAAAGGCTGGAGAATGCCGACGGTTCTCGGGACACCAGGCACGCTGAGAGCCGTAAATATCGTCATGAAGGCGAAGCCGTAGATCGCAATCGCCTTTAAAACGGTAATGAAAGCGGCCAGATTGGCATAACGGAAGATCGCCCGATACATGCCCATGACGATGAAGATGGGAAGCGCCATGCACAGCGAAACGAAAACCGGCAACCACTGCACGCCGGTCAGCACCGTCCATTCATTCAGCCGGAAGCAATAGGCCAGCCAGATCGTCAACACACAAAAGCTGGAATCCACCAGCAATGCCAGAGCGCGTTTGGCAACCCGCGGCATCGCCAGCAAAGGGGCGACGAGCGCTTGCATCGGCACTAACAACCATCGTGAGCGCGAGGTCTCAGAGGGAGAATTTTCAGGCATCGCTCACCAGCGTCTCGCAGATCAACAGACAACCACCTTCTTGTCGCTTTCTGCAACGAGCGCAACTGAAATAATCGGAAACCAAGGTCTTCCGCACCGCTTATCTATCAGAAGTAGGTAGCCTAATGCCGTATTCCCTTGCGGCGGATTACCTTGCCCGCGGTCAGAAACAGGATGCGCATGTCGAAGCCGAATGAACGCCGCTTAAGATATTCGACGTCGAATTTCACCTTCTCCGGAACAGGCAACTCGTCGCGGCCGTTGATCTGCGCCCACCCGGTCAATCCGGGCAGAAGCTGGTCGACACCATGGGCCGTCCGCAGCTCGATCAGATCATCCTGATTGTAAAGCGCCGGCCGTGGGCCGACGAAACTCATCCTGCCCCCCAGAATGCACCAGAGTTGCGGCAGTTCGTCGAGGCTCGATTTGCGCAGAAACGAGCCGATGGGTGTCAAGAACCGATCCGGATTTTCGAGCAGATGCGTGGCGACGGTTGGCGTGTCTACCCGCATGCTGCGGAATTTCGGCATCAGGAAGACCCGATTGAAACGGCCGACACGTCTTGACCAATAGAGGATTGGTCCCGGCGAAGTGAGGCGAACACAAAGAGCGACGATAAGGATCGGAACGAACAGGATCATCGAAGCAATCACAGCCAGGAAAAAATCCACCGCCCGTTTCAAGTCCATGTTCCGCAGCTCTTCCTTGCTCACCGGCGCTTACCGCTCTTTGCGCTATCGCCTTGCCGTATCGTCAAAAAGCGTTTCGCGTCAACTGCGAGACATCGTGAATCACCCGACATATTGGCGGCCCGCTCTCGCCTGGAAGAATTAGCCATCAGACGATGCCGTCGTGCCATTGCCTGATAGCTGGACGTAGGGATGACGGGAACGGTATCGGCAATACAGGCCTGGGCCATTCACTTCCACTCGTAGGACTTAAGCGAGCGGTACGGCCGCTCCGCCACCAAGGCAGACGGATCGTCGATCGTCGACAGACGCTGCAAAGCATCCGCCTCATCATTAAACCCGATGAATACCATCAGCATCGACCGGGCTGCCGGCTGACCCTTCTTGCGATAGGAAAAATTGACTGCGCAGTGGGGGTATTGGGCGTCCACTGCGCGCGCAGATGCACTGCCGCTTCCGGCGCGCTTATCAATCCCGCCGGCCATTGCGACGAACTGACCAAGAGCGAAAAACCGGTCGATTGCGGAAAAAGCCGTGGACTGCGATATCTGATGGTTGGACGCGGTTTCAGCCGAGTGGCCGTAATAGATGCTGTCCGTCAGGCCTTTGCGCCGTTTCGTCTCATAGACGATGAGGCCGCCCGCCGCCACCAACTCCAGACGAACGTTAAAAGTCTGAAATCGTTCAGGATGCGTATCCAGTTCGGCAAACAAGGTCCTCAGGTCCGCAATGTAGTCCGCGTATAGAGCAACGTTCATGGGCCTCACCCGTGGATCTCTCGTCTTGAATTCGGGTTTCCTAACACACGCGCGTTAAACGCAACACGTGTTTCCAGGTTGGAAGCAGAGTGGTCATTGGCATATTCAGAGACAAAACCACCCGTCGCCCTCGCTCGGAGATCACCGGGCTGGACCGCGGCCGCGGCTGACAAAGGCCTGCTCGTCACGCTGCGTGGTACGACCGGTTGGATCGAGGTTGAGACCTGGATCAAGTTTGCCCGGATTGCAGAGGGTCCCCTCTCCCGCCGCGTCCGTGGCCAAGGCAAGGATGTTGGACCGGGCCGCCTCAACGACCAAGAAGTGACGCGCCTCGTCGAGAAGGTGCCGGACGCGGTATCCGCGGGCGACCTGTTCGCGCCATGCGCAACCATCTAACTGCATGATCCAAAAGCAAGAAGCCCCCAATCAGAAGTTATCTCCGCTTTCATTTCCGTCACATTTCGTTAACCATAAAAGTTGCGCTGGATCGGTCTTGAAAAGCGAACCTTCATCCTGTCTTCCCTCTGATCGGCGAATTGGCGCGGGCAAGGGCCATCAGCATCGGACCGATGGCAAATTCTCCTTTCTCGGCGCGGCGTGTCAGATCGCGCAGATAGCCGCCGGCCGAGTTGATATGGCCTGCCCTTTCGAGGACGCAGGCCATGACGGTTGCGGCATTTTCAGGCCCCATGATCTCGCAGGCCTCTTCATAGGCAGAGGGGCTGACGCCGAGCATCGAACGAACGACCACGGCCGCCCCCATCAGATCGCGCCACGTGCCGACCGACCCTTGTGGTCCATAGGCTGCAATCTCAGGGCAGGCCTGCAGCACCAGCCCCAGCGGGAAGGATTTGAGCCCACCATTGGCAGCGGAGGCAGCGTGTGCCCTGGACACATGCTCGTTCTTCCGTTCATCTTTGTGTATTTGGGCTATCGGTTCGGCCCGACCTGCCGATCGATCATCCGACCTCGCGCCCTGCTTCGTTTCGAAGCTTGGTTCAAGTTCAGAAGTGCATTGTGAGTTTGAATTCTGTATGTGCCGCTCAGTGTGTTGGGCATTGCCGCCTTGATTGCGGGTTTTAACCTGCATTTCCAACTGATTGACGATCTCTTCGCGCAACAGTTCCAATTCGTCGAGCGTGGCGGCGACCTGTTCCGCGGATGCCGACCGTGGCAGGCGCTCGACGGCATTGCGAAAATGCAAATGGATCGCACTCCAATCGCCGGCAGCCCCCTCCTCTAACGCCATCTCGATAAGTTTGGCGACGTCGCGCCGGCAAAGCGTCAGACGTTCTCTGAGCCGCTGCAGGTGCAACCGTTCCGCAACCACCTCCGCCGCCAGCCGCTCGATCTCCTCTGCGCGCGCGAGCAGCGGCGCCAGCGAGAAGCCGAATGCCTCGCGCAGCTCTCCGCCCTGCTCCTTGCGGGCGTAACGCTTGCCGTTCGGGCTATCCTTGCGGATCAGCAAGCCGGCCTCGATCAAGCTCGCCAGATGCCGGCGGATCGTCTGCTCCGCCATTCCATGCGCGCGCAGGGAGAGTTGTGCATTGGAAGGAAACACGACAAGCCCGTTGTCTTCAGAGATCTCTCCCTTGGGGTAGAAGCTCAGCAAGGCGTTCAGAATAGCGAGCGCCCGGTCGGTGACGCCGAGCAGCGGCCTCGCCTCGCACAGCGCACGATAGAGTTTCCACTTATCAATTGATTGGCCGGGCTCGATGTTTCGAGCAGCCGCTTGGCTTGCCAGCATGCCAAACGTCATCGGCCGCCGCCCGAAGGGCGTCGTCACACTTCCGCTTTCCATTGTCTTCGCCTTCTTCAAGGCAAAAGAACGCAGCTCACCAAATTCGGTGCCAAAGACTCTTGACTATGATTCGCGGAAATGTGATTCTCTGGGTGTCTAGATCAGAGAGGGCTTCCGCGACGGCAACGTTCGGGGGCCTTTTCTTTTGCTTATTGATCTCCGTTTTTCGTCGAATCCTGTGTCTTCTCGAACGCCTCGTAAAGACGATCCAGATTGCTGGCGATATAGGCTCCAAAGGCAGATGCCTTTTCCGCCTTCAGCGCAATGGTGAATTGTTTCCCGTCATCCTTGATCTTCGCCTTGACCGCGCCGTCCTTGCGCTGCCAGGCGTGAGCCGCGGGCTGAAGCGTCGCTGTCGATGATGCCGGTTGTTGCTTCCTACTGATGAAGGCAACCAGCATATCGAAGCGGGCATCGGGCTCCGCTGTCTCGAATTCCGGCGACCTGCTGAACGCGATCGCCCCCGCAGAGATGTTTTCGGTCTCGAATTTTACCGACAGATCGTGCCAGCGGTCACGGCCGGTGGTCTTTGCCGCGCCGATCGCGGTCAGGACTTCGGCCGGGATCCGCTTGGTGACGGACAACATCTTGGAAACCGTCGTCTTGTCGGCGCTGAGTGCCGACATGATCGTTTCCCTATCGAAACCCAACGAGTCGAGCTTGTCGGCGAACATTGTCCTCTCGATGAACGAGAGATCGGCGCGCGCCGAATTCTCCTGGCCCTGTGCGATCACATGGTCGCGATCGTCAAGTTTCTTGACGACGGCGCGGACAGGTCTGCCGAGTTCTTTGGCGGCCCGGGCGCGACGGTGGCCGAAAGCGATCTGATACCGTCCGTCCTTGTCAGGATGCGGGCGGACGAGGATCGGCGAATCCTGACCACGCAGGCGGATCGCCTCGACCAGTTCGCGAAACTGTTCGTCGGCATGCGCCAGCCGGTCGGTCACGAACGAATCTTCGATCAGGGCGGGGTCGAGATCGATCACGGTCTCGCCGGTTGCCAGCTTCTCCTCGATCGCTTTGGCCGCGTCCGCCTTGGCAGCGAGCGCATCGATACTGCGCGTGACGGCACCGAGCGCGCCGATTCCCTTGTAGGTGATCTGCTGTTTCTCGTCCCTCTGAAGTGGCTCGTCCGCGTTGTTTACCGCAGTAAACTTCTTGGAATCGTCCATCAGGCCCGAGAGGAGGTTCTTACGCGCCATCAGCCGGCTCCTTGTCCCTGTTTACCGTAGTAAACTTTCCGGTCATTTCCGCCCCCAGGCCTTGTGAATAAGGTCGACGATCTCATTGTTGACCGCATCCATCGCCTCCATGGCGCGGTCATAGGTCGCGCGGGTGAATTGGCTCCGCTCGACCTCGTAAAGCGTTTGGTTGGTCATCGCCGCATCCGAGATCGCGACGCTGCGCAACATCGGATTGGTCAGTACATGGTTCTTGAACATCGAACGCATGAAGGCGACCATCTGCGTCTGCGGCCCGTCCTGCGGGTCGTAGCGGGTCACGAGATAACGCAGCCAGTCGAGGTTCATATCGCCGCCAGCACCTTTCAGCGTGTTCAACACTTCGCCGAGCATCTGCAGGAACTGGCACATCGACATGACATCGAGCATCTGAGGATGGACGGTGATCAGAACCGCCGTGGCGCCGCAGATGGCGCTCATCGTCAAAAAGCCGAGCTGGGGAGGGCAGTCGATGATGACGACATCGTAGTCATCGGCGACCGAAGACAGCGCCTCGTCCAGCCGCGCGAAGAAGACACGGCCATAGTCGCCAGCCTTGCCCTGAGCAAGCACGCGCGGCGTATCATGCTCGAACTCCATCAGCTCGAGATTGCCCGGCACCAGATGCAGGTTCGGGAAATTCGTCGGCCGGATGATCTCCCTCAGCGGCCGCCGCTGATCGTCATAGCGAATGGCGGCGTAGAGCGTCTCATTCTCGTTGACGTCGAATTCAGGCTGAAAGCCGTGGATGGCGGAGAGAGATGCCTGTGGGTCGAGGTCGACAGCAAGAACACGATGGCCGGTCAGGGCAAGGTGCTGGGCAAGATGCGCGGCACTGGTGGTCTTGCCGCTGCCGCCCTTGAAATTGACAACGGCTACGACCTGGAGATGTTCGCTGCCTTTACGGTGACGCATATAATGCGTTCCGGCGCGGGCATTGTGCTCCAGGAAGCTGCGCATCTCTTCCATCTGCTCGGCCGTATAAGATCGGCGGCCTGATGGCGTGACCTGGGGAAGGGCGCCTTTGCCTTCCAGCGACAGATTGCGAAGATAGCCGCTGGTCACGCCGAGAAAACGCGCCACTTCGGCCAGCTGAAATTCCCTAAGCCCCTTCAGCGCACGCGGCGGAAACATTTCGAGCCGATGCTGCTTCAGCTTGTCGGATAGTTCCTGCGCCTGACCAATAATCAGTTGATCGACATCGGAAATTGCTTTTTCTATCTGCGGTGCCATATTCATGGAAATCTCGAAAATGCGATTTAAAAGCCCTGCGAGCTTTGAAACCGCATTTAGCGCCGATTCTGGAGGGGTGGCAAGGCAAATAGGGTTAACAAGACCCTACCGCGAGGTTGTCCAATCCTTTTCAAAGGCTTGAACATGGCGCCCGCTGGCGCTGCCGGCGCAGCCGCGGGGTGTTAAAGACCGAATCGCCAGAGCAAACGCCGTATCGCTATGATAGCCGATTGGCACAAGCAGGAATCGAAATATGAATGCGTGGAGTTTTCCAGGCAAGCCTGCAACGGCTGTCAGCTGGACTGCGACCGCCGCTCAGTGCCGCGTGCCGAGCAGACTACCGTCCTGACCGCTTTCGTGGGACAGGGATACGCCGCTTCTATCGAGGTCTTGCATCAGGGCGCCAAACGCAAGGTCGAGGCAATAGGCGGAGAATTCGGCGTTCAAATCTCTGGCGTTCTCTCGGGCATAGGCAACGAGCCGGGCGAGCGATACCAGCTCCTTGAGCTCGTCGTCACTTTTCGGCGTCGTGGTTGCTTCGTTTGCATCGTGCATCTGAGAATTCTCCAGCTTCCCTTGCCGGCGCATTCCGACAGAGCAAAGACAGCTTAATCCTCTTGAACGAAAGACGCGCGTGACACAGGCGTGACAGGAATTGCCGGCTTACACTTTTCGGCGCCAGACTTCAGAAGCCGGCCCTGCGTAATGCCTCGCGATACTGTTCCTTCTGCCATTGCTCCTTGAAGGGAACGACCGAAAGCCATTTGTCGACATCGAAATCCGGATAGATCTCGCGCACCTTGCGCATATAGATACGCGCGTTTTTCATATCGCCGAGCATCGCCCAGCAGGCAGCCGAAAGCCGGTCGGCCGGTGTACGATCGTCCATGATAGAAATTTGCTCGAGCGCCTCGGCATAATGGCCAAGAGCGAAATTCGCGCCGGCCGCCGTCCATAGATAGTCGGTCGGACTCAACGGATTGAGGGAGATGGCCCGCTCGATCTTGGCCAATGCATCGGCAGGGCGCGACGCATGGACGAGCGTATCGGCATAACTTGCAATGCCGTCAGCATAATGTGGGCTGAGTTCTTCCGCGAGCCTCAGCGCCACGACGCTTTCATCGATGTCCTTGAGATAAAGTTTGGCAACGCCCAGCTCGCGAAAGCCGGCCGCAAACGACGGATCGGCAACGATCGCCCGGTTCGCGTACTCCTCCGCAAGCCCGAGCAGCTCGCTGTCGCCGCGTGCCGTCAACAGCCATTCGACAAGAAAAGTGCGCGACAATCCGCTGAGCGCAGGGGCAAAATGTGCGCTGTGCTGAAGCGCCTCGCGAAAAGCCTTCCGGGAGCGGCGTACATCGGGGAGGGCGAGCCGCCTGATGTCCCGGAGACCGAGAAGATAGCTGTGATAGGCGGCCGAATTGCCCTCGAAGGAATCGCGCATGGTCTCATGCCGGCGGACCTGCCCGGCAAGCTCTTTGGCAATCTGCCGCGCAATGTCGCGCCGGTGGCTTATCAATTCGTATTTCTCGAGGTTGAAACGCTCGGCCCAGATGACTTCATCGCTGCCGGCATAAATCAGCTGGACAAAGAGCGCAGGGCTGCCCGCACGATTGGTCAGCCTCGTGTCGAGAACATAGGAAATCGAATGGCGCAAGATCAGCTGGGCCTTGTCGGCATTATGTGCGATGCGAGCGGCCGTATGGGGTGCTACCACCGAAACAGTATTCAGCGCACAAAGGCCGATGGTCACGTCCTCGATCAGCGCCTCGGAGAGAATCGGCAAGGCACCGATGGCATCCGTCCCGCTCGGCGGCAGCAGCACCAGACGGGGGAGGGGACCGGGAACTCGAACGCCGCCATCAATGAGCGGCACCGCAACGCTCTGCGGTGGTCGACTACCGGCGAAGATCTTGCGGACCTCTCCCAGCGCCTGCACGTCAAGGCCGATATCGACTGCGCTTTCCAACTGATGCCTGCTCGTCTCGAAAAGGCGGCGCGCTTTCTCCAGCTGACCTTCGGACTCATAGGCCTCGAGAAGGATGCGACGAATATTCTCGTCATCCGGTGCCTCGCGGAAAATCCTGAGCGCCGCCTCCTTGATCAGGCTGACATCCTCTCGCGACCGGGCAGCGGGCAGCGCCGTCTTCAGCGCATCCACCAGAACTGCCATGTGCCGGTCACGCTGGCCGGCGATCCACTGCCGCGTACTCACACTTTGGTCGGCGAGCCCAGCCAGGAAATCCTGGCGAAGGATGGCAACCAGCCGCCGCAGCCTGCCAAGTGCGTCGTCGCCGTCGGGGTCGGCAAGTTCGAAGAGATCACCTGAAAATGCATCCGACCTGACCCGCACGCCGGTCGCCGTGAAGGCCAAAAGCTCGGCACCGAGCTCGGTCTGACGCTTCTGAATGCGCGATATGGTTTTGCGCAGGTTGGCCATGATGTCAGAGTTGTCGTGGCTGTCCCACAAGAACCGCGCCAGCGCCGAGCGCGGATATTCGCTCCCGGCTCCGTCCCGCAGATCACGGTCCCGCAGATAACAAATCGCCAGCAGGCCTTTTTCCGGGAACGCCGCCGGTCGCCCGGCGGGGTCGATCAGCCGCAACTCACCAAATGATTCGAGCCTGAGCTTCATGCGGATAATGCCTGCCGATATGCCTGACTATTCTCCGAGCGGAAGGGTGATATCCGCGACCGGGGCACCCAATGTTACGCCGCTGATTTCCGCCTGTGCCATCGCCTTCACCAATGCGATGATCGTTTCCCGGATATTCCGGTCGGCGATCTTCAGAAAGGCGCGGTTGAGCACCAATCCCTCTTTCGTTTGCAGGAATTCGGCAACCGGGTCGCTATTTGCCGGCAGATCGAGCCCTTGCAACGTCAACGGCTCGGAATTTTCCTGTTCAAAGAAAAAGCTTGGCGACGTGTGAAGCACATCGGCGATTCGCTGCAGACGGCTCGCGCCGATGCGGTTGATGCCCTTCTCATATTTCTGAACCTGCTGAAAGGTCACGCCGATTTGCTCGGCAAGCCGTTCCTGGCTCATTCCGAGCAACTGCCGGCGCTTTCTTATGCGCCCTCCGACATAGCCGTCTATTGCATTCGGTGTCTTGACATTCATCGCGTGTTTTCAGCCTCGATCGCATTTCAATCGACGCAGCTGTAGTATCCCCCGTCGCCGTTTTCCATGGTTGTTTTCACATCGCATACGATACATGCCATGATCGCAACCGAGTGTGGTAGGAAAACCCCCGTCCGGCAAGGGGTAAAGCAGCGCAGGATAGGCTGCAAAATGGCAAATCGAACAAAAGCCGTACCGATCCTGATGAAACTGGGCTGTTGCTGCCCCCCACCTTACGCTAAATGCACTTCAGCGACCGCCGCTCAATCATCTTCCCAGCCCCGATCGCCCGAAATCCATCGAATAAAGCGACGCGGCACGGCAACCAACCGGGCCGTCCAGGAGGAATTCCATGGCAACTGTTGCCGAGCGCGCGCCCCGTTTCGAAAAAACAACGATGTCTATCCTGATGGCGGTCAGCTTCTGTCACATGCTGAACGACATCATGCAGTCGCTGCTCGCCTCGCTCTATCCGCTGTTCAAGGCGAATTACGATCTTGATTTCGTCCAGATCGGCCTGCTGACCATGACCTTCCAGGTCACAGCGTCGCTGCTGCAGCCGCTGGTCGGCATCGTCACCGACCGCTGGCCGATGCCCTATTCGCTGCCATTCGGCATGGCGAGCACCTTTTGCGGCCTCATCCTGCTCGGCAATGCCGGCAGCTTCGCCCTGCTGCTCGTCGCCGCCAGCCTGATCGGCTTCGGCTCGGCGGTCTTTCACCCGGAATCCTCGCGCGTCGCCCGTCTTGCCTCGGGCGGCCGCCACGGTTTCGCGCAGTCCTTCTTCCAGGTCGGCGGCAATGCCGGTCAGGCGATCGGTCCGCTGCTCGCCGCCTTCATCGTGCTGCCGCTCGGCCAGCACAGCGTCTCCTGGTTTGCCGCCATCGCCATGGTCGGCATGGTCGTGCTGAGCTGGGTCGGCAACTGGTATATTGGCCATCGTCGCCAGAACGCCAGCAAGCCTGCGGTGAGCCGGACCCTGCCGCTGCCGCAGAACAGGGTGGTCTGGGCGCTGCTGATCCTCGTGCTGCTGACGGCGACGAAAAACGTCTACATGGCCAGCGTGTCGAGCTACTTCACCTTCTATGTCATCGACAGGTTTGCGCTCAGCGTCCAGCAGGCACAGCTGATGCTCTTCCTCTTCCTCGGCTCGGTCGCCGTCGGCACGTTTCTCGGCGGGCCGATCGGCGATCGCTTCGGCGCTCGTTTCGTCATCTGGTTCTCGATCCTCGGCGTCATTCCCTTCGCGCTGATCCTACCCTATGCAAACCTGTTCTGGACGGGCGTGCTCAGCGTCGCCATCGGCCTGATTTTCGCGTCGGCCTTCTCGGCAATCGTCGTCTTCGCGCAGGAACTTGTGCCCGGACGCGTCGGGCTGATTGCCGGCGTCTTCTTCGGTTTTGCATTCGGGGCAGGGGGGCTCGGTGCAGCACTGCTCGGCAGTTTCGCCGATGCCCACGGCATCGACTTCGTCTACCGCATCTGCTCCTATCTGCCGCTTCTCGGTCTGCTGACGATCTTCCTGCCGCGCATCCCGAAGCCAAAGCCAGTCTGAGGCGATATCGCGCCTCGACAACGCATCGACCCGAAATATCCGCCATATTCGGGGCTCGGTGACTGATGCGCTGTCGCAAGCAGGCGACCACCCGCAGATGAGAATGTATTTTTCTCCTCATCATGATGAAGAGGGATAGGCTTCCTTTAATCCACTATTTTTATAGATAATATCTATCCAATAATCGGTCCCGGCACGATATCGGAAGGAAAATGGCATGTCTGCTTACAAACTGGTCGGCCTGGCGGGTAGCTTCAACCGTCCCTCGAAGACCTTCACGCTGGTCGAAAACATCGCCGGCCTTGCCGGTGACAAATACGGCTTCGACAACACCCTCTACGATCTGACCGATGTCGGTCCGTCGCTCGGCCAGGCGCTACGCCGCGACGATCTCGACAGCCGCGCCAGGGAAGTCATCGACGATATCGTCAATGCCGATCTGCTGGTCATTGGCGCGCCGACCTACAAGGGCAGCTATCCCGGCCTGTTCAAGCACTTGATCGACCTGATCGACCCGCATGAGCTGCGCGCCAAGCCGGTCATCATCACCGCGACAGGCGGCGGCGACCGGCATGCGCTGATGGTCGAGCATCAGCTGCGCCCGCTCTTCGGCTTCTTCATGTCTCATACGCTGCCGACAGCCGTCTACGCCTCCGATCGTGACTTCACCGATTACCGCGTCTCATCCGAACCGCTTTCCAAGCGGATCGGCGAGGTCATCGGCGAGCTCGCAGCCTTCTTTCCTGCCCAAAAGCAGGCTCTTATCGCTGCCGAGTGAAAAGTACCCGCACAGACTTGAAACGTTCGGGCCATTCTTGCAAGCCATGATAATCCATAAATTTGGTGGAAATTTATCCTGCTGATATCGATGGCGGGGCAAGAGTTTTTCCAAGCCTTCCTCGACATCGGACATTCGTGCTTCGCTCCCGATGGGCGCATTTGCCATGATCTGTCTGCTCGGGGCGCTTGGCCTCATTCAGTCAGACGGGATATAACAATGATCAAGAACAACAATCTTCACGGCTTCCCCCTATCGCGCCGCGCGGCTCTTGCCGCCGTCGCCGTTTCCGCTGCCACGCTCTTTGCTTTTGCAGCACCCGCTCCTTCCTTTGCCGCGGACAAGTCGATCAAGGTCGGCATCATGGCCGGCGAGGAGGAGGACATCTGGCGCGTGGTCACCACCGAGGCGGCCAAGAAGGGCCTCAAGATCGAAACGATCACTTTCAACGATTATACACAGCCGAACGAAGCGCTGGAGCGCGGCGAACTTGACGCCAACGCCTTCCAGCATCAGCCCTATCTCGACAACCAGATCAAGCAGCACGGCTACCACATCACGCGCGTCGGTTATACCGGCGTCTGGCCGATCGGCCTCTACACCAAGAAATACAAGTCCGTCGCCGAGATCCCGGAAGGTGCCGTCATCGGCGTGCCGAACGATCCCTCGAACGAAGGCCGGGCGCTGCGCGTTCTCCAGAACGAAGGCCTGATCAAGCTGAAGGACGGCACCGGCATTCTCGCAACGGTCGCCGACGTCACCGACAATCCGAAGAAGATCGACATCAAGGAGCTCGACGCAGGCATCGTCGGCAGGTCCATCGACGATCTGGATGCCGGTGTCGTCAACACCGACTGGGCGCTGAAGAGCGGTCTTTCTCCGGCAGAACGCATCGCGCAGGAGCCGATTGCCGACAATCCGTATCGCAATTTCATCGCCGTCAAGGACGACAACAAGGATGCAGAATGGGTCAAGACGCTCGTGTCTTCCTATCAGAACGACACCGTCAAGGCCGAGTTCGACAAGGTCTACAAGGGAACCGGTCTCAGCGCCTATTGATCCGAAACAGGGCCGGGGTTAAGGCCTGCCGAGAGGCGGTCCGGGCGTTCTTTGCCCGGGCCGCCTTCAGCATTTGTAAGGAAAAACACATGAATTCCTTTGTTTCCACCACGGCGATCGAGGCA
>Ga0102593_1001587_pt1 | contig 21535 bp, 20 predicted proteins | sample AraplaCol_mMS_r2_2_FD_76862 | JGI IMG/M metagenome (GOLD analysis project Ga0102593, IMG submission 76862) | Arabidopsis root microbial communities from North Carolina, USA - plate scrape MF_Col_mMS_r2 (SPADES assembly) (version 2) | ecosystem: Host-associated > Plants > Roots > Endosphere...
ACGCAAGACATCACCACCGAGCAGTTCAACGACACCATCACCGGCAACGAGATCGTTCTTGTCGACTTCTGGGCCGACTGGTGCGGACCGTGCAAGGCGTTCGCGCCCACCTACGCCGCATCGTCCGAGCAGCACCCCGACGTCGTGCACGCCAAGGTCGACACCGAGGCCGAGCAGGGCCTGGCCGCGGCCGCCGAGATTCAGGCGATTCCCACGTTGATGGCCTTCAAGAAAGGCCACATGGTGTTTCGCCACTCCGGCATGCTCCCGGCCAAGGATCTGGACGCCGTCATCGGTCAGATCAAGGACCTCGACATCGACGCCGCCATCGCCGAGCAGGCCAAGGCCGACGAGTCGTAGCGGTTGCACGCGATAGCGTGCAACCGTGACTGATCAGCCCGATCCACTGGTCCTCGTCGACCGCCCCCGCCCGCACGTGGCTGTGGTGACGTTGAACCGCCCCGAGCGGATGAACTCCATGGCCTTCGACGTCATGGTGCCGCTGAGGGACGTCCTGCACGACCTCACCGTCGACAACGACGTCCGCGTGGTGGTGCTCACCGGGGCCGGGCGAGGCTTCTCCTCCGGCGCCGACCACAAGTCGGCGGGATCGGTGCCCCACGTCGACGGGTTGACGCGGCCCACCTATGCGCTGCGCTCGATGGAAGTGCTCGACGACGTGATTCTCGCCATACGGCGGCTCCATCAGCCGGTGATCGCGGCGGTCAACGGCGCGGCCATCGGGGGTGGGTTGTGCCTGGCACTGGCGTGCGACGTCCGGGTCGCCGCCGACGGTGCGTACTTCCGCGCGGCGGGTATCAACAACGGCCTGACCGCCAGCGAGCTGGGCCTGTCGTACTTGCTGCCCAAGGCAATTGGGACCTCACGCGCGTTCGAGCTGATGCTGACCGGACGCGACGTCGACGCGGCCGAGGCCGAGCGGATCGGGCTGGTCTCGCAGACGGTGCCGGGCGACGAGCTCTTGGAGACCTGTTTCGCCATGGCCGATCGCATGGCGTCGTTCTCCCGGCCGGGAATCGAGTTGACCAAGCGGACGCTCTGGAGTGGACTGGAGGCCGGTAGCCTAGAGGGTCACATGCAGGCCGAGGGACTGGGTCAACTGTACGTGCGCCTGCTCACCGCGAACTTCGAGGAAGCGGTCGCCGCGCGCGCCCAGAATCGGCCCGCCCGCTTCACCGACGACAAGCCATGAGGAGTACAGCGTGATCACCGCAACGGACCTGGAGGTCCGCGCTGGCGCGCGTACGTTGCTGGCCATCGAGGGTTCCGCGCTGCGCATCCAACCGGGGGACCGGATCGGCCTCGTCGGCCGCAACGGTGCGGGCAAGACCACGACCATGCGCATCCTGGCCGGCGAAGGGGAGCCGTACGCCGGATCCATCGAGCGGACCGGCGAGATCGGTTATCTCCCACAGGATCCCCGTGAAGGTGACCTCGACATGCTGGCCCGCGACCGGGTGCTCTCGGCGCGCGGCCTGGACACCTTGCTGGCCGATCTGGAGAAGCAGCAGGCCATCATGGCCGAGGTCGTCGACGACGCCACCATGGACAAGGCCGTCAGGAAGTACGGCGAACTCGAGGAGCGTTTCGCCGCCCTCGGTGGTTACGCCGCCGAGAGCGAGGCCGGCCGCATCTGCGCGAGCCTGGGCCTGCCCGAGCGGATTCTGACCCAGCCCCTGCGGACCCTCTCGGGAGGTCAGCGCCGCCGCGTCGAGCTGGCTCGCATCCTCTTCGCAGCCTCCGACACCGGTTCCGGTTCTGACACGACGTTGCTGCTCGACGAGCCCACCAACCACCTCGACGCCGACTCGATCGGCTGGTTGCGGGCCTTCCTGCAGAACCACACCGGCGGCCTCGTCGTGATCAGCCACGACGTCGACCTGCTCGCCGACGTGGTGAACCGGGTCTGGTTCCTCGACGCCGTCCGTGGTGAGGCGGACGTCTACAACATGGGGTGGCAGAAGTACCTCGACGCCAGGGCCACCGACGAACAACGCCGCCGCCGAGAGCGCGCCAACGCCGAGAAGAAGGCCTCGGCCCTGCGGACCCAGGCCGCGAAGATGGGCGCCAAGGCGACCAAGGCCGTTGCGGCACAGAACATGTTGCGTCGCGCCGAGCGGATGATCGCCGAGCTCGACGACGAGAGGGTGGCCGACAAGGTCGCCAAGATCCGCTTCCCGACGCCGGCCGTGTGCGGCCGCACCCCGCTGGTGGGCAAGGGCCTGACGAAGACCTACGGCTCGCTGGAGATCTTCACCGGCGTCGACCTGGCCATCGACAAGGGCTCCCGCGTCGTCGTCCTCGGCCTCAACGGCGCCGGAAAGACGACCTTGCTGCGGATCCTCGCCGGCACCGAGGCGGCCGACGCGGGGGTGATCGAGCCCGGCCACGGACTCAAGCTGGGTTACTTCGCCCAGGAGCACGACACCATCGACGGCCTGTCCTCGGTGTGGGAGAACATCCGCCACGCCGCGCCCGACACCGGCGAACAGGACCTTCGCAGTCTCCTCGGAGCATTCATGTTCACCGGTCCGCAACTCGACCAGCCCGCAGGCACGCTGTCCGGCGGTGAGAAGACGCGCCTGGCCCTGGCCGGTTTGGTCGCGTCGACGGCGAACGTGCTGTTGCTCGACGAGCCGACCAACAACCTCGACCCGGCATCGCGCGAGCAGGTGCTCGACGCGTTGCGCAGCTACCAGGGTGCGGTGGTGCTGGTGACCCACGATCCGGGTGCCGCCGAGGCCCTGGACCCCCAGCGGGTGGTGCTGCTGCCCGACGGCACCGAGGACTACTGGTCCGACGACTATCGAGACCTGATCGAACTCGCCTGACCTGCTGGGTGATTGAGATTCGAGTGCCTGGGTATGTGAACTCCACAGCGAGATGGGGAGATCCACATGAGCGAAACGGACAGGTCCAGGGACGAGTTGCTCGACGAGCTGCGGAGCGCGTACGAGAAGGGCGCCAGCATACGCACACTGGTGGCCAGTACCGGGAAGTCCTACGGCTCCATTCACAGCATGCTGCGCGAATCGGGCACCACGATGCGCAGCCGCGGCGGGCCCAATCATCGCCGCAGGCAGCACTAGTCACTGCTGACGGACTGACGCCTCCACCAAGTCGAGCACCGCTCGAAGCGTCTCGGGATCGTCGCCGGTGGCCAACCGGGCGACCAAACCGTCGAGCACGAGGTCGAGGTAGGTGTGCACGACCTCGCTGGGGACGTCGTCGCGCAATCGGCCTGCCTGCTTCTGCTGGCGCAACCTCTCGGTCGTCGCATCGCTGAGCTCGGCGGACCGCTCGGCCCAGCCCTGCCGGAAACCCGGGTCGTTGCGGAGCTTCCGGGCGATTTCCAGGCGGGTGGTCAGCCAGTCGAACTGCTCAGGGGCGGCCAGCAGGTCCCGCATCACCTGGATGAGGCCCTCCTTGGAGGCGACCTCGGCCATCCGTTCGGCGTCTTCGCGGGCCAATTCGAAGAACAGCGTGTCCTTGTCACGGAAGTGATGGAAGATCGCGCCGCGCGACAGCCCGATGGTTTGCTCGAGCCGTCGCACGGTCGCGCTCTCATACCCGTACTGGGCGAAACACCTGCGGGCGCCGTCGAGGATTTGTCGACGGCGCGCCGCAAGGTGGTCTTCGGTCACCCGTGGCAACTCAGGGCCCTCTCTGAACGTCGGAGACGCGAGTCCGTCAGGCCTTGAGCATGTTGCGCAGCACGTACTGCAGGATGCCGCCGTTGCGGTAGTAGTCCGCCTCGCCGGGGGTGTCGATGCGCACCACGGCGTCGAACTCGACTTTCGATCCGTCGTCCTTCGTGGCCGTCACGTGAACGGTCTTCGGCGTCTTGCCCTCGTTCAGTTCGGTGATGCCCGAGATGTCGAACGTCTCGGTGCCGTCGAGCTTGAGGCTCGCCGCCGACTCACCGGCCGGGAACTGCAGCGGGATGACGCCCATGCCGATCAGGTTGGACCGGTGGATGCGCTCGAAGGATTCGGTGATCACCGCGCGCACGCCGAGCAGCGACGTGCCCTTGGCCGCCCAGTCCCGCGACGAACCCGAGCCGTACTCCTTGCCGCCCAGCACGACCAGCGGAACGCCGTTGGCCGCGTAGTTCTGCGCGGCGTCGTAGATGAAGGCCTGCGGCGCACCCTCCTGGGTGAAGTCGCGGGTGTAACCACCGGAGACGTCGTCGAGCAGCTGGTTGCGCAGTCGGATGTTGGCGAACGTGCCGCGGATCATCACCTCGTGGTTGCCGCGCCGCGAACCGTAGGAGTTGTAGTCCTTGCGCTCGACGCCGTTGGCCTCGAGGTACTCGGCGGCCGGAGTGCCCTGCTTGATGTTTCCGGCCGGCGAGATGTGGTCGGTGGTGACCGAATCGCCCAGCAGCGCAAGCACTCTGGCGCCGCTGATGTCGGTGACGGGCTGCGGTTCGGCCGGCATGCCGTCGAAGTACGGGGGCTTGCGCACGTACGTCGAGTTCGGATCCCAGTCGAAGGTCTTGCCCTCGGGCGTCGGCAGGTTCTGCCAGCGCTCGTCACCCTTGAAGACGTCGGCGTAGCTGTCGGTGAACATCTGACGGTCGATCGACGAGGCGATGACGTCGGAGATCTCCTTCGACGACGGCCAGACGTCCTTGAGGAACACGTCGTTGCCGTCGGCGTCCTGGCCCAGCGGGTCGGTCTCGAAGTCGAAGTCCATCGTGCCGGCCAGGGCGTAGGCGATCACCAGCAGCGGTGAGGCCAGGTAGTTCATCTTGACGTCGGGGGAGATGCGACCCTCGAAGTTGCGGTTGCCCGAGAGCACCGCGGTGACCGTCAGATCCTCGTCGTTGATCGCCTTGGAGATCGCGTCGGGCAGCGGGCCGGTGTTGCCGATGCAGGTGGTGCAGCCGTAGCCGACCAGGAAGAAGCCCAGCTTCTCCAGGTACGGCCACAGGCCGGCCTTGTTGTAGTAGTCGTTGACCACCTGCGAGCCCGGCGCCATCGAGGTCTTCACCCACGGCTTGGAGGTCAGGCCCTTGTCGACGGCGTTGCGCGCCAGCAAGGCGGCACCGAGCATCACCGACGGGTTGGAGGTGTTGGTGCAGGAGGTGATCGCCGCGACCACGACCGCGCCGTGGTCCAGCACGAACTCGCCGTCGTCGGACTTCACCGTGACCGGCTTGCTGGGCCGGCCCTCGGCGCCCTTGGCGGCGGAGTGCACGGGGACGGCGTCGTCCTCGGCGAACGACAGCGCGACCGAATCGCTGGCCGGGAACGACTCGTCGACGGCCTCGTCGAGGTTGGTGCAGGGAGCGGCGTTCTCCGCCTCCCCTCCTACGTAGTTGTGGATGTCCTTGCGGAACGCGTTCTTCGCATCGGAGAGCTCGATGCGATCCTGCGGGCGCTTCGGTCCGGAGATCGACGGCACGACGGTGGACAGGTCGAGCTCGAGGTACTCGGAGAACGCCGGCTCCTTGTCCGCGTCGTGCCACATGCCCTGAGCCTTTGCGTACGCCTCGACCAGCGCCAGCTGCTCCTCGGTGCGCCCGGTCAGCCGCAGGTAGTCCACGGTGACGTCGTCGATCGGGAAGATGGCTGCGGTGGAACCGAATTCGGGGCTCATGTTGCCCAGGGTGGCGCGGTTGGCCAGCGGCACCTCGGCGACGCCCTTGCCGTAGAACTCCACGAACTTGCCGACGACGCCGTGCTTGCGCAGCATGTCGGTCACGGTCAGCACCACGTCGGTGGCGGTCACGCCGGGCTGAATCTCACCGGTCAGCTTGAAGCCGACGACGCGGGGGATGAGCATCGACACGGGCTGGCCGAGCATGGCGGCCTCTGCCTCGATGCCGCCGACGCCCCAGCCGAGCACGCCGAGTCCGTTGACCATCGTGGTGTGGCTGTCGGTGCCCACGCACGTGTCGGGGTAGGCCACGCCGTCGCGAATCATGACCGTGCGCGCCAAGTATTCGATGTTGACCTGGTGGACGATGCCGGTGCCCGGGGGGACGACCTTGAAGTCGTCGAAGGCGCCCTGGCCCCAGCGCAGGAACTGGTAGCGCTCGCCGTTGCGGCCGTACTCGATCTCGACGTTCTTCTCGAAGGCGCCCGCGTTGCCGAAGACGTCGACGATGACGGAGTGGTCGATGACCAGTTCGGCGGGGGCCAGCGGGTTGACCTTCTCGCTGTCGCCACCGAGGTCGCCGACGGCCTCACGCATGGTGGCCAGGTCGACGATGCAGGGCACGCCGGTGAAGTCCTGCATGACCACGCGGGCCGGGGTGAACTGGATCTCGATGCTGGGATCGGCCGTCGGATCCCAGTTGGCGATGGCCTCGATGTGGTCCTTGGTGACGTTGGCGCCGTCCTCGGTGCGGAGCAGATTCTCCGCAAGCACCTTGAGGCTGTAGGGAAGTTTCTCCGTCCCCGGTACCGCGTCCAGACGGTAGATCTCGTAGGCCTGGTCCCCGACGTTCAACGTGTCCTGGGCTCCGAACGAATTAACGCTGGTCACATCAACTCCCGCTTCGATCTTCGCCGCGACGGGCTGTGTCGCGGCGGTAACGGTCTTAACAGTACGCTTGTCCTGTAAGCCTTCTCAAGGCGGGTGCCAGTCTTCTCCTCGCGCGGCCCCGCTGCCAAGGGATCGCCCGGCCTCGGCGGTAATCTCTGGCAGGTGACGACTCCGCAGGTGCCGCTCTTCATTCCGTCGCAGGTGTGCTCGACCGTGGGCAAGGACCCCGCCACGACCGCCCCCGACGTCTGCATGGGTCTCGTGAAGGACCAGGTGCGCGACGACGGCGTGAGCGCGCCGGACGTGCCCGCCAACGCCGGGCTGCCTCAAGTAGTGACCGAGGCCAAGCAGAAGGGCGTCGACCTCAAGGTCGTGGTGCTCGCCGAGAACCCCGGCATCGACACGCCGCTTCGCGACATCGCCACCGAGGTGGGCAAGGAGTACCCCGGCTCGACGGTGCTGGTGTTGAGCCCGTCCTTCGCCGGCACCTACAGCACGTCGTTCGACCGGGTGACGCTCGAAGCCGGTCAAGACATTGCAAAGGTGAGCGGTTCTCCGGTGGCCGCTTCTCAGAATTTCGTGACCGAATTGACGACACCGCATTTCCCGTGGACGCCATTCACGATCGTGCTCGTCCTCGGTGTTGCGGCGGCGGCGGTCGCAACCCGGTTGTTGCAGGTCCGAGGCCGGAAATCGGTCGCGGCGAAATCGCCGGTCACCGCCGACTCCACCGGGGCGTGACGGCTATTCAATTGGCGAAAGTCACCATTGGATAACAATGGTTTCAATTACAAAGATGTAATTTTCTGCTGGCGTTTCCCTGGCGCTTCTCGTGACGTACGGTGCAAAAGGCACCTGATGTTGCGGGTGTGATCCATGTGACTCCTGCGCACGTATGAGCCCGATGGATGTGCCCACTACGTACGCGTTGAGCCCTAGGAGACCGGAGTCCAATGAGACGCAGCCTTCGCGCCTCCGTTGCGGGGTCGCTCACGTGCGGTGTTCTCGTCGCCTCGGCCTTCACCCACGGAGTCGGTTTCGGGATCGGCTCGGCCCACGCCGAGCCCGTCACCCCCCAGGGCATCGCCGGTTTGGTGGCGGCCGTCGCCAACGCCGACCAGAAGCTGCAGGACCTCGGCGCCAACATCCAGGCCGAGCAGGAGAGCGTCAACAAGGCGATCGTCGCCGTTCAGACCGCCCGGGACGACGCGGCCGCCAAGCAGTCCGAGGTCGACGCCAGCCAGGCCGCGCTCAAGGACGCCACCGCCGCCATCTCCGCCGCGCAGGACCGTTTCGACACCTTCGCCGCCTCGGCCTACGTCAACGGCCCCTCCGCCTCCTACGTGACCGCAAAGGACCCGGCCGACGTCCTGGCCACCGCGGCCACCGGTGAGACGCTCAACGTCAGCACGCAGCAGGCCATCTCGGACCTCCAGCGCGCCCGCACCGAGCAGGTCAACCGCGACTCGGCCGCTCGCCTGGCCAAGCAGAAGGCCGACCAGGCGGTCGTGGACGCACAGGCCAGCCAGGACGCCGCCGTCGCGTCGCTGACCCAGGCGCAGCAGACGTTCAAGGACCAGCAGGCCCAACTCGACCAGCTGACCGCCGAGCGGGCGTCGGCCCAGGCGCAGCTCGCCGCGGCCCGCGACGCCTCGGCCCCGGTGGTCGCCGTCGCCGCCAAGACGGTGCCCGGCGCCGCACCGGCCGCGGCAGTCGGCCCGCAGGCCAACCCGTCGACCAACTGGGACCGCGACCCCGCCGCCGCAGCCCCTGGTAACTCGAAGTGGGACGTCGGCTGGGATCCCACCCTGCCCGCGATTCCCAGCGCGTTCGTCAGCGGCGACCCGATCGCGATCCTCAACACCGTGCTCGGCATGGCCACCACCTCTACCCAGGCCACCCAGCAGATGGGCCGCAGCTTCCTGCAGAAGCTCGGAATCCTGCCCACGCCTTCGGGTCTCACCAACGGCGCGATCCCGCGGGTCTACGGCAGGCAGGCCTCGGAGTACGTCATCCAGCGGGCCGGCAGCCAGATGGGCGTGCCGTACTCGTGGGGCGGCGGCAACGCCGTCGGACCGAGCCGGGGCATCGACTCCGGCGCAGGCACCACCGGCTTCGACTGCTCGGGTCTGATCCTGTACGCCTTCGCCGGTGTCGGCATCAAACTGCCGCACTACTCCGGCGCCCAGTACGACCTCGGCCGCAAGATCCCGACGTCACAGGCGCGCCGCGGCGACGTCATCTTCTACGGCCCCGGCGGCGCCCAGCACGTCGCCCTCTTCCTCGGCAACGGCCAGATGCTGGAGGCCCCGTACACCGGTTCGACCGTCAAGGTCTCGCCCGTCCGCACCAGCGGTATGACGCCCTACGTCGTCCGCTACATCGAATACTGATGGTGGTTGACTTGCCCCTGACGCTCCTTCGTCGTGCCCTGCTGCTCATCGCGGCCCTGGCCGCCGTGCTCGCCCTCGGCACCGCCGCACCGGCGGGCGCCGACCCCGGTGACGGAGGCTGGGATCCGACGCTGCCGCAGCGGCCCAGCTCGGGCGCGCCCGGTGATCCCGTCGCGATCGCCAACGCCTCCTTCCAGGCGAGCGCGATCGCCCTGCAGACCACCAAGAGCCTGGGTCAGCAATTCCTGTCCAGCATCGGCCTCGGCGGCAGCGCACCCACCGCCGCCGTCGGCGGTCGCGTACGCGGACCCGAGGCCATCGAGTACGTCATCAGGCGCGCCGGCTCACAGATGGGCGTGCCGTATTCGTGGGGTGGCGGCGCGCTGAACGGACCCAGCGAGGGCGTCGACTACGACACCGGAAAGATCGGCTTCGACTGCTCGGGGCTGACCCGCTATGCCTTCGCCGGTGTCGGCGTGCCGATTCCGAAGTACTCCGGGGACCAGTACGACTCCGGCCGGCCGATCGCGCCGTCGCAGGCCAAGCGCGGCGACCTGATCTTCTACGGCCCCGGCGGCAGCCAGCACGTGGCCATCTTCCTGGGCGGCGGACGGATGCTCGAGGCCTCCGGCAGCGCGGGCAAAGTCACCGTCAGCCCGGTTCGCACCGCCGGGATGTCGCCGCACCTGGTCCGGTTCACCGAGTCCTGATCGGGACCGCCCCGCGGCAGGGCACGTCGACGGATTCCGAACTGCCTGGAATAGTTGACGGCGAACTGTCCGGTGGTTGGCGCCACTAGACCAAGCGAGACACCAGCGGTCTGAATCGAACGCCGGACCAGAACACGTGGGAGGAACTGAATGACGTCACCGAGTGGGCCGCCGCAGGGCGCTGGAGGCTACCCCGGGCAGGCCCCGACGCAGGGCTTCCCGCCCGGCGGTCCGACGCCGGCCAACGGTGGCCAACAGGCTGGCGGCCTGCAGGGCGAGGTGCACACCCTGGAACGCGCCGTCTTCGAGGTCAAGCGGATCATCGTCGGCCAAGACCAGCTCGTCGAGCGCATGCTCGTCGGCCTGCTCGCCAAGGGACACGTCCTCCTAGAAGGCGTCCCCGGCGTGGCCAAGACCCTCGCGGTGGAGACCTTCGCCAAGGTCGTCGGCGGCACGTTCGCGCGCATTCAGTTCACCCCCGACCTGGTGCCCACCGACATCGTCGGCACCCGCATCTACCGGATGGGCAAGGAGGAGTTCGACATCGAACTCGGGCCCGCCATGGTCAACTTCCTGCTCGCCGACGAGATCAACCGCGCACCGGCCAAGGTGCAGTCGGCACTGCTCGAGATCATGGCCGAGCGCAAGATCTCCCTGGGCGGCAAGACCTTCCCGCTGCCCACCCCGTTCCTGGTCATGGCCACGCAGAACCCCATCGAGCAAGAGGGCGTCTACGCCCTGCCCGAGGCCCAGCGCGACCGCTTCCTCTTCAAGCTCAACGTCGACTACCCGACGCCCGAGGAAGAGCGCGAGATCATCTACCGCATGGGTGTCGCCCCGCCGACGCCCAAGCAGATCCTCAACACCGGTGACCTGCAGCGCCTACAGGGCATCGCCGCGTCGGTCTTCGTGCACCACGCCCTCGTCGACTACGTGGTGCGCATCGTGACCTCCACGCGCGAGCCCGAGAAGTTCGGCATGCCCGACGCCAAGGCGTGGATCGCCTACGGCGCCTCCCCGCGTGCCTCGCTCGGCATCATCGCGGCCTCGCGGGCGCTGGCCCTGGTCCGTGGCCGCGACTACGTCATCCCGCAAGACGTGGTGGAGATCATCCCCGACGTGCTCCGGCACCGCCTGGTGCTGACCTACGACGCGCTCGCCGACGAGGTGTCCGCCGAGACGGTCATCAACCGCATCATGCAGACCGTGGCGCTGCCTCAGGTCAACGCCATTCCGCAGCAAGGGCATTCGGTGGCGCCGGCGATGCCCACCCCGGCGGCGGCCGGCGGTCGGTGACCCAGCCGTCAGGCCGGGTGGATCTGCCGTCCCTGCAGCGCGGGCAGATTCGCGATCCCGAGCTCTCGGCCGCATTGCGCAAATTGGAGCTGACGGTCCGCCGCAAGCTCGACGGCGTGCTGCACGGCGACCACCAGGGCCTGGTCCCCGGACCGGGGTCGGAGCCCGGGGACTCCCGCGTTTACCAACCCGGTGACGACGTCCGACGGATGGACTGGTCGGTGACCGCGCGCACGACGACGCCGCACGTGCGCCAGATGATCGCCGACCGTGAGCTGGAGACCTGGTTGGTCGTCGACGTGTCGGCGAGCCTGGACTTCGGCACCGCCGGCTGCGAGAAGCGCGATCTCGCGGTCGCGGCTGCCGCGGCGATGGCGTTCCTCAACAGCGGGGGCGGCAACCGTCTCGGTGCGGTGATCACCAACGGCCAGACCACCAAGCGCGTGCCGGCCCTCAGCGGCCGGATCCACGAACACGAGCTGCTGCGCGCGATCGCCACGATGCCGCAGGCGCCGCTGGGCGTCCGCGGTGACCTGTCGGCGGCCATCGACGCGCTGCGCAGGCCCGAACGCCGCCGCGGAATGGCGGTGATCATCAGCGACTTCCTGGGTCCGATCAACTGGATGCGGCCGCTGCGGGCCATCGCCGGGCGCCACGAGGTGCTGGGCGTCGAGGTGATCGACCCCCGCGACGTCGAACTGCCCGACGTCGGCGACGTGATCCTGCAGGACACCGAGAGCGGGGTCACCCGGGAGTTCACCATCGACTCGCAACTGCGGGCCGACTTCGCCAAGGCCTCCGCGGCCCACCGCGAGGAGGTGGCCCGAACGCTGCGCCGGTGTGACGCCCCGCTGCTCACCCTCCGTACCGATCGCGACTGGATCGCCGACGTCGTGAGGTTCGTGGCGAACCGGCGGCGAGGCGCCCTGGCCGGCCGGTAGAGACAATGACTGAAATGACTACTCGCACATGACTTTACCGTTCTTCGGCCCGATGAGCCTCTCGGGTTTCAAGAGCCCGTGGTTCTTCCTGTTCCTGCTGGTCGTGCTCGGACTGGTCGCGCTGTACGTCATCGTGCAGTCCGCGCGACAGAAGCGGATGTTGCGCTTCGCCAACATGGAACTGTTGGAGAGCGTGGCTCCCAAGCGGCCCGCCCGCTGGCGCCACCTCTCGGCCGTGCTCATGGTGCTGTCGCTGGTGCTGTTCACCGTCGCGATGGCCGGGCCCACCAACGACGTTCGCATTCCGCGCAACCGCGCCGTGGTGATGCTGGTGATCGACGTGTCGCAGTCGATGCGCGCCACCGACGTCGCGCCGAGCCGGCTCGCCGCCGCGCAGGAGGCCGCCAAGCAGTTCGCCGACCAACTGACCCCGGGCATCAACCTCGGGTTGATCGCCTACGCGGGGACGGCCACGGTGCTGGTGTCGCCGACCACCAACCGCGAGCCCACCAAGGCGGCCATCGACAAGCTGCAGCTCGCCGACCGCACGGCGACCGGTGAGGGCATCTTCACCGCGCTGCAGGCGATCGCGACCGTCGGCGCGGTCATCGGCGGTGGCGACGGACCGCCCCCGGCGCGGGTCGTGCTGATGTCCGACGGCAAGGAGACGGTGCCGTCCAACCCGGACAACCCCAAGGGCGCCTACACCGCCGCCCGGACCGCCGACGACCAGGGCGTGCCGATCTCGACGGTGTCCTTCGGTACCAAGTACGGCTACGTTGAGATCCAGGATCAGCGTCAGCCCGTCCCGGTAGACGACGAGATGCTGCGCAAGATCGCCGAATTGTCCGGCGGCAACGCCTACACCGCGTCGAGCCTGGAACAGCTCAAGGCGGTGTTCACCTCGCTGCAGGACCAGATCGGCTACGAGACCACCAAGGGTGACGCCAGCGTCGGCTGGCTTCGGCTGGGCTCACTGGTGCTCGCGCTCGCCGCGCTGGCGGCCCTGCTGATCAACCGTCGCCTGCCCGGGTGAGGCTCGCGGCCGATTTCGGCCAGCGTCGGGTGAGGCGATAGGTTGACACTCATGCCTGAGTTCGTGTCGCGCTCCGTCTTGGTCACCGGTGGCAATCGGGGCATCGGTCTCGCGATCGCCCAGCGCCTGGCCGCCGACGGACACCGGGTCGCGGTCACCCACCGCGGATCTGGCGCCCCCGAGGGCCTGTTCGGCGTGGTGTGCGACGTCACCGACGCCGCCGCCGTCGACCGCGCCTTCACCGAGGTCGAGGAGCACCAGGGGCCGGTCGAGGTGCTGGTGTCCAACGCGGGCATCTGCAAGGACGCGTTCCTGATGCGGATGACCGAGGAACGCTTCTCCGAGGTCATCGACGCCAATCTCACCGGCGCCTTCCGGGTCACCCAGCGCGCGTCGCGCAGCATGCAGCGCAAGCGCTTTGGCCGCATCATCTACATCGGCTCGGTGTCGGGCATGTGGGGCATCGGCAACCAGGCCAACTATGCCGCCGCGAAGGCCGGGCTGATCGGCATGGCCCGCTCGATCTCCCGGGAGCTGTCCAAGGCAGGCGTCACCGCGAACGTGGTGGCCCCCGGGTACATCGACACGGAGATGACGCGCTCGCTCGACGAGCGCATCCAGGCCGGAGCCCTGGAGTTCATCCCCGCCAAGCGCGTCGGCACGGCAGAGGACGTGGCCGGTGCGGTCAGCTTCCTGGCGTCGGAGGACGCCGGTTACATCGCGGGCGCCGTCATTCCGGTCGACGGCGGCATGGGCATGGGTCACTAGGATTCTCGAGATCAAGAAGGACGTTTCACCGTGACATTTCTTCAAGGCAAGCGCATCCTGGTCACCGGGATCATCACCGACTCGTCCATCGCGTTCCACATCGCGAAGGTCGCCCAGGAGGCCGGTGCCGAACTGGTGCTGACGGGCTTCGACCGCATGAAGCTGATCCAGCGCATCGCCGACCGGTTGCCCAACCCGGCGCCGCTGCTCGAGCTCGACGTGCAGAACTCCGAGCACCTCGCGAGCCTGGGGGAGCGCGTCACCGAGGTGATCGGCGAGGGCAACAAGCTCGACGGCGTCGTGCACTCGATCGGCTTCATGCCGCAGACCGGGATGGGCGTCAACCCGTTCTTCGACGCGCCCTACGAAGACGTCGCCAAGGGCATTCACATCTCCGCGTACTCGTATGCGGCACTGGCAAAGGCGTTGCTGCCCATCATGAATCCGGGTGGCGGCATCGTCGGCATGGACTTCGACCCGACCCGCGCGATGCCCGCCTACAACTGGATGACCGTTGCCAAGAGCGCGCTGGAGTCGGTGAACCGCTTCGTGGCGCGCGAGGCCGGCCAGTACGGTGTGCGCTCCAATCTCGTTGCCGCCGGGCCGATTCGCACCCTGGCCATGAGTGCCATCGTCGGCGGCGCCCTCGGCGACTCGGCCGGTGACCAGATCAAGCTCCTCGAAGAGGGCTGGGATCAGCGCGCACCGCTGGGGTGGAACATGAAGGATCCGACCCCGGTCGCGAAGACGGTGTGCGCGTTGATGTCCGACTGGTTGCCCGCCACCACGGGAACGGTCGTCTACGCCGACGGCGGCGCCAGCACGCAGCTGCTCTGACGGACACGAGCTGCTCACATGTTTGATGCGTTGCTGCTGCTGTCCTTTGGTGGTCCCGAGGGCCCCGAGCAGGTTCGTCCGTTCCTGGAGAACGTCACTCGCGGTCGCAACATCCCGCCGGAGCGGTTGGACGCCGTCGCCGAGCACTACCTGCACTTCGGCGGCGTCTCGCCCATCAACGGCATCAACCGGGCCCTGATCGCGCAGATCGAACGGGAGCTCGACGTCCGGGGCACCCGCCTGCCGGTGTACTTCGGCAACCGCAACTGGACCCCGTTCGTGGAGGACACCGTCGCCACCATGCGCGACGACGGCGTCCGTCGCGCCGCGGTGTTCACCACCTCGGCGTGGGGCGGTTACTCGGGTTGCACGCAGTACCAGGAGGACGTCTTCCGGGCCAGGGCGGCGGTCGGACCGGACGCACCCGAGCTGGTCAAGATGCGCCAGTACTTCGACCATCCGCTGCTGATCGAGATGTTCGCCGACGGCATCGCCGAGGCCGCCGCCACGCTGCCGGAGGACCTCCGCGACGAGGCCCGCCTGGTGTTCACCGCGCACTCGATCCCGCTGCGCGCCGCGTCGCGGTGCGGACCGGATCTCTACGCCCGTCAGGTCGCGCATTCGGCGTCCCTCGTCGCGGCCGCCGCGGGGTACGCCGAATACGACCAGGTGTGGCAGTCCCGGTCGGGTCCGCCGCAGGTGCCGTGGCTGGAGCCCGACGTCGCCGATCACCTCACCGCGCTCGTCGAGTCGGGCGTCCGCGCAGTGATCGCGTGCCCGATCGGCTTCGTGGCCGACCACATCGAGGTCGTCTGGGATCTGGACAACGAGCTCAAGGAGCAGGCCGACGCGGCGGGAATCGCGCTGGCGCGGGCGACGACGCCCAACGCGCAGCCACGCTTCGCCCGGCTCGCCCTCGACCTCGTCGACGAGGTGCTCGAGGGTCGTGAACCGGCCAGGGTCGGCGGGGGAGCGGTGCCCGGTTACGGATTCAGCGTCGACGGGGCGCTGTGCACCCCGTCCTGCACTAGCGACGCCAGGCCGACTGCAGAATCGCGCTGACGGCGGCCATCCGCGCCGAGCGCACCACCCCGACCAGGGGGCGCAACGCGTCGTTGGCGATCTGCATCGCCGACGACGACTGCAGCCCGATCGGCATCAGTCCCGAACTGACGGTGATGATCGCGTCGACGTGAGCGGCGTTCTCCAGGACCCGCAGCGCCCGTTCCGGGGCGTGGTCGGGGGCGCGGTGCAACCGCGCGGATTCGAGCACCTGCTCGACGAGCCCTCGGGGGTCGGCGACGTCCGAGGACGTCATCCCGGCTCTCAGTGTCACCAGCGCGTCGGCCGCCGCACGGACCGCCGAGCGCAGCTGGTACTCCTCGTGGCCGAGGTCGAGGTGCTCGCGCGGCGGGACCGCGGGCATCGAGTAGACCGTCCACGCCAGCGAGATCGGCTCGGGGTAGTGGCCGGTGGACTCGTCGTCGGTGTGGTCGTAGTCGGGATCGGACTCGTCGTAGGTGAACTCGGGCACCAGTCCGACGGCACCGCGGCCACCGCCGTCGACGATGAGCGCCTCCCCGGCCGTGATGGCGTCGGCGGTGAACTGCGTGCCAGCGGGCAGCCCCCGCACGTCGCCCGGGACCGGCAGGGCGACGGCCATCGCGGGTTCGCCGGTGATCGGGCCGGCGGCGGTGCGCAGCGTCTGCAGCATCGACACCGCGCCCGCGTCGGTCAGATCCGGCCACGGCAGGCCGGTGCGGTCAGCCGCGACCGAATCGTAGGCGGTCACGGAATGCCTTGGCGCCCAGAGGGATAACGCATCCAAGACGTCGTCGGGCGCGGCCACGCCGGCAAGCCAGGCGTTGGCCCACACCGACAGGGAGACACTGGGGCACCACATGATGCACGCAGTGTAATAGTTGGCCGCTTGGCAGGTGAGCTTCACGTACGCTGTGACGATGGGAGCGCTGATTTGGCTGGTAGCGGCGCTGGCGTTGGCCGGTGCAGAGGCGCTGACCGGCGACCTGTTCCTGCTGATGCTCAGTGGCGGCGCCCTGTCGGCGGCCGGTGCCAGCGCCCTGTTCGGCGGCCCGGTCTGGGTCGACGGGATCGTATTCGCGGCCGTGTCGATCCTGCTCCTGGTCGCGGTGCGACCGGCGTTGCGGCGGCGGTTCACGGCAGGCGCCGGTCTGCCGGACCCCATGAAGGCCCTCGAGGGCCAGGGCGCGCTGGTGCTCGACAGGGTGGCGCGCCACGAGGGCCAGGTGAAGCTCGACGGCCAGGTCTGGACGGCCCGGCCCCTCGACGACGACGACGTGTTCGAACCCGGTGATCACGTGACGGTGGTGCGCATCGACGGTGCCACCGCGGTGGTCTTCCGGGGATTCTGAACCTAGGGAGGAACGGCAAATGGACGGTGCATTCTTCGGCCTGATCGTCGCGGCGGTCCTGGTGATCTTCGCGATCATCGTGGTCGCCAAATCGGTGAAGGTGATCCCGCAGGCCGAGGCCGCGGTGATCGAACGCCTGGGCCGCTACAGCAAGACCGTGTCGGGTCAGCTGACGCTGCTGCTGCCCTTCATCGACAAGATCCGCGCGCGCGTCGACCTGCGGGAGCGGGTGGTGTCCTTCCCGCCGCAGCCCGTCATCACCGAGGACAACCTGACGGTCAACATCGACACGGTCGTCTACTTCCAGGTCACCGAACCGCAAGCCGCGGTGTACGCGATCAGCAACTACATCGTCGGCGTCGAACAGCTGACCACCACCACGCTGCGCAACGTGGTCGGCGGCATGACCCTCGAGCAGGCGCTGACCTCCCGTGACCAGATCAACGGGCAGCTCCGCGGGGTGCTCGACGACGCCACAGGCCGCTGGGGTCTGCGGGTGGCGCGGGTGGAGCTGCGCAGCATCGATCCGCCGCCGTCGATCCAGGATTCGATGGAGAAGCAGATGCGCGCCGACCGCGAGAAGCGCGCGATGATCCTCACCGCCGAGGGCAGCCGGGAGGCGTCGATCAAGCAGGCCGAAGGTCAGAAGCAGGCGCAGATCCTCGCCGCGGAGGGTGCCAAGCAGGCGGCGATCCTGGCGGCCGAGGCCGACCGGCAGTCCCGCATGCTGCGAGCCCAAGGTGAGCGAGCGGCGTCCTACCTGCAGGCCCAGGGCCAGGCCAAGGCCATCGAGAAGACCTTCGCCGCGATCAAGGCAGGACGGCCGACCCCGGAGATGCTGGCCTACCAGTACCTGCAGACGCTGCCGCAGATGGCCAAGGGCGAGGCGAACAAGGTGTGGCTGGTGCCCAGCGACTTCGGCTCCGCGCTGCAGGGATTCACCAAGATGCTGGGTGCCCCGGGGGAGGACGGCGTCTTCCGCTATCAGCCGTCGCCCGTGGAGGAGGACCTGCCCAAGCCGGAGGACGACTCCGCCGAGGTCGCCGAGTGGTTCAACACGAAGTCCGACCCCGAGATCGCCCAGGCCGTCGCACAGGCGGTGGCCGAGGCGCGCACCCCGGTGTCCGGCGCGGTCGACGCGGCTCCGCAGTACGCCCCGCTGACCCAGCAGGCCCAGCCACCGGTCAGCGATTACTCGCAACCGCCCGCGTCGCGGCACGGCAGCCGCGACCAGTGAGCGCGCTGACCGCGCGACGGACGTACGCGGGCCTCGCGGTCCTGCAGGCCGGCGACGCCGTGGCGTGTGCGCTGATGGTCCCGCCGATCAAGAAGGCGTTCGACGACGTGGGGCTCGCCGAGGAGCTGCGACCGGTGATTCCCGTGGTCAAGGCGGCCTCGGCCGTCGGCCTGCTGTCGGTGTACCGGTGCCCGCGCCTGGCGCGGCTCACCACGTTCATGCTGACCGTCTACTTCGTGCTGGCCGTCGGATCTCACGTGCGGGCCAGGGATTGGAGCCCCGGGCTCGTCGCGGCGAGCTCGTTCCTCGGCCTGTTCGGGGCGATGACCGTCAGGGGGCCGGAGTCGCGCTAGGCACGGTGACCTCGCGACGGTCGCGCCGATGACTGCGCACCTCGAAGATCAGGCCGGCCACCCCCAGGCTGGCGGTCGCCGCCGAGATGACGAACAGCAGGGGGCTGACGTTGCCGGTGAGGGCGTCACCCAGGATGACGACCGCGGCCGTGCCGGGGAGCAGGCCGACGAACGACGCCAGCGCGAACGGCAGTGGCCGCACGGCCGACGCGCCCGCAGCGTAGTTCAGCACCGAGAACGGCACCGCGGGGATCAGGCGCAGCGAGATCACCGTCGGCCACCCGCGCTGCCGCAGCCGCGCGTCGACCATCTCCACCCGCGGATGTGACACCAACCGGTCGAGCTGGAGTCCGGCGGCCCTGACGAGGAACAGCGCGATGATCGCGCTGATCGTCGACGCCGCGACGGCGAGCGACACGCCAAGCATAGGGCCGAACAACAGGCCCGCCGAGAGCGTGAAGGCGGTGCGTGGGAAGGGGAAGATGGTGACCACCACGTGCGCGAGGAAGAACACCAGGGGGAACCACGGGCCCGCCGAGGTGGCCCAGTCGCGCATCTGCACCGCGGTGGGAAGCGGCACGACGTAGGCCACTGCGACGAGAATCACAACGGCGGCCAGGATGGCGATCGACTTGCGACGGGGAACCTGGGTCGCGGTCGTCGCCATCGAGCGTCGGACCGCACCCAACGTGCTGACTATCCCCTTCACGTCTTCCGAGAGTACGGGTCGTCGGGCGGTCCCACGAGCCGACGCGACGGAGCTACCCGTCAGTAGCCTCGCGCCCGTCGGTCAGCGCCGTGACCGCGATCATTTAGCCTGTTGGACAGTTGTCAAGTCACACGCTGCATCAAGGTCGATGACAGGGGAGTCAACAGTGTCCGAACAGGTGTCCAGTTCGCGTCTCGGCACAGCCGAGCGGGACCGCGACCAGTGGCGCGCTGCCGTTGCCGGCGTGTTGGCCAAGAGCCGCCGCACCGAACCCGCCGAGCTGGGTCCCGAGCCCGAGCGGCTGCTGGACTCGCCCACCTACGAGGGCTTCCCGATTCGCCCGCTCTACACCGCCGCCGACGCACTGCCCGAACCACCGCTGCCCGGTCGACGGCCCTTCGTCCGCGGTGGCGACGCCACCCGCGACGTCACGTCCGGATGGAAGGTCGCCGAGTCCTTCCCGCTCCCCGGTCAGCAGGCGGTGTCCGACGGCAACGACGCGGTGCTGAGCGCACTGGTCGACGGCGCCAGCGCCGTGGTGCTGCGGGTGGGCTCGTCCGACGCGGGGGGCGTCGAGGTGGCCGACCTCGACCGCTTGCTGGAGGGGGTGTTCCTCGACCTCGTCCCGGTGATCGTCGAGGCCGGCGCGGACTACGCCGCCGCCGCCGACGCCCTTCTGGCGCTGGTGTCGGGCTTCGACGAGGAGAAGCGCCGCCGTCTGTCGGTCGACCTCGGGGCCGACCCGCTGACCTCGGTGCTGACCGGCCGCGACGCCCCGAGCACCGACGAGGTCGTCGCGACCGCCGCCTCCGTCACGGCCTACGGCGGCGGCGTCCGCGCGATCACCGTCGACGGGGCCGGTCTGCACGATCTCGGGGCCAGCGCGTCGTGGGAGCTGGCCGGCGCGATCACGGCCGGGGTGTCCCATCTGCGACTCCTGTGCGACGGCGGCCTGACCACACCGGACGCGCTCGCCCAGATCTCCTTCCGCTTCGCCGCCGACGCCGACCAGTTCATGACCATCGCCAAGCTGCGGGCCGCACGCCAGCTCTGGGCGCGGGTGGCCGAGGTCGTGGGCCACCCCGAGGCGGGGGCGGCCACCGTCCACGCCGTCACCTCGCGGGCGATGATGTCCCAGCGCGATCCTTGGGTGAACATGCTGCGCACCACCCTGGCCGCCTTCGGGGCGGGGGTGGGCGGTGCGGACACCGTGCAGGTGCTGGAGTTCGACAGCGCCATCCCTGGTGGACTACCCACCGCGGCAAGGACTTTCGCACGCCGGATGGCACGCAACACCCAGCTGCTGCTGCTGGAGGAGTCACACCTGGGCCGGGTGCTCGACCCCGCGGGCGGCTCCTGGTTCGTCGAGGATCTGACCAACCGGCTCGCCGAGGAGGCCTGGCGGCACGTCCAGGACGTGGAGGCGCGGGGCGGGTTCGCCGCGGCCGCCGACCACGTCGCCGACTGCATCGGCAGCGTGCGCGACGCCCGCGGTGACGACGTCGCCCACCGGCGGACCGCCCTGACCGGGGTCAACGAGTACCCCAATCTGGCCGAAGCGCCGCTGGCACCGTCGACCCCCACGCCGTCGGTGGCGCGCTACGCGGCGGGCTTCGAGGGCTTGCGCGACCGTTCCGATGCCTACCTCGCCTCTCGTGGCGTGCGACCGCGGGCACTGCTGCTGCCGGTGGGCCCGCTGGCCGAGCACAACGTCCGCACGTCCTTCGCGGCCAACCTGCTGGCCGCGGGCGGGGTGGAGACCGTCAACCCCGGGACCGTCACCGCGGCGGGCGTGGCCCAGGCCGTCGACGAGGCGGGTAATCCGACGGCGGTGGTCGTCTGCGGTACCGACGCGCGCTACGCGCAGGAGGCGGCCGAGGTGGTGCGGGCCGCCCGGGCCGCGGGTGTCTCCCACGTCTACCTGGCCGGGCCCGAGAAGGCCATGGGCGACGCCCCGGCCGACGACCGTCCCGACGAGTACCTGACCGCGAAGATCGACGCGATCGCGGCGCTGTCCACCCTGCTGACCCGATTGGGGGCCTGACATGACCGCGGTAACCCCCGGAATTCGCAGCTTCGCCGACGTGCCACTGCACGGCGACGCCGCCCAGGCAGCACCGGCGAGCGCCGAGGACGTCGAGGAGTTGGTGTCCGCGGCCGCCGCCGCGCACGGCTACACCGCCGACCAACTCGACTGGGTGACCCCGGAGGGCGTGGAGGTCAAGCCGGTCTACGTCGCCGCCGACCGCGACGCCGTCGTCGACGCCGGGTACCCGCTGGAGAGCTTCCCCGGGGCCCCGCCGTTCGTGCGCGGCCCGTACCCGACGATGTACGTCAACCAGCCCT
>Ga0102593_1001592_pt1 | contig 21428 bp, 14 predicted proteins | sample AraplaCol_mMS_r2_2_FD_76862 | JGI IMG/M metagenome (GOLD analysis project Ga0102593, IMG submission 76862) | Arabidopsis root microbial communities from North Carolina, USA - plate scrape MF_Col_mMS_r2 (SPADES assembly) (version 2) | ecosystem: Host-associated > Plants > Roots > Endosphere...
CGATGGCGAGCTGGTAGGTGCCGATCTTGTTGGCCGTGTCGCCGTTGGCGCAGATGCGGTCGGCGCCGACGATCACCCACTGCACGTCACCGGACTTCATCAGGTGCGAGGCGGCGGCGTCGGCGATCAGCGTGGGCGAAATGCCGTCCTGCTGGAGTTCCCACACGGTCAGGCGCGCGCCCTGCAGCCACGGCCGGGTTTCGCCGGCAAAGACCTTGTCGATGCGGCCTTCGGCGACGCCGGCACGGATGACGCCCAGCGCGGTGCCGAAGCCGGCGGTCGCCAGCGAGCCGGTATTGCAGTGGGTCAGCACGCCGCTGCCCGGCGGGATCAATGCGGCGCCGAGCGCGCCCATGCGGCGGTTCGCGGCAAGGTCTTCGTCGGCGATGGCCTTGGCTTCGCGTTCCAGCACTTCGCGCCAGTCGGCGCCGGCGGCGGTCAGCACGCGACGCATGCGCGCCAGCGCCCAGGCCAGGTTCACGGCGGTGGGACGCGCGGCGTTCAAGCGCTGCATGGCCGGTTCGAGTTTCGCGGCCGCATCGCTTCCACCGCTCGCTTCGACCGTGCGCGAGGCCAGCACCACGCCCCAGGCCGCGGCGATGCCGATGGCCGGCGCGCCGCGCACGGTGAGCGCGTGGATCGCTTCGGCGACGGCGTCGCTGTCGGCGCAGGTGACGTATTCGACCACGAACGGCAGCTTGCGCTGATCCAGCAGTTCCAGGGCCTGCCCGGTCCAGCGGATCGGGCGGATGCGGTCGTAGCGGTCGAAATCGATGGCGTTGGTGTTCATGCGGCCAGTTTACAGGCCGCAGGTTTCAGGTCGGGAAACGGGCGCTGTCGGTCCCGTTTCCCGCCGGTGAATCACTGCACCTGGAAGTCCGCCCGGCAGCCGTTGCTGACCCAGATGCCGTTGCGGTCCCAGCCCCAGCTGCGGCCTTCGATGCACGCGGCCTTCGACGCCTGGCGCACCATGCGCGCGTCGCGGCGGATGGTGACGTTGCAGCGGCGCTGACGGTTGTCGTCGGAGCCGCAGTAGAGCGACTGCACCGGCCCGCCACCGCCATTACCGCCGCCCCAGCCGCCACCGTGGCCGCCGCCATTGCCGCCACCCCAGCCACCGCCGTTGTTCGTCGCGAACTCGGCGCGGCAGCCGTTGTTCACCCACACAAAACCGCGACCGACGCCCCAGCTGCGCCCTTCGACGCAGGCCGACTTGGAATACTGGCGAACCAGCGTCGCGCCGCGACCGTCGATGGCGCACTGCTGGTAGCGGTTGTCGTTGGAATCGCAGCGCACGGTGCGGCCATCGCCGCCATTACCGCCGCCGTTCCATCCGCCGCCACCCCAGCCATTGCCTCCGCCGCCCAGCGCGAACTCCGCGCGGCATCCATTGTTGACCCACACGCCGTTGCGGTCGTAGCCCCAGCTGCGGCCTTCGACGCACGATGCCTTCGACACCTGCCGCAGCAGGCGCACGCCGCCGCGCGTGTCGGCGTCGCAGTGGTGCAGGCGGCTGTCGTTGGAATCGCAACGGACGGTCCGATCCGCGCCATAGCGCCCTGCATCGACCTGCGCCTGGGCGGACTGCGCCCACAGCGCACCGGCCGCGATGACGGACAGGAAACCAAAGGTCTTGAGCGATTGCGCGATCATCGGAGCTCCCCTGCGTGCGATGAGAATTGTTCTCAGACTAACGAGGGAAACTTAACGGGGACCGCATGAAACCGGCCCCGCTCGCGGCGGTTCAGCCGCCGGATTGCTGCGGCTTCTGGTGGATCTCGAACTCCGCCCGGCAGCCGCCTTCGACCCAGATGCCGTTGTCGTCCACGCCCCAGGTGCGGCCTTCGACGCAGGCCGCGCGGGAAAGCTGCTTGAAGACCCGCACGCCGCCCTTGGTATCGATCGGGCAATGGCGCGGTCGCTTCTCGACGGAGTCGCAGCGCACGATCTGGCGGGGCGTTTCGTTGGCGACGTCGACCATCATGCGGAACTCGGCGCGACAGCCGCCGGACACCCACACGCCGCGTGCGTCCGCGCCCCAGTTCTGGCCGCGCATGCAGGGGTTCTTCGAAAGCTGGCGGACCAGTTCGACGCCGGCGCGCGTTTCCGACGGACAGTGCGTCCAGCGATTGCCCTTGGATTCGCAGCGCATCACGCGCGAACCGCTGCCGCTGCCGACGCTGCCGCCGTAACCCAGGACGAAATCCGCGCGGCAGCCGTCCTTGACCCAGACGCCGGAGGCACTGACACCCCAGGTCTTGTTCTCGTCGCAGTCCGTGCGCGAGAGCGTGCGCAGCAACCGCACGCCGCCGCGGATGTCGGCCGGGCAGATGTTGTTCTCACCATCCTTGGATTCGCAACGCAGGATGCGATCGCCGTAGAAGCGACCACCTTCGTCCTGCGCCCATGCGTCAGGCGCCATCACCGCACATGCCGCAAGCAACGTCGAGACTGCCAAGCCGCGCATCATGCACCCCTGTCTTCCAGACGCCACTGTATAGCGTCCGCGCGTAAACGGGCATCAAGACGCGAGGGGGTTGCGAAACCGGGACGTCAGGCACGTGCGAAATCGAAGGCCAGCACATCGGCGATGCGGCCGGTCCCGAGCATCGCCATCATCAGCCGGTCCATGCCCATCGCGACGCCGGCGCATGCGGGGAAGCCTGCGACGAGCGCGTGCAGCAGGCGTTCGTCGCGCGGCGGCTCGATATCGCCGCGGCCGCGCCGCACCTGGCGGTCGCGGTCGAAGCGCGCGCCCTGCTCGGCCCCGTCGGCCAGTTCGTGGTAGCCGTTGGCCAGTTCGAGCGGGCCCAGATACAGCTCGAAACGCTCGGCCACCGGCGGATCGCCGTGGCGGATGCGCGCCAGTGCGCATTGCGAGGCCGGGTAGTCGTACACCGCCAGCAGTTCGTCGGTGCCGAACGAAGGCTGCAGGCGATGCGTCATGAGCAGGTCGAGCCAGTCGTCGCGCGTCAGGCCGGCCGGATCGATCACGACATCGCCCAGCGCGGCGCGCAGTTGCTCGTCGCTCGCGGTCGCCACATCGAGGCCGAGGCGTTCGCGATACAGGTCGTGGTACGCGATGCGCGACAGCGTCGCCGTCCGCCCCACCAGCGCCAGCGCGGCCTGCACCAGCGCGGCGGTCTCATCGATCAGGCGCGTGTGGTCCCAGCCGAGGCGGTACCACTCCAGCATCGTGAATTCCGGATTGTGCCGGCCGCCGGCCTCACCGTCGCGGAACACGCGCCCGAGTTCGTAGCAATCGCCAAAGCCCGCCGCCAGCAAGCGCTTCAACGGATATTCCGGCGACGTCCGCAGCCAGCGCGTGCGTGGTGCGCCGTCGGTGCGGCCGCTGAATTCCAGGTGGAACGAGGCGATGTTCGGATCGGTGTTGCCGGCCATCGACATCACCGGCGTTTCCACTTCGACCACGCCGCGCTCGGCGAAGAACGCGCGCACCGCCGCGTTGAGCCGCGCGCGCAGGCGCAATGCGTCGAACGAGGCCGACGGCTGCCAGTCGCTCATCCGTCAGCCTCCGTGCTGCGCGAGGAAGGCGAGCAAGCGCGCCTCGTCCCAGATCTCGACGCCCAGTTCGGTCGCCTTGTCGAGCTTGGAACCGGCGGCTTCACCGGCAACGACGAAGCTGGTCTTCTTCGACACGCTGCCGGCGACCTTGGCGCCCAGCGCTTCGAGTTTCGCCTTGGCTTCGTCGCGGCTCATTGCCGTGAGCGTTCCGGTGAGCACGGCGGTCTGGCCGTCGAGCGGGCCGCTCGCGGCGGTTTCGGCCGCAGGCGTCAGCGATTGCAGCATCGCCAGCGATTCGCCGCCGCGACCGAGCAGGCGCGCGTGCTCCTCGTCTTCCAGCCACTGTGCCAGCGCGATCGCGGTTTCGTTCGGCAGACCCGCCGTGACGAAGTTGTGCTGCGGCGCGTCGAGCAGCGCCTGCACGTTCGGGAAAGACACGGCGAGCTGCTCGGCGCGGATCTTCGTGATCTTCGGGATTTCCAGGTCGACCAGCATCGTCGCGAAATCCAGCCCGTCGCGCAGCTTCGGGTTCGGCGCGTGCGTGTCGGTGATGGCGACGCCACGCGCAAGCAGGTCGTCGATCACCTGCTGGTTGCCCGGCTGATCGAAGAAATGCCCGATGGCGCGCGCCACTTCGCCGCCGACGTCCGGCACGCGCTTGAACAGTGGCCACGGCAGGCGCCGGATCAGCGCGATGTCGCCAAACCAGTTCGCCAGCGCCTTCGCCGTGCTCTCGCCGACGTGCTCGATGCCCAGCGCGTAGAGGAAGCGCTCCAGCGTGGTGGTGCGGCTGTGGTCGATCGCGGCGATGAGGTTTTCGGCCCACTTCGTGGCGACCTTGCCAGACTTCACCGTCTCGGGCGTCGTGCCGTCGCGCTCGTCGGCGCGGCGCTTCATTTCCAGCAGGTCGTCGAGTTCGAGCTTGTAGAGATCGGCGACCGACTTCAGGTAATCCAGGTCCGACAGATCCTCGATGAAACGCTCGCCCAGGCCTTCGATGTCCATCGCGCGACGCGACGCGAAGTGGCGGATCGCTTCCTTGCGCTGCGCGGCGCAGGTGAGTTCGCCCGAGCAGCGCCACACCGCCTCGCCTTCCTCGCGCACGATGTCCGAACCGCACACCGGGCACTGCGTCGGCATCTGCCATTCCGGCGCGTGCGGATCGCGGTATTCGGGCACGACGCGGACGATTTCGGGAATCACGTCGCCGGCGCGGCGCACGATCACCGTATCGCCGATGCGCACGTCAAGACGCGCGATCTGGTCGGCGTTATGCAGCGTCGCATTGGTCACGACCACGCCTGCGACCTGTACCGGTTTCAGGCGCGCGACCGGCGTGGCCGCACCCGTGCGGCCGATCTGGATGTCGATGCCTTCCAGCACCGTGGATTGTTCCTGCGCGGGGAACTTGTGTGCGATCGCCCAGCGCGGTGCGCGCGAGACGAAGCCCATTTCGCGCTGGCCTTCGTAGTCGTCCAGCTTGTAGACGACGCCGTCGATGTCGAACGGCAGCGACTCGCGCTGCTTGCCGATGCCGCTGTAGTAACCCAGCAGGCCTTCGGCACCGACGACGACCTCGTTGAGCGCGCTGACCGGGAAACCCCAGTCGCGCAGCTTCGCCAAGGTCTGCGAATGCGTCGGCGGCAGTTCCGCGCCTTCGACGATGCCGACCGCATACGCGTAGAACGCGAGCGGGCGCTGCGCGGTCACGCGCGGATCGAGCTGACGCAGCGAACCGGCCGCGCCGTTGCGCGGATTGGCCAGCACCTTGCCGCCGTCCTTCACCGCGCGTTCGTTGTAGGCCTTGAACGCGGCCAGCGGCATGTAGACCTCGCCGCGCACTTCCAGCACGGCGGGCCAGTCCTTGCCGCGCATCTGCAACGGGATCGCCTTGATGGTGCGCAGGTTCGCGGTCACGTCCTCGCCGGTCGCGCCGTCGCCGCGCGTGGCGCCCTGCACGAAACGGCCGTCCTCGTAGCGCAGGCTGATCGCCAGGCCGTCGAGCTTGGGTTCGACCGAGAACTTCGGCGCGCGACGGCCGAGTTTCTCCTCGATGCGGCGTTCGAAGTCCGCCACTTCCTCATCGGTGAACGCGTTGCCCAACGACAGCATCGGGATCGCGTGGCGCACTTGCGCGAAAGTGCCGGTGGGCGCGATGCCGACGCGCTGCGTGGGCGAATCGGGCGTGACCAGTTCCGGGTGTTCGGCTTCCAGCGACTGCAGTTCGCGCAGGAGGGCGTCGAATTCGGCGTCCGGGATCGAAGGATCGTCCAGGACGTAGTAACGGTAGTTGGCGTCGTCGATGCGCTGGCGCAGTTGGTCGATGCGTTGCGCGGAAGGGGAAGGCTTGGCCACTTGCGTTCCTGGGGTCGTCGCGATGTCGCCGTCGCGCGGCGGGGCGCGGGTATTCTGCGGGCGCAGGCGTGATGGCGGAAGCGTCCGGCATCGTCCACTACACGCCAGCTTCACGGCACTCTTTTCTTTTGTGGCCCGGGTAAGCGGAGCGCACCCGGGGTTGAGCGTGACAGGTCCCGGGTGCGCTTCGCTTACCCGGGCTACGAAACCTGTCCGTAACGCTTCAACCGCTCCTCCAGCGAACCGGCATGCAGCTCGAAGAGGTGGTTGTCAAAGTCGTGGAAGTACAGCGATTCGCCTTCGCCTTCCACCCTCGGCCTCGGAGGACGGATCTCGACCCCCAGGTCCTCCAGCTTCGCGCGGTAAACCGGCAGCGCTTCAGTGGCGACCTCGAAGGCGATGTGCTGGTACGAGCGCTCCGAAGGCGGCTCGCCCTGCATCGCGGCCAGCCAGGTCCCGCCCAGCACGAAAAACTTCTCGCGGGACAGGGAGAACGTCCGTTCGCCGCTGTCGTAAACCTCGCGTGCACCGAGGCCATCGCAAAGGAGCCTCGCCATGCGGTCGAGATCCTTCACCACGAACGTGATGTGGCTGATCCCGCGAATCGGATCCACGATGTCGTCGGTCACCACCGCGCCGGCTTCGTCAGCGGCGGCGCTTCGCGCTGGCGATCGTAGGCGCGAAGTTCGTCGCGGATGTGGGCAATGCGCTGGCGGCCGAGCGCATTGCGCTGTTCGTCCAGCACCACGCCGTCGAGCAGTTCGGCCATGCGCTGCGCGGTGGGCAGCATGGTTTCCCACGCATCCAGCGCGTTCACCGGCGCGGGCAGCGTGAGGAAGAACGCGATGGCCGGCGTTTCCATCGACTGGATGTTGGCCATGTCGAAGCTGCCCGGCTTCATGATGTTGGCGACGCTGAACACCGGGCCGCGGTCGGGGTGGTTCTCGACCAGGCGGTGGAACACGCCCATGTAGCCGTAGACCAGGCCGGCCTTCTCGGCGGCGACGACGATGTCCGGACCGTGCAGCTTCTGCCCGGCACGCGCGGCCAGGTACAGGGTGACGATCTTGTCGAATTCTTCCGTGACACGGCGGCCAAGCTCGCTGTTGGCGCCGCCTTCGAGCGTGCGGTCGAACAGCTCCAGTTCGGCCTGCGCCGTGGACCCGCCGGCGGCGGCGCCCTGCGCGAGGTCGCGCTCGATCTGCTCGCCCAGCGTCGGTTCCTGGCGCGGCGTGCCGGACGACGAGGAAGACGGCTCGCGCGGCACGCGCTTGCCCTGCCCCGGCTTGCGCGGGCGGCCGAAGAACACGATGGCGGCGACGAGGATCAGGCCCGCGATCAGGATGCCGATCCGCAGCAGGGTCACGTCGGACATCGGTTGGACTCCTTGACGATGAGGTTTCGACGGAACAGGCGTCGCGATCAGGCCACGCCGGCCAGACGCGAGGCTTCGGCGAGGTCCACCGACACCAGGCGGCTGACGCCCGGCTCGCGCATGGTCACGCCGGACAGCTGGTGCGCCGCTTCCATCGTCGCCTTGTTATGGGTGACGAAGAGGAACTGTACCTGTTCACTCATCTCGCTGACCATCTGGGCAAGTCGCCCCACGTTGGCTTCGTCCAGCGGCGCGTCCACCTCGTCGAGCAGGCAGAACGGCGCGGGATTGAGCCGGAAGATCGCGAACACCAGCGCCACGGCGGTCATCGCCTTCTCGCCGCCGGAGAGCAGCGAGATGTTCGACACGCGCTTGCCCGGCGGGCGCGCCATGATCGACACGCCGGTGTCGAGCAGGTCTTCGCCGGTGAGTTCCAAGTAGGCGTGGCCGCCCCCGAACAGGCGCGGATACAGCTCCTGCACGCCGCTGTTGACGCGGTCGAAGGTGTCCTTGAAACGGCCGCGGGTTTCGCGGTCGATCTTGCGGATGGCTTCTTCCAGCGTTTCTAGCGCGGTGGTGAGGTCGTTGTTCTGCGCGTCGAGGTAGTCCTTGCGCTGTTCGGCCTCGGCGTGTTCGGCGATCGCGGCGAGGTTCACCGGCTCCAGGCGGCGCAGCTTGCCGTCCAGCTCGGAAACGGTGCGCTCCCAGACCTGCGGGTTCATGTCGTCGGTGAGCGTGTTGACCACGTCTTCCAGCACGAAGCCGGCTTCGATCACGGCCGCGGCCAGCTGTTCGGCCTTGAGCACCAGCGCCTGCTGTTCCAGGCGGCGCTGGCCGATGGCTTCGCGCTGCTGGATGGCCTGATCGTCCCGCTGGTGGCGGACCTGCTCGAAACGGCGCAGGTCGTTGTCGATACCGTCCAGCGTGGTGCGCGCGAGCGTGAGGTTCTGTTCGGTGATCACGCGCTGTTCGAGCGCGACCTGCCGCTGCTCTTCCAGCATCACGACCGGATCGTCGCCGTCGGCCAGCTGCAACGAGAGTTCTTCCAGTCGCGTGTCGAGCTGGCCGCGCTGTCCGCCCATGCGCGACAGCGCCTGCTCCAGTGCGGCGATCTGGGTGCGCTGCGATTCCAGCGTGAGCGCCAGCGCATGCGCGGTGTCGCGCGATTCGCGCGCGATGTTGCGCGCCTGGTCGCGTGCATCGGTCATCGAACGACGCTCGCCTTCCATCGTCTGGCGCGTGTCCTCCAGTTCGCTCATGCGCACGACCGCCTCTTCCTGGCGGTTGCGCGCCTCGCGGGCCTGGTCCTGCGCGGCTTCGAGGTTCTGCGAAATCTGCGCCAGTTCGGCGTCGATCTTCTCGATGCGCGAACGGGCATTGTCGAGACGGCCCTGCTGGCTCTGCAGCTGGCCGGCGAGTTCGGACACGCTGCGGTGCGCCATGTACAACGTGCGCTGCGCGTCCTCGCGCAGCTGTTCGGCGGCGAGCGTGCGGTCGCGCAGCTGCACCAGCAGCGATTCGAGTTCCTTCTCGCGCGAGAGCAGCGTTTCGATTTCGCCGCGCAGCGTCTGGATGTCGCGTTCGCGCAGCAGCGCGCCCTGCTGGGCCGCGCCGGAGCGCAGCACGCGCACCCAGCCCGCGCCGAGGCGCTCACCGGTACGCGTGATGACCGATTCGCCCTCGCCCAGCTGCGGCAGCAGCGCACGCGCCTGCGTCAGGTCGTCGGCGGCATGCAGGCGGGCGAGGATGCGACGGATCGCGATCGGCCCACGCACCTTCGAAGCCAGCGACGTCGACGCAAACTGCATCGGGTCGTTCTGCGGATCGACCAGCGCAAGACGGCCTTCGCCCAGTTCGCCGATCGCTTCCACCAGCGTTTCCGGCGATTCGACCAGCACGCCTTCGATCATCTGGCCGAGCGCGCTTTCCACCGCGTTTTCCCAGCCGGCGTCGACATCGAGCGCTTCGCCCACGCGCGTGGCCGAATCCAGCCCGCGCGCCTTCAGCCAACCCAGCGCGGCGCCCTGCTCCTGGCCCAGCGCGGCGTGCTGCAGCGTTTCCAGCGACGACAAACGACCGCGCGCGGCCTGCGCCTGCTTGCGCACTTCGGCCAGTTCGGACTGCGTGGAGCGCTGCTGTTCCTGCAGTTCGCCCAGCGTGCCCTTGCGCGTCTCCAGCTCCTCGCTGAGGCTGTCGATGGAGAACTTCTGCGTTTCGTGCTTTTCCTGCAGTTCCGCGAACGAATCCGTCAGCGCCGTCAGGTCGAGTCCCGAACGTTCGGCGTTGAGCGATTCGCGACGGCGATCGGCGTCAAGCACCTGACGATCCAGATGTTCGATGCGCGTGCGCTCCACGTCGGCAGCGCGCGAGGCTTCGGCCTGCGCGCGGGTATGGGCTTCCCAGCGCTGCTGCCATTCGGTGAGCGCGGTTTCGGCATCGCGCAGCGTGTCCTGGCGCATGCCGTCTTCGTCGCGCAGTTGTTCCAGGCGCGGTTCGATCTCGGCCACCGACTCGCGCAACACGTCGAGCTTGGACTGGTCGCTGCCCATGTGCTGGCCCAGCTCGGCCAGCGCGGTCATGGCTTCATCGCGCGCCTTGTTGAGGCGGTTGGCCATTTCGCGCTGGTGCTGGATCTGCTGTTCGATGCGCGCCAGCGTGCCGCTGACTTCATAGCTTGCGGCCTGCGCCTTGTTGAGCGCCTCGGCCGATTCCTCGCGCTTCACGCGGCCGGTCTCGATCTCGCGCTCGGCTTCGCGCTGCTCGGCGATGAGCTGCTGCAGGCGCGTTTCCTGCTGGTCGAGCTTGGCGCGCTGGCCCTGCAGTTTCTCGTCGAGGGCGCGGTGTTCCAGCGCCTTCCACTCGGCGTCCTTGATCCTGCGTTCGGCCTGGATCGCCTGGTACTGCTCGGCCTGTCGCGCCTGGCGCTTGAGGTGTTCGAGCTGCTTGCCGACTTCCTCGCGCAGGTCGTTCAGGCGGTCCAGGTTCTCGCGCGTGTGGCGGATGCGCGTTTCGGTTTCCTTGCGGCGTTCCTTGTACTTGGAGATGCCGGCGGCTTCTTCCAGGTAGACGCGCAGTTCCTCGGGCTTGGCCTCGATGACCTGCGAAATCATGCCCTGCTCGATGATCGAGTAGCTGCGCGGGCCCAGGCCCGTGCCGAGGAACAGGTCGGTGATGTCGCGGCGGCGGCACTTGGCGCCGTTGAGGTAGTACTGGTTGGTGCTGTCGCGGCTGACGGTGCGCTTGACCGAGATCTCGTTGAACGCCGCGTATTCACCGGTGATGGTGTGGTCGGAGTTGTCGAAGATCAGCTCGACCATCGCCTGCGAGACGGGCTTGCGGGCCGAGGAGCCGGCGAAGATCACGTCGGTCAGCGAATCGCCGCGCAGGCGGCTGGCGGAGCTTTCGCCCATCACCCAGCGCACGGCGTCGATGATGTTGGACTTGCCGCAGCCGTTCGGGCCGACAACACCGGTCATGTTGGTCGGCAGGTGCAGCGTGGTCGGATCGACGAAGGATTTGAAGCCGGACAGCTTGATCGTGGACAGACGCATGCGTCGATGGGTTCTCGGTCTCGATGCGTGTCGCCTGACCGCGCGCGCATCCTCGTGAGGTGGATGACTTATCTACGCTAACTGCTTGATCGGTATAGCGAAGGATCGGCGTTTCGGCCGAAAGATGAAAGAGTATAGCGAGGCTGGCCGCCGCTGCGGGCCGGATTGGCCGTCCGGTGGGCCTTCCGTTCCGGAACCGGCCCCGGTCGACGCGGCATTTACGGGCCCGCTGCGAGGCTGGGGCCCATGGATCCGGGTTTCTGGTTGCAGGCTGGCGCGATCGCGTGGCCACTGACGATCGCGCTCGTGCTGGGCCTTGTGGTCCATCGCGCCCTGCTGGCCCTGTCCCGCCGGGCCGACGCCCATGCGGCGACGCGGATGCGGGCGCGGGTCGTCCAGGTCATCGCCACCCCGGCCGCGGTCGCCCTGCCCCTGTTCTTCCTGAGCCTGGCGATCCGGGCCACGCCCCTGACCGAATCGTGGCTCGAACGCACCCAGCACTGGCTCGGCATCGGCGTACTGCTGTGCCTGACGTGGCTGGCGGTACGGGCCGTCGGGGCGGTCGAGCGGCGGATCCTGCGCCAGCACCCGGTCGAAGTCGCCGACAACCTCGATGCCCGGCGCATCCAGACGCAGACGCGGGTGCTCAGCCGGATCGCGCAGGGCGCCATCATCCTCGCCGGCGTCTCCATCGCGCTGATGACCTTCCCCGCCATCCGCCAGTTCGGCACGACGCTGCTGGCCTCGGCCGGGATCATCGGCCTGGTCGCGGGCATCGCCGCCAAGCCGGTGTTCGGCAACCTCATCGCCGGATTGCAGATCGCCATGACCCAGCCGATCCGCCTGGACGACGTGGTCATCGTGCAGGGCGAATGGGGCCGCATCGAGGAAATCGACAGCACCTATGTCGTCGTTCGCATCTGGGACGAACGCCGCCTGGTGGTGCCGCTGCAGTGGTTCATCGAGAACCCGTTCGAGAACTGGACGCGCACGACCTCGCAACTGCTCGGCACCGCCTTCCTCTGGCTCGACTACCGCACGCCGATGCCGGAAGTGCGCAAGGCGCTGCAACGCATCTGCGAAACCGACGAACGCTGGGACGGCCGCGTCTGCGTCGCGCAGGTCACCGACTCGGACCGTTCGACCCTGCAGGTGCGATTGCTGGTGAGCGCGCGCAACTCCGGCGACCTGTTCGACCTGCGCTGCGCCGTGCGCGAACGCATGATCGAGTTCCTCAACGCCGAACATCCGTATGCGCTGCCGCGCGTGCGGGTGGCGCGGGCGATTCGCGCGTCGGGGGATTCGGAATCTCGGCAGTTCCGGCCGCATGAGGCGGCGGCTACGACCACTTCGCCGGGGGCGGAAGACGTGAATGCGGCGGACGTGACGCGGGCGGCGACGCAGTCCGAATGAGCGCTACGCCCGCAAACTGCGCCCACTCTCCGCATCGAAGTAATGCATGTGCTCGGGGTTGTGCCCGAGGTGCACGAGGTCGCCGGCAACCGGAAGGCTGCGCGGTGGCAGGCGGACGACGAGTTCACGGCCGCCGGAATCCAGGTTGAGGAAGGCTTCGTTGCCGACCGGCTCGACGGTTTCGACTCTCGCCTGCAGATGGCCCGGACCAGGTGCGGCAAGCGTGAAGTCTTCCGGGCGCAACCCAATCGTCAGCTGCTTGCCGACATGGCCGCGCACGCGCTCGTGCAGCTCGGGTTCGGGGTGCAGCGGAAGGTCGACGTTGTCGGAGATGCGCAACGAAAGCCCGTCGCCGTTCGCGACGACTTCGCCCGACAACACATTCATCTTCGGACTGCCCAGGAACGTCGCCACGAACAGGTTCGCCGGGCGGTTGTACAACCCCATGGGCGTGTCGATCTGCTGGATGCGCCCCTTGTCGAGCACGACGATGCGCTGGCCGAGCGTCATCGCTTCGACCTGGTCGTGCGTGACGTAGATCATCGTGGTGCCGAGCTTGCGATGCAGGCGCGCGATTTCCACACGCGTGGATGCACGCAGCTTCGCGTCGAGGTTCGACAGCGGTTCGTCGAGCAGGAACACCTGCGGCTGTCGCACCAGCGCGCGACCAAGCGCGACGCGCTGGCGCTGGCCGCCGGAGAGCGCCGCCGGTTTGCGATCCAGCAGCGGTTCCAGTTCGAGCATCTGCGCCGATTCGCGCACGCGGCGCGCGACTTCATCCTTCGATGCGCCGCGCAGCTTCAGGCCGAAGCCGAGGTTCTCGGCGACCGTCATGTGCGGATACAGCGCGTAGCTCTGGAACACCATCGCGATGTCGCGATCCTTCGGCGCCATGTCGTTGACGACGCGGTCGCCGATGCGCAGTTCGCCGCTGGTGATCGTCTCCAGACCCGCGATCATGCGAAGCAGCGTCGACTTGCCGCAGCCCGACGGGCCGACCAGCACGAGCAGTTCGCCGTCGCCGATGTCGAAGGTCGCATCGTCCACGCCCACGTAGCCGTTGGGGTACACCTTGCGCAGACGATCCAGCGTGACCTTCGCCATTGAGTTCCTCGGGTGAGCCCCTGCGGGACGGCGCCCGCATTTTCGACCACCGGCGATGCAAATATCACCGGTGTCGGCTATCCTGCCATGTAACCGTTTTCATGCCTATCCACCCCGCCAGGCCACCGCACAGATGAGTCAGCCGTCCGAGCAGTACGCATTCCCCAAGGGCTTCCTGTGGGGCGCCGCCACCGCCGCCCACCAGATCGAGGGCTCGCCGCTCGCCGATGGCGCCGGCCCCAGCATCTGGACGCGCTTCGCGCACACGCCGGGGATGATGCTCAACGGCGACACGGGCGATGTCGCATGCGACCACTACAACCGGTGGCGCGACGACGTGAAGCTGATGCGCGAGCTGGGCCTGCAGGCGTATCGCTTCAGCGTGTCGTGGTCGCGCATCCTGCCCGAGGGCACGGGCCGCGTGAACCAGAAGGGCCTGGACTTCTATTCGCGCCTGGTCGATGAGCTTCTGAACAACGGCATCGAACCGCTGCTGACGCTGTTCCACTGGGACCTTCCGGCGGCGCTGGACGATCGCGGCGGCTGGCTCAATCGCGAGATCGCCGACTGGTTCGCCGAATACGCCGGCGTGATGTACCGCGAACTCGACGGCCGCGTGAAGAAGTGGGTGACGCTCAACGAGCCGTGGGTGGTCACCGACGGCGGCTACCTGCATGGCGCCCTCGCCCCCGGCCATCGCAGCAAGTACGAAGCACCGATCGCCTCGCACAACCTGATGCGCGCCCACGGCGCGGCGGTGAAGGCGTATCGCGAGCTGGGCAAGCACGAGATCGGCCTGGTGGTGAACATCGAGCCGAAGTACGCGGCGACCGAATCGGCCGAGGACGCCGCCGCCGTCCGCCGCGCGCATGCCTACATGAACGAGCAGTACCTGCATCCCGCCCTGCTCGGCCATTACCCGCCGGAACTGAAGGAGATCTTCGGCGACGCATGGCCGGAATGGCAGGCTGAGGATTACGAGCTGATCAAGCAGAAGCTCGATTTCGTCGGCATCAATTACTACACGCGCAGCGTCACCAAGGCCGCCGAGAGCTATCCGCTCAACACCGGCGTCGTGCGCCAGCCGCTGGGCACGTACACCGAAACCGGCTGGGAGGTCTTCCCGCAGGGCCTGACCGACCTGCTGGTCTGGTTCAAGCAGACCTATGGCGACCTGCCGGTCTACATCACCGAGAACGGCGCGGCGTTCTTCGATCCGCCGGCGGCGATGACCGACGACGACGGCAAGCGTCGCATCAAGGATCCGCTGCGCACCGATTACCTGCGCAAGCACCTGCGCGCGATCCACGATGCGATCGAGGCCGGCGTCGATGTGCGCGGCTACATGCTGTGGTCGCTGCTGGACAACCTGGAATGGTCGCTGGGCTATTCCAAGCGCTTCGGCATGGTGCACGTGAATTACGTGACGCAGGAACGCACGCCGAAGGACAGTGCGCTTTGGTATTCCAAGGTGATCGGCAGCCACGGCCGTTCGCTGTCCGAACCGCTGCCGTACTGAGCCGCACGGGTTTCAACGGCGAGATCCGCTGCCCCCTCCCTCCCACTGGCAGCGGGTCCCGCCGTTTCTGCGTTGTAGCCCGGGTAAGCGAAAGCGCACCCGGGTAGGCGCGACAGGTCCCGGGTGCGGTTCGCTTACCCGGGCTACGAGGTCGCGGCATCGCGGGTGATTTCGTATTCAATGGCCTCGGATGAGCCCCGGTATCGCCGCCACCGCAGACAGGCGCCCGCCGGTCCATTACGCTGCGGACCGACCTGCACGACGCCCTGCCCCCGCCCGCGGTGACCCCTTGAGCGAGATTTCCCAGACCGACACCCACGCCCTGCTCGCCGACATCGGCGGCACCAATGCGCGTTTCGCGCTCGCCCGGCACGATTCGGTCGATCCGCTGCTGATGGACAGCGTGCGCGAGTTCGCGGTCGCGGATTTCCCCTCGCTCGCCGATGCGGCGCGCCATTACCTCGACACCACCGGCGCGGTCGCGACCACGGGCGTGTTCGCGGTGGCCGGTCGCGTGGACGGCGACGAGGCGCGCATCACCAACCATCCGTGGGTGATCTCGGCCGCGCGCACCAGCGAATCGCTGGGCCTGGAGTCGCTGCGGCTGGTCAACGATTTCGCCGCGCAGGCGATGGGCGCCTCGCTGCTGCGTCCGCAGGACGTGGTGCCGGTCGGCGGCATCGGCTGGAACGGCCACGACGGCGAGGACCGCACCTTCGGCATCATCGGCGCCGGCACGGGCCTGGGCGTGGGCGGACTGCTGCGTCGCGGCGGCCGATACTTCCCGCTGCAGACCGAAGGCGGCCACGTCAGCTTCGCGCCGAATTCGCCCGAGGAAATCGAGATCCTCACGCAGATGTCCGCCGAGTTCGGCCGCGTGTCGAACGAACGCCTGGTCAGCGGCCAGGGGCTGGTGAACCTGCATCGCGCATTGAGCAACATCGCCGGGGAAGACCCGGGGCCGATGAAGCCGGCCGACATCACCGCCCGCGCGAAAGAGGGCGACGAACGCAGCCTGCGCACGATCGACGTGTTCTGCGCCGTGTTCGGCGCGGCGGCGGGGGACCTGGTGCTGACGCTGGGCGCGTGGGACGGCGTGTTCCTCACCGGTGGCCTGGTGCCCAAGATGCTGCCCTCGATCGCGCACTCGGCCTTCCGCCAGCGCTTCGAGTACAAGGGACGCTTCTCGCCGGTGATGGCGCGCATTCCGACGCTGGCCGTGGTGCATCCGCAGCCCGGCCTGCTGGGCGCGGCCGCACTGTCGCAGGATCTCGCCTAGCCCGGCCAGGCCGCGGCCAAGCCAACGCGGCCTTGAAGTGGGCTGTGCGAGGATCGGCCAATGGCCGATCGCACGCCCCTGCCGACGCCCGAAGCCGATGCGCCGTACGCGTTCCATGCGCATGCCAATCGCGATGTCTGGACGTGGGCGTCGGCGGTGTCGATCGCCGCGGAGCTTCGCCGTGAACTGATCGTGCAGCCGCGCGCGCGCCTGCTGTTGTCCGGCGGCGGGACGCCGGGGCCGGTCTATCGCGCCCTCTCGCAGGCACCGCTGGACTGGGAACGCGTGGATGTCGGCCTCGTCGACGAACGCTGGCTGCTGCCCGACGACCCCGACAGCAACGCGCGGCTCGTGCACCAGGAACTGCTGCGCGACCACGCCGCCATCGCGCGCTTCGAACCCATGACGCAGGCCGGCCGCAACATCGAAGGCGCGGTCGCGACCGCCAATGCGCATGCGCGCCGGGCGGCCACGGTGGCCGTGTTCGGCATGGGCGAGGACGGACACACCGCGTCGCTGTTCCCCGGCATGGAAGGGCTTTCGCGCACGCTGGCGAGCCCGCGCGACTATGCGATCGTCGATGCGACCGGCTGTCCCGGCGCGCGTCAGTGGACGAGCCGCATCACCCTCACGCCGCACGGTATCGCACGCATCGCGCATCGCCTGCTGCTGATCCAGGGCGCGCGCAAGCGTGCGGTGTTCGAACAGGCGATCGCGTCGGACGATCGCGAACGCTGGCCCGTGCTCACGTTGCTGGCGTCGTCCTACGGAACGCCGCTGGAAGTGCACTGGTGCGCGTAAGCGTCAGCGCTGCGTTTCCAGTCGCGTTTCGTTCGCCGCTTCGATCCGTTCGCCATTCGCAGCGCGTGCCTCGCGCAACAGGCGGTTGGCGACCAGCAGGTTCTTCAGCGGCAACACCAGGCCCGATTCGAACGGGCTGAGGATGATCGTCGTCACCAGCACCGGCACAAGTCCCACGGTGCGTGCGCGCGGATCGAGTGCGCGGCACAGCCGGTGCGCACGCACGGTGTAGAACAGCACCGGCGGCACGGTGAGCAGCGTGAGGAATACCGTGCCTTTCAGACCCTCCTGTCGCCACTGCATCGCAGTGGCGATGCACATGCTCGCGAACCAGACCACGTGCAGGAGGTAGGTGCGGACCAGGCCCGTGCGGGTGCGGGCGAGTCGGTGGAGGAGTTCGTCGCGGTCCATGCGTTGAGGCGTTCCCGGGGGCGAAAACCGACTGTAGCCCGGGTAAGCGAAGCGCATCCGGGGCAAATGTCTCCGCAACGGAACCCCGGGTGCGGCCTGCGGCCTTACCCGGGCTACGACATCCTTTCGGCTAAACCTGCGGCACGCCCCGCGACCGCCCCACTTCCGAACGCGGCGGCGCGCCGAACAACCGCTTGTACTCGCGACTGAACTGCGAAGGACTTTCATAGCCGACATGCCGCGCCGCCGACAGCGCTTCCATGCCGCCGGCCATCATCAGGCGCCGCGCTTCATGCAGGCGAAGATGTTTCTGGAACTGGAGCGGCGACATCGTCGTCACCGCCTTGAACTGGTGGTGGAACGAGGACGTGCTCATGTGCACCGTGCGCGCGAGTTCGTCGATGCTCAGCGGTTGCAGATAGTCCTCGCGCAAACGCGAGACGGCGCGCGCGATGCGGCTGGAACGCGTGTCGGTCGTCGCCAGCGCACGCAGGCGATGGCCCAGTTCGCCGGTGAGCACGCGATAGAGGATCTCGCGCTGCGTCATCGGCCCGAGCACCGCCAGGTCTTCGGGCGTGTCCAGCAGCCGCATCAGGCGCAGCACCGCGTCCATCAGCGGCGCGGTGACGCGCGCGGCATAGAGGCCCAGGTCGATGCCGTTCGCCTCGTTTTGAACCGCGGCCTGCGCCTGCTGGCCGGATTCGGCGATCAGCGCGGCTACATCGTCCGGATCGATGTCCAGTCGAAGGCACAGGTACGGCTCCTCCGGCGTCGCCTCGATCACCTGTCCCGTCACCGGCAACGTCACCGACACGACCAGGTAATTGAGCGGGTTGTACATATACGTCTGCCCCGCGAGCGTGGCCGACTTGCTGCCCTGCGCGACGATCACCAGCCGCGGCTCGTACACCACCGGCGTGCAGGCGGTCGGGCCGCTCAGGCGGACCAGGCTCAGGGGCGCGAAGGCGGTCGCGTGGACGCCGTCGGACGGTGTCGATCGGGCAATCCGCTGCGCAAGCTCCGGCAGGGCGGCGCAGCGCGGGCGGTCCAGCGGGGAATCTGCGGCAGGCATTGGAGTTCCGGGGGTTCCGTGAGCCGTGTCGATTATGACTTCCGGGCTATGCCGGAGCTTGCCGATCATGCCGGCTTGCGGCCGATTTGCAGGATCGGGCAATGATCCAGCAGCAATGGACTATCGCGCCCCCGGCGCCCGCACTACCTTTATCGGGAATACGGACGCCCCCACGTCGCATGCCCCGCACGCCCGCCCTCCCGGCGACGCATGGGGCCTCGCCGGTGCGCGGGCGCCTCCTCCCCGACGCTTCGTCCAGCAGAGGCCGGTCGCCCGATGTGGATTGTCCAGTACGCCCTGAGCCGCCGATACACCATCGGCGTGCTCGCGATCCTGATCCTGCTGTTCGGCACCCTCGCCGCACGGCGCATGCCGACCGACATCCTCCCGGAAGTCGGCATCCCCTCGATCAACCTGGTGTGGACCTACAACGGCCTGCCGGCCGCCGACATGGCGGCGAAGCTGACCTCGTTCTCCGAAGCGGCGATCCTGAACACGGTCGATGACCTGAAGGAAGTCCGCTCCGACACGATCAACGGCGCCAGCATCGTGCGCATCGACTTCCAGCCGAACGTGAGCCTGGACCGCGCGCTCGGCCAGATCACGTCGGTGTCGCAGACGATCCTGCGCCGCATGCCGCCGGGCACGTCGCCGCCGCTGGTGATCCGCAACAACGTCTCGTCCACGCCGGTGCTGATGCTGGTGCTGTCGTCGGACTCGCTCACCGAGGCGCAGCTGTACGACTACGCGCGACTGCAGTTGCGCTCGCAGATCCAGACGATTCCCGGCATCCGCATGTCGCTGCCCTACGGCGGCGCGGCGCGACAGATCATGGTCGATCTGAATCCGGCCGCATTGCAGACCTACGGCCTGACGCCGGCCGACGTCACCGGCGCGCTGGAGCGCGGCAGCCCCACCCTGCCCTCGGGTTCGATCCGCGAGAACACGCGCGAGATGCAGATCTCGCTCGACTCCAGCCCCGCCACGGCCGCCGACTTCCTCGACATCCCCGTCGCCTCGCGCAACGGCACGCTGGTGTACGTGCGCGACATCGCGTCCGTGCGCGATGGCGGCGCGTTGCAGACCAACGTCGCGCGCATGGACGGCTCCAGCGCGGTCGCGGTCGCACTGATCAAGCTCGGCAACGCCTCGGCGGTGGAACTGGTGCGTTCGGTGCGCGAGCGCCTGCCGGAGATCGAAGCCTCCGCGCCGGCCGGCACGCGCATCCAGCCGATCTTCGACCAGTCGGTCTTCGTCGACAACGCCATCGATTCGATCCGCCACGAAGCGCTGCTGGTCGGCCTGCTGGTCGCGCTGGTCGTGCTGGTGTTCATCGGTTCGTGGCGCTCCAGCCTGATCGTGCTCTCGGCAATCCCGCTGGCACTGCTCGCTTCGGTCGCGATGCTCAGCCTGCTCGGCTACACGTTCAATGTGATGACGCTGGGCGGCCTGGCGCTGGCCATCGGCATCCTGGTGGACAACGCGGTGGTGGACGTGGAGAACACCAACCGCAACATCGCATTGGGCAAGGACGTGCGCACCGCGATCCTGGACAGCGCGAAGGAAGTGGTGTTCCCGGAGATGGTGTCCACCATCGCCATCTGCATCGTGCTCACGCCCATCCTGCTGATGACGGGCCTGTCGGCATGGGTGTTCACCCCGCTCGCGCTGGCGGTGATCTTCGCGATGCTGGCGTCGTTCCTGCTGTCGCGAACGCTGATCCCGGTGCTGTGCTACCTGCTGTTGCCGGCGGACATCGTCAGTCGCGCGAATCCGCGCTGGGCGCCGGAAAAGGCGCTGCTGAAGATCAACCACGTCGTCGAAACGCGGCTTGATGCATTGCGCGAGAAGCACCACGCACTGCTGGTCAGACTCGGCCACCACGGCGGCGTTCTGACGCTGTGCGCGGTGGTGGTGATCGCCGCCGGCGGGCTCGCGGCGGCATCGCTGGGACGCGAGTACTTCCCGCACGTGGATGCAGGCCAGCTGCGGTTCCAGGTGCGTTTCCCATCGGGCACGCGCCTTGAGCAGACCGCCGCGCGCGTGACCGAGATCCAGCGCGAGATCCGCAAGATCGTTCCGCCCAACGAACTGCAGACCGTGTACGAGCAGATTGGCGTGCCCGACGCGGTGAACCTGTCGCTGGTCGACAGCGCGGTGGTGGGTTCGTTCGAAGCCGAGATCATGCTGCAGCTGAAAACGCCGCACGGTCCCAGTCACGAATACCTCTCGCAGATCCGCCACCGCATCGCCGAGAAATTCCCCGACGTGAGGATGTTCGAGCGTCCGCCGGATGCGACCAGCCGCACGCTGGCCGGCTCGGCCGCCGCCGCGTTCGAAGTGCGCATCATCGGCCGCGACAGCGCCGGCAACCTCGCGCTGGCGCGTGAGATCGAACAACGCCTGCACACGGTGCCGGGCGCGGTGGATGTCGCGCTTCGACAGGTGCTCGACCTGCCCGAATACCAGGTGCACATCGACCGCACGCGCGCGGCGCAGCTGGGGCTGGATGCGCAGCAGGCCAGTCGCGCGGTGCTGGCGGTGCTCGGCTCGGCCGGCACGGTGTCGCCGGTGTACTGGACCGACACCGTCAACGCGCTCGCCTACACCGTGCAGGTGCAGGCGCCGCCGCCGAACATGACCAACATCGACGAACTGCTCAACGCGCCTCTGCGCATCGGCAGCGATGGGCAGGCGGTGCTGCTTCGCAATATCGCGACGGTGACGCCGCGACAGGTGCCGGCGAGCCTCGCGCGCACCACGCTCGCGCCGACGATCAGCGTGCTGGCGAACGTCGAAGGCACGGACCTGGGTTCGGTGTACGACGCGCTGACCGGCATCACGAAGGAGCTCAACGGACGCCTGAAGCCCGGCAACCGCATCGAGATCGTCGGCCAGGCCGGCGAGATGCAGAGCGCGTACGGCGAACTCGCCGCGGGCCTGCTGATGTCGGCCGCACTGGTCTTCCTGGTGCTGGTGGTGAATTTCCAGTCGTGGATCCAGCCGCTGGTGGCGATGTCGGG
>Ga0102593_1001593_pt1 | contig 21421 bp, 18 predicted proteins | sample AraplaCol_mMS_r2_2_FD_76862 | JGI IMG/M metagenome (GOLD analysis project Ga0102593, IMG submission 76862) | Arabidopsis root microbial communities from North Carolina, USA - plate scrape MF_Col_mMS_r2 (SPADES assembly) (version 2) | ecosystem: Host-associated > Plants > Roots > Endosphere...
AAAAAAAAAAAAAAAAAAAAAAAAAAAAAAAAAAAAAAAAAAAAAAAAATCACTGGCAGAACGATCCTATGACTAGGAAATATCTGATGCAATTTCGTGGTTATGATCGAAGAAAGCACAAGGCCCCCAAAACTCCGGCTGCGCGAGCAACTGAGAAAAGAAAAAGGAATCTAAGCCTTCATTATCATCATCGTCATCGTCGAAAACAGAACTCTCCGCAAAGTGGGGAAAAAAAATTCAAACCCTGTCCCTCGCAAACTCCAAAACTTCACAATCATCTTCGAAGAACTCATCGTCCACCTTCAAAGGGGTGGAGTGTCTCTTCTTACGTCGAGTTGTAATGATAACCTCCTCCATATTTCCGGTGCTATTACCAAGGGTGATAAGGTTCTCCATATCCCCACCTGCACCCAGCGAATGACCATGGAGAGCAGCATTCTCATCTTCCTCTTCTTCGTTATCATCTCCGCTGTTGCTGTATGATCTCACATGGAGCTTCGTGGTCGAAATGTCATTTCCGAATACCCATGGATCTCTGGAGGCCGAAGCTCCGCTATCCGTAGAAAAGACATGTAGACTGACTCGCTGGTCTGTGTGGAAAGGCTGATATGGTGTGTTGGTCTCGATCTCAGCTTGTGAAAGTGGCTGACAGAATGATTGGACTGCACTAGTTGGTTGCGAGCTAACCGATGGCAGCAGAAGAGAGGCACGCACAACCACATCTGGATCATACGCCATAAGGGGTGCCGGCCCGCAAGTGCTTTGGAGGTTGGGAGGTAGTCGGAACTGACTTTCTTTATCACCGATAACTGAGTGGACTTGTCGGTTCTTCTGGTTTGTGGCGCCTTTCTTGAGCCGGTGCAATTTGAAGTTTCCATCGTCTACAACACCTAGAAAGACGGCACCCTTACTGCAGATCCACATAGCCCTAGATGCTGCCGGATCCCGAGCAAGTCCCGCCAAATGCAGCCGATTCTCACCAACATGCCGGAGTGTATGTACAGTCCCTGTAGCGGCGGCACCCATAGATTTGCTGAAGCCAGCAGCAACAACCTTTCCGCCCTTTATACTAGCTGCTGTTGGCAACGCAAATCCGCTCATGCTTGGGAATGCTGCACTGGATGAAGGACCTCGGCCTCTGACAGCAGAAAAGAATGGCTGTGTTCTATCGCCAACGAGCTTCATAGCCGCCGACAGTGGATTGCCGGCGTTCGTTTGAGTAGAAGCATCATCGCCCATCGGATCAACAGCTGTCGACTTTTTAACTGCTGGGCGAGCACGCCGGAATGGAGGCCACTGGAACGCACTTTGAGGTAGGTCAAAAACGTGAACCGTACCCTTCCGCGTAATGACTGCCAATCGATCACCAACGGGAGGTGTCCAGATCACATCAACGATACTGGACGTTGTCAGTCTTGCATATCTTGCCACCTGCCGAACGTTTGGACTGTGAGAAGTGTGGTCATCGGCGATGAAGGCCATTGCCCGGCAATGCTTGAGCTGCATGAGATCCCAGACATATTGAACATCACCCTTCTTGCTGCCCGTGAACAACATCAGGCCATTTGGAGATAACGAGAGAAAGCTACATCCATTGGGAACCTGGAAAGTAGCGACGGGATAAAGAGAAGTGGATTTCGAATCCGTGCCATCATCGAAGCGCTTAAGATCAATAATCGATACTGTATCTGGCTCAGGAGAAGATGTTGCCTGAGTGTCTTGGGCGTGGGTTGGTGGGAATACCCTGTAGTCTTGAGGTTGAGTCTCAGAGGTTCGATTTGGCCGAGGTGGCGTGCCGGGGGGATGCTGGCTATTCCAATAGCTATTCCAAGCCTGGAGTCCTTGATCACCCATCCAGCGGGCACCCTTGACCAATTCTTGAGTTACACCACGAGCTACTTTGTTGAAAAAACTCTCGCCTTCGCCCACATCGGTTGCGCAATTGACCGATGGCATACTAGGTGCACTGCGTGTTTCCAACCCTTGAACTTTCTCGTGTATCAAAGCTGATGGTACAATGCCCTGGATTGACCCCCTATAGGATGACGAAGGAGGCACAATGGCTAGCCATCTTCCCTGAAGGGCTACAATTGGTCTCTCTGCAATAGGTACACGAGGAGCATCACTATGAGAGCCATCATGATCGGTGGAGCTTGACGAGGTAGAGTACCTTCTGTCATCTCCAGTCTGAACATTCGTCCAGGTCTTTCCTAGGCACTGATAGGTACCCGAAAGATACCTGAAGACATAAACTTCACCACTGATACCAGAAGCAACGACTAAATGGTTTCCACTGCTGAAAAGTTTTAGGTTGCCGATTGGCTGCGGTGCGAACGATGGCTGGCCGGGAATATTCTCCAGTGTCGGCACAGGCTTGCTGGCAAATAATGTTGTGATTAGTTCTCCAGACCGCAGCGAGTAGACGTGTACTTTGGTTTGATACAATGGGAGTTCAGTTCGCCGATCTCCCGAGCGACCTCTCGCCATCGAAGGGGGTGCTTCATGGAGATCGGAGCCTGCTGAAGACGCCGGTGCTTCTTCTTCAGTCGGAGGAAGCGGACCATGGATTGTAACTGCAACATGAGGTTGAGATGAAGAAAGCGATTCACTATTGCATGTCTGCCCAGATAAGATCTTTGCTTCGAGCACCCTGCCACTGAGACCGATGATTTGCCCGACCAAACGAGCTCGATGGTCCTCAACAGCTAGCACTTCCACAGCACCATCAGTGCCTACAACAAGCACGGGAATACCTGCTCTGGGTGACTTTGCCGAGTAGCTCGGTAGGGTGTCAAACCCGCAGAACGAGTAGGATGCATCGCTCGGCAGTCGGTTTTGAGTACCGAGGTCGATGTCAGGAGCTCCATAGAAGTGCGCTTGAGGAAGATGGGGAGGGGGTGCAAGGTTGCTCATTGGACTGCCATAGGACTGACTCTTCCGTCGGTCCACCGACTGCTGCCGAGACTGAAAACTGCTCCTGTAGCCGCTACCGTAACTAAAAGGTCGGATTCGGGTTGGTGGCGATGCCGAGGAAGGTTGACTGAAGCCGCCTCTCTCTTGGATGGTGGGAAAATTGATAGGCAACTCCTGAGGCATATCTCCGTCCATGAGATCTGTAGGTGGACTCTTTCCAAACGGCACTGACTGAGCCCAGGTGTCTGTTCGAGTGACAACGTCGTTCTCGGGGGGTCCATCGATTGAATCAAGCGCATCCAGAACGGGCGAGGCAACGGCGGCGTTGGCGTCATTGTTGAGAGAGGGGTTAGGGCATGATGAAGGCTCAGCGGGAGCTACCGGAGGTGTTTGTATTCTAAATGAGATGTGAGTTAGTCCGTGTGAGGGTGGGGGATGGATATTCTCCTGTTGCAGATTCGCGGAGGCGTACAAGTTGTCCGGTGGCGTTTCCGTCACAGCCTTTGCAGCCGCCTTGGCTTTTTTGTTTTTCTTCTTTTTGCTCTTTCCACTTGGCTCATGCTCCTGAACTGGGGGATTCTGATCCGTGCTGAACGTGGGTTCGTCTTCCCAAGACTGGCTGTACGGGCGATTGAGATCGTCGGACGCTGCCGGGGGCATTCACCTGAGAGATGCCTCAGAAGAGGCAAATGGGATAAAATGAAGACACGGGGATAACCGCCCTCAAGTCCTTATCTGTAAAAGGTCTGAGAACGGGAGATACTGTCCCGAATGTGTTGAAGTGCACCGAGAGGAGGCGGGGCCGAAGCTAGGAAGCACAAAGGCGGGGCGAAGATCTGATGATGATCAGTTGCATCAGCTACCCATCTCGCATGCATGAAGATAAGAACCATCCCGGCTTGTGTAATCAACGAATAACCGTTGAATCCTTGGGAAATTTATTTGACACTCACCTATATAACTTGATGAGGGCTATTCAGCCGGAAGGTAAGGTGAGGGTGATGTTTGTTGTGGGTTATTGTTATGATAGACGTACCTCGAGCGGAGTTCGCTCGTCGATACGCGGGGAAGCTGTTGATAAGGCCGATAGGCGGTTTAAGTAGTACGCGTTGGACAACTGCCTTGTCCAACGAGAAGAGGATCAAACCAAGACTTAGCAAAAGATTATGGTAGATTGTCTTTTTTTTTTAAAAATAAAAGGGGAACCCTTGAAAGAAGAGAGAGGAGAGAGGAAAAAGGAGAAGAAGAGAAGAGAAGAGGAAGACGGGGAAGAGGGGGGGGGGGCTGAGGGGGGGCCCGGCGGTACCTGAGTCAGAGAGGGCAAGCGCAAAGTGCAAGTGCGTCGTGCCTTCCCTCTCTTGCTGACCCCGTCATTCTCCGGGTCACCTGCTGACTTAATCATACATACTTGCTATCTTAGTAGTTATCTACTATCATCCTATCCCATATCATCCTACTATTACTATGTCTTCACATCTTGTTTCTGATATTTCCCTCCTATGATGATCCATCTTATTCAACAAGGAGAGCAAACCAGACCAGACCCTAGCTTAGCTAATGTCCGGTCATCCGTGGAACAACTCATCCCATTCAGGAATCCGATCATAGCCGTCTTTCATCATCTTTCCCGTGGTTGAGATGGAGTGTAAGAAAGCAGGTCACGAGTCCCTCATGTGGTCCCCCTTGATTTACTTCCAATGAGCGCTTGGGGGATTGCCACAAGCTGAGATCGCCCAAGCGCGAACTGCCTACCTCATAATTAGGAGGCCTGTTCGCAAGGTCCCTCGGCAAATACTCCGAGTAAAGATGTACATGTCGCAACAACAAATAGAAAGTGTGTTCTCTTGATTAATAGTTCTTCATTTTTTGTTATTATGTGAGACGCGCCGCATTCTCATGTTCGGAGAATAGAGTTGGGCTATAGAGGTAGCGAATAAAGAGGAACGAGTTTGAATGAAGAACATGAAGACGATGTTGATACAAAGGCCGGAATTATATAGTACCGTCCATAGATCTCTAGCCCTGTTTAACCCCCCTCCTCGAGCCCATTTCTAAGATGTCACCACCACGCTTAGGTCTTCTTCTTGGCTGCGGCCTTGGCCTTTGCTGCCTTCTTCTTGTTGCTATTGATCATGACGATGCCTATGAAGGTACCCACCACGGCGGAGCCCAGAAGAGTGAGGATAACAGGGATGCGAATGGCCCAGACGCGTGGAGGGAAGATGTCGTGGAGAGGATGGCCGGGATCAACAAAGGGCTATTGTGACAATTAGAAATGATCAAGATAGATATTCAAGGAGTTTTCTTTGTTCATACCATCAACAGGGTCCATGCAGTGTAGTAGAGAAAGATTGCGGTGGCGGCCAAAAGCATGGCGGAACCGACGAGTTGACCCAGCTATTTCTTGGATTAGTAAGGAGGACATAACTCGAAAGCATATATCTTAGGAAATTGCAACAATACCATTCTGTATCAAGGAGTGTACGCTGGAAAAAAAAAGACAAAGATAATGAAAGCAAAAGGAGTGAACGGGACCAGCGTGGCTTCGGCGATCGCGCGCCGTCAGGAGTGAGCTTGGCCCGGGGCCTATCAAATCACGTGATGACGCGCGATGAAAGCTCTACGGCATTTCTACAAGTGCGACACTCTGCAACCACCGTCATCCTGGTGTTTCCTTTCCCCCACCAGCCTCCCTTCTCTTGAACGATTGGGAGTGTTTTTTCATTCTCACAATGTCGGATCCTGTCGTCCTTCAATCCGCGGTTCGCGTGCCTACTCCTCCCCCAGGCACCGAATCCCCGACCGCAGCCTCTCGAAAGCGCTCACCTCCCTCACGTTCGCCCTCACCAAATCGCCGGAGATCACCACCAGGCGATTCTCATAGAGATGATGCGGATATTCCTCGGATGGAACCGGAGCGTGCAATTGAAAGAGAGCGACAGCTTGCGGAACGAGTGCGCGAGCATGAAAGACAGGAGGCTGCTCGTAAACCGATGACCGAGGAGGAAAAGCAAGCATCGGCCAAGGCAGAGTACGAGAAGTTGCTGAACATGCGATCAGGTGGTACCTACATTCCTCCAGCTCGACTTCGTGCCCTGCAGGCTCAGATCACGGATAAGTCCAGCAAGGAGTATCAGCGCATGGCCTGGGAGGCGCTGAAGAAGTCGATCAACGGTCTCATTAATAAGGTCAATGTCTCCAATATCAAATACATTGTCCCTGAGTTGTTTGGCGAAAATCTGGTTCGCGGGCGCGGCCTGTTCTGTCGATCCATCATGAAAGCGCAGGCGGCCAGTTTGCCATTCACGCCTATCTACGCAGCCATGGCTGCCATTGTCAACACCAAACTTCCCCAAGTCGGCGACTTGCTGCTGTCCAGACTGATTACCCAGTTTCGCAAAGCATTTAAGAGAAATGACAAGGCCGTCTGCATTTCATCCACAACATTTATTGCCCACCTCTGCAATCATCAAGTCGCCCATGAGATGCTTGCCGCACAAATCCTTCTGCTGCTCCTCCACAAGCCAACTGATGATAGCGTGGAGATTGCCGTGGGGCTGACTCGTGAGGTTGGTCAGCATCTGGAAGAAATGAACCCCCCGATTGCGCTCGCCGTATTCGACCAGTTCCGGAATATCTTACACGAGGCCGATATTGACAAGCGTGTCCAATACATGATTGAGGTGCTTTTCCAAGTGCGCAAAGATCGGTACAAGGACAATCAGTCCGTCAAAGAGGAACTGGATCTTGTAGAAGAAGAGGATCAGATCACTCACAGACTGGGATTGGATGATGAACTCGAGACACAAGATACACTTAATATCTTCAAATTTGACCCCGAATGGGAACAGCACGAAGAGGCCTACAAAAAGCTGAAGGGTGAGATCCTAGGCGAGGACAGCGACGAAGATGAGGATGAAGACGATGACGATGGTGATGAGAGCTCGGATGAGGGATCTGATGCTGAGGAACAAAAAATGGATATCAAGGATCAGACCAATACCAATTTGGTAAACTTACGCCGAACAATCTACCTGACAATCATGTCCAGTATTGATTTTGAAGAATGCTGCCATAAATTGATGAAAATCAACCTTCCTGCAGGACTCGAACCAGAATTGCCGTCGATGATCATCGAGTGCTGCTCCCAGGAACGAACATACTCCAAGTTCTATGGATTAATCGGTGAACGTTTCGCCAAAATCAATCGTCTTTGGTCAGATCTCTTTGAGGCTGCATTCGCAAACTATTATGACACTATCCACCGCTATGAAACAAACCGCCTGCGGAACATCGCGCGTTTCTTCGGACATATGATCAGCAACGATGCCATCGGATGGCACGTTCTCAGTGTGATCCACATGAATGAGGAAGAAACTACATCGAGTAGTCGAATCTTCATCAAGATCCTGTTCCAAGATTTGGGAGAACATCTCGGTCTGCCGGGCTTGCAAGCGCGTTTCAGAGATGAAATCCTTCGTCCCAGTTTCGAGGGTCTTTTCCCGACAGAAAATCCTCGTCACACTCGATTCTCCATCAACTATTTCACCAGCATTGGCATGGGTATCTTGACAGAAGATATGCGCGAGCATCTCAAGAATATGCCCAAGCCCACGGTACCAGCCCTGCCAGCAGCTCGTGCCTCACGCTCCCCATCAGCTCGGTCATACTCCAGCTACAGCCGCTCTTCTCGCTCTTATTCCCGATCTCGTTCCCGGTCTCGCTCCTACTCTTACTCTCGCTCTCCGTCGAGAGATCGTGGCCGTTCATACAGCCGTTCTGTCACACCCTCCTCGCGGAGCCGCAGTTATACCCCATCCCGTTCTCGTTCTCGCTCACGCTCAGGAACTCCTGCTCGCCGCAGCAAACGTGCTACATACAGTCGGTCTCGATCCCGAACGCCATCTGACCGTTCCCGATCCCGGTCTCGCACTCCACCTCGACGATCCCGGGGACGTTCCCGAGGACGTTCCTACGATTCGCGTAGCCCAAGTCAGAGTCGGTCTCGGTCGATCACTCCACCACGTCGTGGACAAGCATCGGACAGCCGACGCAACCGCAGCTACTCAAGATCTCTTTCTCGCTCAGTCACGCCTCCCCGCCGAGGACGTGGACGTTCTGCTTCTCGTTCTGAGAGTCCTCCTAGACGTCGGGACGATTCACGCGGCCGAAGCTACTCGCGAACACCGCCTCGCCGCAAGTGAAAAAAAGAAGTGCACGATGCAGCTGAATAGATATGTGGTTAATTTTCATGCATAGCATTTGCGTTTGCGCAATCTATTGTTATAACTTTGTCTTTTTTTCAAAAGGAAAACTTGGAATGGAACTGGAAGTACGGTCATACGGACAGAAATTTTTAACGATGTACTTTATTCTTTGCTTTTTCCAAAAGGTCGCCTTTAGGCACAATTCCAGATACCATGCATATGCTATATACTTTTTCTTAAAAATCATGAATATCGGGTATCTTATCATAGTAACACCACTCTCGCCTGTCTACCAGGTATATTGTAACTGCAATGTATCTAAACCTCGAAAGACTCCCAAACACATCTATCGCAACGACAAATTCCTCCCAAAGCACCGGATGCCCATTCTCTCCTCTCTTTAACAGGCAAACCGATATCACAGTAATGATTCAGAATCTCTTGATCCTTCGCAATACCGCCCTTAGCAGGGGGCTTAGCTGCAATCTTCCCATCTTGATCGGTTCTCACCCAAACAGCCGTCTCTTCATCGTGTCTCGCCCGGAAGGTGATTTCACCACCCCATTCCCACCGCACATTAGGATCACAGGAATGGTTCGCCAAGCACCAGAGAGGATGCACAGCACACAATTCTGGCCCGCCATCCCAAGTCGAAAGACGGCCCGACGCAGTGCCGCGGAATTTCGCGTACAAAGTGTTCAGCACCCAGGTGTCGTATCGTGATAGTGAAGCATACGGGTCAATTTCCATTTCCTCGAGGAAGCGCATTGGTTGAAGGATGTTTAATTGGAATGAGAATGGGAGAGAAACCGAGTCGTCTTTCCCAGTGTTGGATGCGGAGTTGATATCGTAATCGTGGAAATCACCCCAGATATACTTCACTTCAGGTAGTTCAAGAGCATCCACGTCTTGCGTGGCAGACATTGCAAGGGCTCGACCAAGAAGCAAAAGATATAAATAATCAGCCTTATCCTTGGGATCAGGAATATCCTTCCCAATAGACTCAAGACCATCCTCCAGACCACAGATGGCTCCGTGGTAAACACGTTGCGCAAGGTCATGACAGGTCTGACTGCAGAACACAGTATCTGCACAACCACCTTCACATCCAACAGGTGGATCAGCAGCCGAGAGATCAGGAAGCGGGGCATTACATGCGTCGCAAAGGTCATCGTGAAGACGATTCGTCGCCGTAAGAAGAGAATTCTCTCGAAGAATGATCTCGTCCGCCGCAATATCCTCTTTAGCAAAGAGACCCAACTGAACCGAAACTTCTTCTTCACCGGCGGATGAGGCTCCATGTAAAGCCGGCAAAGCCACGGCGCGAACCTCACATTTCGGCGCAATATCAGCAAGTCTCTCGTTGAGGAATTTCAATTCATCCGGCGCACGACGATCCGGTTCATGTTCGTTCCAAGGATAAAGAACTCGACGAGCATAACCCTGAGCAGGGAGAATAGCCGAGTCAATGGATTCGAGATTGATATCTCCTTCATTTTTAGTTCGAGACTGGTAGATCCTTTTCACTTGCTCCATCTGCTCATTCAACACCGCTATACTTGATGAAGCAGAATCTAATAACCCAAGACCACGCACGCCAAACTCATATGCGTCGCGGTAACAGCCACAACGAATAAGGCCACATACTAGAATGGAATATACATCACCGATCAAGGTATCATATTCTTCCTGTGTCACTGGTACTGTGCCATCATCTTCATCTTCATCTTCATCTTCATCTTCGTCTTCGTCTTCATCCTCATTCTCGTTCTCCCCGCCCTGAACCTTCTCCTTCACGCCATTTTCCGAGGTATGAATCTTCTTCCGGGCATGAAATTCACAGACATCAGGGTCGACAACGGATTCGAGCAAAGATAGTGCGCGATAGGCGTCGGCGGCCGCTAGATCAGGGAATCCGAGCTGTTCATACAAACGGGCTCGGTCGAGGTAGAGGTGTGGATTGTGCGGATCGGCGAAAAGTTCTTTCGTTTTGTTAGATCGTGCTTGGAGTAGATCTGTAGACATTTTGAATGGAGAATGGACCTGCTTTTCCCCAATGGTGGTTGATTGGGGAAAGTTTGATATACGCAGTTTTTTTTTTTTTCCCTGGAGTGGGGCTTGGCGGGGTGGGGGGAACTGCGATTATCGGGGAAGACTGAGTATACTAGACTAAAGTACAGCATACTATTGCTGGTATGATTATTATTATTATTATAATTTAGCTTGTTGTTATCATCAGAGTTATAAAAACCTATGTAGGTAAAAATGAGGAATTAAATATTGATACACTGGTGTAGAATAGTATTGGGTGGTAACTATCAGCAGTGGATAGACCATTCTTCTACATAGTAAGTCCTTGATGCAAGGCCATTTGCCATTTTCATGCTAATAATTTGATGCCATTTACTTCCGAAAACGCCAATCGTCATACCCTCATGAACAATCTGAGAATCCACAGTATCAGAATAATTAAAAGGAGGTGGGGTAGAATAGCAAAAAGGTCCCCAAGTAATAAAGACCATCTTCATGGTCACATCATCTATAACGAAAGAAGGCAAGATTAGCTTCATGTTCAACCAGGTGTGTTGCTGTAAAACAAACCGTGCAATTATCATCAATCACAACGCCAGTATTTTCATCAATATCCCCGCCAATGGTAGGTAATCCGTTTGCAAGGTTCCCCCCTTGTCGACTCCGTAGAGTGGCAGCAAGTCGAGTAAGCATGCTCCTAGTAAGATATGCTTCATCCATGCCACCACGACGGTCGACATCATTCTGATTCATGATGCGGTAGCTGTCGTGAATGCGTTTGCAGCTCCGCAGTCCACCTATATTACTTGCATTCGTGTTCAGGACATTGGCAGGGTTATCGGGGTCGAGGATATCGATACCCTGACGAGCTTGCTCGTGAGCATGTCGATCTGGGGAGAAGATTTTGATCGTATTGTCGATACCGGATGCGGCCAGGGTAGGCTCGTAAGGGTGTCCTGTCGATGGCATCAGAAAAGAAGTACTTGAAAAAGGGAAATCCAGAAAATGGATGTTATCCAAACTCACCTTGCACAACATTGACCACTTCACTATCGCCTTCAAGGATATTGATCAAATTTGTGGTTTTACGATCCCAGATGAAGATATGACCCGAATCGCTTCCACTAACCACATATTCATCATTCAAACCAAAGAAATTCACATCTTTGACGGTTTTGATGTTACAATGGCCTCGGTAGACCCGGGAATGTGCTGAGCATGGCACGTCCATCTCGACACCCCTCCGTTTTGATTTGCGACCTCCATATTGTAAGAAGGGCCCGTCAAGGTCGCTCTCATCGTCTTCTTCATCCGAAGTGTCGACCATGTTGAAATCCCAGCCGTTTTCCTCGTTGTCTTCATACTCATTCTCCCCATCCCCATCCTCATCATCGTCATCTTCTTCTTCTATTTCATCGGCGTCTGAAGCCTCACTCTCACTCTGACCTCCTTGGCTCTCGGGGGCACCACGAATCACTAAGTTACTAGAAGATTCACTCCCGTGTGTAGTGTCGTCATGATCGCCAGCCTCCGTAGTGGCCATGGTATCACTGGGATTAGTACGTTGGGATCGAACCAGATGAACAGATCTAATGGGCTCTTCCTCTACATTAGGATCAATGTCATCTTGGGATCTTTCAATGGCATCATCCTCGTCGCTATCAGATTCATCTGCGATTGCAGTATGCAGCCCGCCAAAAGCACGGTTGACAAATGAGTAGTTGACGCCGTTTCCGGCTTCCATTAAAATCCCCCTCGCCACTTTCACAAGCCAGAACCGCATGGCGGATGTTCGGTCAAGAGATCGAACATGGGAAGACTGATTGGACACACGACGCTTGTCAACCCGAGCCGCCCTATCTCCCAAATTCTCGAGAGGTAGCTTCACAGCATTACCGAACGCCGTGACTGCAGCCCGCTGCGATTGGAACAGAACGCGAGAAGAAGCGACTTCGAATCGAGACGCATCCACATTGATAATCGGTGTCTCGCTGGCTAGGCTGTGGAGATAAGGTACGAGAACTGCTTCAATGGCTTCTTCGCCAGCATCGACTGAAATTGGGAATCTGGCATGTATCCGCGCAGGTAAAGAATCCTGCTTGAAACCTGCGAGTAGTCCTTGTCTGCCTTCTCTCAACCAAAGCAAGATAGCTTTCAAAAAGTCGTATCCAAATTGACTTTCTCGCTCAATGGAATCGTCTTCGTTTGGTGCTGGTGATACTTTCAAAAAGGGTTTCCAAGAGGCATTATCGGTTTCACCGACTACTTCCAGGGCGTGTGCCAGTGTTCCTGCTGCTTGAAGGAATCTCCACGACGCTTGGCGGTTATGACGAAGAGTCTGTTGGAACGTCACGGTTTCCCGAGAAGGATTCATCGGGTATCGCCACTTGTTGATGACATCGTTCATCTTAGGTAGATATTCCGACGCTATACTCAAGGCCGGGAAAAAGGAGTGTCGAGGAGCCAAGTCCGTCTGATCGGATTCCATGGCCTCTCTCGTCGTCGCCTCCAAAGAGAATAAGGACTTTCGAAGTTTGACCAAACCCTTTGCAATATCCATGCTGAGCTTTTGGGCGTCACTCAAAACGGAGTTCCTTGCATGTTCCAGCATGGCCTCTGGAGACTCGTCTTCGTCGGACAGATTCGAGAGCGAGATATCAGAGGTCTCTCCATTTTCATAGTGAACTCTCAGGATATTCGGTTCTGCAGAGCGACGTCGAGAGTGATGTCTATCTCCGCTTCCTTGGGAAGACAATGATGTAGGCTTTGGGCGCTTTCGTTTACGATTTCGAGAACTGTCACTACGGCAACTGGCCGAATTTTTGATCTTCGGTCTCCCTTCAGGTGTTTCATCGCGCGCATCGGGACTGCGGATGAGATCGAAACTATATATATGATCTCCCGACCAGCTCACCACCATCTCGTTTGGATTCGCATCACTGATCTTGCAAGCTGTGATATGGCCATCGTCGATATTTCTCATACGATGCTTGCCGCGAGGTGCAAACCGTCGCACACACCGAGTTGCCTTTGCCATGATATCGTCTGCGACGCTTCCCGGGCTTGGGGTTGATACAGAGGGGCTACCTCTTTCAGCAGCCACGTCTCTGCCAAGCATGCGGCGATCATGTAGAAAGCAATGCATATGAGCACCACCCAGTGCAATATAATGTGGCTGGCTTGGGGAGCAAGATATCGTATTAAGATCCAGACCGTATTTCTTATAGGAAATTAGCGGCGGAGGAACGTTCGAATCATCATGTTCCAATCCAGGTCGATATGCCATAAAGCCCTGGCCACCTCGAGGTGGAGGGTAGGCGGATGATGGCTGTCGCAAATCCCATTGACGAACTTCCCCATCCTCCGAACACGTCAAAAATAAATGAGGTGATGACTCTGTGACAATGCGTTTGACACGATCAGCATGACTTCGGTATACTCTCGCGTTGGTGTTTCCTTCACTGAGGTACCGTGTTCCTTCAAAGAAATTATTAAAGCGTTGGCTTCGTGCGGAGGCCGCAAAGGCCGACGTAGCACTCGCGTTGGCACTTTTGCTAGCGTATTCAATGTCGAAAATGCGTACCTGAGAGTCGCCTGCGCAAGTGACTAAGGTTCGATCGTTGGAGTGCGGCATAAACTTTACGGAGAAGATATTGGCCTTATGACCAGTGAGAACGGTGGTATTGAGGGCGAACGGGGCATTCGAGGAATCGGGTTGGTACGAGTAGATATTGAGATGTTTATCATCAGAGCCAGAAGCTAAAAGATGTCCGGATCGAGACCAACTGCGATGATGTTAGCATTTGTGAATCACATAGTGGACGTTAGGATCGCCTTCCGTACCTCAAGGCATTCACACAGCCTGTATGACCGCCCAACTCATTCACAATATCGAGATTATCGACCCATTCCTTATCTCCATATATGCCCCGAATCTCGGCATACGAGGACCGATCCCCGCATTCTCGACGCCAGAGGCGATCGTAGAGCATATCTTTCATGATGACGAAATGCCAGTAGTCACCAAGAATTCAGATTCACTAGGGGCGATGAAAGCTCATGATGAGAGGGCAAATAGTTGAACTCGATTTCAAAATGGCCTGTCTTCCCTCTGTCTCTCCCTAACTCTTGATTTTTTTTTTCTCGCCTCTGTCGCGTGGAGACCGAATGTAACTTGTAGATGACGTCAGGGAGGTACCGATAAAGCAGTCACCCTTTACAGTTGAACCCACGATTTCGCAAAAACCTGTTCAAGGTGCGATTTCAAGTTGAGTGACAGGAGATTTCAAGACCAGAAAAGAGATTGATCGAAGGAAATGAAAAAGAGGGGAAAGCTGGTCAAGTGCAGAACCGGTTGAAAGGCGCCAAATCGACCGCATCGAGACCGCCCGGGCGGTGAAGATTGCCTCGGTTGAGTGGCTACTACAGCAGGGATATAAAGTACAGTTAATCGTTGAATTTGGATAGTTATGATCAGGGATTAATTATGTTGTTATCTTCCTCTTATTCTTCTAATGCTGCAGTCATGACATCCAAAGTCCGATCCGTGGACGGCTCTCTCTTCGGGGCAGACTAGCCACTTCTGTTGCTAAACGACCAACCGTCTCTCTTTCAAGACGAATAATCTCTGTTTCAGCAGTTCGCATGGCCTGGATCTCCTGGATCATAATCTGAATGGCTTCATGAAGGCTCTGTGCTACTCGTGCCAGGGCCGCCTGTTCTAGCTCTTGAATTCCAGCAAAAGCGAAGACGTCTAGACTACCAAGCTGCCGCAGGGAAAGATCTAGTTTCGCTCTGAGAGATTGTAGCTCTTCCTTCCACGCTCGATTCAATGGATTGATAAAAACCGCTGCATGAGTGATATCTGATGATGCCCGGTCACATCTGATTTGCTCTGCGTTATGGAACCAGGCTTCGAAGGTCTCAACGGCTCGGGTATACCGACCATTCATACCATGCGTGCTCAGATCAGAGACCTCTTGTAGAATCTGTGAGAGACTTTGGATCTGCTCTGGAAAATTTCCAGAGCCATGATGATCTTCGCAATTCCGTAGCCAGACCGCGAGCGCTTGCATATTTATCTGGGTTTGGCGCTCTTTCTCATCTCCCAGAAGAGATCGATATTGATAAGCCACGGCATCGTACTTTTTGCGTAGACACGATTCTGACTCTTCTTTCCAGTCTGCTTGTTTCTGGAGTGAATTAGAATGAAAAAGACTAAGCTGAAGAAGTTCCGTCTGTAAAGCTGCAATATCTGGCCAGGAGGCCGGGATGAGCAGACTATCTGATGTAGAGCCGGAAGTTGCACCCGGGGTAGGTGTTGGTGGTTTGGCCCCGGGCTTTTGGGGAGAATAATGTTGTTGATAAGCTGAGAATTGTGGTTTGGCTTTCTGGGCTGTAGCTGCTGTTGCGGAATCGCTTTGAATTTTCGTCGCGGTTGCTGGCGTCATCTGACTCCGATGCCGTGCATGACCACGAGCTGAAACAGGAGACCCTACTCCTGGCCTAGTAGTATTGACCGGTTGTCTCAGGGACGCTGAGCGCATCGGCCGCGCTGGCGGGGGCATGTCGGTCTTCTTTGGGGACACAGGTCTTGCAGTTGACTGTGTAGGCGTGCGGTTTATAGGCTGTTTGCGCGGCGAAGGAGGCGACGCCATCGAGGTCGCTGATTTGGTGGAAGCCGATACATTTGTTTTGCTTGATGTTGAAATGGGGTTGAGTCGTGATGTGCCTGGTCGTATCAAGCTCTGGCGACGGGTAGGCACCGAATCGGCGGTGGCGGTGGTTGTTTTCTTTCTTGCTGGTGGCTGTTTCTCATCGCTGATTTTTAGTCGTCTTGCCGGCGACCTTTCACCTCTTTGCGCTGCACCCCTTTCATGTGGCTGAAATGAGGGCTGCCCATGGCTTTGGCCTTCATCTCGACTAGAGTTGCTGCGTTGAGGGAGAAGGGTTCGGCCCCGGGAAGAAGTAATGTCTTTGGCGCCGTCGATGGGTGAATTTCCAATTTGAACTTTTTCATTCGAAGCTATTGGTCGGGCCGAGATCTTGCTGGCAGTCTTGGCTGCCGGTCGTGCGATACCAGAAATCTGTTGCATTGCATGGTTTCAGTGACTGGAATGCTGGGGATGAATATGATATGTGGGGGGGGAAGAAGAGATGCTAACTGGTTTGCGAGGTTCGCGAGGTTCGCGCAGAGACATCGAACGTGTGGGGACCGGCATAGTTAGAGAGATTCTCAACAGGCCTCTGTGACCAAAGTTAATAGTCCAGCCTGGAGATTCCCCCGCGGTAGATCTACCCAGGGGAATCTTGGCTGGTCAAGTTGATGTTTGAAAGTTCGCAGCTGCGGTGATCCGCGGTCTCCACCGCGCGTTGGCCAATCAACAGGAGGAGTTCGCTGTGTTTTGGAACTATTCAAAGCAATGACCAGTCTAGAAAATAGGAGATTGGGGCTTGTACAACCTAGCAGACTAGTGAAGAGTCATGGGAGTACTTGAACAGTTGAAATGCTTTAGTTGTACGAGGAAAGAGGAAACAAGCATAATCGATCAGAAATCTATCTTTTTGATATCTCATTCTATCTGCGTAAACACATAAACCATGGGGAATTTTAGGAAGGGATCACGTTCTTGTCAAGACCTTGAGACAAGGCGACCCCCAGGCGAGACTCGACGTATGTGAAGTTTCCACGAAGTCTTAGATAGGCTGCGTGGAGAAGGCTTGGACGACGAGCTTCCCATACTCGATCCATTAGACTTTTCAAAGGTCTCGGTTTGGTACATCACAACCTGTTTTGCTCTTTGATTGAGGTCCGGCGAAAAAGGAAAGGCAGAAAGGAGGAAGAAAGAAATGTCTTTGGTTTGTCCTCTACTTTTAAAGGCTACCACGACGAGGGAAAGCAACACCGTCCACAGCGGGGTGATCGGTGAACCAGCTCACCTTCTCACCACCACCCTGGTTCACCAGGGCGGATGGAAGAGAACGACCCTCTTCTGTGTCAAAGATAGCCTTGAGAATATCCTTCTTTCCAGCGCCGGTGGCCACGAAAGCAATGTCATGAGCAGAGGTGACGACAGGCAAGGTCAGAGTGATGCGCTTAGGAGGGGGCTTAGGGGAGTTGGCCTCTGCAGCCACCCAAGCATCCTTCTCGCGTAGAAGCTCGTGGCCAGGGAAGAGACTGCATGTGTGACCATCAGGGCCACAACCCAGGAGGATCAAATCAAAGACAGGTAGCTTGACACTATCCTTGGCGGCGAATGAGCGCATCAGATCCTCTTGATAGAGATCGGCCAGCTCCTGAGGATCATCGTCGTTGACATGGTTGGCATCAATGGGGTGGATGGTCGGAGCTCCGAGCTCCGCCGGGATCTTGTTCACCAATTCGTCCTTCAAGAGCTTGTAGTTGCTATCATCGTGGTCCAAGGGAACCGCGCGTTCATCGGCGAAAAAGATATCCCACTTGGCGAATTGGGGGGTATCTTCTGGTGTGCCGTTACTGGGTTCCAAGAGAGCGCGAGCTAGCACGGTGGGGAGGGAACCGCCAGAGACTGCGACGCGGAAAGTGTCGTGGCGGGCCAAAGCAGCATTCTGAGCCCGAAGAACGTAAGGCCTCAATTGTTGGGCCAGCTCATTTGTACTAGGGAAGCTGTAGAGATGAGGTTGTGCGGTAGCCATTGTGGAGAAATGGAGAAAGTGAGAAAAAGATTAAATTGAAGATTGGTGGGGATAGAGAGAGAGAGAGAGGGAGGGAGAAGAAGAGAAAGGGAGAGAAATGGAGGGGTAGAAACGCGGCGGAAAATGAAGCGGAACACTCCAAAGGAGGCGGGGCGATGACGTCGTCCACGGCAACTCATCTTATCTTTTCATTTCTTCATTAAATCTCATCTTGATTTACATACATAGATCAGTGTTGCTGCTATTCGGAAGAATTATGATATCGAGGAGATCCATTTATTCCGGAGTGATACGATCGGCCCACTCCATTCGTCCCTTTTTATCACCAAAGAGAAATGATTCGACGCCAACAATCACAGCAGAGTACTGGATGTAGTAATATAGACAGGCCTATTCGGGCCGGGTGCAGATCGTCTCCTGATATGACAACATCTTGCAGATGAGCCTAGACACAGAGACACAATATAACCGGGAAACCGGCAGATGAGGAGGAAGAGAGGGAAAACCAATGTAGACAGAATGTAGACAGGATGACAGAGGAAGAAAGAAGAGGAAAGGGAAGGGAAAGATAATTATTCTAGGATGTGTGGAATGACCATGGTACTAATTCAATAGTATTGGATATACATATTGTATCTGTCCAAACAGATGTTTGACGGCTTTGTCCAATATGTAAACTATGTATGCTATGGATGTATGGATGTAGGTCGTGACGCCAATGACCTCTGCGTGTGACATTCTTAAAGGGGATCCTTAAAAATACAAAGTTTGTTGAGACAAAATCGAGCGATACGAGAGGGTCTCTGCAAATTAAAGTATCCAAACGAATCCCAAGGGATATTTCAAGCCTATCACAATTGATGGGGGCCTAACTATTGCGAACATTCTTCACCCTTTTCTTTTCCCTCCTCCTCCTCCTCCTCCTTTTCTCTTCTCTCTTCCCCTCTTCCCCTTCTCCCATATATGTACACTTCTCTCATCTTCCCTACTTCTCTTCTTCTCCATTGCTTTTCCTATCCCCCCACCCCCTCTGAACCCCCCAAGAACACTCCACCCATGAGCTCACCCGCGGTCCAAATTACGCCCTGCGGGCCTCATGCGCCCGCCCCACCGATTAGTCTGGACATCGTCCGCTGCTCGCGTTGTCAACAGTCCCTCAGTTTGGCCAGCCAGTCCAACTCGGGCGCCGTTCAGTTCGGTATGAACTCCTATTATTGTAGTCGCTGTGCCTCCAAGGTCGGATTCGTGCGATGAGCGATTCTCGAATATCCCAGAGAGTTACAACTATGCAACTCCTTTATCCTTCGTCAACATCCGATCATCACGGTACTTCGATATTCGACAGGCTAGACCTGAACCACCTATGGACTATATTCTTACCCATAAATATGGATCATCTACTCTCATTCGAAATCCCACAACCCTTTCATCTTATGAAAATCGACACTGGTGCCGGCACCGGTGATCTTTACCCTTTCGCCAAATACGGAGAAAACGAATACTATTAGTTATTACTTTATGACTACAGGATATTTTTAATCCTGCGTGGGATCTCCTGTTTATTTTTCAGACACATTTACCACTTTCATTCTGGAATTGTCATCATCAATCATCGCATAGCGAAAAGACTCGGGATATATGGAACTGTCGGAATGCTTCTCTTATCATCCAGTAAACGAGGGTGTTAGGAAGAAAGGATCATACGGATCATGTGCTATCAGTTAGGAGTGAATTGAACTTTATATTCATTTCAGGGATTCTAATCGGAGTGACTAGAATTGATTACTAGCAGATTTGTGGAGTTCAAATCGCATCAAATACCAAAGACTATCGAGATCTCCTGGTTGGCCGACCAGTCTTTGCGACTGCACAAAACAGGACGATCGGGCGCATTTGATATACTTGATTATATTTCTTGTTCCTAATTTTCATTTCATTTTTTTTGTAGTTCTGGTCATCTGTTCTCTGATATTTCTTTCCATGGTACTTGTACAAGATCTGACCAGATCGGGTCATCCAAGTTTGCTATATCCATGGATCCCCAGTACTATTTCAAGTTTACACTCATACACTCAATACACTGATTCAATCAAATATACCTTGAATACTATATTATTACTTCTACCTATCTAGTCAATACTAAATTCTTAGTACTAACACTTTCTGTTGTCATCGGCTACTGCGCAACTCAACCTCAACTTCTCGCTTCTACCCACCCTAACTCACACTCCCACCTGCCCAGGTGATCGAAGGATCGCGTGTTCACATCTCGTTTAAACTTGAACGTGAACTTGGATTTTACCTTCGTGCTACCAACAAAGAAACCCCTCTTCCAAGTTTTCCTCTCCCCGATAACCCTCGCGTCTCTGGAATGTCGCACATGCCCTGATGAAGAATTCCCCCGGCAATTCTAATAGGATCTTCGGATCAACCCAAGGTGACACGCCAGAGTCGATTCATCGAGGAAATACCCCACGCTTGGAACTTGCACGAACTCTTCAAAGTCTAATCTTTTACAGTATTTTGTCAAGTCTTGACGGAACCAATCTATGCAACTTTCTTACAGTACAAAGATCTTCTACCAAAAACAGCTCATGGCACCGTCCGAATGGATCCTGCAGTGTCACCGACGCCTTGATGTGCTCTCGCCACCACCTGGGGACGTTGCCATTTATAGTCAGAGCTGTGATCAAGCCCCCTCCATCTTTCTTGTGTTTCTCATACATTTGTACACACACAGTAGTAGCACGCATAACACTTCCTTCTTCTTTATGGATACTTGATGGAGTCCAACATGGTGTTGGCGAGTGGGGACTGGTCGAGGATTCTCACGAAACCCGCACTCGCAGCCAGCCACGATTCTGTTTAGCTTGCCGCTGCAGGTACTCAATAATCGATGAGAAAAAGGAAAGAAAAAAAGAAAAAAGAAAAAAGAAAAATACATAAAGTCAAAAAGAAAACCAGATAGACCAATCGACGGTCACAGCTCTCCATTTGGCTATCTGATTGCTCATGTCGTAGGGTTCCGCTGATCGTCGATCTCCCTGAATGGCTGATAATTCGGCATTTTCACTGGGTCCAAATCGATCTCGATAGCTGATGGTGCTGATGGTATCCATGGGGATCCGCTTTGGACTCCACCGTGGGTCCTGCAAAGCTCAGGGATCTCATGCAGCCCATAATGCCAATGTGATGGATATTATACCTACTGTACATACATACTACAGCACAGTAAGTACAGTAGGTCATAGGCCCTTTGTGTACAGTACTATGTACATACATACAGAGTAAAGTCGAATGATCCACCCCTCTCAGCATCTTACATAGTAGAGGAAAGCAGAACATATCCAATACGGATCTGGCGGTGTAACATGAAGCATGCTAAAAGCTACATCGACCACTCCAAAAGATCTGGTGGATTCGTCTTAGGTTCCATGCCACCTCCCCCACTAGTCCCCGCCAATGTTTACCATGTAAGATCGAGAGACGGGTACACCCGGCCTCGAGGCAATTTCCGTCAATATCAATCCGAGATTATATCCAACTTCTTCTCAAGGGTTAGCATGCAAGTACACACATACATTATAAGTACATAT
>Ga0102593_1001596_pt1 | contig 21404 bp, 18 predicted proteins | sample AraplaCol_mMS_r2_2_FD_76862 | JGI IMG/M metagenome (GOLD analysis project Ga0102593, IMG submission 76862) | Arabidopsis root microbial communities from North Carolina, USA - plate scrape MF_Col_mMS_r2 (SPADES assembly) (version 2) | ecosystem: Host-associated > Plants > Roots > Endosphere...
AGGGGTATGAGTAGTAGTAGAAAAGAAATGTCTCAGAAGGAAGATAAAAAAAAAAAAACGCCGGTCGATACACAATTTCATGATTCGCTCCGAACCCCATCCTTGAACCCTGAAAGCAGTGCTTGAAATGAGATATGAAAATGGGTAATGAACGTGATTTGACGAAGAATCGAGCACATGTATCGCTTGAAAATGGGGGACGAAAACTCAGTAATTCTCGGATCCGTCCAGACGGCGAGGATTCTTGAGTGGAGTTGGACAAGGGAGAGTGAAGCCTCGGTGGACCTCGGCCTCAACGTAAAGAGAAGCGCGCTTGAAGCGGCGATCGGAGTACTTCTCAAAGATGGCCTGGTGATGACGCTGAGCATCTTCGCAGCATTCGAGCATGGTCGACATGACATGTTGTAATTGCTCATAGAGATAGCCACTATAGTATGCATGGGAGGGTGTCTAAGACAATAGAGTTAGCAAGGAATAAGGCTAGCAGGGCAAGGGGTAGAAAGGGGTAGGAATGATCATACCCAGCATCCCTTCTGGAGCATCAGTCGTGCCAAACAGTGTGCACCGGCAGCAGCAAAGCTTGGAGGTGTGCAGACGAATCGCTCATCCATGATGGTCAGTTCGAGGAAGTACTTGGCGACAGTTCGAGTTTCCAGGTCATAGTCATCAGCCTTGCTGATGCGACGGAGAAAGCTCATTGGGCCAGGCCAACCGAGGTCGAAATCAAGAATTGAAAGCATGAAACGTTCAGCCTTCAGAATCTCATCCACATCGTAACCTCCATCGACCATGTAGACGATTTCTTGAACCGAAGGGGCGGTAATCTCTTCATACTTGGCGGCAATGAAGATAGCAGTGGCTCCGACGAGCTGCAACTTGCCGAGTGAAACGATTTTGCGGGAAAGGAACCGATCGATATAGTTTACACAGAGAAACAAGGTCTCTGGGAGTAGGGCAAATCTGAAGTGCACCTGTACAAGCCAATCCATGAGGACAGAGCGCATGGACCATTGAATTTCGGCTTGGTTTGCCATGTAATCGGGGAGAGGAAGCATTTCGATCTATGTGCAAATGATCAGTATCTTTGAAGTGAAGTAAAGCAATGATACAAGCATGTCAATCATACCTCTTTTTGACGGAGATGTAGGAAGATCTCGCTGCTGTATTCAGCAACCATGCTCGAGTCGAAGAAGTCTTCAATGATTTCTTCTTCCGTTCGAGACTCGTCGACAATACTCTTGGCCTGGAGCATTTGTCGTTTGGTCATAGATGTAATCCGAGGGAAGATCACATTCGTAGTACCACCAGTAGTGTTATCAGCGCGTGAAAGGTATGGGGGGAGGTAGTCAACCTCATCATCCTCCCAATCATCTGCTTCAAGCTCGGATGGGACAGCAACGATTTCGTTGGAGTGAGATTCGGGCACAGTCGAGAGCTTGGTATACTGAGAGGAAGCCTTGGTCTCTTCGTGATCAGAGAGAGTGCTATCAGATCCAGCAGACTTATGCGCTTCATCTCTCTCCTTGACCTCCACCTTTTCTACTTCAGCTTCAGGCTCTTCAATTATTACGGGCTCCTCCTTTTGAACATCATTCTTCTTCACAACCTTTGTTTCGACAGATGAGGCGCTGCGGCGGACAGCCTGAGGGACTTCCTTGGATGATTCGCGTTCGGTGACAGGCTCGAGTTGTTGATCGCGGAAAACGGTATTGTTTCGCCTTAATTGTTGGGGTTTTTGGGCTTTCCCAGCGGGGTTCATGGGCTTCGTAGTTACATTGTTTAGAAGACCCTTGATGCCAGATATCGATAATGGGCGTTGAGCTGGCTGAGCCAAGGGGGCTTTGCTCTCAACCACCTGGATATTAGATTTGCCATGGATGGCGGAGTCGTCGCGCGAGGATCGACCTAGATCCTTTGTGTTGCTAACATCCCCGAATGCTCGTCGAGCACCATTCTTCGCGTTCTGGGCCACCACGCTCAACGCCGGCGTCGACTTGTTGCGCTGATGGATAACCTTGCCTCCATGGGTAGACGGTGGGATATTCTCGTCTCCACGGACGCGAATTCGCTGAGGCTGCATGCTCTAGTCAGTATCAAAGTCTTCTTGGCGCGCGATACAACGCGATTGCACGAAATGGGGTGTGTTGATGTATAGTCTTCTATACATTACATCCATCTCAACCATTGCGTGGCCGCACGTGTAGGCAATTCTAACAATAATAAATCAAACGAAAAGAGAAGAGCATTCATTTACCTTCGCATCCATATTGTCGTCGTCACTGCCACAAAGGCGAAGGCAGGAAAGGGTTGTCGGTGGTTGTTGAATGGGAGGAAAATAGAGAGGAATTGAAGTTGTTTATGTTTTGCTGAGTTCAGTTGGAAAGGGCCGAGTGGGCCCGCCTGCAGTTCCTCTCAGCAAAACAAACACTTCTCCGAGGGGGTCCAGGCGGCCCGTAAGGGCGTTTCACCCCGTCACTGCGGACAACGGGCGCTAGGGTTGTTATAGGAGTCTGGAATTAATCACCACAATAGTCTAAAGCCATTCAAACGATTGAAAATTGAGAGGAGCTCACTCTTTCTCTCTTCTCCAGCCAGTTCCTGAGGGGATTTGTAGAAGAAAAAAATGAAGCTTGATCAGTGAAGTTAAGAAGTAGAGAAAGCATTGAGTGAAGGCGGCTCTCCCCCAAGTTGAAGGATGCCTGTAATATTACATTACCACATTCTTACCAGTCAAAATTACGCATGCCGCGGTGCGTCGAGTTTGCACCGTTTGCTCTGATTATGTCAGCCACGTGCCTGACGAGCTTATCGGCTTATCTATGACGTTATCATCTTATCGACACGTCTCCCTCGGCGATGCCATTTTTGCATTTTTATAAAAAACCACCCACTCCAGAGGTGAGGAAGTTACCAAAAATTATCCTTAATAGCGCAGTTCTCTTCCCATCTAATTCCGCTATTTTTTTTATTTGAAAACTTCTTTGGGCGAGTACAATCGCCACTAAGGCTGACGGGTGGCCCCGGACGCGCTAGTACGCGGATCCACGTGACCCACCGGCCGGAATCAAGCGGTAAAGCAAGTTCAGGTCCAACAAGTTTGCGGATTGCAGCCAAATCGCATCCTCACTCTTGCTCATCATTGCGATGGAAAGTTCAAGATCTTGTTCTGTGGGTTCTCCATATTTTTTTTTCTGTTGTGTTCCCCCGGAGAGAGAGAATGAAGAAGCGGGGCGCCATCGGTTGGTCAGGAAGGACAAGGGAAAAAAGTATCGGTCTGGACAACTCATTCGCTAGCGCATGTTTTCTTACCCCGTTCTGGCCCTTTTTTGGTGCCAGGCGGTTCCAAAGTTCCGTTGTTAGTCTTTATCTTGTCGCAATTCGATCAAAAACGTCCTTTCTTTTAGGATATCTACTATGTAAATCATCAATTTTACATTAAGTTACTCTTTTTGTGGTTCAAATTAAATCCTCTTCTCTCCTCCCCGCCTTTTCATTCGAGGACCCTGCGACACACTCTTCTTTTTAATTCTGGGTCTGCAAGGTTCCAGGGAGAATGCTCTGTAACCTATGAGCCCCTCCTTTTGCCCACGAGTAATCCCTTAAATTGTATTTATTGGAGTTGATCCTCTCTCCCCTTCTGCTCTTACGTAGGTGAGGAGGGGTAAACTCAGCCGGTGCAGATCATGCGAAACATGCTGAGACTGGCTTCGGTCATGCGATATGGACCATACTGGATCCCAAGGGAAGACTGATTTACTGTACAGTAAGTAATCTTTGATTGTCCGAATTGTCAATGATCGGCTCAGCGTACAACTCTGCAGCCGGTGTTTGATGTTCTCCTCTCCCATCCCCCCCCCCCCCCCCCCCCCCCCCCACCTCCAACAACCCCCCTCTTTCTCTCTCCCCTCTATTAATCCTCCGGGTTTTCAGAACGTGCGAAACTGGTCGCAAAGCTCAAATCCTCACATAGAATACCCTGGATGTACAATGCGACAAGGATGCGCTTGCGACGGATCGCATGGGCACCGCCAATGTCGCCGGTGTGCGACAAAGCCTGGTGCTCATCCGTAGAACGTAAAACCAAAGACGGCATGAAGCAAAGCTAATTGCAGAACTGGTTCCATTGGCTATCAATGACAATTCATCTGTCTGGTTGTAATTTGTCATTTTCCACAAGTTGCTACAGTAATAATACTGGTAGGTATTCATGTCCTGAGGGGGAGGCGACTAAGGTACTTGGCTATGACTAGCTACTTGGATCGTTCGCCCTACACCGACCTAGAAAAGGTTGAATGATAGTCAAACACCATCCAATATGATTCTATTCATATCAGTTCGAATCCGACCGTGAATCTCTTCATGATTAGTAGGGTAGATCGCTCGGCGCAATGGGCTTGCAGAGTTGCGACGGGCGTGCGCATTGCGAAATATACCCGGATCTCGGGACTTCCATTACGCTGAAGAGGTCCACTGGCAAAGATCGAGGGGGACGAAACTTCAAAATTCAAATGATCCAATCTAAATGAAAATCAAATAAATCATTTATTGAACCCTTGTAAAGGCCACATTCACTGTAAAATAGAAGGGGAACATACTGCGCCGGCCACCAAAAGCGCAACTTTGCCCATGTCACCGACCCCGACTGGCCGTTTTCTCGCTTTAGGTGAAACCCATTCGTACGCACCCACCTCAACTCTACTCAACCACCAATCTAGTCGACCTTCTCCTCCACCCCTCCTACGTCGCCCACTCTTCACTTGCTTGGGTATTGTCCTCTTTCTTACTCTACTTCGATCTGAGATCAACTGTGTTCCTCTCAAAGGTCTCATCTGTCTGGGACCACCGCTGACCCTAAACTGCTGCAGCGCTTCGTTAGAGCCAGAGAAACGACGACAATCCCCTCGCCCACCCACCGACATCGCTCATCGACCATCGTATCACTTGGTCTTCGATCATTCGACCATCTGCGACTGTGAAGGATACTGTTTGGTTTATCTTAAGGTGCATCTACCCTCTCCTCCATCTGATGTCGTCTTCGTTCTGCTCTCGTCATGCTCACCCATACCCCCATCACCTGCTCGCAAGGTCGATCCGGACTCGATGAGCAAACAGTCCTTTATTCATCTTGAAGATCTTCCATTCCTCCTACATTTGAACTTCATAACTTAAGAATCCGCATTGTGCTGACTTGAAATTCGTGGGTTTCTCGTCTAGGTTTACCGACTCCTCCTCTTCCGGCTCGTTCTCGGTTCTTGCGACAACAGATTCCCCTCCATCCTCCTCACACCCCCCAAATCGAAAAAAGCCCTGCACCTTCTACTCTTTCGCCTATCAACAATCCGGTGGTGGTCCCATCCACTTGCCAATCTTTTCGACTTTTTAAATTAGTGGTAGGTTCGATGGAATTCCCCTCCCGCACAAGCCTTCCCTGTGTCCTCCGGTCATGAATCCCATCCTCCCGTATAGCCGCCCTCTATCACACAGAATCAGTGGGTTGATGCAGTCATCGCAATAGCAGCAGGAGTTTCGTAGTCATTTTGGACTTGCCCATCATGCAAGCAGTCCACCATGATGCGCTCTCTGCTTTCGCAGACCAACCGGTCCTTGTGGATGGCTCATCCCGGGACTTGTCGCTTAAGGGACCTGTCCCTAAGAACGTCGCTTTTGAATTGCTTTTGGATGAGAACTCTAAAGTTCGAGCCCGTATTCCGATGCGCGTGCAAATATTTCCCCACGATACGACGGATTCTATAGTGACCACTGTCAAAAATTTCTATGGCATCTACGACGGCACCGCCAGTGGGGTGAGCTTTGAAGATGAAAATGGGACCACTCTCATCGCAAGGTATGAAAACTTGAAAAATAACGGGACGGTTTACGTGCGAGTCATCCCAATTCCTTCTTATGGTGAATTCTATGGCGGATACTCTGTCGAGCGCAAGCGACCCAGTTTGGGTGAGCCTTTTCAGATGGTCGATGGCGCTGCACCAGCTCTTGAACAGCCATCGCGACCATCCTCGCGACTCACAAGGAATCGCAGCGCCTCTCCATCTAATAGAAGCCTCCGTGGTGCTTCTCAGCACAAGTCAGGTTCTCGTCATGGTTTCAAAAGCCGGGGTTCAAGCCATGCCGGCTTTCCAGATGATGAAGCCGACCTAAGCGACAGCGAAGGAAGCTTCTCTCGCAGATCTCGCGGCGACGCCTTTGCCAGCTCTGAAATAAGTATGGAAAATATACTACAGGATGGCCGTCGCAAACGTCCAAAATTCGACAGCTCGGTAAGTGTGGTCCATGGTCAACCTTGTGCGCGGATGGGTTTTTCCTTCCTCTTTTTTTTTTCACTAGTTCGCCTTCTAACAAATTCATGTCTGTAGGAACTCCCACTCTTCGTGCCTCCTCAAGTACCTCTTACTACCTCCACCTCTTCTATCTCTCCTCAACGTCGCTCGGTCGGCCAAGAAGGTGCCGGCTCACCTTTTGCTCGTCCTACCCATCGCCCATACAACTACCAACAAGCACTACCCTCGCCGCAGAGCTATGGCCACAGTGAATACGGTGTACAATCAGGACGGAATGGTGTATATGCTACGCCCATGATGCCAGATCATGCGCAGCGTGTCCCATATAGCAATTCTGCCTCGCGAGTGAGTGGCCCTGGCATTCTGCCCACGCCAGATCCTACCATCGCCAGCTGTATTTCCGATGAGGACGTCGCTATGCAGCTGATCCGTCTTGGAGATGCCTCCAACTTCTCTCATGGTCGTACCTCAGCATCAACATTAGATGATGCTTTCAGTGGAGCAGCCGATGCCGCCTCTTCCACTGGTGCAACTAGCGATGGCGAAGACTTTAGCGAGGACGAAGATGACCTGCCTGCTCGTCGCAGGCTTGGATCAAGTCCCATGCTTCCCCCTGGCACTGTTAAGCCCCATCACAAGCGCTTGGATGATATCCTCCCCAGTGCCGACAGCAGTGACCACAGTTCTGACGGCGTCGATGAGGGCATCAAGAGTGAGGCCGAGGATGACGTCTTATACAAGGAGTTTGCGCCTAAAGCCAAAAAACCCAAGAGTCGTCCAATGTCTACCAAGCCTCGCAACCAGAAGCCTGCGCCAAAGGCCATTAAGACAAAGAACGCACCGCCTGTCTCCCGCAAGTCCTCCGACAAATCGGCTGGGCCTTTTGTCCCTCCTAGCCCTAGTTCTGTCCGCAAGGTTTCTGGTGGCTCCGTCAACTTCCAGCATCAGCTTGGTGCAGATGAGGAAGATCTTTCTACAAAACCCCGCTGCCAACGCTGTCGCAAGAGTAAGAAAGGTTGTGATCGTCAACGTCCCTGTGGGCGTTGTAAGGATGCTGGAATCGGCATTGAGGGTTGCATCAGTGAGGATGAGGGCAATGGTCGAAAGGGTCGTTATGGACGCCACATGGGTGTCCCGGTCAAGAAATCTCTTGACGATGCATCGGATGATGGTCACAGCCATGACCATGACCATGAGCACGAGCATGAAATCCCACCAATGCCAAACACGCCGTTGGCAGGCGCAGACATTGCCGACAAGAACAAGAAGCGAAAGCGCTAGTTATACATCTTGATCCCTTTCTTTAGTCCTGGGCTCCCCTTTTTTTATAACAAGAAGATGGGCTTTCTCGTCTTGCAATACTATCTTCTTCTTCCTTCAAACCTCCCATTCGGCATACCATGACATCAGTGTTGGCACCATCTCACCAATACAATATATCTCCCTCTCTATCCCTCCTTTGAAATTCTCTGGTAGCCGAGAACTCGAACTCGACACTCCTTAAACTTCCTACCTTTTCACGCTCTCTTTCCTGGCTTCAAGCCACTGCTCCCGAATTTTGATTATACAAAGTCCAGCGGGTTGATCTGTTGTCTGTGTCTATTCGGCGTCTTCGTGTTTGCGGATCTTTTGTCTTTCTTCTGTCACATCCATTTTCACTCTTTCAGACTCAATGCTACAATTCCCTTGAGCATATTTGTTAATTTCATGTTAAATTTTTTTGTACTCGCGAGTGTTACGTTGTGGGACTGAAGCAGCTGGGAGATATATACTTCCGGGATGCTTGATTGATAGGGTCCCAGGTGTACGGGTTTGTGTTGTAAAAGATGCTATTATGGGCCTTTGTTTTCTTATGAGTACTAGTAGTTTGGGAATGGATTGTGATTTCTAATATCTCTACCAGTAGTGTGCTCCTAATGTCCCTCTGGATATTTTCGAGTTGATTTAATTTGTTATGCTCTTCATCATGTGATCTAGAGTCCGAGGAAGGTGCACTAAAACACGTGATACAACAAAGCGGTGAAGGCTGTGGCGAATGAGATCGACCGTTCTACGATACACGCGCTTAAGTGAATTTGGGGAGTTTTCATGCGACTTCATTCATTATAACTGACCAGAGTATTGAACGAAAGATTTCAAAATGCCAGTACTAGCCCCTCTAATATACGCAATTAAGTGATCAAAGAAAAAATCAGATAAGCAATCATCATCCTGGTTCAAGCCGATTTAGCTTAATCGAGACATAGACACCACGTGACTAGAAAGGCGGTGAATGGCCCCGCAACTTTTTTGAGTCGGATGAAGAGCTCGACTCTTTTCCAGAATTCACGTTTGAATAGATCAAGCTACTCCGGGCTACTTCAATTTGCATTTGACGATTTCACGCAAGTCAATAAGCCACCAGAGCATAAACACCAGCCTATGCGCTAGAAGCTTTGCCCATCCCAACCTTGCCCTAAGTAGCGGGGCGCCAACGGCGTCTTGCTTGTGCAGAAAACGACATTATGCCTCCCAAACCGGCCACTCGAAGGCCTACCGCTCGACGAACCGAGCAGGCTGAAAGCAGTGCCTCGGCTGCTCCTGAAGCATCAGCAACTCAAAATGCGCCTTCAGAGAATCGCACGCAGAGCGCAACACCGGGCACTGCCGGCCGACAGCCCGTGCAACGATTACAATCGCTGAAGAAGCGCGAGTCATCGGGAAGCATTACTGCTTCAGGAAGACCTCTCTCGAATCTCCCCGGCGAGCCTACGAAACCAACTTTGAAGTACCAGCCTAAAAAGAACGTTCAACGTCGCAGCAAAGAAGAGCGAGATGCCATGTCAAAGCTTGAACAAGAACGACACAATGAGCGATTGAAGGAAGCAGCGGCTATCCAGCGTGGTCGGGGTGGTGGTCGTGGACGTGGAGCTTTCCGTGGTCGTGGTGGACCTGTTGGAACCGGTGGATTTGGACCCCAGGGTGGTGCTCGGAGAGGTCGTGGTGGTAGTGCATTTGGGCCACGGTCCTACGATCGATCTCAGACGCGCTCTGTGTTCAGTGCTGGTGGAAGTCGGCCTCCCATGGACTATGACTCGGATGATGATGAAGAAAGTGGAATTCGGCTCAGCATTGATCAGATCGGTCTTTCTGATGACTCGGACTCGGACTTGCCCCAAGATGCTAAGGGCAAGCTCCCTGCCCGCAGCAGAGACCCGGAACTACGGGGTCTGAAACCAGTTCGTGTACAGCGCATTGAACACGAAGACCGAGTCATCTCTGTGAACATGGAGTCTAGCACAGCCAGAACAGATGAGCTACGAAAAAAGGCCGAGCACGAGGCTAAGGCTGCTCAAGGAGAGGAGGTTACTCCAGAACAGGAGGAAGAGCCTCAAATTAAAGCCGAGCCCGTGGACGAGGATACTCAGATGCCTGATATTGTGCCTGTAGATGATGATGGATTCCTCCCGCAACAAAAGGTGCGCGTGCGGAGGAAGATCTCTGACCCCGAGTCATCCCCCGTGAAACCTAAGGCTAAAGCCCCAGAGCCCCAAAAGGTCAAACGTGATCCACGAGAACTTCTCCGCACGAAAGAAGAAATCGACGAGTATGATCGTCACTTGGATGACCTTGCTCATATACAAGAACTCTTCCACGAAAGCGAACCAGAGAAGAGCGCAGAAGCGCAGTCCGGAAACGAAGCCATCGAACCTAGCACGGAGAAGACTCCCGCTGCTGAGAGCGGTACTGATACTCCCGCAGAAGGAGAAGGCGAGGCCGAGAGGCAAGAAGACGAGCAACCTGAAGATAAAACCGCCAAGAACCTCGTGGGTCAGCTCTTCCTTATGCAGTTCCCACCTATGACGCCCAATCTTACAGTTCCTGGTTCCGAGAACCCGAATCCCCCAGCCCCAGAGGCAGCCGGCGAGACCGAAGTCGAGGCGAGCAACACACAAAACGACGTCAAGACTGAAGGCAACGATGTTGAAATCACTGATGTAGATGCACTTCCCCCAACTGAAACACCTAAGGTCATCACGGCCGCTACAGATTGGTCCCTGCCAGCGGGTAAAGTGGGCAAATTGAACGTCCACAAGTCGGGACGGATTACGATGGATTGGGGTGGAATCAGTTTCGAACTTGACCGGGCTGCGATGGTTGATTTCGTGCAGGAGGCGTTGATTGTTTCGTCGTCTCAAGATGAGCCCGGCGTGAAGAAGGAGGATGAGCAGGAGGAAGAGAATCGGGCATGGTCTATGGGCCAGCTGTGTGGCAAGTTTACAGTGATGCCGAACTGGGATGAAATGCTTTGACGAATACCGGGATTATATTTAGCTGGGATGCTGCCTAGTAGATGCATAGCATGTATATTGATGTGAATTGATGATGAATCTGCAATAATCAGATGCTCTCTTCCACTATATCTGTATCAGTGCCCTAGTATACAGTAAGCTTGGAATACTTTTGTATTATTCGTTCAAAGGAGGAGAGTGAACAAAGGCAGTTGTGCTGCTGTAAACTACTATGTTAACTACCAACAACATACGAAATGCATAGGACAGTCAGTATGTACGGAGTACTCCGGTCTGCCCAGTCTTGAGTACTGTAGACTTCGACAATCCTTTCCAACAAGGAATGCCGATGTCGATCAAGCAGATCTGCGACAGTACCGCGTGATACATTTCATACAACAGAGTACACCGTTCTTCGTGCATACCTGGAATGCAGCAGGTGGGAGGCGATTCTATGTATAGCCATCCTATAACAAGGCGCAGCCAAGAACTCCAGCCCCAATCACAGTTAGAGCTTGATTAATTGCAGTTTGTCGAGCTGGCCATTTCTCGTAATTAGTACCATGTCAAATAACTACAGTATGCAGTAAATAGTGTAATAAAGTCAGGAGTTGGAATATGGAAGACCTTGTACTCCGTACTCCGTATACTTTACAAGGTTGTAGATACATACTAGCAAGGGCGGCCCCTGAGTGGAGGGGGATGAATGACCGGTTCGCTTGTTTGCATCACGGCTTGCCGTCGGGAAGTCTGGACTCGACCCACACTTGATTGGTTTCACTCCTGCCGATCATGGCCCGAGTAGATGTGACATGTTAGCAGTACAGTGAACAGTGCTGAGTAGACAGTGAATAGTACAGTCAAAGTAGTAAATATATACATATGCTAGTATATACCATAGTATAAAAAATAAATATATGAATACTAGTATATGTATATGTATATTTATATGCATATACAGTGTAGAATGAAATCAACCGTGGAACAAGAAGGAACCAGGCAGGAACCAATCAGAGGGCCGAGAATAGAGTGTGCTGGGTGGCTCCTTCCCCTTCTTGTTACCCCCACATCCAGGGACCGAAAGGGCAACCACGGGAGATTTGACATTTTTTACATTTACATTTTATTTCGATAATTTTATGATTATAAAATATATACATAGTAAATAATATGTTTATATTAATGTATATATATATATATATATATATATTATGAATAAATGTTCAGGAGTGTGGTTTCTTATTCCCTTGCTCTTTCAAGGTTGTGCCTGTGCTTTTGGCTTTCCCCTAGCTTAGCCTCCAGGTAAATTGCTAGTCTTCTCCTATTTTCCTCCCACGGACTATTCTTCTCCTCCACTTCCTCCACTTCCACCACTCTCCCCAAAATCCTGCGCATTCCAGGAATCAATATACACCCCTCTCACAGCGACCGCTCGTATATTGTACATCTATCGCATTACCTATCACTCCCTCCACCCGGTTGCCGCGCCAACTCGCATCTCGCAATATCTCCACGACGGCCTTCCTTGGCGTTGCTTGTTTCCCAATCACCCCTCCACGGCCCTCGCCTGGCCAACGCGAGTCACCGTTGAAATATAATTTGGGAGTTCTCTTCCTCCCCCTCGTCATATCAACATTCTCCCCCAGGTAGACTATGCGGCCTGCATATTTCCTCGTGGTCCTCACCCCGGCCGTTCTCGCCGAGTCGCAACCAAACTCTCACCCCCAACCACGCACCAACGATCTTGTCTCAGACTTCGCGCATCGTTCTGTCGTCGCATCAATACCGGACCTTGCCCCGCGCTATAAATCGGCGTCTGCGGCAGACCCTTCCGATATCACAACTTCCCATCGCGGTGCGAGACATGTTCTCCAAGCGCGTAGCGAAGGCTCACTTGGCCAGACACCGTGGATTGGATGTGCCATTGGCTTGACATGTACTGCCCTCGCAGCTGTCATGCTAGGTTAATTTCATACCCCGATATCGATGAAAAGGCTACTTCTACCTTTACTTTTCACAATTCACCTTCCGCCTTACTCGAATATTTTGATTTTCCCTTCCGACCTTTTCTCTATCGACGACACGTGAATACGCGCACCCTGACTTTTACCTCTATCTATCTAATATGGCCGATTTCGATTTGACCTTTTCCATTTCCTCATTCTCACCTTCGCCTTTCATCTTTGAACTTTTCAGCGACTTTGAGCCTTTCTGCATTCCTAGCCTGGTCCTGGGCAGGTTATCATTTTTCATCCTTTTCCTTTTTGTTGTTTCTTTTCAGCACGTTGCATATCCGCTTTGCGGCGTATAGACTTGCATGTTGTACATGATCTTTGGTGGATTTTGTGTATACTGCACGGTGTTGATTATATATGTACAAATGAATCATAACATTGATATATACTACCTACATACCTATGCTTGTTTGCTTGTGCCATATGTACATAGTATAGATTGACCTGTCCAATCAAATCTTTAGGGATTGGATTTCTTAGACTATCGACGCCCGCCAGCCACCAACTCTACAACCTCGTTCTTTGTTAAGGTTGCTACGGGTACCTCCCACGGTCTGCCTTTTTTTATCTGAAATTAACTCTATATATTTCTAGACGCCACCTTAATTTACAAGGAAAGTGTAGCCTCAGCTGGTGTGAATACAAGCATCCCATCACACACCGCTGACGCCCAGCCAAGTCAGAACGGCGCGTGAACTCGCCCCCAACTTCTAACCTCTCCCCACTTCCCCACAGTCTCATATCTGACATCTGACATCTGACATCCGAGAATCAAGAAGCGAAAAGTAAAGAAGTGGAGAGACATCTACCCCTAAACTCGAGATTGGTACTCCCATTCTATTCACAAAATACTCAACTCACCTGCAAATATCATCCGCCCACTATGACCAAATACCCACCTCCAACACCCATGCCCTCCCTCGGCCGCGAGCTAGGAATAATGTTTGCATTTATAGGGACTGGACTAGTGACGATGGCAATTTACACTTTTTTCTGGAGGAGTATGTCCTATTTTCTTCTCTCCCCTCCCAATCCCACACATTCCAGATAAAACTGACAGAAACAAGTCGCTCAGCGCAAAAATCTCGCACAAGATCTTGATCGTCGTAAAGCATTTCATAGTCGTACAGCGCCTGCGGCAGATTCTCGACTTCTTGGTAGTCCGACGACGGTATCTAGTGGGAGGAGCGAACGTATTGCGGAGAAGATGCTGGATCGATATGTACTTCCTGGTGATCAAGCTGGAGTAGCGCATGGGATGCATTTGGAAGACAATTCGGGACAAAGTCGAGGTCAGAGTCGAGATTGGATGAATGGAAATGGAGGTGAAGGGTTTGACTTTGGATTTGGAGGGTCTGGTTCTGGTGTTTCGGGGAGGGATCTTTTATAAATTGTGTGTCCGTAGGAGAGTTGAAGTTTTGGGATAGGAATCATAATATGGGAACAAGTTCTATGAACCATAGATTAATTATGTAGTTAAGGGTATATTACAGCATCTTTAGCATACACTCGACATGAAACGAATCTTTTGCTGGGAATTCACCCACAAACAGCTTCAGCAAACCCACGCGTCCAAAGCAAAGAACCCATAATCACAATCAAAAAGCAAAGTGAAACAACCACACTCGCAAGTCCATACACATAAGCATGTCGTCTCTTCGATAAACCATTCATCTCAACAACCCACGTACTAATAGTCGTCGCACTCCCACAAAACCCATCCATAACCCCCTGTAAAACCTGACACCCTGTCAAAGCAGCAGGAACCACAGCACCAAGTCCACTAACATGCTGCAAATCATAACAAACCCCTTCAATAATCGTTCCAAAAACATTCGTCGTAAATGTTCCCAGTGGAAACGCAGGAATCCGACTATTCAAATACATCGACAGGTAATATCGAACAAAACAACCCACCGGAGCAAATACACAAGAAAATACCGCACGACCTCGCCATGTATCGGGACCATCGTGTCGATCTGGAGGCCAAATAGCCAGGAATACGGCGCCGAGCCAACAGCCCCATCCCAGTACCACGATGATACGATCTAGTACGCGCCGCGTCAGCGCGAAGGGGACTGTGGGTGTATATTGCGCTAGGGCTAGAGCAAGGTGGGCGCCGAAGATTAACGCTGATAAACTCAGCGAGACAGTTAATAGGATGACGGCGACTAGCGCCATGAAGCTGTACCCTCCATTCCGGGAAGCAATGGATGAACCTGCCGGAAGCGAGGGATCTGGGAGGGCATTTGCCAGGGCGAGGAAGACGTCTCGAATGAAAGAGGAGAAGGAGGTGAAACAGCCGCAGAAACCAGATGTTAGACCGATATATAGAGGAATAGTCTTTTTCACGGCTTTATGTGATTTATTCTGCTGTGTTGGATCGGAGTTGTTGTTGTTGTTGTTGTTGTTGTTGTTGTTGTTGTTGTTGTTGTTGTTGTTGGCTGGGATTTCTCCCCATTCTTCGCGGAAGAGATTTCTATCTTCTGAGAGAAAGCCCATTATTAGACTGCCGCCTACATTTGCCCATAACACGCCTGTTACGACGGGGGCACCGGTGTAGAAAGTTAAGGCTTGGAGTCCGAGTCGAGCGAGGGTGCCGAATATTGCGAAGAAAACGAGATAGGAGAGTGTGTAGAGTTGAGTTGCGCGTTTTGAGATGGGTGGTCGTGCTGGTCCTGGTTCAGATGTCTGCGCGACTTCATCTTTCGTAGTGGTGGTTGTTTCTGCGGTTGCGCCCTGTGCGAGCCATTGTTGGCGTGCGGAGGAGATGAGTTCGATGGGTTGGGGGTAGGTTGCTTCGGTTAAAGGGGGGTCTGCACTGTTTCGGCGATTAAGATTAAGGTCCAGCGATGCTGGCTGGTCCGAAGAAGGGGTCAAAGGCATGGCATTATGGAGGAGAGAACGTATTGAGGTTCAAGTTGGAGTTGGAGTTGAGGTTGGCGTGGAAAAGTGGGTTTGCGGTGGAGCTGATAAGCCGGTGGATCATCGATGGGATGGGATGGGATGGTATAGCATTCCTGTCAGTCAGGTTGATGGGAAAGCTTTAGTTGAGAGTATAGCTCAACCCTGATAAGGATATGAGAGTGGATGAATTCGTGAAGGAGATGTGCAGGTGTTTCTCCATCTATGTGCCCCTTTGATAGGGTACGCCTATGTTCATATCGCAGCTGGAGTAGAAGTAGAAGTAGATAGCAGATTCATTTCCCCTCATTTATTTCAGTTTCCAACTACCCTTTGGTAGTTTTAAAGTGTGTTACGATTGATAATATCAAGTCAAGCAGATCAGTAAGCAAAAGAAGATCTCATCGTGCATTGAAAAGGGACCAGCGGGGGAGTTACACCGCAGATAAGAGCAACCCCTCTCCTCCCCAGAACTCCCTCCTCCTCCTCTTCTTCTTCTTCTTCTTCTTTTATTTACTCCTTTTCTTCTTCTCCCAGTTATCTCCTATTAAACTCCCAAGATCTTCTCTTCTACCTCTACCATGTCACTTCCTACAAATGTCCATGTTTCCTCGCATCCCTGTCTCCAGGCAAAACTATCACAGTTGCGCTCGCAGAGCACTACACCCCGCGAGACAAGGGCTTTAGTCCAAGAGATTGCCTCGATCCTCGGTGTGGAGGCCTTTGCGAATGGACTAAAGCTCACCAAGACTGGAACTGTGAGTTCTACAAGATCAGTCATTTTCCATCCTATGGATAAATGTATATATGGAGAGAGACTGAGACTCGTTCGTTCTATAGGACCGGACACCGCTGGGAGTCGAGTACGAGACGCAGGGCATTGACCCAGCTGATTTAGCATTGGTCCCTATTCTTCGCTCGGGCTTAGGCATGGTAGATGGTAAGTAACCACCATCCCATCTCCTCTAGAAGAGAAGAATCAAACCACGCAACGGACAACATTCCTTTAGAAAGGACATACTAATACAAAACAACCCTGCCCAGCTATAAACGATCTCCTCCCAACAGCCGTCCCAGTCTATCATCTCGGACTATTCCGCGAGAAAATGACCCTTCAACCCGTAGAATATTACAATAACCTCCCTTTCCACCGATCAGACCTTTCCCCCGCTTCACCCGCTTCCCTTGATCCTACAACGAACACCGCTGCCTCCACCCTGGCCGTACTCCTCGACCCGATTATCGCGACGGGAGCCACGGCTGAAGCTGCCATCCAGTTGTTGCGTGAGTGGGGGGTTAAGAAGGTGATTATGTTAAGTGTGCTTGGTTCGAAAGATGGTGTTAAACGTGCGGCGGAGGTGTGGGAGGATGGTGTTGAGGTTTGGGTTGGGGCTGTGGATGGACAGTGTAATGAGAAAGGAATGATTGTACCTGGTGTGGGAGATATTGGAGATCGATTGTTTGTAGCAATTGGTAAATAGTTGAGCAATATGATACTACACTACTTGAGGTAGTGAATAACTAATAGATGATCTACCATTGGTACATACTACTCGTAGTAGATGGTCATCTTAGACTCAACCCCTAGAAATACTACTTAGATTGTTCAATTACTGCTATCCGAGCAAAAAGTCAAGTCTATGCTTTTCTACGTTCTACATGTATGTGCAGTGCCGTGTTCCCCGCCGAATTGTGTATTCATCGATTACGTATATAGTACATTGAAAGAGGCATCAAAACATGTGCAAGTGAAATCAAGCGCGAACAAATGCTGAGCAAGACAAAACAGAACAGAACGAGCATTGCGAGGCGGGGAGAAAACAGACGAGATATGCAATTAAACATCAAATACAGCAGCAGAGACAGGCTCAGCTACAAGAATCAAAATCAAGTGGCAACATCAACGCAAAAGCAGATTCAAAAAAAAAAGAGAATGGAAAGAAAAAAATATATAAAAAAAACGAATAAAAAGCATCAAAAGGTATCAAAAGATCAAAGCAGATGGACGAGGGGCACAAATTAGGGGCTAAAAGTGAAACGAGAAAACTCCATCGAGTGCGAGAGGAACACACAGGACCAGCCGAGTGTCGAAAGAGAAACGCAGAAAGCAAAACACCGCACCGGACTCCCTGGTGTGAAAAGTCAGGGGTAAATAGAAAATAACGATGCAACCCAAATAGTAGAAAAGTCAGGAATCGCCCAGAGGCTCCTCGACGGAGCCGAAAAGAAAAACACCCCGCCTTACCCCTTGGCGTGTCCATTCCTGAATTTCTCATGTGTCCCAATGAAAGCGTCCGGAAATGAGAGTAAGAAAGCCCGAAAAACAAAGCAAAGACATGAAAGATGTCAAATCAATGAGAGTGGTGAAGAGTTTAATAAGCAGTACCAACGCTGGCGAGCGACTTGGTAGGCACTGCGTGAATGGGTTGGTCTTTGGCGACTCGAAGGGAGTCCTCGTAGCCAACCAGAGCCTGGGAGTGCAGCTTGAATGACTCGCCCATCAACTTGGTAATTCTAATAACTTGTTAGCGAATATGTTCAAAAGTCAAAGTACAATCATGAGAGATAGAACTTACCCCCAGACAACCACGCCGTCAAGGATGTTACCCCAAACACGGGCGACGGTGGAGCTGAGTTTGCCAAATGCGTCGATGGCATCATCGTCAAACAGATTGCGAACCTTGTTGTAGATAGCCATCTCAGCCTCAGTCGCCGGCTCGTCGTCATGTTCCAGGCGGTAGAGCCAGAGACTCAGGATGACCATCAGGTCCAAACCACATAGAGGGTGTTCGACACTCCAGTTGGTAGCGGAGGTCTTAGCAACCCAGTTGATGCCTTGAATGGCAGCAATTTCAATGCACTCGAAGCATTGTTGTACAACCTTGTTCATCTCTTGCGAGCGCTTGACCTTCTCGCGAGCAACGGTCATCGCAGCAGCAACCTCGTAGGAAGAGTGGTAACGCATGGCCTCCTGGATGGACTTCAGATCAACTTCCAGGCGGGCACGAGTGTTACGGTAGACAGCCATCGAGTTGAAGATCAAAGGATGGCCCTTCTGAGGGGTGCTTAGCGGGACCACAATAGTCTCTGGCTCACACACCTCGAGAGAGCTCTCCCAAGTTTCGAGGGCAAGACGCAGCTTGTACTCGGTGACCACGTCTTGCAGGGCCTCGAAACTGCGCTTATGGTTCCAAACCTGCAAGAACAAGGCATTGATGAGAACGCGAGTGGCAAAAGCACTGTAGCGAGTCTGTTCACCCTGGAAAAGGAAATCGTGGGCCTCGCGGACGGTGAGAGTTCCGTTAGCCACACCACGGCGCCAAGAATCTTCATCGGACGGGTCCAGGTTCCAGAGCGACTCAGATGATGGCAGCTCAAGGTTATCGAATTCATCGAAGCTCATCGCGGGAGTGTGGTTGAAGGTCAGAGTGAGCATGCCAAAGAAGATGTAGACCGCAAAGTAGGTGCGGCGGCAGGATTCATCTTCAATCCACTCTTCGCGGGAAGGCTGAATGCCCTGGCGGGCCTCGGTGCGAACCTTGAGTTGATAGCGGTTTCCGGCAACCATGTTAGCCAGCAGACTCTTGATGGAGCAAGTCCACTCAAGACCCTTCGGGTCGCCACTCCAGCTCTCAAAGACCATGTTGAGCAGAGTTCCCTGCATCAACCACAAGGGGCACTTGCGCGAATCAAAGTTCTCCTTGTGTTGCAAAAATTGGTTAACAAGGACCTTGGAGCCAACGTGTAGCATGAAAGCATGTTCACGCTCGAAAGTGTAAAGAGCACCAATTGAGAGAACAGAGAGCAAGAGGGGAGCCGACACGGTGGTTGGGCTAAATGACTGCTGATGAAGGAACGGCAGGTGAGGGTGATACAGGTTAAAGTAGGTAGAGAGGTACCGGTTCAACGCAGCTGTAGCTGGAAGCTGGAATGTCTCAGGGAGGGCACCAAGAGTGTCAGCGTTTTGAACGCGCTCGACAAGTAGGTTCCACTCCATATCGTCAGCAATTTGAGGAGCCCGGGGGAGAGTCAAGGCCTGGCTAGGACCGGGTGAGCGACGGTAGTTAACGGGGCTCACAGGACCGGTCATTGAGGGGAACGGGGACAGGGCATTCGGGGTTGAGTGGCCGGACATGGGGAGGGAGTTGGATAGAAGGACGTCTCCGACGGGGCCATGGCGGTCAACGAGGGTGGGCATCGAGCCAGTATCCGCGGGGGAGGTGAGGGTATCCCAAGGCATTTGAGGCAAGGTCGCGTTACCGGAGAGATAAGGCTCGAAGGAGCCACGACCGGGGGAAAGGGATTCGGATCGTTCGGAGACCTGACCGGTCGCCGCTGCTGCAGCCTTATGTTGGAAATCTGTCATCAACATGGCTGCAGTTTCAAGGTCGACCATACCATCACTGCTTGCCTCAATCTGTTCCAACGTCGCCGGATCAATAGTGATCGAAGGCTTGGATGGACCAGATGAGGAGGATTTTTGGACCCCTCCACCGCGTCTGCGGCCCTCTGCCACGAGAGGGATTCCGCCATCTTTGGCATGTACAGTTCGATCATGACGGAGGAGAAGATCGCGACGAACAAAAGTACTGCGACATTTTAAGCACTTAAAGGGTCTCTCTTTTGTGTCTGTATTCATGTGTCAGCTTGTGGGGGGATGATGTGTGAGTGGGAGGGAGGGGCGAATTTCCCCCCCAGTTCTGGGCTGGATCTTTCATTACTTACGGGATCGTTCATGTCTGCTTCTGTGTTCACTGCGACTGAAGGCACGGTTACAAAATTGGCACTTATACTTCTTCTCCGGAGCGGAGGTCTTCTTGGCCGGCGAGTTGCTGGCCGTCCCGGGAGCCGAGGGAGCCATTTGTGTGGAAAATCAAGCCGAATTGTCTCAGGCAAGAATCGAAAAAAACGGCGGTGGTATTGTCCCCTGGGTAATCTCGCACCGGTTCTGAAGGCGTGTCGACGACAGGAGTTCGTTGGGATGTCTGATCATTCCTTGGGTGGGGGAAACTGTGGGAAATCGAATGTCGCGCGAATGTGTAGTTTGTATCCAGCCACAGGCGGATAATCGAAATAATAATGGGGAGGAGAATATGGGGAAAAAAAATATACGAAGCGCTCGAAGGAATAAAGAAAGAGAAGGTGGTTGAGCGTACCAACACCGCAAGAGGAGGAGGGGAATGAAGAAAGTGGGAGGAGGGGGAGAAGAAAGAAGAGAGGGGGAAGTGGATGAGGAGAAAAGGAATTTGGGAAGTTTTGGGGGGGTCGCCCAGCCAAAGCAACTTTGGAAGGAGGGGAGGGAAAATGGAAAGTACGGAAGGGAGGGGTGGGACGTGGGCCTAAGCATCCTATCGCTTACTACGCGTGGATGTCGCGCTGGTGTGAGGGGCGAAAAGCGGGACTGGGGGGTGTTGTCCATCACCCAACTCTACGCAATTGTCTAAGCGGAAACACCCTAGATTTCCCCAGCCCCCTCTCTTTGTTCTTCTGTCGAGAACTACTCAAAAGACTACGGCCACGCACTTCCCGTTCCTCCCACCACCGGAACGGGCGCATTTGGCTGTGCCCCCCTTTTACCATACAGAATCGACACGTCGTACTCCGTAAGGATTATTAGATTTATTCCGATCGAACTGAGATCCACATGGCTTCAAAACTGGACACTTCAACCTCCCATCACTTCGGTTCAGCCGAACGTTGGGTCGCTCTAGAAGATCCTTTGATCGACCAAATACATCTTTGATGTTGATTTTGATGTATCGGGTATCCAGTAGACAGTATACAAACTAGAGCTACCCCTCCAACTTCATTCTTATTATTACATATTCTTTTGTATAGATCTTATTGACTAATCCCTTTGCAACGGTGAAACATCCACTAGAGAAAGAGGGTTAGGGGGAAAAAAAAAAAAAAAA
>Ga0102593_1001597_pt1 | contig 21393 bp, 20 predicted proteins | sample AraplaCol_mMS_r2_2_FD_76862 | JGI IMG/M metagenome (GOLD analysis project Ga0102593, IMG submission 76862) | Arabidopsis root microbial communities from North Carolina, USA - plate scrape MF_Col_mMS_r2 (SPADES assembly) (version 2) | ecosystem: Host-associated > Plants > Roots > Endosphere...
GCCGCGGCCCTGCAAGACAAGCCGCCCCTCGATGCGCTGAACGCGTATCTGGACGGCTTTCATTTCTACAGCGGCAACATCAAAGCCCAGATGGAAGCGCACCACTACTGCTCTGTGCTGAATGAAGAACTGATCCAGTGCGTCATCTACGACGGCAACGTCAAGGCCGCCAAGATCATGGGTGTCGAATACATCGTGAGCGAGCGGCTTTTCAAGTCGCTTCCGGTGCAGGAAAAGGCGCTCTGGCACAGCCACGTGCACGAGGTCAAATCGGGCCAGCTCATCGCACCGGGCATCCCGCAGGCGGCCGAGCACGAGCTCATGAAGAAGCTCGTCGGAACCTACGGCAAGACCTTCCACACCTGGCACACCGACCTGCACAGGGAGCTGCCCATCGGCGTTCCCCAGGTGATGATGGGGTTCACCGCCGACGGCCAGGCCGATGCGGCCATGGTGGCATCGCGCGACAAGCGCTTCGGCATCGACTCCGCCGAAAAGAAAAAGAACCGCGAGGACATTGCCTCGCCCGCGATCGCCGAAGGCGCCGACAGCTGGCAAGCCGGCAAGGCGGTGCAGATCGCCGACCCCACGGGCGCCGGGCACGCGCATGCTCAAGCTCAAGCGCCATCCACGGCCAAGTAGGACGAGCGGCATTGCCGCATGCCGAGTGGACCGGTCGACGGCACGTCGCGCGAACGCCATAACGGCGAAGCGCCTCGCGCTGGCGCCAGTCGACGCAGCGCTCAGCCGCCGCCGACGCCCACGTTGACCTTGCCCGTGCCGCCGCATTCCGGGCAGGTTTCGCCGCCCTTGCTGCGCCCGCTGCCGCCGCACAGGCGGCAGATGGTTTCGCCGGTTCCCGGCACGCCGCGCGGCGCCTCGTCACCCGGCTGCATCGGCGGCGGCTGGACGAGGTCCACCGATGCGCCCGGGTCTTCTTCGCCGGCCACCGACTGCGAGAACGCGCCGGGCCGAATCTCCTTGACCGAGTCCTTCTTCATGCCATCTGCCCCCGGAAAAAGTGGAAAACGCACCCAGCATCGGCGGCATGGGAAAGCACCGCGCCAGCAGACGCCCAGAGGCCCCGTCGGACGAAGCCCACAGCGCAAATGGGCACACCGATTGCTTGAGAAAATAGGTGTGGGGCGGGACACATGCCGGAGAAAAAAGAATGCCAGTCCTCATCGATCACACCGCACGCGGCAACGCGCAGGCCGCAATACCAGCCGACGGCAGCGCACCAGCCGCCCTGTGCTGGAACCTTCGGCGCAACCTGGCGATGACGCCGCATGCCTTCATGCTGCACATCGGCGCGGCGGCCGGATTGAGTTGCGCCATTGGCGTCGGCTTCTGGATCGCGGGCTATCCGGTGGTGTTCGGCTTCTGCATCCTGCAGGCCCTGGCATTGGCTGCGGCCTTCATTCACCAGGCGATTCACGCGCTCGACGGCGAAGAGCTCGTGCTGGCCGGCAAATCGCTCGAAGTGCACACCACGCGCGGCTTCCGCTCGACCACCGTTCGCCTCGACCCATGCTGGACCCGGCTCGAATGCAGGGCCGATGCCGAGCCGCCGGCGCTTTGCAGCGGCCGCACTTGCGTGCCAGTGGCCGTGTACTTGGCCGCGGCGCAGCGCCGCCGATTCGCCGCCGATTTCAACCGCGTGCTGGCCCGCGTGCGAACGCCGGGCAGCCTTCGCTAGCGCCCTGCCCGTGTCCACCACGCGACGCACCAAAAAACACGCTACGAAAAAGCGCAGCGCACCACTCGCCGCGCCGCGCACCCCAGTGCGAAAACCGGACGACGAAAAGCTTGCGCAGCTGCGCGAAGCCCATCGTCGCGGCAAGGTGGTGCTCTTCGTCGGGGCCGGCATCTCGATGGACCTGGGCCTGCCGCCGTGGTCGGCGCTCATCGAACACATGGCGCGCGAGCTTGGCATCGATGCGCGGTCCTTTGGCGACAAGGGCGGCTACCTGACGCTGGCCGAATACTTCCGCCTCCGGCACGGCAGCATCGGCCCGCTGCGCAGCTGGATGGACCGCGAATGGCACCGCAGCGACGTGCGCGTGGAGACCTCTCGCATCCATGAGCTGCTGGCGAAGGGCCGCTTTCCGATCATCTACACCACCAACTACGACCGCTGGCTCGAGGCCGCCTTCGACCACCACAAGGTCAAGTACACCAAGATCGTGAGCGTGGCCGACCTTGCCAAGCTGCGCCCGGGCGCCACGCAGATCATCAAGTTCCACGGCGATCTGGAGGACGACGCCTCCATCGTGCTCGACGAAAGCAGCTACTTCGCGCGGCTGGACTTCGAGTCGCCGCTGGACATCAAGCTGCGCGCCGACGTGCTCGGCCGCTCGGTGGTCTTCATCGGCTACAGCCTGGCGGACGTGAACATCCGCTATCTGTTCTACAAGCTTTCGCGGCTGTGGAAGCAGTCGGTGCCCGACGTGGCCCAGCCGGTTTCCTACCTGTTCTCGCCCTCCGCCAACGAGGTGCAGCAGGCTGTGCTCGCGCAATGGGGCATAGAGATGATTCCACTCGCGCGCCACGATCCTTCGAAGGCGCTGGTCGAGTTTCTCGAGGCGGTGGTCGGATAGGAGTCTGCGCGGCAGAAGGGTTTGCCCCCTCTCCCCGCGGGGGAGAGGGTTGGGGTGAGGGGACGGGGCAGGCGAGGCCCCGGGGGCTGCCTGGGGCTGCACCCTCACCCCAGCCCTCTCCCGCAAGCGGGAGATGGAGTCGAAACGCTGGGGCCGGCAATACTTGCTGCAAATAGCGCTCCGGCCGCGGTCCGCACGCCTTGCCTTGCCTTGCCTTGCCTTGCCTTGCCTTGCCTTGCCTTGCCTTGCCAATGCTACCGGGCACGCCGTATGCAATGGGTTCCGCAACTCCAAGCGATGAATTGCCATGCCCGAACCTCTCATCGACAACGCCCTGGATCTGAACCGCTGCGTGCATGACGCGCGCAACGCACTGGCGGCCATTTCGTCGGCCAGCGAGGTGCTTGCGCGCGTGGAGCTCCCGCAAGCGGTGCTGCGCGATGCGGGCATCGTGGTGGGACGCCAGGTCCGCCATCTTTCGGCCCACATGAGCGAACTCGTCGTGCATGCGCAGCGCGGCGCAGGCAACGCCGGCCGCGCGCTGGCCGTGTCCGACGATGCGGGACTTCTGGCAGTGCTGGGCGGGCTTCTTTCGGATGCCGGCTACAGGGTCGAGCTGGCGGCGAGCAGCGACGGTGGCTATGCCGTCCTGATGCAGCGCGCGCCCGAGATCGCGGTGATCGACGTGCGCACCTCGACCGGAACGGCACTCTCGCTGGGACAGCGCGCGCGGGGCGCCGGCTTCAAGGGCCGCATGGTTGCGGTCGAGGATTCTTCATTGGCGCAAGAGCAGCGAGTCCCGCAGGACGTTTGCGGCATCTCAGGCTTCGATGCCGTGCTCGAAAGAAGCTTCGAGCCCGCCGCTCTGCGCGCCGCCATCGCCTGAGCGCGGCGGCTGCGCCTTGCTTGCGGCCTACTCACTCCTGCGGCCGTTCGGCCGCCTGGGCCCGTCCGTTGAGGCTCTTGGCCCGCGCATGCCGGGCTTCCTCCGGAGTGAATTCATGGGCGCGCCCCAACTCGTGGGCGGCGCGTCCGCCTTGCCTGGCGATCTCTCTCTGGCGTTCGGGATCCATGCCGGCAAAGCCGCGGCGGGTACGAATGCGCCCTTCTACGTTGTTCATTGGGTGTTTTCCTTCGATCCGCGAAAACAGTGCGGGCCTGTGCGCGCAACCGCTGCGCGCCGACCGATCTCTTGGCAACCGGCGTGCCCGCTTCCGGTGCGCGCAGGCGTGCCGCCCGGGCGCCGCCTCAGCTCGCGTCGAAGCTCGCCGGGCTCGGTGCCTTCAGCGTGAGCCTGCGCAGCGCGGCGCTCGCCGCCGCAAGTTCGTCGGCTTCGCGCAGCGAGGCCTCGGCGCTGCCGAGCCCCTCCGCCTTTTGCACTTCGGCCAGCCGCCGCAGGATGGCCTCCTTCTCCTGCAAGGTCCGTAGGCTCGTCCATAGCGCGGAATCGGTCACTTGCTCCTGCGTCGCGGCCAGGCTGCGCATGCTGAACGCGTGGCCGGTGTGGCAGCGGTAGCGCACCAGGCGCTTGTCGTTCAGCTCGAACAGGACGCCGCCGCAGTCGGGGCAGCTGAACAGCGAGGGCTTGCCAATGGCCTTCAGGTTTTCCACGGCGCGCTCCCCCAGGGCCACGGCGTATTCGCGCCGCAGCGTGGCCGGGGCCTCGGCAGCCGGCAGGCCGGTGCGCGGCTGTGCAAGCTCGAACAGGAGTTGGCCCATGCCCTGCAACGGAACGACGTGGTCCACCTGCACCGCCGCCATCGCGCTCTGCGGCATGCTGGGCTCATGGGCTTCGGTCGGGTCCTGCACCACGGCGATGCCGCCGCAGTCCTTGATGGCGCGCAGGCCCGCACTGCCGTCGTCGAGCATGCCGGTGAGAACCACGCCCACTGCGCGCAGGCCGCAATCCAGCGCGGCGGAACGAAACAGCGGATCGATGGCGGGGCGGGCATGGTGTTCCTTGGGTCCGCGGGTCAGGCGGACCACGCCGCCTTCCAGCAGCATGTGGTGATCGGGCGGCGCGATGTAGATGGTGCCGGGCGCCGGCACGTCGCCCTCCTTCGCCTCGATGGCGCGGTTGGGGCCGCGGCCGTCGAGCAGGGAGGCAAGATGGCTGCGGTGGGCGCCAATGTGCTGCACGAAGAAGATGGGCGCGGGAAACCCGGCCGGCAGCGCAGGGACGAGATCGAGCATGGCATAGACGCCGCCCGCGGAAGCACCTATGAAGATGGCCTGTTGTTGTTCGGTCGAATGAGGCATTCCTGACAAGCAGAAGTACAGCGAATCCCTCTTCGGGGCAAGCGGCGTGCCCGGCACGCGCCAAGGGCCCGCGTTCAGCCGTCCGCCGCGGCGGTTCCGTCGCGCGCACGCAGCAGGCGCTGCACGTCGGTTGCGGCCACTGGCTTCACCAGATGCTCGTCGAAGCCCGCCTCCAGCGCTGCGAGCTTGTCCTCGGGCTGGCTCCAGCCGGTTGCCGCCACAAGGAGCATGCCGCGCCCCCAGGGTTGCGCGCGGATGCGGCGCGCCACCTCGTGCCCGTCGAGCCCTGGCATGCCGATGTCGAGCACCGCCGCATCGGGCCTGAAGTGCTCCGCCACGCGCAGCGCATCGACGCCGTTGTCGGCCGTCTTCACGCTGAAGCCCGAGATGGACAGCATGCGCGCCATGCCCCAGAGGGCGTCCACGTTGTCGTCCGCAAGCAGCACGCGCTGCGGGCCGGCCTCCACGGCAGCCACGGCCGATGACGACACCGCCGCCGGAGAGGCCTGCGCGGGCTCGGCCTCGGCCATGCGCCGCTCGGCCAGCGGAATGCGCACCGTGAACCGGCTGCCAAGCCCGTGCCCCTTGCTCTCGCCCGTGACCGTGCCGCCATGCAGTTCGACGATGTTGCGCACCAGCGCGAGCCCGATTCCGAGCCCCCCCGCCGCGCGCTCGTGCGCATGCACGCTCTGCGTGAACATCTCGAACATGGTCTCGACCGTGTCCGGGTCCATGCCGATGCCGTTGTCGGTGACCGCGAACACTGCGTCGTCGCCCTCGGCGTGCAGGGACAGCCGGATCTCGCCCTTGTCGGGCGTGTACTTGGCCGCGTTGGAGAGCAGGTTCGAGATCACCTGCGTGAGGCGCATGGGATCTGCGTCGAGCAATATCTCGTCGCCGGAAACATCCAGCTCCAGCTTGTGGCGGCCAAGCTCCATCAGCGGGCCGGTCGCCTCCAGCGCCGCGTCGACGATGCCCTGGGCCGTGACGCGTTCGCGCCGCAGCACCAGCCTGCCGCGGCGCAGGCTGGACACGTCCAGCAGGTCGCCCAGCAGCACCTTCATGGCCGAGGCCTGGCGCCGGACCACGCGCGCCGCCCGCCCCTGCTCCGGCGTGGGAAGCTCCTCGGGCTGCAGCAGTTCCGCGGCGCCGCTGATCGAGGCGAGCGGATTGCGCAGCTCGTGCGAGAGCACCGCCAGGAAGCGGTCCTTGGCGGCATCGGCGGCCTCGAGGGCCTTGCGCGCGGCCTCGTTGGCGCGCAGCGCATCGAGCAGTTCGCTGCGGCTTTGCTCCACTTCCTGCTGCGCGGCGCGCTGTTCGCTCTGGTCGCGCAGCACCTTCACCATGCCGATCACCGCGCCCTCGCCGTTGTGCATGGGCATGAGCGCACCGCTGGCCCAGAAGCGAGAGCCGTCCTTGCGCTGGTGCAGCCGGTCGTCGGAGGCCCTGCCGGCGTGAAGCGCGGTGCGCGCTTCTTCCTGCGGCGCACCGGCCGCGCGGTCTTCCTCGGTGAAGATGATGTCGGCCGAGCGACCCAGGATCTCGGCCTCGGTGTAGCCCAGGAGCCGTTCGGCGCCGGTGTTCCAGCTTTTCACGCAGCGCTCCATGTCGACCGAGAAAATGGCGTAGTCGACCGCGTTCTCCAGCATCAGCCGGAACCGCTCCTCGCTTTCGCGCAGCGCTTCTTCCGCGGCCTTGCGTTCGCTGATGTCGCTGCACACGATGAGCGCCGAGCCGGGCTTGCCGCTCGCGTCCGTGAGCACCGTCACGCTCTTGTGCAGCCAGATGAAGGCGCCGTCCTTGCGGACGTTGCGGCTCTCGCACTGGAACGGCTCGCCAAACTGCGCAAGCCGCCCGAACAAGGCCGACATCGCCGCATGGTCCGCGGCATGCACCAGGTCGAGCGCGCGCAGGCCGACGAGCTCGTTCTCGCCATAGCCCATGAGCGCGTGGTAGCAGGTGTTGGCAAAGGTGATCTCGCCGTCGAGCCGTGTCTGCGCCACCCCCACCGACGCCTGGTTGACGATGGCGCTGAAGCGCTCCTGAGATTGCCGCAGCGACTCCTGCGCTTCCTTCCGCTCGGTGACGTCCACAAAGGTCAGCACCACGCCGGCAATGCGGTCCTCGATGGTCCGGTAGGGCCGCACGCGCGCAAGGTACCAGTTGCCTGCACTGTCGCCCACCTCGCGTTCGGTGGGCTGCAGCGTTTCGAGCACGCGGCGCGCGTCGGTGGGCAGCTGCGGGTAGTCCAGCGGCGTGGTCAGGTCCGAGAGCGGCCGCCCCACGTCGCTGGCAATCAGCTTGAAGATCGACACCGCGCTGGGCGTGAAGCGGGTCACGCGGAACTCGCGGTCCAGGAACACGGTGGCAATGGCCGTCGCGTCCATCAGGTTCAGCATGTCGCTGTTGGCCTGGCCGAGGTCGTCCACCTTGCACTTGAGCTCGTGGTTGACGGTGGTGAGCTCTTCGTTGATGGACTGCAGCTCCTCGCGGCTGGTCTCGAGCTCTTCGGTCGCCGAATGGAGCTCTTCGTTCATGGCGTGCAGTTCTTCGTTGCTCGCCTTGAGTTCCTCGGTCGAGGTCTCGTACTTCTCCACGGTCTCGCGCAGCTGCAGCTTGAGGCGCCCGACTTCGCGCTCCAGGTGCTCGGCAATGGGCTCGGCGTCCACCCGCGGCACCACGATGGCGCCGCGTCCGCTCGCCGGATCTTCGCGCTTCAGGAGCACCAGCAAACCGCCCCCGAGCTCTTCCACCGGCATCACGCGCAGCGACACGTCCGCCTCGCCCGTCGCGCCCAGCCGCACCCGCACCGGCGCCACTTCCACCGGCTCGCGCCTTTCGGCTACGTGGTAGAGCGCGGTCTGCAGCTCGGCCTTCAGGTCGGGCACGATGACGCGCAGCACGTTGCGCGACGGTTCGCCGCCGCTGAAGTGCAGGAACTGCGTTGCCGCGGGCGAGATGTGCAGCATCTCGTGGTCGGCATCCAGCAGGATGGAGGGCTGCGCGAGCCGGTCGAGCAGCCGCAGGTGCAGGTCGGCCCAGGTGATGGCGCGGCCGTCGGAAAGCGTCGGCGGCGTGCCGCGCTGCAGGGCCGCGAAGGCCGCACCTGGGAGGACGGGCGGCGGGCGCCTCTGCTCCAGCGCGATCGCCGTGCTGCTGCGGCCCGTTGGCATCGGCAAAGCGGCCTTGGGCGCGTGGCGCTGCGCATAGATGCGGTGCTTCTTGTCGATGGCCGAGAACAGATGGCTGTCTTCATCGACCGCTTCCGATGCGCCGAGGAACAGCCGGCCGCCGGGCAGCAGCGAGAAATGCAGCGTCTCGAACACCCGGGTTTGCGCTTCCCGATCCAGATAGATGAGCAGGTTGCGGCAGGTGGCCAGGTCGATGCGCGAGAACGGCGAATCCTTCAGCACGTCATGCACCGCGAACAGCACCATCTCGCGCAATTCGCGGCGCACCCGGTAGCCGCGCTGGTCGCGGACGAAGAAACGCCGCAGGCGCTCTTCCGAGACGTCCGCCTCCGAGACCATCGGGTAGATGCCTTCGCGGGCGGCCTGCACCGCGTCCTCGTCCAGGTCGGTGGCAAAGATCTGGATCGAGGGCGGGCTCTCGACCATGCGAGCGTGCTCGGCCAGCAGCATCGCGATCGAGTAGGCCTCTTCGCCGGTGGCGCAGGCCACCACCCACACGCGCACCGTGTCGGCCGCGGTCTTGCCTCGGAACAGCTCGTGCACCATGCCTTCGAGGGCCGCAAAGCATTCGCCGTCGCGGAAGAAGTTGGTCACGCTGATCAGCATGTCCTGCAGCAGCGCGCCGGCCTCGCCCGGACGGGTGCGCAGGCAATCCAGGTAAGCGGCGAGATCGCTCACGCCGTTCACCTGCATGCGGCGGCCGATGCGCCGCAGCACGGTGGAGCGCTTGTAGTTGGTGAAATCGCGCCCGCTGCGGTTTCGCACAAAAGCCAGCACTTCGCGGAAAGCCGCCTCATTGACGTCCTCGGCTGGCGGCGTGCCGTCCTCGCGGCCGCCCGGCAACTGTTCGGGCGGGAGCCTGAGCTGCCGTTCGATGCGGCAATAGGCGTGGATGCGGGCGCCGATCTCGCGCACCGGCAAGACCCAATCGACCATTCCGGTGGCAATGGCCGACTGCGCCATGCCTCCGTGCAGGGCCTCCTGCGGCTCCTGCGCGATGGTCAGGCCGCCGCGCTCCTTGATGCGCTTGACGCCAATGGTGCCGTCGCCGTCCGCGCCCGAAAGCACCACCGCAATGGCATGCGGGCCGTGCGTATCGGCCAGCGTGCGAAAGAAGAAGTCGACCGCCACGTGGCGGCCCTGGCCTGGCGGCAGCCCCGCCAATTCGATGTGTTCCCCGCGCGTGCGCAGCGCCTTGCCGGGCGGAATGACGTACACCGTGTCGGGCGCGATGCGCTCCCTGCCGGCCACCGGAACCACCCGCATGCGGGTGGACCGCTGCAGCACCTGGGCAAGCGTGCCCTCCTCCGCCTCCGGCACGGAGAGCACGACCACGAAGGCCATGCCCGTGTCGCTGGGCGTCGCCTCCAGGAAGGCGCCCACGGCCTCGATGCCGCCGGCCGCGCCGCCCAGCCCCACAAGGGGCAGCAGGCGATAGCCGCGCGAAGGTACGGCGTCGTCGTTCTGATCGCCCAGCTCTTCCTCGGCCTGGTCGGGGGTCATTGCATCCAAGCGTTTTCTCCTTTTTCTGCGGCAAACGGCGTTCCGGCCTGGTGCCGCGGCGCCGGCTGGCACGCTGTTTGCCGGGTTGCCTTGCGCGAGACCTTCGCCGAGCGAGAACCCTCACGCACCGGAGACACGCAATGAACGAACTCAGCAGCTATTTCGCCCGCCATCCCCTGGAAAATCCGGCGAACTATCTGGGAACCGACTTCGATCCCGCAGGCGCCGCGGCGTACCGGTTGCGCCTGCGCGGCTGGAAGGAACGCCACCGCGCGCAAATTCGCGCTTCCACCGGCGCCGGGCTCTCCTCACGCGCCCACCGGCATGCGCCGGCGCAGCCGCATTCCGCTCATACCTGGTACTCCTTCAACCTGTTGTAGAGCGTCTTCATGCTGATGCCGAGCAGCGCCGCAGTGCGCTCCTTGTGGCGCCCGCACCGCTCGTAGGTGGCCAGGATGACGCGCCGCTCCACTTCCGCGAGCTGCATCCCCACTTCGACCACGATCTGGTCCTCTCCGGCGCCAAGCGGGGCTGCCGCGTCTGCGCCGTTGCGATGGCCGTTGAGCGCGGCTGGCGCAGGCGCATGGCTTGGCACCGGCTCGGCGTCAGGTTCAGGCATAGCGCCGTCGTCGGCGGGGAGCCATTCCTCGTCGATCTCACCGTCAGACGCCATCACCCAGGCGCGCTGCACCACGTTGCGCAGTTCGCGCACGTTGCCCGGCCAGCGGTGCGCAGCCAGCCGCGCGAGCGCCGCCGGAGTGAAGCGCTTGGCGCCGCCTTCCTGGCGGCCAAGGTCTTGAAGAAAACTGGTGGCGATGAGCGCAATGTCGTCGCCGCGCTCGCGCAAGGGCGGCAGCCCGATCGGAAACACGTTCAGGCGGTACAGCAGGTCTTCCCGCATCTTGCCGCGCGCCACCGCCTCGGCGGCGTCGCGGTTGGTGGCCGCGATGATGCGCACGTCGGTCTGCTGCACCTGCGTGGAACCCACCCGCATGAAGGTGCCGCTCTCCAGCACGCGCAGCAGTTTCACCTGCAGTTCGGGCGGCATTTCGGTGACTTCGTCCAGAAAGAGCGTGCCGCCGTGCGCGCGTTCGAAAAAGCCCTGGTGCTGACGCTCCGCCCCGGTGAAGCTGCCGCGCTCATGGCCGAAGATTTCGCTCTCGACCAGGTGCGGCGACAGCGCACCGCAGTTGACGGCAAGAAAGGGCTGCTCGCGCCGCCGGCTCAGGTCGTGCACCGCGCGGGCCACCAGTTCCTTGCCGGTGCCGCTCTCTCCGTGGATGAACACGGTCACGGCCGTGCCCGCCACCCGCGAGATCTGCCGATAGACGCGCTGCATGGGTTGGGACCGGCCGATGAGGTGTCCAAACCGCCCCGTCTCGCGCCAGAGCTCCTGCACTTCGTCGAGCTCGGCGCGCAGCTGCGATGGAGGGATCAGGCGCTTGAGCAGGCCCTTCAGGTGCTGCGGATTGATCGGCTTCACGAGGTAGTCGGCCGCGCCGAGCCGCAGGGCCCGGATGGAGGTCTCCAGGCTCGCCTGGCCGGTCATCAGGACCAGCATGGTGTCTTTCACGATGTCCGGGTCGTCCAGCAGGTCGAAGCCGTTTCCGTCGGGCAGATGCAGGTCGAGCAGCAGCAGATCGGGCCGCTGCATGGCGATGAGCCGGCGCGCGGCAGCGATGGCGTGGGCACACATGACCGTGTGTCCTTCGCGTGCGACCAGTGCGGCGATCATCTTCGCCGAGTCCTCGTCGTCTTCAACAATGAGTGCGTGGCCCAACTTCGTTCCTGGCGTGATGCCTGTGCTGCGCTGTGTCTGCTGCTTCGCCGCGATTTCTTGCTTTGCTTCCGACTCGTCTCGCTCCAGTAGAGATATTGCGCTTGGAACGTGCGCGCACCGGACGGCTCAATCGTTCAAGCCCTGTGCGAATTCGTGCACTTGCTCTGTCAGAGACGTCATACGCGCGACCTGCCGCTCCAGCACCTGCACGGCTTCCCGCTGTGTGGCGGTGTCGTCGGAGCTGCGCAAGAGCTCCAGCGCGACGGCCATGGCGCCAATAGGGCTTCGCAGGTCGTGTTCGAGGCGTTGCGCGCGAAGGGCCTGCCGGACTCGCCGAGCCTGGTGCGCCTGGTGGACCGCCAGCAGGTCGGCCACTGCCTTGGCGGAGCGCGTTTTTTGCCGGAGCGCGAGGCTCAAACCCGCAAGTGCGGCGGCGCCCAGCCCGATCAGCAGTGCCGTGCCTGCCGCAGCGCCCACGGCATCTCGCGATGAATTTTTCATGGCGGAAAGTTTGCGACAAAGACGCCCTCCCTGTCTGTCCCCCGGAGCACCGCAAGATTTACGGCAAGGCTGCCGGCGCGGCGTTGGATCGGCCGCATTCTTACAAAATTCTATTGAATTTCAGCCATTCGGGGATCGAAATGCCTGGCACGACCGTTGCACTCTGCAATCCGCCCACGGGGTGGCAGGTGCTACGGAGAACCATGAAACCAGCTATTGTTTTGCAGGCGCGCCAGGTGCAGGCGCCTGTCTTTTCGCCCCGGCTGCAGCAGGCCGTGCGGCTGCTCCAGATGTCGTCGCAGGAATATGCGCAGGCCTTGCGCGACGCGGCCGAGCTGAACCCATTTCTCGAAATTGATGCGCCGCCGCAGGACGACGGCGCTGCGGACGCCGCGCCGGCCCAGCCACAGACGCAGGCAGAAACCGAAGCCGCCGCAGACCTTGAAGCGGCAGCCGCCTTCGATCGCATCACCGCGGCGCCGGCCTCGGGCGAGAGGCACCTGTCGCATGACGAAAGCTTCGACCTGATGCAGCGCGTGCCGTTGCCCGATTCGCTGCGCGCCCACTTGCACGGGCAACTCGGCGTGCTGCGCCTGTCCGCGCGCGAGATGGCGTTTGCGCGCGCCGTGGTCGAGGCGCTGGACGACGACGGCTACCTGCGCATTGCGCTCGGGGACATCGGCGCCGCGCTCGGCGAAACCGGCGCGGAGGCCGAACGCGAGCTGCGCACGGCGCTGCGGCGCGTGCAGGCGCTGGACCCCGCGGGCGTGGCAGCCCGCAGCGTGGCCGAATGCCTTTGCCTGCAGCTGGCGGCCTCCTCCGATCATGTCGACGAAGGTATTCGCCGGCTCGCGCGCCGGATGCTCGAAGAGCACATCGGTCTGCTCGCGGCGCACGACGTCGCCAAGCTCGCCAAGGCACTCGACGCCTCGGCGCAGGACGTGCAATCGGCCATCGATTGCATCCGGCGTCTGAACCCGCATCCGGGCTGGCAGTTCGGCGAAACCGCGGCGCGCATCGTGATACCCGACGTGACGGTGAAGAAGGTGCGCGGCGCCTGGAAGACCTCGCTCAACGCCAGCGCGCTGCCTCGCGTGAAGCTGAACACGGCCTATGCGCAGCTGTTCGAGAAGCACGGCACCAGCCAGTGCCCCGCCATGAAGGAATGCCTGGAGCAGGCGCGCTGGATGGTCGGCGGCGTGTCGCAGCGCGCAACCACCATCCTGGACGTGGCGCGCGCCATCGTCGCGCGGCAGAAAATGTTCTTCGAGCACGGCCCGTTGGCCATGAAGCCGCTCGGCCTGCGCGAGATTGCCGATGAAGTGGGCGTGCATCCGTCCACCGTGTCGCGCACCGTGCACAACAAGTACATGGCCACGCCGGCCGGCGTCTTCGAGTTGCAGCACTTCTTCTCGCGCGGGCTCGAACATGCGGCCGGCGGCGCCAGCGCGCCGGTGGCGCTGCAGGGCCTCATCCGCGAGCTCATTGCGGTGGAGAAGCCCGTGGCGCCGCTGAGCGACGCCGCGCTGGCGCGCCAGCTGGCGCAGCAGGGCTTCCGCATTGCGCGCCGCACCGTCACCAAGTATCGCCAGAGCATGAACATCGACCCCTTCGAGCGCCGCCGCATGTCGCCCGCACCATAAGCACAAGGAAAAACATGTCCATCGATTTCTTGCGCGCGCTCGCCAAGTGCCGCGCGCCTCTCACGTTCACCGACCCCGAGGACATCAACAAGCTGCTGGTGCTGCGCGCCGCGGGCCTCGTGGTGGCCCTGACGCTCCGGCCCGTGGCTGGACGGAGCGAGGTGGCCCGGTTCCTCGCGCTCACGCCCGACGGCCGCAGCGCGCTCGACCTGGCAAATGCGCATCCTCCTCGCCAGGCGGAAGCCATGGCGCCATTGGCGGAGCAGGCCCGATGACCGCGCAGGACCCGCCGGAAATGGCGCCCGGCCGGCCTTCGGCAACCGGAGACCAGCAGCATCGCCACATCTTTGTGTACCGGGGTTGGCGCTTCGCCTACAGCGCCCCGCGCATGCGCACGGGCGTCTACCGCCCGGTGGTGGTCTGCCTCGGCCAGGGCACCGACGATCAGGAAACCATGCTGCCCGACGACACCGACGAGATCGCCTACGCCACCGAAGCGGAGGCGCTGCGGCATGCGCAGCAGCAAGCCATGCGCTGGGTGCACGACCGCACGGGAGACGGTCAGGGGCAGTTCTGAAGCGCTGCGTGTCTCGCTCTCAACGCCGGCTGGCAGGCAGCGCGGTCGCGCTGCGCAGCATGCAGGCGGCGCGGCCTTCGGCCGTGATACCGGTCACGATGGCGCGTGCGATCCGCCGCTCGCCCGTGCGCAACACGACCGCCGGCTCGGTCATCGCCTGCAGCAGCGACGCGCTGCGCAGCGCGAGGATCTTGTGAATGTCGTCGGGCTCAGAGCACACCACGGGCATCTGCCGGCGAGACAGGAATTCAAGCAGTTCATAGCACTCGCTGGCGTGGCCCACGCGCGATTGCGATCTTTTCATGGCAGCACATCCAAGGCGTTGAAGAAGACGAAGGAGAACTCCGCGAGAGCAGCAAACGGCATGCCCGCAACGACGTGAGAACGCCCGTTGTCGATAGCCGGGGTGGCGGCGCCTAGGAGTCCGCGCGGCAGACGGTTTCGCTCCCTCTCCCGCTTGCGGGAGAGGGCTGGGGTGAGGGTGTGCGGCCACGGCAGGCCCCGTTCCCTCACCCCAACCCTCTCGCCGCAAGGGGAGAGGGAGGCAAACCTCCTAGTCCACTTCGCCGGAGGGTTTCTCCAGGCGGTCCAGCACCCGGTCTGGCGAGACGTTTTCCTGGAGCTCGTCGAGCTCCGGATCGTGCGCGGCCGGAATGTCCATGCGCTTGGCGATCTCCGTCACCAGCGTCATGATCTTCGTGATCTCGTGCTCGCCCAGAAGGCTGACCTGAAGGTCGAGATCCGCGCGCTGGTCGGCCTGTGCCGCCATGCGGTTCTGGCTGATCATGACGAAGGTGGAGATGAAGATGGCCTCGACCGAGGCGACCATGGCCAACACCACGAAGGTGGGGTCGAACGCCCGCACCATGGGCACCCAGCCGAGGTTGATCACGATCCACCCGCCAAAAACCAGCAGGTGCAGATACACGAAGGGCATGCTGCCCGCAAAGCGGGTGATGGCGTCGGCGATCCTGTCCTGCAGGCCGGTCGCAAACTTCTGTTCCCTGCGCCGCCGCACCAGCGCCGCGATGTTGCGATCGACCACCCCCGCAACCGGCGGCTCCTCTTCAGGGGCAACCCGGTCCGGCCGGTCCGCGTCAGCCGCTGCCACGGATCACTCCCGTGGCCGACTCGTACTGCGACGCGTAGACCTCGCGGGACCGCCCTGCCTTTGCATCGGGCACGCACAGGTAGATTTCATGGCCCGGCCGGGCTTCGATGCGAAGGCCGCTGGAGCGCAGCATGGCCTCCACGCCGGCATGGTTGGGCGCCCACCAGTTGGTCGGGTCGTTGGCCAGGCGGTGCTCGATGAAGGCCATGCGCGGCCAGCCGCTTTCGAGCAGCGGCGTGCGGTCTTCGATGCTGCAGTCCGCCGTGTCGGTGTAGACCGAGTCGCCCGGCATGGTGAGCGTCTGGAACATCATGATGCGGCGTGTCCGCGCGGCCAGGAGGTCGAGCGCCAGCAGCGGGTACCTCAGGTGATAGAAGACGCCCATGAACCAGACCAGGTCGAAGCTTTCATTGGAGCGCGCAAGGTCGTACACCTGCATCTCCCGAAACTCGACCTTCGAATCCATGCCGAGCTGGCGTGCGGCCCACCGCGCCTGCGCGAGGTAGTGCGCATCGACGTCGATGCCCAGCACCGAGGCGCCGCGGCGCGCCAGCTCGAAGCTGTAGAAGCCCGCGTTGCAGCCGACGTCGAGCACCCGCCATCCGCGCAGGTCTTCGGGAACGAAGGGCTTGATCTCCTGCCACTTGAAGTTGGGAAAGTCGCCGCCCAGAAAATGCTTGGGCAGTGTCTGCACGCCGCCCGGCAGATGCAGGTTGTGGAACCATGGCCCCAGCGCCTCGATCTCCTGGCGGATCGAATCGGTGTTTGGGGCAGCGGCGGTGGATGGTCGGTTGTGCATGCGTGGCCTCCTCTGGGTCAAGCGGGCTCGCGCACTTGCAGCAGGGTGCGTGCGTGGCCTTCGAGTTCCGCGGCCCGGTGCCCGGCGGTGTGTTCCGAAAGGATGCGACGGCGGGCGCGCTCGCCAGCAGCGCGGCGCTCGTCGTCCGGCAGGTCGCGCAGCAGCGCCAGCACATCGCCGGGCGTGTCGGCCAGGAAGATCTCCTCCCCCGGCACCAGCAGCGATTCAATGCCGGCCCACTTATCGCTGACGATGGGCGTGCCGCATGCGGCGGCCTCGAAGATGCGCACGCTGGGCGACCACCCGGCCTGGATCATGTCGGCGCGCGTCACGTTCAGCGTGAAGCGCTGCCGGTTGTAGAAGGCGCGGTGCTGCGCGGGCGACAGGTGCGCCGTGTAGCGCACGTTGGGCGGCCACGCGATGCCTTCGGGGTACTGCGCCCCCGCCACCTCGAAACGCCCTTTAGCCCATTGCCGCGCCGGCTCGAGCAGCAAGGCTTCGAGCGTGGGCTGGCGGTCATCGCTGTAGGTGCCCATGTAGCCGAGGTCGCAATCCTGCACCACGGCTTCGGGGTAGTAGAGCTCCGGGTCGACGGAGCAATAGAGCACGCGCGCAGCCGGCGATCCGAACTCGCGTTCCAGGCGTTCGAGCGTGGGCCCGCCGGTGAACGACAGGTACAGGCCGTAGCCCGCGATCTGACGCGCCTCCAGGTACGAGGTGCCGCCGCTGCGCGCGAGCGCAGCCAGCGTGACAGGCGTGTCGATGTCGTAGAAAGCCGTGCGGCCCGGCGCCTCGGACTGCACCCAATCGCCCACGGCCACACCGTCGGGCACGAAGGAGCCGACGATCACCAGGTCTGCTTGCGCGACGTGCGCCGCATGGTCGCGCTGCAGGCCGGCCAGGTCCGCATACAGCGCGGTGCGTCCGTAAGGCGGGTTCGGCAGGTCGCGGTGTTCGGCATACCAGGGCACGTCGCGCTCGAGAAACAGCACCTCGTGTCCGCGCCGCACCAGTTCGCGCACGAGGCCGCGGTAGGTGGTGGCATGGCCGTTGCCCCACGACGAGGTGATCGAGAGGCCGAGGATGACGATCCTGAGCGGGGTGCGCTGTCCATTGCTCATGCCAGCACCTCCAGCGCCCGCGCCGAGTCGCGGCCTTCGAGCAGCGCTTCGAGTTGGGCGGCGCGGTGGGCGTACGTGTGCTCCGCCAGCACGCGGCGGTACGCAGCCTCGCCGATGCGGCGCGCCGTGGCGGCATCGAGCGCCCGCACGTGGGCGGCCACCTCGTCGCCATTGGCTGCGACCAGCACTTCGGTTCCCGGTTCCAGGAAAAGCTCGATGCCTTCCCACGCGTCGGTGATCAGGCAGGCGGCCGAGCCGGCCGCCTCGAACACCCTCGTGGCCGGCGAGAAGCCGTAGCGCGCCATGCTGTCGCGGCTCACGTTGAGCACGGCCATCGGCGTGCGGTTGAATGCGTTGTGGTCTGCGGTGTAGACGTGGCCCAGGTAGCGCACGTTGGCCGGCATGGCCTTGTCCTCCCAGCCGCTGCCGCCCAGCAGGAAGCGCCTTTCGGGCAGCAGGCCGGCCGCGCGAAGGAAGAACTCGTCGACGCGCGCTTCGCGGTCGGGGAGCCGGTTGCCCAGGAAGCCGAGCTCGGCATCGAAGAACGGATCGGGGCTCACCGGGTGGTGCGTCGAAGGATCGAGCGCGTTGTAGATCGGAACGCACTCGCGCGCGCCGAAGCGGCGGTAGGCCTGCACCACGGGATCGCCGCCGCCGTAGGTCAGCACCATGTCGTAGCGCGGCACCAGCGCATGGAAAGGATCCGCGGGGTCGGCGCCCAGGCGGTCGAGCGTGGCGGGCGCATCGACGTCCCAGAACACCACCCGCGTGTCCGGTCCCTGCAGGTCGAGCACGGCCTTTTCGAGCAATGCATCGAACACGCCGACACCGCTCGCCTTGACCACGAGATCGGCGCCGCGCGCATGCTCGACCATGCGCAGCGCGTTGGCATCACCGGTGCCGGGGTAGACGATCACCTCGGCCCAGTCGGGGTCTGCCATGTCGCGGTGCTGCTGGCGGCCGAAGGCGTCGGGCTCGTAGAAGCGCACGCGGTGGCCGCGCTCGTGCAGCGCACGCACGATGCCGCGGTAGTACGTGGCTGCGCCGTTCCAGTAGGCCGAGACCAGGCTGGAGGCGAAGAACGCGATGTTCAGTTTTTTCTTCATGCGGCAATGCTCCGGAGCGGGATGGGTTCGCCTTCTAGTTCGGCGTGAATAGAGAGCAGTTCGTCGACGCGGTGCGCGCAGGTGTGGCGCGCGAGCACGGTGTCCAGGCCCTGCTCGCGCAGGGCGCGCGCCAGCTCCTTGTCGTGCAGCACATCGCGCAATTGGCGCCGCATCGCTGCGCCATTTTCCGCCACCAGGAAATCGCGGCCCGGAATGAACAGGTTCTCGGCGTCGTTCCAGGGCGCGCAGACCAACGGGATGCCGCAGGCCAGCGCCTCGAACACGCGGATGGTCGGGATGCCCGGCAGCGCCTCGACATAGGGCCGGCGCGGCACGTGGACCGTGACGCGGTGGCGCGCAAAGACACGCGGGGCGCGGTAATTGGGCAGCCAGCCGGCGTAGCGGATGCCGGCCGCGCGAAGCCGCTCCAGCGCCGCGTCGGGGTAGCGCACGCCGTGCACGCGAGCCTTCAGTCCCAGGGCGCGCACGGGGCCCAACAGGAACTCGTCAAGCTCGGCGGCGCGTTCGTCGTCGCCCCAGTTGCCGATCCACACCAGCTCGCCCTCTTCCGCCTCGTCCAACAGCGGATGGAAGTGCCGCGTGTCGGCGGCCTCATGCCAGGTCCAGGCGCGGCGCGCCCAGCCCTTGCTGCGGTACAGGTCGCGGATCACGTTGCCGAAGGCCAGCACGCCGTCGTAGTGCGAGAGGTCGTAGGCGGCCATGCTCTTCTCGTCGGTCGCGCTGCGGTGGTGCGTGTCGTGAAAGAACAGCCGGTAGCGGCCGCCGCCGTGGCGATGCAGGCCGATGCGGCGCACCAGCGCGTGGTCGTTCCATTCATGCACCAGCACCACGTCGGCGCCTTCAAGGGCCTCGTCGAGATCGAGCGTTGCGGGGTCATAGGCGGTGCTGTGCAGCTCCGGATAGACGCGCGCGAATTCCGCCAGCGGCGCACGGCCGTGCTCGGCCTCGAGGTTGACGCGGCTCCATGCGCCGTGCGGTTCGTACACCGCGAGCTCATGGCCGCGCGCCAGCAGCTCGCTGCAGATGCCGCGCAGGAAATGGGCGTTGCCGTGGTTCCAGTCGGACACGAGCGAATGGCAGAACATCACGAAGCGCATGCAGGCTCCTCGGGTTTTCGGCGCGGGCGGCGGCCGGTTGATGACCGGGACGGGTCCGGCGCAAGCAGGCGCGCATAGGCGGACAGGTATGCGTCCACCATCCGCTGCGGCGTGAATTGCCGCGCGCGCGCCAGCGCTTGCCGGCCCATGTGTTGCAAGAGCGCCGGGTCATCGATCAATCGCATCAGCGCGGCGTGCAGCGCCTCATGGTCATCGGGCGGCACGTACAGCGCCGCATCGCCCCACACTTCACGCAGGCTGGCAATGTCGCCCAGCACAAGCGCGCACTGCGACAGGCCGGCTTCGAGCGCGGAGAGCCCGAACGGCTCGTAGCGCGCGGGCAAGGCATAGATCGATGCGCGCGAGAACTGCGCGGCCAGCGCGTCAGGCGCCAGCTCGCCCAGCCACAACACGCCGGGTGCCTGGCCGATGCCGCGGGCGTCCGCACCCGGCGGCGATGCCGGTCCCGCCACGCAGACGGGCCATGGCAGACGCGCGGCGACAGACTGCAGCGCCGAGATGTTCTTGGCCGCGTCCCAGAGCCTGCCGGCCGAAAGAATCACGGGCTCCTTGGCGGACGGAGCGAACATCGCCGGACTGCGCCCGTTGGGCAGCACGACGCCGCCCTGGATGAACGCGTAGTCCAATGCGAGCGACGAGAGCATGGCCTCGGTCGGTGCACCGACGAGGCTTGCACCATCGAGACCCTGCCTCACCGCCTGGCGGTAGCTGTTCCATTCGGCGGGCGCCAGTGTGCGGTGCACCGCGCGCCACCATGAAGCCACGCACGAATGCGCAACCACCAGCTTGGGCGCCGCGAACGGCAGCGCGCCGAAGGCGAACTGGTTCAGGTGAACGACGTCGGGGCGCAAGGCCGCTTCGAGCCGCTGCAGCCATTCGCCGGCGCGCTGCACGTCGCCCCACGGTTCGTGCATCCATTCGAGCCGCCAATGGCTCTCGTGCAATTCGACGGCGGAGAGCGCCGCCGCCTGCCGCCTCTGCACAGGCGTGAGCGGCGCGCCCATGGTGGCCAGCGACACGCGCACGCCGCGTTCGCCAAGCCCCGCCGCAAGCTCCAGGGCATGGGTCCACACGCCGCCCACGTTGTCGGCCGTCATCAGCACGTGGCGCGGTGGTTCAGCGTTCATAGATGGCATCGAGCACCGCCGCAACCTCTTCGAGCCGTTCGATCTCCGGATCGAAGGTGCCGCCGCTGGCCAGGGCACGCGCCCATTGCACCGCCGCGCGCCCGCCCCAGTCATCCGGCGGCAAGGCGAGCGGCGTGGCGCGCGTGCCGTCGAAGCGCTCGGCGATGAAGTCGTAGAAGGAGCCGTTCACATTGCGGAACGCGGCGCCGCCGCGCGTGCCATGAAAGCTCGCCTCGATCACGGCGTCTCGGCCGGCCGGCAGGTTCCACGAGCAGGCCAGCCGCACCACGGCGCCGCCTGCCAGGTCGATCTGCGCCACGGCGTGGTCTTCGACGACCGAGGACGAGGGCAGCACGAGGCGTCGGCCGGCCGCATGCAGGCGGCTGGTCACCGAGGCCACGCGCGGAAAGCCCAGCGTCCACAGCGCCAGGTCGATCATGTGGATGCCAAGATCGATCGCGCAGCCGCCGCCCGAGAGCACCGGGTCGCGAAACCACGGCTTGTCGGGCCCGTAGGCGTTGTGGAACACGAGGTCGATGGCGTACACCTCGCCGATGTCTCCGGCCGCCACGAGCTCGCGGATGCGCTGCATGCCGGCGGTGCGGCGATACGACAGGTCCACGCCCAGCAGCCGGTTCGCGCGCCGCGCCGCTTCGATCACGCCGCGGGTTTCATCGGCGGTGCGCGCGAGCGGCTTTTGGCAGAACACGGCCAGTCCGTGCGCGAGCGCTGCCTCGGCCTGTTGCGCATGCAGCGCGCTCGGCGTGGCGATCACGAGGCCATCGAGCTCATGGCCGAGTAGCGCAACGAGCGAGTCCGCCCGGGCCGCGGCGGGAGCGAGCGCAGCGGCAGCTGCGCAGGTGTCGGGGTGCGCATCGGCAATGGCTGCAATGTCCGCGCAACCGTCGCGTGCAATGGCTTCCATGCGGTTGCGGC
>Ga0102593_1001602_pt1 | contig 21332 bp, 21 predicted proteins | sample AraplaCol_mMS_r2_2_FD_76862 | JGI IMG/M metagenome (GOLD analysis project Ga0102593, IMG submission 76862) | Arabidopsis root microbial communities from North Carolina, USA - plate scrape MF_Col_mMS_r2 (SPADES assembly) (version 2) | ecosystem: Host-associated > Plants > Roots > Endosphere...
AAAAACATACAACAGCAGGGATTCGCATGTGGTCACCCACCATACTACTAACCTGCCGGCGTGTGGCTTAAGTACGGCTGAGCGGACGGGAAGCCCTGTTCTCCACACCCTATGGTCGTATGTACTAGACAACGACCAGAACAGAATCAAACCGCCACGACAGTGTACACCAGCAAACACAAAAACCGGATGTGGTACAAAGGGGAGCAATAGATAGATGTAGAGGTGTAAGAGAGCAGGTCGACTTACTGAAATCCAGTCATGGCCTCACTCAAATGCCATGCAGTAATGATAGTCTCCGGAACAACAGGCAGGGCAATCGCACTACCCACCAACACCAACTGCAACGCAGTATTAATTTTCGAAATCTCGGTAGGCTTCACTTCTGCCGATGGAAGAGAGAAATCCCAATATCGCGCCATGGTCTTGGGTGGGGGAAGCGAGATCCATCGATAGTAGATGGCCGAGATCGCGAGACCAACATCTCGACCCAAGATAATCACAGCCAGCCAAACTGCATGAAATTAGTTTGAGAAACGAAACATCCATTAATTATCATCGATTATTTTGGTTCTTGCCTCGCCGAATGTATCCGAAATGCAAATACCCAAAAAAATGTCTCCGAGATGTCAAGACTTACCAGGAAGAGACCCGTTCACCGCCAAACAGGCCACGCCAATCGTCATCAACAGCTTATCGGCCATAGGATCGATGATAGTCCCCACTACAGTCTGCAGCTGGTACTTTCGCGCAATCCAGCCATCGACTAGATCTGTAATTCCGGCATACGCAAAGAGCGATAGTGCAGCTGCATGGTAGTCGTGGACGAGCAGATACCCCACCACAGGAGCTGCGACTAATCGCGAGAAGGTGAGAATATTAGGAATGGTGTAAATATTTTCATGTGTTTTGGCCAAGGGAATCTTGGATAAGATGCGCTTGGTAGTTGAAACGGGTCTGAATTCGTGACGAAGATATTAGTTCATGCAGCTAGAATGGCTTCTCTTGACTGACTTTGCTGAGTCCGCTTCATTTTCATCTTTAGGCGGTTGAGATGCGGTCCATCTCTTACTTGAAATACTCAAAGTCGTTCTCGGTGATACCCGGAGACTCTGATGCCGCAGATTCCTGGCGCAAGAAACACCGTTAACATGGGGGCCCATCCACAGCACAGGGGTATAGAATGACTTACGTTATTTGAAGCTGGGAGTGCTTTGATCGGGTCAATGTGGAGGTGCGTAATGAGCGTAATCTATCCACGCGTAAAGACACATGCCCTTGGGTTTGAATAGGCAATCGATTTCCAATGCAGAACATGCGAGACCCCTGACTGGCACGAACGGGTGTTCGAACTGCTGCGAACAACATGGTGGTACAAGAAAAGAAATCAAACAAAAGAAAAGAGAAGGGAAGATGCAAGATGCAAGATGCTTTTAGTCAGAGAGTTTAATACAAAGTCGAAAAGAAGGATGGAAGTTGAGTGTGGTCGATGAAGGTTAGCGATTCAACGCATATCCCGTGCGAATAATGAAATGCAACCAGCAACAGTGCAATACTTGATATCGCGCAAAAAGTATCCACACAACACAGACAGTTGAACAGCCTCTTAGACAGCCAATTTAGTCGCCGCAGACGTAAACATAGACTGTCCTATAGTACAGCTGCGATGCTATAATGGATGTCAGCGGAACTCCAGGGTTTCTTCAGAGGGGAACCATAAAAATTATGGCGGCTCACATCTCAATAAACAGCGCTCGCAGTTTATCCCGATAAGAATGCAATGCAATTCCAGCACTCGTAGATTCAGAGAAGTTCATACCATCTTGTGATGCTTTCTGATGCCAACGCGAAATCTCAGCGGACAAATGATAATCCGGGAATGCGGGGCGGTGAGTAAGCAAGATTAGCTGAGCCCTTAACACTCCATCACTTTCACTCTTCATCACTCCATCATTGCTGTATATCACAACAAAAGTAATGATCTGTTGAAATCCGACTCTATTCGGGATCATTCATAGCTTGTCATCCTGTTCCACGGTAGAAATCACTAACCCTTTTACTACAATAGCTATGAGTCACTCTGGCAGTTCACTGCCTAACTCATCTGACGGTTCACCACACATGACAATCCGCCTGATGATAATCATCATGCTGATGATGCGGCGAAGATATCACCACAAGAATATAATGCTCTTCTTAACTACAACTAACTCTAGCTACTCACTCTTATCAGGGAAATCACTATGGAGAAATCTTCATTTATTGTTGAGAGACCAGATGGAGATCAAATCAAGCCGTAAGTTTGGATTAGAGGACAGTAACCGTGTTCCTCGTGAAGTTTGTCCAAAATGGATTCTTCACTGTTTGCTCGTGAAGGCTCCAACTTCACCTCATCAAAGCAGCCACTGCAGCCACCCAAGCAGCCACCACCACAACCACCACCACCACCACCACCACCACCCCCAACTATCCCCGATAAAGAGAATCAAGATACCCCGCAAGATATGAACAAATCCAACCCTCGTCTACTAGTCAACCGAGAGAGTATATATGAACGCCAGCTACCAGGCGACGCATACATCACCGTATATGTCCAACGACTACAACATGGATACTATTCCAGTTCAGCAGTCTCCGACCCAGAAGCCGAAAATGTCGACTTTCTAGCCCTCAGTTTCGTATTCCACTCCCCTCATACCCTCTCGCACCGTTTCAAGTCCGCAACAATCCGCGCCTTCGTCCAGGGACACGCTCAACTAGCGACAGATACAACCTCTCCACAAAATTACCGCCCGAAGAACCCACGCATCCTGATGCATGCACCACATTTGATCTACGGCACTGTATCGCCCGAGACGATGGAGTGGACATTCAGTTTAGCCGGATCCATCGGCGTTTCCGAAGCTCCAGTTAGTGCCAACGTCATTCCATCAGGTAGTATCAACAGCCGGTATCGTCGATACGAAATGATGCGAATTCAAGGTTCAGCGCGTACACTGAAGAGTCCTCGAGGTCGTCAATTTGATATCGAGGCTGGTGAAGTTGTCTGGTCATTAGAAGAGAATAATCTTCAACGGTCGGGATTACCGCGGGAATTTACTTTTGTCATGTTAATCGAGAAACCGTCCTCGAATTCGCGCGTGAAGCTGTCTCTTGATATTGACCCCGTCATACAATCTTGGTGGGGGAGTTATCCCAGCTGGTCACTGGGAATGCCATCTTATCGTCCTACGAAACGTCGTGATGTTGATTTTAATAAGGAAGTTGGTCAGCGATTTGAACCTCTTGATGAAGCTGAAGGGCGGGGATTCAATTTTGCTACTCTTGTCAGTCGATTTGATGATTATATTGCTATGCCGGGACGACATTTCAGTAGAAAGGTATGTCTCTTCTCCTTCTCCTTCTCATCTGAACCAACTAACTCGATTAGATGGAAATACCAAAAGAAACAGACCTGCCCGAACGAGAATATCGACCCAGTTACCCCGGTCAATACGGTTCCCTCAATCCAATGCAGGGAATGCAAGGAATGCAGACAAATCAGACCCAGAACATGGAAGGAATGAACATGAACATGAACATGAAAATGGACATTCCAAGCCCCGAATCCACCAACTATCCTCAATACACTCTCCCCCCACCAACATCTTCAACAGCTCTATCAAGAGAAACCGCTTACATCCACCCACAACCCAACAATCTAAATCTAACACTCTCACCAAACCACGCAGTCGCAATAATGAATATATCCGCACTCCGCAACGCAATAACCACACCACGACCACAAACCCCAGAAAGAGAAAGAGCAAGAGAAAGAGAAATCAAACCCAAACCCAAACCCAAAACAAACGCACTCGTCAAGAGTCACAGTGCAGAATCTAAGGAGGGTGAGTCTGAGTGTTCCCCGTTTGAATATGGACCCGGCGTTGAAATTGAGTCTATTCGTACCAGAATGCTCCAAACGGTACACTGGTCCGCTGCGGAGAAGCGGGATTCCTCGAACGAGGTCTCGATCTCGTCGGACGTGAGTAAATCGCCTGTTATGAGGATGAAGAATGTTCCTTTATCTGTTGATGGTAGATATGGTAATGGTAGATATGTGGATGAGTAGGTATAGGTGATGGTGATGGTGATGGTGATGGAATTGCTTGCATAACCGGCGTTGTATACCCCTTATTCTGATCAATCATATAGTTTGCTCATGCTGTACTATACTATTCTCAATCCATTTCAATTCTCTTATTCCAATATTCCGAAAACAAGCTATACTGTAATCATTCATCTACTAGTATCAGACTATACAATTACTCCTAAAACATATCCAAACCATTCCACCCTCTACATATCTACATAGTATTCTATCATATTTACCTTGCTATTCCATCAATAGAATGAGATATATCCCTCTAATAAACTCACAATATGGGTATATTAATTACACTAAATAAGAACTCTTTCTATACGTATATAAGGTAGTATATAACAAAGATAAAGAATATGCATACCAAACTCTAAATAAACTTTACACCAACCCGATGGAAACAGGCACACACTTTATACTTGATTAAGTTAGAACCTAATCTATTCAAGCTTTTGAAATTAACAAGGTTAGGTTACTTCTTATTGTTCAGAGTATGTGTACCTGACATGCTATTTACAAAATTAATGGCAATGTACAAGTCAATACAAGTACGCAATTCTTACTTGTAGATATTAAATGCAACACTCCGGGGGGTATCTGTGTATCGAATTCACGATTCTACCAACCAACATACGACAGATACCAGAACAGAAATAACGACTTTGACAAAAAAAACCGTTTTTGGCGTGGGGATTGGAAGGGGGGATAATTGCATGACATCGTGAGGAAAGACAAAACGCCACCAGACCAAGCAGAGAGCCGCACGAGAATCGTAAAAGAAATTGATGGGATGGAAGCGGACCAGATCAGACCAGACTAGACCAGATAACAGGGTATCACATCACCCAGCCCGGTGAAACAGCAGCAGTAGCCCAACAACATATAGACAATGAGTACAGGATCTCTGTAGAGATAAACGATGCAGACAGGTAACCTCCCAAGCGAGCAGAGTAAAGCAGAGAAAGGAAAGGTTCTATCATAAGCAAAAGTCATACCCAGAATTATAGAAGATAACAAAGCGAGCATCACAAAGGAAAGTGAAAATAAAAGAAAAAAAAGAAAGGAAAAAGAGACAAAAGAAAACCACAAAAGAAAAGAAAAAAAAAAAAAACCACGACTCCTCCGCTCCAAACAATACCAGACCATATCCATATCAATACCATTAGCATACCATCAATTGACCCAAAAAATTATACCCGCGGAATCAAAACCGGGCAGTTCTCCGCAGCTTAAATCTGAGGCTGCGCAGGGGCAGTCGTCGTCCAAGTAGACAAAGGTTGAGTCGCATAATGAGGATGATTAACCGAAGGCGCAGCACCCATATAATATTGCGAACGATCAGGCGCATAATAACTCTGCTGATGCATAGGATTCGATTCCCGACGCGGAACAGAAGGGTCCAAAGGCCCGATTCCCCGATCCATATGAGCCTGGGATGAATCAAGTTGTCCCGATAAACTGAAAGAACCGCGAGAATAAGTAGCGGGTGTAGAAGGGTCCATGGGCGAAGTCGCATCTGTAGCGACGCTTCGGGAGGAAATTGATGAGTTTCGATAGGCGGAGGGGGAGTGGTCGGATGTTGAACGATTACGATCGCTCATTGAGCTTGGGATCGCGGTGTTCAGGGTCCCGGGGATAGATGAGGAGAGGGCGGAGTGACTCATTGAATCCATGCTGCCGCCATAAGGAGCGGGGCGGAAAGCGCCGTAGTCTTCGACTTTTGGAGTCATTGATGCGGCTGTTGCGGGGGAGGGGAGGTATGGGTTTGGCGCTTGTTGAGGAGGCATTGACGCGCCCATGGAGTAACCGGCGATTGGACCAGATTGTGGGGGATGTGCGGCGGTGTATGGAGCAGGGTGCATGTAGAAGTCGGCGGATGGATTGGGCATGGCGTAAGCTGGTGGAGCCATGATTTGTTGAGGCCGATATCCGTAGAGAGCGGCGTGAGAGGGATCATGGGCGGATTCAATGGCGCCGGTTTCGAGGTCGTCGATTGGAGCGCGGAAACTTTGTTTCTGGGTCAAGTCGACTCGGGGTCGAATATAACGAAGCGATTCGACCATGGAAGGAGGGTTCAAAACACCGCGCATCACATCTTCCACGCTATAATAGGAGACCAGGTGGTGGGTGATACCTAGAACAGTCACGGACATGGTCTTTTTGACGAGACCGGAATCCTTGAAACCATACGAATCGACGAGCGAACCCACGAGGGCGCGCTCCACTTCTGACTGATGCGGGCGATCGCCAAAGGGGCCCGAGGGGGAGGTTGGGGAGTAGCCTGCAGTTGAACCGTTGCTGCTGTCATGTCGGGGATATGGTTCGCCTGGTCTAGTAGAGGGCACGGGGCGACGATTGGCCTTTTTCATGGCGCGCTTCTTCTCTCCTGGAGGAAAAGGTTTCTCGAGTTCTCGATAGACGAGAAAATTGCCCAAGATGCGACTTGGGGACCAAGTTACCCCATCGGTCCAGCGCTTGATACCGGAGGAGTTTTCTTCGTAGATGAAGACGCTCCCGGAGCGCACGAGGTGGGAGCGCTCCCGATCATGAGGGCGACGGGGGACATGATGCAAGACGCCGGTGAGACAGGCCTCGAAAAGAATCAGAGCGTCCTGAGTGGTGGCCACATAGCCGGTGAAAGTAGGTTCCAGCACGGCGGCGGTGCCGTTCACCATGGTGGGTGAGTGAGTAGAGGTTGTGGTGGTGGTGGTGGAGTAGAGAAGAGTAGAGTAGGATGTATACAGTAGGAGAGTAGAGGGTACGGAGGAGGGTAATTTAGAGAAGGTGTGAAGGTGAAAGTGTGAAGGTAATACCCCAGAATCACAGTTTGATCAACAGAAATGAAATAAGCTAGAGAGATCGACCAGGGTATGGAGAAGAGGGAGGGTTTTGAGTTAACCCCTCCTCTGATTCCAGGGATCGCCAGTCAGCACGGACCTTGGGTGTTGGTGGAGATGGTGGGTGGTGATAACTGGTGAGTGTAAATGGTGGGTGTGTGTGAGTGTGGTAGATGAGTAGAAGAGAGTAGAGTAGAGGAGGAGAGCAGAGAATAGAGGAGAGTCAAGAGTAGAGAACAGGGAATGAGGAGAGAGAGAATATGAGAATATCGGAGAGAGATACCCTCCGACGAGGCAGAGTGAGTGAGTACGGAGGAGTAGTATAGAAGAATACAATACACTACCCTCAGTATTCGCAGTACTCTTGTGAGTACTGAGTCTAATCATCATCGACTGAGTCAGCCAATACTACCATCAACCATGGCTGGATCAGCCACAGATCCTGCTTGAGCTATGTTATATATATATACATCTTCATCTATCTATATACACACATAATGTGAATAAATGCATGTAAATGATATTGGGAGATTGCTGATATATTCAGACTTTAAGAGTAGATCGACGAACTCAATGCCTGACAGATGTCATGAAAACCAAAAAGTGTATCCTAGTATATTGTACTGTACTGTCATGTATTGTCCTCCGCACAGGCCGCGATCGCCGGTCTGGCCCAGTAAGCGCGCTGGGGAAGAAAGACTCCGCCTGATTACGAGATGGTTCAGCCAATCATATTCCATTATTTAATTGACCCCGCCGATCGCCCCTCTAATTTCAGATGATTGGTTAAGATAATCCACTTCCACGGCGCCGGACCAGCCTGTCGGGAGGCAACAGTCATTAATGAGTGATTTAATTCAACTCGTAGAGTAGTCGATTTACAGTAGGATCTAAGGAGACAGATATATATGGAGTATATATTCTAGATATATATATATATATATATATTATTAAATGTATATACTATCGTACTGAGTATCTGTGAGTACTTCAGTCAATCATACTAGGCAGCTGATCAGCTGATTGGTGGCTCACAGTACACCCGTACTATGTACGTCCAGTAGTCTATCCTCCTACAGAATATCCTCAACTACTGAGTGCTGAGTGCTGAGTACAGATACCCCTATTCTCTCCGAGAGATCATGATCCACCATGTCATCATTAGCCTCCGATGCCAAGGTTCGTGCTAGACGCGCGAACCTCAGAAGATCCTCTGATCAGACCTCCTGTATCGAGTATGGAGTACATTGTACTCCATAGCCATACTTCGTACAGGACGGTGCTCTCGATCGATCGTCTAATGATACCTTTCTAGTCTGACCACTGACCATTGACCCTGACCACCACTGACTACCACTGACCACCACCCACCACCACCACCAGGAACTAGTAATACAATACATCTCCTTACAATACAGGAAGATCACGGAGTACGGCGTACCGGCTGGTCCCTCATCTGCCCGACGATCGACCAGGCTAGTCCGAGTCCTCATTTACAGTACTGTAGTGACGTTGAGAGGAAACTGGAGTGCGAATTCATCTCCATTCTCTACTCTACTATGTACTCACCTGTATTCTACTGTACGGAGTACAGTTACATACACACGGTCTTGGTATCTTGGCAGTAGATCGTCCCTTTGCTGACCTTCCCTTCCAAACCATATGATTATCACTTAGTACTCTTCTAGTGTACAACTCTACCCGTTACCTAGTCTGGATGTACAGACAATACCTACTCTGTCCGAGCCTGATTATGTTCCTACGCTAGTCTCATCCACAGTATGTATGGATACTATATTAGCACCGCCCAAAGCCAAAAATTAAGTCCTCTCCACCCGCATATCGTCGCTGCGTACCATTTGTCGTTGAAGCAGAAAAAGAAAAAATTTAGCCCCGCACCATGTGGTCAACTTTCCAACACGCTGGTCTGGTGGGCCTCGTATAGCTGCACTAACTGCACCATCACCAGCCACCACCATTAGTCTAGGTCTAGTCTAGTTGAGTTTCGTGTATGTACACTCCGTACATAGTACGGGATGGAGCATGGAGTAAATAGTCTCTTCCTCCGAGACACTGACATGAACCGTTATCATACACTCCGAACTTAATGTACTACTCATTACAGTAGACACATATGTAATTGAATAGATACACTACGAGTACTGTAAGTATTCATTTACTGGTAGAGATCTCCTTGCTATGATGTACATTGTACATTCTAGTAACTATCCTCAACCAGTAACAACTAGTATTATTACTGCCAGCTAATCACACGATCTTAGTGCAGTCAAGTGGAACGACTATCACGCACTAGACTAGTCCGAGTCCATCGCAGGATCACCATCACTCGTCGTGATTTCCCCTTGCTGAATCTTTACTACCCAGCTTTAGTACAGTAAACAAGCTGGCAATTATCTACATAGTAGTGTACAGAGTATGCTCTCCGTATATTTCTCAGCTATGGATAGTACTTAGAATGTATAGATGCACTCAAATATGTTAACCAGGCAGTTGTACTGCGTATCTCAGTGGGAGTGAGTGAGTACTGTAACTCTAGTACATATGCAGTATAGCCACAATCAAGTTCCAAGTCAGTCTGCAGAGACCACCCCTGTTCGGTGCATATGATCGGTGCAGCCCCTTGCTGATTCCAGTGGGTTGGGTCGGAATGAGGGGGCCTCCTCGCGTGTTTGTGCGGGGAATGTACATCTTCAGTGAACAGTGTACAGTATGTCAGAGTAAGATCAATTGAATCATGGTGCAGATTATACTAACATATGTACTGATTATATACTGAGTGAACTATGAACGAGTGGTGTATCAGCTATACACCAAAGATGTGTATATCAAGTGAAGGCAGTGATCACTCAAGAGTATAAAATAATGTACAATAAATACTAATACAATGCTATGCTAATTACAACGCCTATCATACAGATGATCGCATCACCTCTTCAACTTCAGACTCAGTCTCCCTCGTAAATCCACTCCCCCGTCTTACATACATCAATAATCGTAGAGCCCCAGCCGGCGTAACCCCTTCAATTCGTCGCGCCATACCAACACTTGACGGTCGAACCCGTTCAAGAGCTTGCTTTTCCTCATTGCTAATCCCATTCACAAGACTGTAATCAAGATCTGCCGGTAAGAGGAGATTCTCATCTTGTTGGAACCGCTGAGCCATCTTCTCCTGTCGTTTCAAATACGGCGCATATCGACCCTCAATCGCGACGCGATTTCGAATATCCGCCGCAAATGAAGAAGCGGTATACGAATTCGACTCAATGTGCGGTATTAAGTCGTCGATATTCGTCCCATCAAGACAGAGAATATCCAATGCTGATCGAACAGATGTATCAGCACGAACTCTGAAACCCCTCCGCGACCAAGCCGATGAAGAAAGTTTCGTCTTTTCGAGAAGTGATTGTAATTGAATGATTTGTGCTTCTGTCTCGCTGAATTCTTTCCAGCGATGATCTGAAATCACACCCGCTTCCCGGGCTAAACGGGTTAATCGTAGATCAGCATTATCGGAACGAGTCGAGATCCGATACTCGCTACGAGTAGTGAACATTCGATATGGTTCGGAAACTCCCTTCGTAATGAGATCGTCGATCATAATTCCGATGAACCCATCAGACCGAGTAAGGGTCATTGGTCTTCGATTCTGCGACTCTAATCCCGCATTCGTACCAGCGATAACGCCCTGCCCAGCTGCTTCTTCGTATCCCGTCGTGCCGTTTATTTGTCCGGCCAGGTAGAGACCGCTGATTAGTTTTGTTTCCAGGGTTGGACGTAGATTACGTGGATCAATGTAATCGTATTCGACTCCGTAGCCTGGTTGAAGCATTTTGACGTTCTCGAGACCGCGAATCGTTCGTAGCATTGCGTATTGCGCATCTGCTGGGACTGTCATGGAAATACCATTAGGGTAGATCACTTCATTTGGTGCAAATCCCTCTGGTTCAAGCCAAATTTGGTGTCGTTCTTTATCCTTGAATCGGATGATCTTCGATTCCAGTGATGGACAGTATCGAGGTCCGCGAACAGTCTCACGGATATGTACGGACTTGTCCAGATTGGCGCGGATAATTTCGTGAGCAGCTTCGTTGGTATGTGTCATCCAACAATTCAATTGCCCTTCGTCACCGACGTCGACGGTTTCATTAAGATATGAGAATGGCATCGGTGGCGAATCTCCTTTCTGAACCTCCAATGCCGAGAAATCAATCGACTTCATATCCAGTCGAGGAGGTGTACCGGTCTTCAATCGACCTAATTGAAAGCCCGCATCTCGAAGAGACTTACTCAATCCATAAGTCGGTGCTTCACCCATACGACCAGATGGAAAAGTCTCCAATCCAATATGAATCTCACCTCCCAGAAAAGTCCCAGTAGTAATAACCACCCGTCCCGTCGGAATAACCTCCCCAGATTCCAACCTAACACCCACAATCTTCCCCTGCGCCCCAGACACATTCTCAACACCCTCCTTCGAAACAACAATATCCGCAACCTTCCCTTCCAGGATACTAAGTCCCTGCGTACTCTCCAGTTCCGCAGTCATATATTTCCTGTACAAATCACGATCAATCTGCGCACGAGGTCCCCAAACAGCAGGACCCTTCGACCGATTCAATACTCGAAACATAACACCAGCTTTATCAATAATTCTTCCAGCAACACCATCCATAGCATCCACCTCCCGAATCATCGTTCCCTTCCCAATCCCGCCAAAACTAGGATTACACGAACAAACTCCGATATTCGATCGCGAAGGCGTTACAAGCGCTGTACGCGCACCGGATCGTGCTGCGGCCGCACATGCCTCTGATCCTGCATGTCCACCTCCGATAACGACGACATCGTACGGTCTATCATGGAATCAGTGATTAGCGATGTATCTGTCTCGTCAAGGGGGATTAAACTTACTGCGTGTCATTTGCAACAGTCGCAAGTCCACGACTCCTACCAATCGACAAAGGAATTCCAACACGCTGACGTAGCAGTACCGTCGCCCGCGCCCTAAAAGCCATGTCGACAAATTTTCTCTCCTCCCGCGATGCTGTTTGCTGTTTGCGTTGTATACTTCCAAGTTGTAAATTCGAGTGAAATTTGACGATAAGATAAAGAGTCACGTGCGATATGACAAATACGGCGGTTGCGCAATTCGGACCAATTGCGGGGCCGGAGATGTTCAGCCTGCAATTTCATTCTACACTTCTTACATTCTTACTATTTCTGTGTTTGCAAGATACTGCTCTGTCAGAGAAATAATTCCATAATGCGCGCATATTGGTATGATAATAAGCCGGTAAGTTTCAATTCAGAAAATCGCTCCAATCCATACACCTGTAGCAACAGAAAGCGACGTGCAAAGTCCGGACTTCAATCCCCCACCATCCATGATGCAAGCACCGAAATAATCACCAGTTTCAACTCCATTATGAGTGCGCGAGTAACTAATTAATGTGATAAAGGGCGACCAGCGCGAGCCCCACGATTCCGGAAAGGAAGTTTCCGAAGAAACCCTCGCAAAACTCGGCGTAGTGTATCATCATTGTCCGACAATCGAGGCAGTTGACGAACTTGCGCGTGAACGCGGCTACAAGAATCGTGATCAAGTTTGCGTTTCACCTGCGACAATGGGCGATGTATATGAGGAGAAGGTTAAGATGTTTTTCGCAGAGCATTTGCATGAGGATGAGGAGATTCGGTATATTTTGGATGGGGAGGGGTATTTTGATGTTAGGGGTGTTTCGGATGAATGGATTCGTATTTGTTTGAGGAAGGATGATTTGATTATTCTTCCTGCTGGGATTTATCATCGTTTTACTACGAATGAGGAGAATGTAAGTTTTCCCTGGTTGTCCTGGTGGACTGGGATGGATGGAAGTGCGGTGCTAATTTACTTGTATAGTATGTTAAGGCGATGCGTCTCTTCCAGGATGAGCCTAAGTGGACGCCGTTGAATCGTGATGCTGATCTTGATCAGAACCCTCATCGTCAGACTTATGTGAATACTGTTCTGCAGCCTGCTGCTGCTGCTGCCGTATAGGATAGGGTCAGGGGGTAACGAGCTTAGTGGTATATAATGATTGATGGTTGAATGAGGTTGATTATTTCAGTTACTTATGTTTTATCAGATATATACTGAGATGTAGCTCGTAGGCTATAAGCTTGATGCCACGCAACCATGACTGTATAAATACCAAGTCATCGCAGGCAATGACAATAATTCTCACTCAATCTCGAGGATCAATCCTTAGGCACAGGTGTCCCTGCTGGTAATCCACCAGGCATCTCAAATCGATCACTACCCGCACCAGCACTATCTTGACGAGTCATACTAGCACTGCGTAATCCTCCCATGTCCATATTGAAACTACTACTCCTCGACCCCCCAAGCCCTAAGCGCGGATCCAACGGTCCCCGAAATCTCAACCCCTCCGGTTCATCTCGATCAGCATCACCCGAAAATCGCATCGGACCCTCAGCCGATCCCGCACTGCGCGGGGGTGCAGTGGATCCAGCATCAGAGTCCTCGCCGGTGCGAACTCCCGTCCGACCCATTCTCGGCCATAGATCTGGTAATCCAACAACTTGTACACGAGGCTCAACAACACGTTCTTCAAACCAGGCGTGAACTCGAGCTTCGACGAGTTGCGCCACTTTCGGTACGTCTTGAAGTCGACTTCGGGAGCCAATTAATGATCGTACGGAGAGATCTAGACGGTAATCTGGCAGAAATGAGAAAGCAACATTACTCTTAGGACTGCTTTTTGGCGGCTTCGCGTCTTGAGATTCGTTTGTTCCGGGTGATTCGGGGACTGTGCTCGATTCTTGATTTGGCATCGGCGATGTAGTGGGCGTGTGAAGGGGTTCTGTTGATGCGGGGATAAGTGAAATGCATAATGTTCCTGAGAATCGCACGACCGATACGGACAATGCGACTGGGAGGATGGCGGAGCGTGCTTTGGGGTAATTGAGCACTAATTGGGTCTCTACGGCGATGGAGAGATTGTCATCGCTAAGGTCGACATCCAGTAATGCTTGTAATCTTCCACCATCGGCATTTGTGGGATCATCGACGGCAATTATACGACAATTGCTGAAGATGGGGAATTCCTCTCCTAATGAGATATCCGTCACGGTTATTTTGTCGATAAAGGAGGGTTTCTTCTCGGGATTGTTCATCGCTGCATTTAAGGAACTCAAGATTGACGATGTAGGTGAATCCTTCAGTGAGTATGCAGTTTGTCGATATTGCGCGATTGTCTGCGCAATCAGGACATTAAACCAGTCCAATGACTCTGGTTGATGGGAGGAATGATGCATCCGATGCCGGCCATGTTTGGCGGGGTTTGTAGGGATGGCGCTGTAGTATGTTTTGCGAAGGATTGATCGGGTATTCGTAGAGGATGCAGGGACGGGTCGGAGGACATTTGAGTTTGAAGGTTTCTCTCGGAGTGTCTTTTGATCTTGTGTGGTGTTATAGACGGAGCTATAGCGGCGGTGGGTTGTGCGATTCGACAAGCCGCGGGATGGAGGAGGTGGTGCTTCGCCGAAGATGAAGAATTTGATGAATGCACCGATGAGCAATACGACGGAGAGTTGACCTAGCAAGAATCCCTGTGTGAAAGAAAGGCTAGAGGTCTCGTTCAGCATCCATATATCCCTGGTGCTGGCGGGTGAGTATGAACATACGAGGATTGCGGCACGACTGGCGCAACCGGCGCAAGCTCGGCTGAGCAAGGTTAGCAGCTGCAGCTATCTTGAAACCAATTCAGGAATGAGCAATGAAGACTTACGTTGTGGAGATACCATTGTCAAGAAGAACGAGGATTCATTTCCTCCTCTTTTTCCGGAGTTGAGGAGGTTGAACTTTCTGAGTTCGTCTTGGCCGAAGGTGCTTATCGGTTATCGACCAGCTGCAGGTGACCTCAACTGCCACGCTGCTTCTATTTGGATATCACTCACTTCCTCTATTTACTTTATTCGTCTGTCTAATCTTTGGGATATCACTTCATATCTCTTGCAACTCCTATTCAAAGAAACAAAAAGAAAGAGAAACTCGATCATCATGCGCAACAAAAGCGCCAAAAGCGCAGCTCTACTCGCAGCTCTCACTCTCACTCTCTTCCTCGCATCGCCTGCATCAGCTGCAAAGTCACAACCTCCCGGCAAAAATGCAATCCTACTATCCAACGTCCAAGCATTAACACTACGCAACAACCGTATGACTACATCTCGTCGCGTATCTCCAATACCACAACTCACATGCGTCGGCAATCAAAAGATTTGCAAGCTGCATCAAATCGAAGCTATGCGTTGCTCAAACGACGGCTTTGATTATGACGAGGAGGATATACAGTGGACTTGTACCGCGCCGCTACCTGCAGAATTCAAGCTAGGATCTACGGATGTCATTTGTGAGGGATATCGCAATTCAGATGATCCGTGGGTGTTGAAGGGGAGTTGTGGTGTTGAATATCGTATGCTCTTGACGGAGCAGGGCGAGGAGAGGTTTGGAATGGGGTATGGTGGATCTGGATCATGGTCTTCCTGGACAGGGAGCAAAAGTGACAGCAAATTGGGGAGAGGATGGAAATTGTTCGCCAATATTCTGGGCGTGCTTATTTTTTGGGGATTCTTCTTTGGAGTTTTGGCGATCATCTTCTGGCCGTTTCTGGCTGCCCTTTTTGGAGTGAGGAATCCAAGACCTAGAGATCAACGGCGAGGATGGGGTGGATTTTGGGGAGGAGGAGGTGGTGGTGGTGATGGTGGTGGTGGAGATAATGGTTTCTATCCAGGACCGCCGCCGCCTTATAGTTACAGTGATTGTTCAAGTTCTCAAAGACCAGGATGGACACCAGGCTTTTGGTCTGGTGCTTTGGGAGGTGCAGCAGCTGGATATCGAATGGGACGGGATAGTGAACGTCGTTCGAGCCAGCGAAATTCGTTTACTCGATTTAATGATTCCGGGGAGGGCAGTTCACGCTCATCGTCGCAATTCTCAACCACAACAACGGGGACCGGGTTTGGCTCAACTCGACGTCGATAAACAGAGGCAGTACTACTTTAAATGAGGAGAAAGATATGATGAGCAAAAAAGAAGGATGGGATTCTTGCTACCAATCAAATGAAATCAAAGCAAAACCGTTGGTTATATCCAGAACCGCCTGTGTGTATCATTTCCGATCCAAAACGCCGAAAGCAGACAGAAGAAGTAACAAAAAACCCCCCATCTCCATGCAATGCAAGTCCAGCAACGGACTGTTAATATATTAGAAAGCTGGAATCTCATCGATTGATCCCAAGACCTCCTCAGTACCACCACCACCAAGGTTCTTCGCTTGCTTCTTGCTATTACGCGATTTGCCTTTTCCAGTTCCTTTACCCTTGTCTCCCTTTGTATCTTCTTCAGCTCCACCTGTTGGATTGCGCATCATTTCTTCGTGGAGCTGCTTTTCTTTCTCATGCTGCTCTTCGATGGCCCTTTTCTCCTCATCCAGTTCTTGCTGGATCACCTTGGGATCATCATAAGTCTGGTTCGTCATGGCAGTATATGTTTCGATATCGACAACTTCGCGAGGTCCCATGAGCGTATCCCTAATTCGCTGCGGGTCGCGGCGTTCCTCGTTATTGAACTTGAGCTTGATCTGCCGGCGAGACCGGCCGGGGAACATATTGCTTATAATCATGAAATCTGTGCCAAACATGCGCAATCCGCGATAAAACAGATCAGTCATCTCTTCGTCCCAGCTTTCCGTCTTAGACCGTTTGCCATAGGAGGCTTGATTGATCTTGCGAGTAAGCTGGTTTTCCACCACATCTTCTAGATCGCCCGCCTCTCGAGCAGCATCGGCATGACGATCAACTTCAAGCGACGCGGTATCAAGGACAATCTCTCCATTGACGATACGCATTACCGGACCGGATGGGCCTTTGACCTCGGGGGGCCGATTCTCGTCCTTTTTGCTCGCATCTGGCGTTTTATTCTTCTTAGGGGTCCCGGCAGCTGATCCCTCCTCTTGTGCCTTTTGCTTCTCTTCCAATTCGATCTGTTCCAGTCGTCGCAACTCAATTTCACGCTTGGACTTTTTACCAGTCTTCAGGTCTTTGCAAAGCTCAGACATCTTCATCACATTTGGAAGGATTTCTACCGTCTCGGCACCTTCTGGGGTAGGTTCACGCTTCACCCGACGTGTACGCTTTGTCTTGTCGGTACCTTCGGCATCGGATGCACCAGCCCTGGACTGTTTCCGTTTTTTGGAGGTCTTACTCGCTTGACTCGGCTCCGGTGTAGATGGAGCCAATGAGCCCCCGGGTGTCTCGCTGCCAGCATCGCCAGTGGAAGCGCCAGACACACTCACGCGAGATTGGCTCTTTTGTCTAGATTTCGTAATCTCGGAAGTCTTCTTCGCACGCTTGGCAGGTTGATACTCGACAGGCATGAAGGAAGGCCTTGGCGCAGCTATGGGCGCGGAGGTTTGAACGACGGTGGGTCGGGGTGAGGTTATATCGTTCGGAGCGACGGCATCATCAACAGGTTGTGTAGATGGGACGGTAACACCGTGGCCTGCGGGTAGCTCGACATCCTGCTCGATCGAAGGGACTATCTCAGATTCGGCCGGAGGCTCGATGGCCGAGGAGCGGGGAGAAGGAGGGACATCATTTGTGGGGATAGGGTCTATATTCGGTTCTTGTGTCGCCGGAGTCGAAACAGAACCTCTGCGCTTCGGTCGAGGAATTGGAATGGAAGTAGCGGGTCGAGATATAATGGGAGGGCGTTCTTGGGATTGCGCAACTGTAACTGGTGGGGTAGTCTCAGGGATCGCCGGCGGCTCTGGCTCCACAGATGCTACAGATGGAGGTGCAATAGAGCCAACAGAGCCCCTCACATCACGCTCCTGTTGAGCATTTTGTGCAGATTGTACTTGACTCTGTTGAACAGCGCTGGGTCGTCTTGCAGGTGCAGCTGGCGCGGGCGCGCCGCGGCGGGCGGGCGCCTTTGGGGCGAACTTTTTGCCCGACTTGTCTAAAAACCAGCAGATGTCAGTCTTATGCACAATCAATCATCGCACGATCAAGTCGCATGAAGACTCACTAATCGCAGAACTGGAAAAGGACTTCATTGCTGTCCGTCGCTGTCGGCGACATCCGAGTTGTAGTTGGAAAGAGACTCAAAAAGGTGAAAAGAGACTCGACGGGGCAATGGTCGGGTCACGTGGGGCGGTCGCGACGCCAGGAGGAATTCTCCACGCTCCTTCTTCAATCTCAACCTTCTCCCCTTCCACCACACCACACCAACCCCTGGACATCTTTCTCAACCCACGCCTAGTTCGCTTGAAGGCATTTCACTCTAATTTCAGAAACTTCCAAGGCTCGTCTTTGTCAGAATTGGACTCGGTCGCGCGGTGTCTTGATTCGTCTGACGGACGGTTCGGTGGTGACGATAACCCCCTCTCCCATGTCAGTCTAGCCACTGATGCCGGCCGCCGAACCCCCCGTTGTGTCTACAGAGTCCGGTCTTGTCAAAATGGAAGACCGGAAGAGGCCCGCTGCGGAGAATAATGACTCGGCCCCGCCATTAAAGAAACAGGCGACCACCATGAATGGTGGGAGCAAGCCTCACCCTGATGCCGATATGCCGTGGAAAGATGACTTGGAGGTATGTGCTGTACCTTTTCTCTGCTGTTTTTTCTTTCTCATATGTTGAAGAAGTGAAGGTGTTTTGAACATTCATATTCGATACAGCGCTGACATTGCCCCTCCTGATAGCGATTTCAAAAAGATGCGATTTTACGGCAAATGCAGGAATTCAAGCGAGATAAGCAGTCGTTGGAGTCGCGTGTAAATGAAATGACAAAAGCTGCTTCACATCACGACAGTCATTTACGGATCATTGATGCCTGGTATAAGCAGGTAAGTTGATGGCCCACCCGGTGCTTGGCATTCTTTTTTTTCTTTCATATTATATCTGTGCCGGGGTTCTAACGAGGTGAAAAGTTAATTGATGAGATGAAAATACTCTTGGGCTCTGGAGAGATTACGAAAGGTCAGTCACTTGGTCTAGTTTCGGCTCCTGCTTCAACTGTGGTTATTGACAATATTTATAGAACCCGCATTTAAGAGCTCCCTACAATTTGAAGACGCTGAAGGATTTGAGGCGCATCTGAAGACACGATCGGATGATATTCGCGATGTTATATCCCAATTACAATCGAAATCTGGGGATGCGCCTCCCGAGGTTGCGGATTTGCAAAGTCAATTAGCGAAGAAACTCGCCGAGGAAAAAGTTACAATCGCCAATCTTGAGAAAACCTTGGCGGAGAAACAACAAGCCGAAGAAAGCCTCGAAGCTGCTTCACTTCGATACATGGTCGCGGAAAAGAAGCTTGATCGTGCGAGGAGCGTGACAGTCGCCAAGCTCGAGAAACAATACATCCTCGGGGGATCGCGGCCTAGTGCTGAGGGTGCCCAGGTGAAGCGCGAAGATTCTTCGCCCGCAAATGGCGGAACTCCTGTCGGAGAGCGCAGTAGCGAATTGGAAGAAACCAATGCCCGTCTCACTTTGGTCTCAGAAAAACAGAAGGAACAACTTCAAAAGCTTGAGACGGAAAATACGAGTCTCCTCGGCCAGATCAATGAGCAAAAGATCAAGTCAACCAAACTTACTAATGAAGATTATGCTCATACCGATCTGTTCAAGCAAATCCGATCTCAGTATGACGATGTGGTGAAGCGCATCAACCACCTGGAAGCCACCAATACTCAACTTCGGGAGGAGGCCGAAAAGTATCGCTCTGAGCGGGCAGCATATAAAATGGAAATCGAGGAGGAAACGCAAGCAACACTCGCAGAAAAGGAAGCCCAACTGATGAGAGCTGAGACCGATTTAGCACGGATACGGAATGCTCGTGATGAACTTCTGGCCGATCAAAATATCCGAAAAGCCGCTCAAGATTCAGAGAAGGTCGCCAGTACCAAATTGCAAGAATTGGCAGATGCCCGTGAGGCGCGGATCACAGCTTTGGAGTCTGAAATCGAGAGACTGCGACTCCAGATTGACGGGGCCAAAGCGGCAGACAATCTGGCAGAGATGCCAGCGGAAGAGCTTCGCTCCAAGTATACCAGTTTGGAACGCCAATATGCCATGCTGAACACGGAGTTGACGTCTATGCAAACGGCTTATAAGAAGAACGCAACCCTAGCATCCCAAAAGGTCATTGAGCTGGGCGCTTGGGAGGACAAGGTCAATCGTCTAAAGGCTGAGAAAGCGAAAGCAGATCAGAAGTACTTTGCTGCGATGAAGAGCAAAGAAGCCCGCGAGGTCGAAGTGCGCACCCTTCGCGCACAGAACCACAAGACATCAGACATTGTCTCTCAGCTTAAGGAGTCCGAAGCCAACACGAGAACTCTGCTGTCTAACATGGAGAAGCAAGCTAGCGAGACCAAAGAGTCCTTGAATTCCACACTCGACAAATACCGGGCCATCCAGCAACAAATGACCGAGCGAGATATCGTTGCGGATGGTCTGAAGAACCAGATTGCCGAGCTGAAGGCGCTCTCAACCTCGAAGGACTCAACATTGGGAGAGAAATCATCTGCTTTACGACAAGCCGAGATTGAGATTGTCGGTCTCAAACAATCTCTCTCGGATACCAAGAAGAGTCTGGAGAACTGGAAGGGTAAGAGTCTCGGCAACAGCTCTTCAGAGTATGAAATGTTACGGGTAAGTTCCAATGCAATTGAAGATGATCAGAATAACCTCAGTTCTTGGCTATGGGTCCGCTAACCCTAATCTAGACACTTGCATTATGCACGGTCTGTCGACGCAACTTCAAGAATACGGTGATTAAAACTTGCGGTCATGTCTTCTGCAAGGACTGTGTTGAAGAACGACTCACCTCGCGGTCACGCAAATGTCCCAATTGCAATAAATCGTTTGGAAGCAATGACCACATGCACATTACCCTGTGATCCTGATCCTGCACTCACTCACCTTCCGCCTACACCTTCTCTTTCGTGTATTATATCCAACCCTTTTTGATTTGTTTTCCTCGCCCCTAACTTCTTCTTCACCCTCTTTCCCCTTAACCATTTACTCTATGTTTTTTTAGTGGTCACTTTCGGACAGGTCCATGGTGCGGTGTTGGCTGGTTCTTTTTTTTCTCCTCCCCGGGACGGGCTGGACCGGCGTTTGACGAGATATGTATGCTCTGTTTTGTTCTGTTTGGCTCTGCTCTACGGAACTCAGTCATGTCTTTTTTTTTTCTTTTCTCTCCTTTCTCTTTTTTACATGCGATCGCATGCAGGTCGACGCATTGGCGGTTCTGCTTGTTTTTTTT